>Ga0207988_1000011_pt1 | contig 116698 bp, 97 predicted proteins | sample ETNtaG_11_FD_185773 | JGI IMG/M metagenome (GOLD analysis project Ga0207988, IMG submission 185773) | Marine microbial and viral communities from oxygen minimum zone, Eastern Pacific Ocean - ETNP201310SV74 (SPAdes) (version 2) | ecosystem: Environmental > Aquatic > Marine > Oceanic ...
GGTGGCACGGGCAGGTCAGAGACGATGTTGTACCAGGACTTGGGGATATCTTCTTCGTCCAGCAGGAACTTGATTTTGTCTGCCATGGTGTTTTTCCTCCTTTTTGGTGAAGCGTATTTTTGCTAGGGTATTAAAACGTAATTTTACTAATGTGTAAATTAATTTATCTTGGTTTATATTAGGTGCTAGATATTAGTATTTATTGCTTACTATTTGTAAATATGAACAAGTTCAGGCTTTCTCGCCGAGCCACTTCGCCAGGGGTCATCCGAGGATGAGCCGACAGACTGAGATCCTTCGCCGGGCCACCGAGCTTTTTGAGCGCCAGGGTGTCACCCAAACCTCATTCGGAGACATCGCGCAGGCAGTGGGAATCACGCGCGAGGCAATCTATTATCACTTCAAAAGCAAAGAGGAAATTCTGCTCCAGATCATTCTTCCTCAAAGCAGTTCATTGTTAATGGCGCTGCGGGGCGTGCAGGCTACCGAGAACAGTTCCAGTGATAAGTTGCGCCAGGCGGTATCGACTCACCTGGGAAGTTACAACCCGCAGTATCTTGAGATGACCGTCATGCTGCGGGACAAGCACTTCCTGCAGGACCAAGCCGGTCTCGCCAAGTTACGCCAAATCTGGCGACAGTACACTGCCATCTGGATTCAGTTAATCAAGGAAGGCCAGGCAGCTGGTGAATTCAACTCTACACTCGATCCAGAGCTGGCGGCGAACGGTATTCTGGGGATGTGCAACTGGGTCTCCCGCTGGTACAGCCCATCTCAGAATATTGCCATTGAGGAGGTGAGCCAGACCTTCTTTTCTTTATGCCTGAACGGCTTGGCGACTGGTGCCGAAGTGTCAACAGGATTAGGCCGGGCGAGTCCTCCGCTCAGCCTCGGCATTACCCCATCTCGTCGTGGTGAAAAAAAAGTTGAAAATGCCGAACTGACCCAAACCGTACCCCGGCGCCCATGAGCCTCTCTCAGGTAAACGAAGCGCTGCCCGAATTATGCCTGCTGGGCAACGAGGCAGCGGCCCGTGGTGCATTGGAAGCCGGAGTTGAAGGGGTGTTTGCATACCCTGGCACGCCATCGACCGAAATCTCCATGTCATTTTTTGAATTGGCACGCCGGCCTCACGGCAACTCGCCCTCCCGCATCGACCCGGCAGGCAAAGCTCTACCACCATACTTTGAATATAGTATTAACGAAAAGGTCGCAATGGAAAAAGCAATTGCTTTTTCCATTGCCAACCGCCCTGCCCTTTGTTGCATGAAAAACGTCGGCCTGAACATCGCCTCTGACCCTCTGCTGAACATTCCCTACCAGGCTCTGGGGGCAGCACTGGTAGTAGTAGTCTGTGACGATCCCGGCTGCCACTCCTCCTCTAACGAACAGGATTCCAGGCACTGGTCTGAAGTCGCCAAGGTGCCGCTGTTCGATGCTGGGTCTCCGCAGGAGGCCTGCGAGATGACGCGTGACGCGTTTACGTTGTCATCGTTGATAAAATTGCCGGTACTGGTCCGGCTGACAACCCGGGTCAGTCATGCCCGAGGCATCATCTATACACGGTCGCTACCACGGCTGCCGGAGTCGGCCCACTTTGACCGACTGCCTGAACATATCAATGTCCCTAACCGCAACTCTTCCGGTCACCGGCTCTTGCTTGAGCGCTTAGGCAGCAAAAGTGTTATTCCTTTCAGTGAGCGTCATAACCGGATAATGAGCGAGCCACCTGCCACCCGTTATGGCGTAATCGCAGCCGGAGTCAGCGCCGGTTACACTCTTAGCCAGGCAAAAGATCTCGGCATGGATGAGCATCTGGCTGTGCTCAAGATCGGCCTGATTCAACCTTTCCCGCAGAAGGTGGTGGCAGAGTTTCTGCAGCGGTACAACCCAGTCCTGGTAATCGAGGAACTCGACCCGGTGATTGAGAACCAGGTACGAATTACCGCTCAGAAACACCGCTGCCGCAGTCACATCTTCGGCAAGGGTGATTTTGGCCTGGAGCCGGTAGGCGAGTTTAATCCAGCCCTGATCCGTCAAGCTTTGTGCGATTTCACCGGCTGCGCTGACCGAAATGCCGGGCGAGCCCTACTCCGGACTGATGTCTCGATGGCCAAATTGCCCCTCCGGCCACCCATCATGTGCGCCGGCTGCCCACATCGCGCCACTTTTTACGGCCTTAAACTTGCCATATCACAGCACCGCCACGATGCGATCCTTTGTGGCGATATCGGCTGCCTGGGTCTGGGTGCTCTACCACCACTGCGGATGATGGACACGCTCCATCACATGGGTATGAGCTTATCCATAGCCCAGGGACTGGATGCCGCCCTGGCCTCCAAGGACAACGGTCGGGGCCGTCCTGTCGCCCTGCTCGGAGACGGCACCTTTTTCCATTCGGGTATCCCAGCGTTGGTCAACGCAGTTTATACCAGGGCTCAGATGACCGTAGTTATCTTTGATAACCGGGCCATCGCCATGACCGGTGGCCAACCACATCCCGGTGCCACTGACGCTGCCAGTCCCAGCCCGTTCAGTGAAGTCACCATTGAGCCACTGGTGCGTGGCCTGGGTGTCGAATATGTCGCCACCATGGACCCACTGGACCTAAACCAGACCTGCACCGCAATCCATCAGGCGATGGCATTCGAAGGTGTTTCGGTACTGATCTCCAAGTCACCGTGTGTAATGCTGGCTACAGCCAGCAAGCCGCGACACCCGGTAACGGTCGACCCGGCACTTTGCCGTCGTTGTGGCAACCAGGACGCCCCCGACCTGCATTGCTCACAGAGTGCCAGCAACGGATCTGGCCTAGCCCGGGCCCGAGCTAACCGCCTGGCCCAGCGCCGCATTGCTGCCCATGTCCAGCGGTGTCCCGCTAACATCTGCAACCACGGGTTCTTTAATGCCATTATGGCGCAAGATTACCAGGCGGCACTTGAAATCGTCCGCGACAAGATGGTCTTTGCCGGTACTTGTGGCGAGATCTGCCATCGCCCCTGTGAAAGTTTCGATGACAATCTGATTCCGATCCGCGCGCTCAAGGCATTTGTCTCCTCAATCGCCCACCACCACGAAGACTTCTCAAATGTGCGCCAGCGGGTCGTATCGGCGAAAAAACAGCCCTACCGGGTGGTCGTGGTTGGCGCCGGACCAGCCGGACTTAGTGCCGCCTACGACTTGGTCCAGGCCGGTTATTCGGTAACAGTCCTGGAAAAGGAATCACAGGCTGGCGGCCTGCTCACACAGGTGATACCAGATTACCGGCTAGACAAGCGTCGTTACCAGCAGGAAGTAAAACTACTCGAACAACTCGGTGTTGAAATCCATTGTAACAATGCTCTTGGCCGGGACGTGCAGCTGACCACGCTGGTCGACAGCTACGACGCCGTAATACTTGCCAGCGGCCTGGACCAAGCTATCAGCCTTCCCCTGGTTGAAAGCACCATGGCGTCCGACCGGTGGTATTTTGCCAATGATTTTCTACGCCGCTTCAACAGCAATACACTCGAACTCACACCAGGGCTGACAGTACTGGTGATCGGTGGGGGCAACTCAGCCATGGATGCTGCCCGTGCCGCAAGCCGGCATCCGGCCGTTGTTCGGGTCATAGTGTCGTGCATAGAACAAATCGGCGCCATGCCAGCCTTTACGGAAGAGGTCAACGCCGCATTGGCCGAAGACATCGAGATAGTCGGCCACAGTGAACTTTGTTCCTGCGAGCCCACAGCCTGCGGAGCCAGAGTACAACTGGATTCGGTCGACGGTGGCGAGGCCCTGGCCCAGATTGAAGTTGGCGTCATTGTGGTCGCCATCGGCCGGCACGCCTCGGCTTTTTCGACCGGCACAAGAACACCGTTGACCTGTGCAGCCGATGGCCGACTCCTGGAGGGGAACGATGGTCCGTCAAGGTGCATCACCGGCCAGGGTGGCCACAATATTTTCGTTGCCGGCGATCTAGGTGAGACTAATCATCAGAGCCTGATCGGCGCTATCGGCAGTGGTAAACGTGCGGCAACTGGCGTCCGGAACCTGCTCGAAAGCCGAGCATATCCTTACGAGGGTGAGCAGGCGCTGATGACGCTGCAACGGCCCACACTGCAACCACTGCAACATAACAATGCACCTCCCATCCTGGCCACGGATTTACATCAAGATAAAGGCCAACTAAAGAATTTCGCGCTGATCCAGACCTGCGCCAGTTGTAACCACTGCATCGATGACTTCGGCTGCCCCTCACTGGTTCCCATAAATGGGCGTATCACCATCGACCAAGCGAGTTGTACGGGTTGTGGGTTATGTATTGCCGTCTGTCCCAACGGTGCGATCCAGGCAGCGTCACCTGGCTCGGATGACATCCTGGTGGGTAACGCCTGATGCGCAACAACCGCACACTGGTGATCACCGGCATCGGCGGACAGGGAATCGTGTATCTCGTCAACCTGTTATGCGAGGCCGCACTGGCTGCCAGAATTCAGGTGGGTGCCAGCGAAATTCATGGCCTGTCCCAACGCGGTGGATCAGTCAATGCCTGCATGGTTTTCGGCCAATCCGCCAGCACTTTGCTCGGACCCGGTGAAGCTGACTATATGATTGGACTGGAGCCGTTGGAAGCCCAGCGCAATCAGGGTTTTCTGCACCGTGACAGCCGCGCGGTCATCGACACGCACCCGGTATATCCTTTTTCTGTCAACAGCGGTAGTGCGCGTTACCCCGACACCAGTTCATTTATAGAATTACTGCGCACCCAGATCGCCCAAGTCTTGCATATCGATTCCGCACTGAAACTGCCAGTAACACTTCGCTCACTGTATGTCCTGGGGCGAGCATCTACCCTGGATGACTTTCCGGTTTCGGCCCACTTTTTGGGTGAAGCGATCACACGCAGTGCCCGGCTGGAACGGCGGGCTGACCACCTGGACGCCTTCAAGCATGGATGCGATCAAGGCACTACGATACCGGCCAACGCAGAATTAGCCCGCCCCCCCACAGAACACTAAGATCGTTCCACCATTTCAATCGTACCGGTACTGAGTGCATCGCGCAGTTCCTCTTTCAGCACCTTACCCATGGCATTGCGTGGCAAAACGGATGTAAACACCACCGCTCGCGGGTGCTTATAGCGGGCCAGAACGCCCTCGAAAGCACTACAGACCCCATCCACGGTCAATGTGCCCGGCGCAACGGCCACTACCACCGCAACGGGGACCTCACCCCATTTCGCATCCGGCATCCCCACGACAGCGGCTTCTTTGATGCCGGGGACTCCACTTAATACCTGCTCGAGTTCGGCGGGATAGATATTCTCCCCCCCGGATATGACCATGTCCTTCTTACGGTCGTGGATAAAGACAAAGCCGCGCCGATCACGAGACCCGATGTCCCCGGTCTTAAACCAACCGTCGACAAGCACCGCTGCTGTGGCCTCGGGATCCTGCCAGTATTCACGAAACAGGTTAGGCCCGCGCAGGAGCAACTCGCCCGGCTGGCCCGATGCTACATCGACTCCCTTACTCACGATACCTAACTGGGTGTGCGCTGCGCCACGTCCTACCGAGCCAATCGAGGTCAGTGCAGCTTCCCGCCTTTGATACAACGCCACCGGGCCAGTCTCAGTCGACCCGTAAACCTGGATGACGGGAACACCGCGTTCATGCCACGCTTCGATCAGTAGATGGGGGACACTTGAAGAACCGGTAGTCAGCATCTTGAGACACTGAACGTCTGTACGATGCCAGTCCGGATGCTGGATCAGCGCGCTGATAGTAGCTGGCACCAGAACCAGGTGGCTGGGTCGTTCCACCCGAAGCGCCGCCAGTGTCGCTCCGGGATCAAAACGCTGGTGCAAGGTTACGGTTGCCCCCACATACAGGGCAGGGGTCGTCTGAATATTCAGGCCACCAACATGAAACATCGGTAACACAGTCAACACGTGGGCTGAAGATGTCAACTCGTGCATATCAATACTGTTGAGTGCATTGAACAGCAGAGCTCGTTGGGTCAGAACTACACCCTTGGGCTGGCCGGTAGTGCCCGATGTGTACACCAGCAGTACAGGTGTTGTGGGGCCAGCTTGAGGGTCTGGTGCGGTTATGGACCGCGGACTGACTCGGTCATTACCATCTGCCGCTGGGTCGACTCTTGAATGTCCAGGTTCGAGCGCTTCACTTTCTGCCAGGGCACAGCTCGGACATTGTCTCACCAGGTCCGCTGCAAGTTGCTGGTGCGCCGGATCGGCGAATAACACACAGGCGCCTGCATGATTCACGACCCGTACCAATTCAGGTAACTCCAACCGCCAGTTCAGTGGTACCAGCATCGCCCCGAGTCGGGCACAGGCAAACAGCAATACCAGAAACTCTGGGGAATTGAATCCGAGGTAGGCGATTCGTTCACCAGGGCCGACCTGCAGCCCTTGTCGCAGCAACCCGGTCGCACCGTGCACCCGCTGACAAAGGCCGCGATAACTAATTGTCACGTCCCCGAACTGGAGTGCAAGCTTATCCGGTGTCGCAGCAGCGTGGGTTTCGATCCAGTCGGAAAGATCAGCAGTCATGGACAATTATGTTCGGTCCGGAATTTATCGCACACTTATTGAGGTTATATTATGCCGCCTTGGTACCACAATCGGCAGAGACGATTTAGCCATAGAAAATTGATATGACATCAAAAGAGCAAACCGGGCCAGTTTCCGACGGTTGGTCCGCGCAGCAGGTCGCAGAGCGCTGCGCCGAGCAGATCAGCGCCAGCGATCGAGCCATCGCCCAGCTCGGCATGGTCTTAGAGGAGATCAGGCCAGGCTACGCCCGCTTGTGCATGATGGTACGTGAAGACATGCTGAACAGTCACGAAACCTGCCATGGCGGCATGATCTTCACCCTGGCCGATTGCGCGTTTGCCTTGTCCTGCAACACCGGCAACCACGAAACCGTGGCGGCCGCGGCTAGCATTGATTATTTGCGGCCCGCCCGCAGTGGCGATCAACTGACCGCGGTTGCAAAGGAGCGTGCTCGCTCCGGCCGTACTGGGATCTGCGAAGTCAGCGTCTGCAATCAACGCGGTGAACTGCTGGCCCAGTTCCGCGGCCGCTCACACCAGACCGCCAACAAGATAGTGCCGGAACTGCCCCAGGTATCGCTGGCCAGTACCCAATCGGACGAGCACGGTAGATGAGTCCTGGTACCGCCATCGGCACTGGCCTCGAAGCGATTGAAACGGCGAGCCGCGATGAACTGACTGCGTTACAACTACAGCGACTGCATGAGACCTTGCAGCGTGCCTATGACCACGTTGCCCTGTACCGGGACAAGTTCGACCAGGCTGGAATCCAACCCGGCGATATCAGGTCACTCGAGGACCTGGGCCGGCTGCCAGTGACCTCCAAACAGGACCTGCGGGATCAATATCCTTTTGGCATGTTTGCCGTGCCTATGGAGCAGATAGTTCGGGTGCACGCCTCCAGCGGCACTACCGGCAAACCCACCGTGGTTGGCTACAGCCAGGACGATGTGGACCTATGGGCTCAGGTGATGGCCCGCTCAATCTATGCCGCCGGCGGCCGGGCCCGGGACAAGGTTCACATCAGTTTCGGCTACGGCCTGTTCACTGGCGGACTCGGCGCACACTACGGGGCAGAACGGCTGGGCTGTACCGTCATTCCCATGTCCGGTGGCCAGACAGAAAAGCAGGTGCAACTGATCCGTGACTTCGAACCGGAAGTGATCATGGTAACCCCTTCCTATGCTCTTAATATCGCTGATGAGTTCGAGCGCCAGGGAGTGGACCCGGCAGCATCCTCACTGCGGGTGGGCCTGCTTGGTGCCGAACCATGGACTGAAGGCATGCGCACCGAAATCGAACAGCGCCTGGGCATCGATGCGCTGGACCTTTATGGTCTGTCAGAGGTGATTGGCCCGGGAATCGCCCAGGAGTGCCTTGAGGCCAAGGACGGTCTGACCTTGTGGGAGGATCACTTTTACCCGGAAATTATCGACCCAGATAGCGGTACAGTGTTGCCAGACGGCGAGCCGGGCGAACTGGTGCTCACCTCACTGACCAAGGAGGCAATGCCCATCATCCGCTACCGTACCCGTGATCTGACGCGACTGCTGCCGGGTACCGCACGAACAATGCGGCGGGTAGAAAAGATCACCGGCCGCAACGATGACATGCTTATCATCCGCGGAGTCAATGTTTTTCCCTCCCAGATCGAGGCGCTGGTACTAGAGCAGCCTGGCCTATCACCGCATTATTTCCTGGAGGTCTACCAGGAAGGTCCCTTAGACGCTATAGACGTGCTGGTGGAATTGCGCGAGGGCACCACAGCCAGTAAAAAGGAAACGACAACCTTGCAACGACGGATCAAAGACCTGGTTGGCATCAGCAGTACCGTCCATGTCGTTGATATCGGCACCATTGAACGCAGTCAAGGCAAGGCGCGGCGCGTGAACGATACCCGTAAAAAAAACTAAGCCCTCAGCAGATCAGAACTATCCAGTCACTGTCTACGCGTTAACTACTGCGACAGGTTTAGCGGCCTGCCCAGCCAGCGCCACACCGGCACTGAAAGCAGCCAGGTTCAACTGCTGAAACTTTGCCGGTACACGCTGGCGGATCACTGCTTCCAGGGTATCGGTCGCGACCGTGCCGGCCGCTTCATTAAGCGCACCCAGCGCGACAATGTTGGTCACCCGCAGACTACCTACCGAACGCGCCGTCTGCACCAGCGGTAAAGGCAGAATCTGGCAAGTGTCCTCCGGCCGCTCCTCAATCTGCTCGTCGATCAGTACCAGAGCATCAGGAGCCAACAATCCCGCGGTCGACGAAACCGCAACCGAGTCGAGTATCACCACCAGATCCAGTGCGGTAACCAAAGGGTAATCGACCGCACCTGCACTGACCACCAGATCGGCCCGACTGAGCCCGCCACGTGAAGTTGGTTCATAGCTGGTGGACCAGGCAACCTGTTGGCCCTCCCGTACCAAAGCCTCGGCCAGAATCCGACCAGCCAGGAGTAATCCCTGGCCGCCACTGCCACTGAGTCTGAGTTCGCGGTGCTCCCAACTCATCGGCGACCCTTAACGGCAACTGCCAGCTTAGCCACGATATGCTCGCGGTAGTTGGCACCATATTCAGGACGCTCATTACGAGCCAGGATCCCGGTGCTCCAGTTACCCGGACGAAAAGGCTGGTCGACCACATTGCCGTAGGACTCGGGGCGAATGGCTGATTTTTGCTTGAGAATCATCTCCGTCGAATTTCCAAGGTCATTTTTGCGCCCGAAAATTTCAGTGCAGTCCGATATCACCTCTACAAACGAGAATCCGCGGTGTGATAACGCAGCCCTGAACAGGTCCTTGAGGCTGGGGGTTTGCAGGGTGATCTCGCGACCCACAAGGCTGGCGCCGGCTGCAGCGGCCAACTCACAAGCATCGAATACAGGCTCGTGGTTACCCAATGGCGTCGTCGTGGTAAAGCGATCATTACTGGTGGTGGGTGAAACCTGTCCGCCAGTCATACCGTAAACCTCGTTATTGAGCATCACACAGGTCAGGTCCAGGTTGCGACGGCAGGCGTGAATCAGATGATTGCCACCAATCGCCAGGCAATCGCCGTCACCGGTGATCACCACCACTTCCAAATCCGGGCGGGCCAGTTTAAGTCCGGTCGCAAAAGCCAGAGGCCGGCCGTGGGTAACGTGCATGGTGTTGGTATCAACATAAGCCGCGGTCCGTCCGGAGCAACCAATACCAGATACCAGGGCCAATTTATCCATGGAAATATCCAGTTCATGCAAAGCCCATAGTAGTGCCCGCAAGGCAATACCATGACCGCAACCCGGGCACATGAAGTGCGGGAACAGGTCGGTCCGCAAATAATCGCGAATCTCGAAGTCGCTGTGCTCAGCGCTACTCATGTGCTGCTAAATCCATAATCTGTTGTTCAATCTGCTGGGGAGTAATCACTTCACCGTCCACACGGTTGAGCCGAGCAATCGGGGTGCCAGCGCAGACTCGCTCGACCTCCCAACACAACTGGCCGGCATTCATCTCCGGTACCAGTACGGTCTTAGCGCTGGCCGCGGCACTGCGCAGCGCCTGCTCTGGAAAAGGCCATAGTGTGACCGGCCGGAACAACCCGGCCCGCAGGCCCTGCTCACGAGCCCGGCGTACTGCCCGACGCGCAGCCCGCGCTGTAATTCCATAAGCCACCACCAGAATCTCGGCATCTTCACAATCAATTGCTTCAAAACAATCCACCAGGTCACGATGACGTTCCAACTTACCCAGGATACGGTCCATCATCGGTGCTACCAGCACCGGGTCCTGGGTTGGAAATCCATCCTCGCCGTGGGTCAAGCCCGTTGTATGAGTACGGTAACCAGCTCCAGGGCGCGGCATAGGCGGAACATCATCACCGTTGATGGCGTAAGGCTTGAAGGTATCCACCGGGCTGTCGGCCCACTTACGATCGATCAGTGTCAGCGACTCCGGTGCCGGTACCGCCACGGTTTCTACCAGGTGACCGATAATCTCATCGATTAACACCACCACCGGTACCCGCAACTGCTCAGACAGGTTAAACGCGCGAATGGTCTGACTGTAGATTTCTGCCACTGAATCTGGTACCAGTGCGATCACCACCGTGTCACCATGCGAGCCCCAGCGGGCCTGCATGACATCACCTTGCGATGGGCGGGTGGGCATGCCGGTGCTCGGCCCACCACGCATGACATCGATCACCACGCAGGGAATCTCCGCGCCCATCGCGTAACCCAGGTTCTCTTGTTTCAAAGAGAATCCCGGGCCACTGGTGGCTGTCATCGCCTTGACCCCACCGATCGAGGCGCCAAGTACCGCGCCGATAGAAGCGATCTCGTCCTCCATCTGGATAAAAACGCCACCCACTTGCGGCAGTTCCCCTGCCATTCGCTCGGCGATTTCCGAGGAAGGGGTAATCGGGTAACCGGCATAAAAACGACAGCCAGCAGCGACTGCCGCCAGCGCACAGGCGTGATTGCCTTGCAGGTTGCGCATCTGGGTTTGGGCGCTTGCAGACATTCAGACCTGCGCTTCAACCGTCTGGATATGAATCCGGATTGCAAAATCCGGGCACAACCACTCACACAACCGGCAACCAGTACAGGCTGCAGGGTCAGATATCTCGACGACTTCTCGCTCGTTCAACAGCAGACAGCGTTCGGGACAGACCTTGACGCAGATATCACAGCCCTTGCACCAGGCTTCGGTAATTTCAAGCTCAGCGGGTGCCCTAACCGGTTCCAGCACCACAGGAGTAACCGACTCGGTCGCATTTGACGCGGGAGGGTTTAGCGCCCACTCCCGGCCTGTGGTAAACGCCCGCCGATTGACCTCAACGGTATGAGGCGGCACAGCGGCTGCAATCAGGCTCTGCCAGTCCTCGACTGGGAATTCAAGCGCCGTGGACAAGGCTCCCAACAGCACGGTGTTCGCCGCTTTTGAGTTACCCAACTCAGCGGCAATTCCGCCAGCATCGAGCGCCAAGGTGCCAGGCAACTGTGAGCGAATCTCGTTCACAGTCAGCTGGTCGTACCCAGAGAGGCCGCCAGGTTGGCGGTTACAGCAGGCAAAGGGTGGCACAATCTGCTGGGTGTCAGCAATAAAAGTGCCGGTGTGCGGATTCAGGTATCTGAGCCAGCGCAGCCCCTCTGCCCATTCCAACGCCAGAATGACATCCGCTTCACCAGTGGGGATGGTTGGGGAATAAACCTGCTCGCCGAATCGGACATGGCTAAAAACCACGCCACCTCGTTTCGCCATCCCGTGCACCTCACTCTGTTTGACCTGCAGCTGGTGCTGTTGACACAACAACGCGATGACCTTGGATACCATGATGACGCCCTGGCCGCCGACTCCGACCACCAGCACATTGGTCGCTACCGCCGAGTCACGCGATGCGTTATCGTGATGCTCAGCGACCGCAGTTGAATGGGAGGATCGGCTCATTGATGAGCCTGAGCGACAACGGGCCGAATACAGTCAGAGGGGCAAACCTGCACACATAGAGTGCAACCCATGCACAGTGCTTCATCAACCGTAACCTTGTAGCGCCCCTCGTATCGTTGCTCACCCCAGGTCAGTGCCGGGCAGCCCAGGTTCATACAGGCCTGACAGGCTGTGCAACCCGCCGCCTCGACCTGGAGGGAAGGCCCTTTAATCTTGACCGGGTCTAACACGCAGGGCCGGTTGGAGATCACCACGCTCACCCCGCGATACTCGATGGCATCGCGACAGGCCTGGTAAAACGCGCCGACATTGTAAGAGTCGACCGCTTTGATCGATTGCACCCCAAGCGAGCGTATCAGTTCCTCGAAATCCACTCGGTGCGTGGGCTCCCCGCGCAGGGTAATCCCGGTACCAGGATGGTTCTGGCCACCGGTCATGGCGATGGTCTGATTGTCCAGCAATAACACAGTGATGTCTGCCTTATTGTAGACCGCGTCCATCAACGGTGGGATACCCGAATGCAGGAAGGTGGAATCACCGATGGTTGCCACGATCGGCTTGGTTTCGGTGCCGGCCTTGGCCAGACCTACCGCTACACCAATACTCGAACCCATCGCTACGCAGGTATCAATCGCTTTAAGTGGTTCAACTGCCGCCAGGGTATAACAGCCGATATCACCGCTGACCCGTGCATCCAGAGCCCGCATGGCCATGTAGGTCGTGATATGGGGGCAGCCGGCACACAGTACCGGCGGTCGCGCCAGTGGCTCAATGCCCAGTTCTGCGTCGGCCAGGTTCTCCACTGAACCGGGCAGGACTCCGGCCTGGCGAAACCCATTACGAACAATCTCGGGAGAGAACTCACCGATCCGCGGAAAGAATGCTTTGCCTTGCGCTTCGATTCCAAGAGCGTGCAGTTCGTGCTCAATGAATGGCTCCAGTTCCTCGACTACGATCACCCGCTCCACGGCATCGCAAAACTCTCTCACTACTTTTTCGGCCAGCGGATAAGATACGCCCAGTTTGAGCACACTTACCCCAGGCAGTACCTCCTTGACGTAGGTATAGGCTGGGCCTAACGTAATCACCCCGACCGAAGTCTCGCCCCGTTCCCAGCGGATCAGATCGGATGTAGCAAGGTATTTCTGCACTGCGCCATCACGCGCCAGTACGACCGGGTGGCGCTGGCGGGCGTGGCCGGGAATCATCACGTTCTTCACTGGATCTTCACAGAAGCCCCGCGGTGGTACCTCACGGCGCTCGCCTATTCTGACCAGACTGCGACAATGTGACAGACGCGTTGTGCTGCGCACTATGACCGGGCTGTCGAACTGTTCACTGAGGTCAAACGCGATGCGAGTGAAATCGAGTGCTTCCTGCGCATCTGCCGGCTCCAGTACCGGTACCTGTGCGAACCGTCCGAGCAGTCGCGTGTCCTGCTCATTCTGGGAACTGTGCATACCGGGATCATCACAGACCACCAACACCAGGCCGCCGTTGACCCCAATATAGGTCTGTGACATCAGCGAGTCAGAGGCAACGTTAAGGCCAACGTGCTTCATTGCTACCAACGCCCTGACACCACCGAACGAAGCGCCTATGGCGACATCACAGGCGACCTTCTCGTTGGGTGACCACTGCGCCTGAATATCTTCGGCCGGGTAAGTGGCTACCGCCTCCAATATTTCCGTACTGGGCGTACCTGGATATGCTGCCGCAACCCTGACCCCGGCCTCCCACGCTCCCCGTGCGATAGCATCGTTACCCATTAACGCCAGCACATTCGCTGGTGCTTGTGGCGCTATCGGGCCGTCACTTTCCGTCTCAAAAGCTACCGCGACAGAAGAGGAATTGTCGAGTTGTGGCATAAATTCTTCCACTAATTTGGCATGGGATTATCGGTTGACCCGGCACGCTGTTCAATGAGATTTTTCATCTTGTTACATTATTATGTTACAACTTCGAGCATTATATCAATATTTTTGTATCAATTCCAATAACAGCCATTCTCGGCTTACCTGATATTTCCGGTCGAATGCCAGCACTTATTCAACGAGGATAGCCTGGGAGAAACAGGTCAACCATTTCCTGCAGAGCCGAACCGGAGCGGCGGCCTGTTGTAACAGTGGCTAGAAAGTTCCAGGCAATGCACTTTCGAAAGGGGTTTGCCATTTGCGCCTTATTGAAGAGATCTCGGGCTTATTGAAAAGGGTAACGGGGTTCTCGGTTTGCAGTGTGAATTGACAAAAGATAGACTCACCGACTGGTCGGTATGCGAATGAAAGAACAATATACTCGGCACCCCACAGCCGCTCGAATTCTTAAGATCGCCCGTGAGTTGTTTCTAACCCACAGTTACGCAGACGTAACGATGGATCAAATCGCTGGGGCAGCCAACGTTACTAAAGGCGGCCTATATCATCACTTTGCCGGTAAGGAAGCGCTGTACCTGGTAATGATGCAGGCTGACCTTTCAGAAAAGCACCGGTTATTCAATAAAGCGGTGGTTATGGAGGGTTCGTGCCGTCAGCGCCTTGAAGCGCTGGCCCGCTCCTTTCTGGCTTTGCCCACCCAACAAATGCGTCTCGCCGGACTGATCCGCCGAGACATCAACACGCTCAGTGAGGAAGCGCGTCAGGAGTTAATACGCTGCTACCAGAGTGCCCTACCCGACCAGGTGCGCTCAATTATTCAACGCGGCATCCGCGTCGGGGAATTGCGTCCGATTGATGCACGCCTGGCATCATTTTGTTTTATCAGCTTGGTCGAGCATTGTGTCAGCCACCACGGTGAACGCGTATTGCCGACCACGGCACAGAAAATTGCGTTTGTTCTGGATCTGTTTTTCGCCGGGGCAATAGATAAAACCCAGATTACCGATGACGAGGAGAGATCATAACGATGCACATAAACTTTGAAACTCACCCATCGCACTACCATCACTGGCGCATAGAAATCAATGATACGGTTGCTCACTTGATCCTCGACGTAACCGAGGATGCCGGCTTGTTCGCGGGTTATGATCTGAAGCTGAATTCCTACGATCTTGGTGTTGATATCGAACTGCATGATGCGGTGCAACGGTTGCGCTTTGAACATCCCGAGGTGCATACAGTCGTACTGCGCTCCGGAAAAGAGCGGGTTTTTTGTGCCGGGGCCAACATTCGCATGCTCGCGGGCGCCGAGCATGGCTACAAAATCAATTTCTGTAAATTTACCAACGAGACCCGAAATGCCATAGAAGAGGCGGGCCGTGAATCCGGGCAAAAATACATCAGTGTGATCGAAGGCGTTTGCGCAGGTGGCGGATACGAACTGGCGCTGGCGACTGACTATATTATGCTGGCAGACGATGGTTCAGCGGCAGTTTCGCTCCCTGAAGTTCCACTACTTGCTGTCTTGCCAGGAACCGGAGGGTTGACCCGGCTGACCGATAAACGCCGGGTCCGCCGCGACCGAGCAGATGTTTTCGCCACCCTGACAGAAGGCGTTAAAGGGCCTCGGGCTGTTGCGTGGGGCCTGGTTGACCAAGCGGTAGCCGCATCGAACCTGGATAGCGCCGTCACCGAGGTGGCGCAGCAACTGGCAACGCAAACCGAACCCAGACCCGCCACCAAGGGCATTACGCTGTTACCACTGCAACGAACCATCGAACAGGACAGTCTGCGCTACAGCACCTTAACAGCAACTGTGGACCGAGAAGGCGCCACCGCAACGATAATGCTGCATGGGCCAGACACCCCACCACCAGACACGGCCGACGCCCTGATCACACAAGGCGATCAGGCCTGGTTGCTGCGTTGCGCCCGGGAACTCGATGATTGCCTGCTTCATTTCCGCTTTAATGAACCCGAGATCGGAGTTCTGGTATTTCGCAGCACTGGACAAACAGAACAAGTACTGTCACATGACCGTTTTCTAAGAAAGCACTCCGACCATTGGCTGACATCTGAGATTCGCCTGTACTGGAAGCGGGTATTGAAACGACTCGACCTGACTGGACGGTCACTGGTCGCTCTGGTGGGCCCGGGTAGCTGTTTTGTCGGACTGCTGGCCGAAATCGTTCTGGCCTGCGATCGAAGTTATATCATGGTGGATGAGGATGACGAGCAGCCGCAGCCAGCGACCCTGTGTATTACCAAGACGAATCTTGAGTCACTGCCGATGAGTAATGATCTGACCCGTCTGCAGACCCGCTTTTTAGGCAATAATGATGCACTACAGAGGATTCAACCCTATCTGGATCAGCTGATCGATGCCAAGAAATGCGAAGAACTGGGCCTGGTCACCTTTGCTCTGGACGAGTCCGACTGGGAAGACGAGATCCGAATTTTTCTCGAAGAACGCGCCGCTTTCTCGCCGGATGCCCTGACTGCCATGGAAGCCAATCTTCGCTTCGCTGGGCCAGAAACCATGGAAACAAAGATCTTCGGACGCTTGAGCGCCTGGCAGAACTGGGTTTTTCAACGGCCCAACGCTGCTGGAGAAAGCGGCGCTTTGCGCCGCTACGGCAGTGGACAAAAAGGCCTTTTCGACAAGGCGCGGACTTAATCTGATGACACCATGTAAATACCCTGATGGAGATGATCGCGATGAGTGAATCCAGCCACGTAGCCTACGACACTATTATTCCGAACAACGTAGGTCTCGCCTCTGATCGCAAAGTCCTCAAGGCGCTAGAAAAATGGCATCCTGATTTTCTGAGTTGGTGGAAATCAATGGGGCCTGATGTATTTCAAGAATCCCCCGTGTATCTGCGCACCGCAATCAGCGTTGAGCGTGAAGGCTGGGCCCAATTCGGTTATGTCAAGATGCCTGAGTATCGCTGGGGTATCCTGCTGGCGCCGCAGGTAGAAAACCGCACAATTGGGTTCGGTGAATATCAAGGTGAACCGGTTTGGCAAGAGGTGCCAGGCGAGTACCGCGCACTGTTGCGCCGCCTGATTGTAATCCAGGGTGATACCGAGCCGGCATCGGTAGAACAGCAGAGGTTTCTGGGAAAAACCGCACCTTCGCTATACGACATGCGCAACGCCTTTCAGGTTAACGTCGAGGAAGCGCGCCATCTCTGGGCTATGGTATACCTGCTGCAAAAGTATTTTGGCCGCGATGGCCGCGAAGAGGCGCAGGAACTTCTGCGCCGTCGATCGGGAGATCCTGATGCGCCGCGACTACTGGGCGCTTTCAATGAAGAAACCCCAGATTGGCTTTCCTTCTTCATGTTCACGTTTTTTACCGACCGTGATGGCAAAATGCAACTCGAAAGCCTGGCTCAATCCGGATTTGATCCGCTGTCACGCACCGCCCGGTTTATGCTAACCGAGGAAGCCCATCATATGTACGTGGGCCAAAGTGGCATCGCTCGGGTTCTTCAACGCACCTGCCAGATCATGGCAAAGAATCAGATAGACGACCCATTTCGGATAGATGAAATCAGAGGGTTGGGCGCGATTGATCTGCCCTTGATACAGCGTAAAGTGAACTTTCACTTTTCAGTTTCGCTTGATCTTTTCGGCTCTGAGATATCGACCAACGCCGCAAACTTTTTTGACGCGGGCCTTAAGGGGCGCTACAAGGAAATCGATATCGATGATGACCATCGGCTCGTCGATGCCCTGTATCCGGTGCTCAAGGTTATAGATGGGCGTATTCAAAGCATTGACTCGCCGGCATTACCCGCTCTTAACATGCGCCTGCGTGACGACTATGTGCGCGAATGCGCCCGTGGAGTCGAGAGGTGGAACCTGGTGATGGCCAAGGCCGGCATAGAGTTCAAGCTGAAACTGCCGCACGTTGCTTTTAATCGGGCAATCGGCGAATTTGCCTCAGTCGAGGCCTCGCCAGAGGGTCATCTTATGCAACAAAAAGAGTGGCAACAGCAACGCGACCGCTACCTGCCTACCACGGATGACGCTGACTTCCTGCAATCTCTAATGCAACCGCTGCATCAACCTGGCCAATACGCATCGTGGATCGCACCACCGGCCCGCTCAATCGACAACCAGCCCGACGATTTCGAGTACGTCAGGATCCCGGGATAAACTGCTGGTAACTACCGTTTTGCCTGGGTCTACAAAGTAGGTATGGTGGAGACCTCGCTGTAGCTCTTTGTGCTCGATAAAACGATTGCACGACAATAATTGGGCTCATAGAAACTGACACAATGGATCAGGCAAAGGCAGCTGCGAAGATAGTCGTCATCGGTGCCGGCATGGTCGGCGTCTGCTGTGCTTTGTATCTCCAGCGTGCAGGTCACCGGGTCATACTGGTGGATGCCGACAAACCGGGGAGTGGCGCCAGTTACGGCAATGCGGCTACCTTTGCCAGTTACGCCTGTATTCCCGTTAATCATCCTAAGCTACTTACGGCACTACCGGCCCTGCTGTGGGGGTCTGCTAGACCGTTGTCCATTTCTTTGACCTATATGCCGACGATGCTGCCCTGGCTGCTCTCGTTTTTGCGCCACTGCAAGCGCGCTGAGGTTAGCCACATCATTAAAGCGCTAGGTGTTCTGCTAGCGCATGCCGAGGATGCGGCAATGACTCTGTTTCGTAGCTCTGATGCGCTCAACCTGATCCGGCGCAACGGTACGATCTACCTGTATTCAAGCGAAAAAAGCTTAGCTGGTGCACAGGATGACATCCAACGACGGCGCCGGCAGGGTGTCGCAATCACAGAACTTGATATCAGTGACATTCAGAACCTTGAGCCCCAGTTGGCCTCGGTATTCGCTGGAGGCGTTCTCTACGATGACGGTTTTCAACTGCTGGACCCGCAACAAATTATCTTAAAAATGGTCGAGAAATTCGCGGCTGATGGTGGCCAAGTGCTGCGTGAGAAAGTGACCTCCCTGGCCCGCAATGACTTGGGCGATATACAGGTCATCGGCGACTCAAGGTCGATCAGCGCCCGACAAGTAGTGCTGGCAGCGGGCGCGCAGTCACAAACTATCAGCAGTGGGCTCATCGACCCGCTGCCGCTGGAAACGGAAAGAGGCTATCACGTCATGTTTCCAGATAGCGCTACATTGCTGAGCCGACCGGTTGGGCTGGCAGATGCTGGCCTTTATCTGTCGCCACTTAACTTAGGTCTGCGGGCGGCAGGAACCGTTGAGCTTGCCGGCCTGAACGCCCCACCAAACCCGGCCCGGCTGGCCTACATTGAGCGATGGGTCCATCGTGCCCTACCTCAAGTTGGACAACGCGGGGATACCTGGTTGGGTTTTCGACCTACTCTGCCCGACAGCCTGCCGGTGATCGGTCGTTCTTCACGGCATCCGGGGCTGATCTATGCGTTCGGCCACCACCATATCGGCATAACGCTCGGTGGCATTACTGGCAAACTGGTCCAGCAGATCATCGATGGACACCCACCCACCGTGGATCTTGCGCCGTACCGCCCGGAGCGATTTGCGCGCTAGGCTAGCAGGTCAAATACGGCATGCAGGTACATCTGCGTCGCCCGGGTCAACTGCTCAATCTCGACGTACTCATTAAGCGAGTGCGCCTGAACTAAAGAGCCGGGCCCACACACCACCGCAGGGCTGCCCAGATGAGGCGCATCAGTCGCTCCGGGGAAAGCCGACGCCTGTGCCGGCGATCCAGTGAGTAATTGCGACGATTCGAGCAATGAGCGCACAACTGGGGAGTCCAGCGGAACATCATTGGCCGGGATATCCCAAGAGGGATCGCTAATCTCGTAGCGAAACCCTGGGTCGTCTGCCTTCAGAGATTCCAACCGCTTCTCGATATCCTGGCGTACGCTTTTTGCACTGTCGCCTGGAAGCAGACGGCGATCGATTTCAAGTTCACAAAAATCAGGTACTGCGCTAACGAGATCACCGCCGCGGATCACACCTGGACTGTAACGCCCATGACCACACAAGGGATGGGGCTCACGGGATGCGAGCTCTGCGTTGTAATCAGACAATGCCGTGACAACCCGGGCCATACGTTCAATCGCATTTTCTCCGTGTTCAGGAATACTGGAGTGCACCGCCTTCCCAAAGGTGCGGATAAACAGGCCATGCTGCCCTTTATGTGCCGGGCACACAGCAAGGTCTGAGGGTTCGCCGATGATGCACTGGTCTGCCATCGGGCCATTAAGGCCGATTTCACGGGAACCGATCATCTGCCACTCCTCGTCGGCGACGCCGCACAGCATTAATGTTCCCTGGAGTTGTACATCTGCCTCCTGCAACAGGCGTACCACTTCAAGATAACAAGCCAATCCCGCTTTCATGTCACAGGAGCCACGCCCGTAGATCCGACCGTCCGCCTCGCGTGCACAGTAGGCTTCTTCATAGCCCTCGGCCGGCACAGTATCGAGGTGCCCACACAGCATCAGTGACGGCCGCTCGCCAGCCCCTTGACGCGTACCAAAGACATTGGGGCGCCCGGGCGCCGCATCGCGAGAAGAAACGGCCATACCGAGTTGACTCATCTGCTCCAGGTAATACTCGCCAAGCTCCTTTTCGCGATGGCCGGGGCGGGGCTCACCAGCCATTGGATTGTCGCTTGGAATGGCAATCATTTCCTTGAGTCGATCTTTAATCGACTCGATCGATAACGATCCGGACAGACTATTCAACTGCTCGATGACCTGGTCATTCATAAATCTTTTCCCTTGACTGTGCCTAGCAATACATCCCTGACAACCACAACCGGGGATCATATCAACATACCACCAACACCCGGGGCCGGTGCTACACTCGCCGTCCCTTCAACCTCACCTGGAGATTGGGATGGCCTACCTTGCGGATTACGGTCTCTTTTTTGCTAAATCACTGACTATTGTTCTTGCTGTAATCGGCGTCATTGGCGCCGTGGTAGGTATCGCGATCCGCAATCGGCACACATCGCCCGAGCAGATTGATGTAAAACGGATTAATGATCGCTATCGCGATATGGCCAACGCCATCGAATTCGCCACCCTAAGCCCTGAGCAGGCGAAAAAAAAGCAAAAATCTAGCAAGAAAGAACTCAAAACAAAAGCCAAAGCAGAAAAGCGCAACCCCCCCGAAGCACGAAAACGGGTGTTCGTCCTCAATTTTCACGGTGATATCCGTGCCAGTGAAGTGGGACTTCTTCGCGAAGAAATCACCGCAATACTATTAGGAGCGCGCGATGGAGATGAAGTTGTTATCCGGCTCGAAAGTGCTGGCGGCATGGTACATGCCTACGGCTTGGCTGCTTCTCAGATTTCCCGGTTACGCGAGGCTGGCATCGAGGTAACAGTCGCGGTCGATAAAGTTGCTGCGAGCGGCGGATATCTTATGGCCTGCGTTGCAGACCGGATTCTGGCTGCGCCGTTTGCTGTGATTGGCTCTATTGGTGTGGTCGCCGAGATTCCCAACTTCAATCGCTTATTGAAAAAACACGACGTTGACTATGAACAGATATCGGCTGGTGAATTTAAGCGAACCATTACCATGCTCGGCGAGACGACCGACCGGGCCCGGGCCAAAGTTAAAGAAGAAGTCGAACAAACCCACACCTTGTTCAAGGATTTCGTCAAGCAGCAACGGCCTGTCGTCGACCTTGACGCTGTCGCCACCGGCGAACACTGGTTAGGCGCCCGGGCCCATACACTGAAGCTGGTGGATGAAATTCGCACCAGCGATGATTACCTGATGACTCTTCGAGAAACTGCCGATATATTTGAGGTGGAGTACAGTATGAAAAAGAAAATGTTTGATCGACTCTCTGGACTGATCGGCCGTCTGCGAGGTGGCAGTCTATTGACCCAGGATTCACAATCAATGACTCACCTGACCTGAGCCCACTTCTGGCATTGAAATAACCGTACAAACGAAGTAACACAATGATCTATCAGTTAGGAGACCACCTGCCGACCATCGCCGATGATGCCTACGTAGCGCCAAGTGCCGACGTCATCGGCTCAGTTGATCTGGGATCACAATCCAGCGTCTGGTTCGGCGCCGTACTGCGGGGCGACAACGACCGGATCGTGGTTGGCGCTCGCACCAATATCCAGGACAGCACCGTAATTCATGTGGATGCCGGAGCACCTGCCATCATCGGAGCCGACGTATCTGTCGGCCATAACGCGGTCATCCACGGCTGCACCATTGCCAACAATGCGCTGATTGGAAACGGCGCCGTGATACTTGATTTTGCCCAGATCGGATCGGACAGCCTGGTTGGAGCTAATGCATTGGTTACGGAACGCAAAACTTTTCCACCCCGATCACTGATCGTGGGGTCACCCGCACGCTTCGTTCGGGAACTTACCGATGCGGAAGTTCAACTTCTTCGTGATAACGTTCAGAGCTATATAAGCAAGGCTAAGCGCTACCGAACTGATCTTCAGCCCGTCGGCTAGTGCAAACTGAAACCCTGGCAATCCCACGACATAGAGATGAGAAGGGATATGAGAATAGGCTTTATCGGGCTCGGTAACGTTGGCGGCAAGCTTGCCGGAAGTATCTTGCGTAGTGACTTCGACCTAACGGTACGAGATCTGGACTCAGAACTGGAGCACTCGTTCGCTCGAAAAGGTGCGACTATCGGAGAAAGCCCGGCACAGATCGCGCGTAACGTCGATATTCTCATCACCTGTCTGCCCAATCCAGCGGCAAGCGCCAACGTCATGGAAGGGGAAGATGGGGCTCTGAGCGCAATAGGTCCCGGCACGATCTGGGCTGAAATGAGCACCACAGACGAGCGCGAAGTACGGCGACTGGGTGAACAGGTCATGGCGGCAGGCGGTGAACCAATCGATTGCCCGGTCTCCGGCGGGTGTCACCGGGCAGCTACCGGGAACATATCTATATTTGCTGGGACCGAGCGCTCTACTTTTGACAAAGCACTGCCCGTACTCACGACTCTCGGTCGGCGAGTCCTACACACGGGTCCGCTGGGTTCTGCGTCGATATTGAAGGTTCTCACGAACTATCTTGCCTCGGTAAATCTCGCCGCCCTGGCCGAGGCCCTGATGACCGCTCATCGGGCTGGGATGGATCTCAACACCACTTACGAGGCAATCCGTATCTCATCAGGAAACTCCTTTGTACACGAAACTGAAAGCCAAGTGATCCTGAACGGGAGTCGAGATGTCAACTTCACTATGGACCTGGTTGTAAAGGACCTGTCGTTGTTCCAGGCGATTTCAGACAGGGTCGATGTGCCGCTCGAAATATCCCCTCTACTGCTTAAGATCTTTAAAGACGGCCGAGACCGCTACGGTGGGCGCGAGTGGTCAACTAATATTGTTCGACGTCTGGAAGAAGCCTGTGGTGATCAACTGCGGGCGCCAGGGTTCCCTGCTGAACTCGTGGATGACGAACCGGAAAGCCCCGGGGGCGAGGTTGTGCCGAACAAAGACTGACTGCAGGATTTACACTACATCATGGCTTCGGCCAACGCCTGGCGCGTGGGATCAGTGCTCCCCGCCGGCCTTAAAGTTGAACACAGCTCCTTCCTTAATGCCCGATGGCCAGCGGCTGGTGACCGTTTTCATCCGGGTATAAAAGCGCACGCCCTCGGGGCCGTGCATATAGTGATCGCCGAATAATGAACGCTTCCATCCCCCAAAACTATGGAAAGCCAGTGGCACGGGAATGGGCACATTAACCCCCACCATGCCAATTTGTGCGCGATGGCCAAAGTCACGGGCGGCATCACCGTCACGGGTAAAAATGGCAGTCCCGTTGCCGTACTCGTGATCATTAACCAGTGCGAGCGCCTCTTCGTAGCTACTCACACGTACGACCGAAAGCACTGGCCCAAAAATCTCGTCGCGGTAGATCGCCATTTGCGGCGTGACCCGATCAAACACCGTGGCTCCGACAAAACAGCCGGATTCGTAACCCGATATTGATATCTCGCGACCGTCTACCAACAGATCAGCCCCTTCTTCGACACCGCGATCGATATACCCTTTGATCCGATCCCGCGCATCCGGCGTAATCACAGGGCCCATTTCGACTCCATCCTGATCATAGGCACCGACCTTGAGGGTCTCGATGCGCGGGACTAACTGCTCCATCATTCGATCTGCGGTATCGTCCCCAACCGCGACTATCACTGAGATCGCCATGCACCGTTCGCCGGCAGAACCATAGGCCGCGCCCATTACCGCATCTATCACCTGCCCCATATCAGCATCCGGCATCACCACCATGTGATTCTTCGCACCACAAAGCGCCTGAACCCGTTTGCCATGGGCACAACCCGTCTGGTAGATGTACTCCCCTACTGTCGTTGATCCCACAAAGCTGACTGCCTGAACAGTTGGATCCGATAGCAGAGTATCAACGGCTTCCTTATCGCCATTCACGACATTGAGGACGCCGTCGGGTAAACCTGCCTCGGTCATCAGTCTCGCCATGAAGCCCGCGCAGGACGGATCACGCTCGGAAGGCTTGAGGATAAAAGTATTGCCACAAGCGATAGCGACAGGAAACATCCACATCGGCACCATGGCCGGAAAGTTGAACGGCGTGATGCCCGCGACGACTCCCAAAGGCTGGCGCATGCTCCACGAATCCACCCCAGTGGCCACTCCCTCGCTGAACTCTCCCTTGAGCATCTGCGGAATACCGCAGGCAAACTCGACGACTTCCAGACCACGGGTGATCGATCCCTTGGCATCGTCGACGGTCTTACCATGCTCAGATGACAGCAGCGCTGCCATTTCATCTATATTCTGAATCAGTAATTCACGATAACGGTACAGCACCTGTACCCGCCGGGCCGGGGGCATCTGCGCCCAATCCGGGAATGCCTGTGAGGCATTTGCAATTGCGGCACGCGCTTCATCGGCGCTGGCCAGAGCGACCGTGCGAACCACCTCTCCCGTCGCTGGGTTATATATGTCACCGAAACGGTTACTCACTCCGGCGACCGGCCGACCGCCTACATAATGTCCGACCACCTCTTTTACCGCTGCATCCATCTTCTTAACTCCTGTGATCGCTTGACGTCTTTAATAATCTTGCCGACTCAGACACCATCTACAATAGCCCTTCGTCTTCGTTTAGTTTGGCGCTGATGCTAAATCCCCGATTACAACGAATTAACTTCTCGCATTTGCCCTGCAGGCAGGCTTTACTCAGTGGCGCGTTAATAACCTTGTCCATTGTCGGCGTTTCAGTCGGGCATAACAAGTTCGAGGCCCTCGTTGTGGCAATTTATGATCTCTAAGTCACCCGCTATTGCGGGTCGGTGACACCGGCCGTGGGCCAGGGTTTCGCCCGATTGGCAAAAACTTATTAACAAGGGCAGACTCATTAAAATGGATATTGACCGCGCCCAGACCAGGGGTGGCAAAATTCTCATGCCCAATGGCAGAACCGGGGCCTGAGAGGATTTCGAGCCTGGTATATCAATGAAGGTCACGCTGCAGCCCGCGCGCTGGCGAGCGTTTTAAGACATGATTAATGCCACCTTGTTGATCGTGCATCACCAAGGCAGAATGTCTTCATGTAACCGGCCAGCCAACGGATGAATTTGACCGCCAAGGGCCAAAATGGAGACCTCCAATGAATACCCGAATTACCGACATTCATAAGAAAGACATCGCCCACGCCCTGCACCCCTACACCAACCTGGCCACCCACGAGGAGCAAGGCCCGCTGGTGATTACCCGCGGAGAAGGTGTGTACGTCTGGGATGATCAGAATAATCGCTATCTGGAAGGGCTCGCAGGCCTGTGGTGCGTATCGCTTGGGTTCTCCGAGGAACGATTGGCAAAGGCCGCGGCGGACCAATTCGCCGCACTGCCCTATTCACACACATTTGCCCACCGCTCCACCGAGCCGGTGATAGCGCTTTCGGAAAAGCTGATCGAGATAGCGCCTGAGCCCATGACCCGGGCCTTTTTTCTAAATTCCGGCTCAGAGGCGATCGATGCCATGATCCGCTTCGCCTGGTACTACAACAACGGCCGCGGGTTGCCAAAGAAAAAGAAAATCATCTCTCGAAAACGCGGCTATCACGGTGTAACGGTAGCCGGCGGCAGCCTCACGGCCATTCCGCTGATGCAGAATGACTTTGACCTGCCTCTGGAGCGAATGATTCACACCGATCCGGCCGGCTATTACCGCTACGGTCAATCCGGTGAATCCGAGGAGGCTTTTGCCAGCCGCCTTGCTGACAATCTCGAACAGCTCATCATCAATGAAGGTCCAGACACGGTCGCCGCCTTCGTCGCCGAACCGGTGATGGGTGCTGGCGGTGTCATGCTGCCACCGGCCACCTACTTTGAGAAGATACAAACTGTGCTGAAAAAATACGACGTGCTGATGGTGGCAGATGAAGTCATCTGCGGATTTGGCCGCACCGGCAACATGTGGGGCTCGCAGACCTACGATATCCGCCCGGACATGGTCACCTGTGCCAAACAGCTCTCATCAGGCTATCTACCCATATCGGCGCTTATGATCTCTGACAAGGTGTACGAAGTACTCAAGGCGCAAAGTCGAAAACACGGTGCACTCGGCATGGGCTACACCTATGGTGGGCATCCGGTATCTTGCGCAGTAGCACTCGAGACCCTGAAAATCTATGAGGAACGCGATACGGTTGGACATGTTCGCAGTGTCGCACCTCGGTTTCAGGAAAGACTGGCGCAACTCGGCAGTAGCACCTTGGTCGGTGAAGCACGCGGCGTCGGCCTGATCGGCGCGCTGGAACTGGTGATGGATAAGAACTCGGCAGAGCAGTATCCAGCCGAAGTCAAAGCAGGCGCAACGCTCGCTGCCCGGGCGCAGGCCCGGGGGCTTATTGTTCGCGCCTTGCCTGGCGATGTCATCGGCATCTGCCCGCCATTGATCATTACCGAAGCGCAAATAGACGAACTCTTCGACTCGCTGGCTGAGGCCGTCAGTGAAACTGAAGGCCTGCTGCGGCGCGCTGCCTGAAGATGCCAAACAAAACACGGCTACTGAACCGAAGTCTCCTGCGGATTGCCGGTGCTCTTGCGTGGCTGGCGACCCCTCTGGCGGCATCGGCAGAGCCCTCTATCGGCGCGTGGCTGAGTTCGACAGTTGAAAATGGGGTGCCGGTGCAAACCGATACTTTGCGTTTTGGCTGCAACGACAAGATCTATGCAGTGATTGATCTGACTGACCTTTCTGACGGCAGTCATCAACTACAAGTAGACTGGACCGATCCCACAGGCAAAACCCGCGAACACATCGATCACCCATTTCCCAGCGGTAACACCAGCCGAATTACTGTGTGGCTGCAATTGCATCCACCTAAAGGCGCCGCGCTTTTCAGTTTCTTCAACCCAGCCATGGGAATGGACGATTTTATCGGCACCTGGCAGGTCGAAATTACCCTTGATGGCAACAACCGTCTGAATCAATCTTTCGAGGTGCTCTGCTGAAATAACAGAGTTACGGCCACAGCGGCGTTCACGAATATCTATTGATCAATGCCACATCAACATCTGCCGGAGGGTCACCATGCAATCAACTATTGCGGCACTCTTTTGCGCCTTGATCTTAGTCGTCAACCCTACGTTCGCAGCGAAATCACACTCCCGGCCCGGTGCATCCAAGATGCTGCCAGGAACAGTAATCACCTTGGCTAGGCCACTTGCAGTAAGCATCGGCAAATCTCGCATCTTTATTCAAGATGGCAAGACCATGGGCCGCGTCAAGCAAATCTATGCGCCTTACTGCTACTTTGCCATGCATCGACTACGCTCTGAGATGACTACCACAACCATGATCTCCCCAGAGACCTTTACCGTAACAAAACAGTACCGTCGAGCCGACCAGAGTGCGCAACGAGGGCTCAATCTCGCTATGCACTCCACTTCACCGCCCGCCTTTTTGTACCTAGCCTCCCGCGGCGGCGGCCCTTTGAACCTGAACTACTACCTCAAAATCGCAAGTACGGCTCAACCGAAAGTAAGTACGCTCGTGTGCGGCATCTATGCGGATCCACAGGATCGAGGTGGTTTCAATATGCTCCGGAACAATGGAAAAGTGCCGATGAAAAAGTCAGCAGCACCTGGGCGGTGACAGACAACTACAGTAAGACTGGCCTCATCTGCCGTAGGCTCAACCTCGACACCGCGATGAATAACCAGACCACATCCCGTCGCTTTGGGTTTTGCAAAGTTGACGGGGCGTGGCTTGTCGACATCGACTGAGCCTCTTTGTTATCCTTTTTGGAAAACCAGCGAACCGCGCTTATTAGCCGATAGGGCCTCTTTTCTACGGCATGCAATATTCTGAGTAATATAGCCAATGAGATTTTGCACGATATTCACTCTTTCTTGCTTGAGCGCTGCAGCCTTCGCAGAGGGCACGAACGACGTAGATCGTATCGATCAAACCCATGCAGAATGGTCCGAGTGGGTAACTGATACCGCAAACCAGATTGACAGTTTTTTCTCTAATGAGCATGCAGACGAAGCGGCCCAGAAAACCCGCCTTCGTGTATTTGTCCGTTTTCGCTACGATGGCAATGAAGGCGCCAAAGTCAGCCCCGGCATCCGCGCAAAAATATCCCTGCCCAGCGTCGAAAACCGACTGCACTTGATGCTGGGTAACGAAGAAGATGCAACCCGGATCAATGACATAGACAACAAACAACAGAATATCAGCCTGCAATTCAAGCCACGGGCAGATAAGCCTTGGCAACAGCTTCACTATGACATCGGCATCAGGCGGCGTGATGGCAAATACCAACCCTATGGCCGTATTCGTCATAGCAAAACCTTTCAGACCAAAAGCCCCTGGGTTCCCCAGGTCAGCAATTCGTTCTACTACTTCACCAAAAGCAAGTTTGAATACCGTGGCGAAGCAAGTTTCGATCGAATCCTAAGCCCGCATTTGTTTTTTCGCCCAACCTCAGTATTGCGCTGGTATCAAAATAATTCGGGCCAGTGCGATGATGGTTGGTGTTTTGATCAGTATTTCAGTCTGTACGAGAAACTACGTCGATCCCGATCCGAGGCCATCGCCTACGATGCCGAGATCTACCTTCGCGATAAACCGCAGTTCGTGCTGCACGACGTGGTCTTTAAAACCCGCTACCGGCGCATGACCAGCAAGAAGTGGCTTTTCTGGGAACTGGAGCCCGCGATTCATTTTCCCGATGAGTACGATCACGAGCCCACTTTTCGACTCACTTTTCGGATCGAGGGTATTTTTGGACACAACGACAGAGTCGACATTAACCAGAACTTCTTGCCGGTGGAGTCCCCTTGGGAAAATGAAAACCCGTAGTTAAGTCAACTCGCCGGATCAGATTCGGGCCGACTCTCGAAATACAGTTTGTAGGCAATGAAATACTTGTTGATATTGCGCACATAATCAACCGTTTCACGTCCGATCTTCTCGGCTGCCAGCACCTTAATGCACCAGCTCAAGAATATCTTCGGTAGCCAGTTCCTTGGCAGCCTCAATGATCTGCACCGCGGGAAGTGATTGGTCTGCTAAAGAGCGGTTTACAGATCTCAGATGAGAGGCGTAACTGGAGCCTTTTCTGACAACCACTTGCTTAGCTGAGAGATCTGACAACGACGTGAGATCATCACCACTACTACGCCCGACTACTACTTCATCCACATTCTTGATGTAAGGATCGGTAAATACCACGCGGCGGGATCTCTCAGGCGTTGCAGTTAACCCGGCCGCGGCGATTAAGTCATTCAGCAAGCGGTCAAACCTGACTGGAATGAAAACCAGTTTGACCTTCTGATCCGACGACTCGATACCACGATTGAGGTGTTTTCATATTCCATCATCAGGTCATACTCGAATCCGCGCGGCATTCCCTGATGAAAAAAGAAATTCTGCGACTATAAGTCACCAGAACCCGCAGAAAGCGCCTCTTGCGAATGCTGTCGAGATCTCCAAAAACACTGCGTTGCGCCCTTTCCACAAGAGAATCTGAGGCGGGCGACGCGTCCAGGTTGGGGTTCTGAGTTACAGACCCAGATAAATCCGTTGGGGTCAGCTTCAATTGCATCCCTAAGTCAAAGGCTAAGCTATCTGATGCTTCACCTTTATGACTGCGCTGGCTGGCTTCTTTTGGGCCTGCAACAACTGCTTTGGTTGATTCAGATACACCCTCGGAACAACCAACCAAAAAGAGTGCAACCAAAAGGCAGTCCAGCGTCCCGGTTGTGGTATCGAATTTCAAGGCCTGTACCCTGCCGAACTTGCGCTTGAGTTATTAAGCCCTGAGCCTGTGTCCCAAAGCCCAGAGCCTCAGCGAAGGCTCCGTGAGGCCTCACACAGGTTTGTCAGTTTTGCCCGTGCCAGCTCACGACCCAACAGGCCAAGTCCACAATCCGGTGCTGCCAGTAACCGTTCTGGATCAATATGCGCCAGGGCTAACTGCAATCGGGTTCGAATCTCTTCAACTGACTCTACGGCACTTTTTGCAACAGCCACAACGCCCAAGATCACTGAGGTGTTGTGAAATTTTTCCAATAACCCTAGATCATTGTGCCGATGCGCATCCTCGAGCGATACCGCGTCGATTGACGAATCCTCGATAGCCCCAGCCAGTTCGGCATAACTGTGCGGATCAGCCTTGGGGTAATCAGGATTATCCAGGCGATCGGGATAACCGCAACACATATGCACAGTTCGAATCACATTACTAGGGCACTTGTGAAACGCACGCTCAAGATTTTCAAACCCATAATTCAGAGCGGGGCCGGGCTTGCGGGCAAAAAGGGGTTCGTCAATCTGGATATGGCAGCAACCCGCTTGGGCCAGATTCAGCACTTCGACATTGAGCGCATCAGCGAGATCAGCGCCTCGACGCTCAGGACTATCATAGAAACTATCGGCAGTAGTATCACCGATAGTCATCGGCCCAGGTATGGTCATCTTTACCGGCCTGTCTGTCAGTTTCTGAGCACGTTGCCAGTCATGCACCAAAAACGATTCACGGGCACTTACCCGTTCAGTAATAGTCGGTAGACGGGCAACGTAAGCACCGTTACGCAATGACTTTTCTGTAAGATGGACAAAATCGATACCATTTAGATGCCGGCAATGGTAGTGAATATAATTTTCTCGGGATACTTCTCCGTCTGTGGGTATATCAATGCCGGCTGATTGCTGATCGGCTATTGCCTGGGCTACGCCACGGGTAAGAATATCTTCGACATTCTCCCCCATCGCTGCCATAGCGTCGTTCCAACTCTCGGTAGGCTCCGAGGTATCGGGGCCTTCGGCAACGGTAAACCAATCAGGCAACTTAACAAATTCGGGCTTAGGGTAGGCGCCTATACAGGTTGTTCTTATTTTACTCATATGTTGAGCTAAGGATTCCTGACGTTACAAAGTCGTTTTAAGTTTATGTCGAACTCAAGAATGGGTCACTGGCAATAGAAAACCCATCACTCACCCTTAGTCTCGGATCCTACCTGCCCGCTCAAATTGGTAGGTGCGAAAATATTCTGGTACTGGCGGCCGTCCTGATTGGCTTCTACAGCGGTCGCCGCACCAGAGTCGGATTCAGGTGGCTCGGTTGAATCGATCTGATTGCCAAGATTTGTTGGGGCGAAAATATTCTGGTACTGGCGGCCTTCCTGATTGGCTTCTACAGCAACATCGGCCTCCTCTTGGTTCGCCTCCCGTTTGGCCTTCGCCTCAGCGAGGCGTTGCTGTTTTAGAGCGTCAAACTTCTTACGGTTCTCTTCAGTCACCTTTATCTTGCACTGCGCGACATCGTAATCGCGGGCAATCCAGGCCGTAGCCAGCATTGCAACAAAAATCAGACTGGCCAAGGCACCTACAGGAACCCGCAGCATACGGTTACCCGAGCGCGAACGAGTTGGGGCTGGCAAGCCCTCTGCTGCAAGTGCCTCGGATTTCGCGGCTTCTTTTCGTCGAAGGTATTCGTGAATCACTGCCCCAACCAGGGTAAGGCCAATAATGATGACAGCCAGCGCACTGATCGATGGATTGATTCCGTATCGGACCTTGCTGGCTAAGACCGTTGTTAGAGTGCTTTCTGAAACGATTGTGAATACGGTCGTGTTGTAGTTCTCAAACGAGGCCAAAAATGCAAGCACCGCAGCCGAGGCAATGGCTGGCTTAAGAAAAGGAAGCAGAATTTTTCGGAAAACCTGGGTATGAGTAGCGCCCAGATCAAGTGCCGCTTCTTCGAGACCTGGGTCAAAGCGCTGCAGTCGGGCCAAAAACACCAGCATGGCGTAAGCGGCAATAAACGTGGACTGGCCGATAATGGTCATGAAATAACCATCGTAAAAAAAACCATCTTCTACGCCCAGAACCACACGGTCTATCCGTTCCCAGAACACCAGGGTCGAGATACCCAGAACAACACCTGGCACCAGTATGGGTGATATCGCTATGGTATAAACAATGGAGCGTGCGCGTTTTTGCAACTGTGTTATCAGCAGTGATGCCGCTAGCCCAATGGGAACAGCAAGCAGGACGACACCGATGCCAACTAATAAACTGCTTCGCAGACCTCCCATTAAGTGCTGATCCTTGAATAGCACCGGGAACCATTCTGGGGTAACGCAGTTCCACGGAGAGATTGAGGGAAACTCTGAACTATTGAAAGCCGTAAACGACATAACAATCAACGGGCCAAACAGATAAGTAAAGAACAGCAGAATATAAAAACCTACTGCCAGGCGCAGCACACCTGCCGATGTCATCGGCCAATCTCTCCAATCTTGACTTTAAACACCCGCATGATTGCGAGCACCAGCAGAACACAGGTGAGCATCAGGACAATAGCGTAGGCTGAGCCACGCGGCCAGTTGCTGCCGGTATTGAACCACTGGTAGATGATCTGCGTAAACCACAGACTGCTGGGACCACCAAGAATCTGGGGCGCTGCCAACGCACCGGCGGACAGCATGAATACCATTGTACAGCCTGAGGTAATTCCCGGTTTGGCAAATGGAATTACTACCCGGCGATGAATTCTGCCCCAGGATGCTCCCAGATCCCTGGCGGCTTCTATCTGATTCTTGTCCAGACTCTCCACGACGTTATAGATTGGAAAAATCATCAACAGAATGTATGCGTAACCCAGGCCGGCATACAGCGCCACATCCTCGCGGACAAAGTCAATTGGTTGATCCAAAACACCGATGGACAGCAGAATCGCATTAATAGTGCCTTCCTCGCCAAACAGAATTCTAAAAGCGAAGGCACGCAGTAGTTCATTTACCCAGAAGGGAATGATCAGAAAAAGTACCAACAGGCGGGCTTTACCACCGCGTGCGACTTGCGCAAGGTAATAGGCAATGGGATAACAAAGAGCAAGATCAAACAGGGTTACGAATATTGCGGCGATAATAGTGCGAAAGAACACCGTCACATCGACCACATTAAACGGATCCGGGTTATTAGGGCTGCCATAAGCCAGAAAATGATAATTGACGAGCGTGTAGACATCGTCTGGGCCGCCCATGCGTGAGGGGTCCATCTGTTGCCAGTTATGGCGAAACGAGAAATCCAGCATGAACAACTGGGGCAACACGATCATGAGTACGATCCACAGCGCGACCGCGGTCAGCATATACAGCGACAACATGGTGCCATTTCTGGCCAGGAACCTTCTGAACCAGACAGCCATTGCCCTACTCCAGGTATTACTCAGCCGCGAGTTCGCCCTGGGCCAGCGCTATCGCTCCCTGAGCTGTAAAACTGATGCTAATTCGGGAGCCCACCTCATGGGTTTGACTCTCGCTATCATTCATCACGGACATACGAATCACGCTGCCTTCGGCTGTTTGCAGTACCAGGTGCCAGAAGTGTCCTTCGAATTCCTGGTTGACCACGGTAACCTCGAGTTGATTTTGCGATGCGCTTGAATCAGCAAAACGAACTGACTCCGGTCGAACAAACACAATTCCGGCATCGCCCGAAGTTAAAGGTGATACCGCAGATACCTGTGCATATAGCATGCCTGACTTGGTCTGCACGCTGGCAACGCCTTGAGTTACTTCGATCACCCGGCCTGGAAAAGCATTGTTTTCGCCCACAAATGAGGCCACAAATGCCGTCTCTGGCCGGTCATACACGATAGTGCCATCACTCACTTGATCAATCATACCCTGGCGCATAACCGCGACTCGATCCGACATAGCCAACGCCTCACCTTGGTCGTGAGTGATATAAATAAAGGTAATTCCCGCACGTTGCTGAATAGCACGAAGTTCGGTACGCATGTGCTGGCGCAACTTCAGGTCCAGTGCCGACAGAGGCTCATCGAGCAACAGCACCTCGGGTTCCGCACACAAAGCCCGGGCAACGGCGACCCGCTGCTTCTGGCCACCGGAAAGCTCATCCACCATCTTGTCGCCCTGGCCTGGTAAAGCTACTAACTCCAAGAGTTCATCAGCCTTTTTCCGCCGGACCGATTTATTGACCCCCTTCACTTCAAGAGCAAAAGAAATGTTTTCCCATACGCTCATCAGCGGGAATAGCGCGAGGTTCTGAAAAATCAACGCTGTCGGTCGCTGGTTTGGGCCAGTGCCCGCCATATCCTTGCCGCCTATCAATACCCGCCCCTGGCTAGGCTCCTGAAAACCCGATATGGCTCGCAATAATGTTGTCTTGCCGCATCCCGAGGGGCCGAGAAAGCTGAAAAACTCCCCACCCTGAATGGTGAGGCTGGTATCGCGGACCGCGACAAAATCACCGAACTGGACCGAAACATTTTCAAGCTGAACATCTGCGCTCATCGGTGTACTTTTCCCCTAGCAGGAGTCAATAAAATCCAGGGAGCCGGTGCCCGACCGGCCACTGCGTCTATCGGCGCTGGTTTTGGCCCGCTCGAACAAGCCCAGGCTCAGAAAAAAGCCCTCGGCTTACAGCCGAGGGCTTTATTGCCTGATTAGGCGTTTACGAACTTATTACGATACTCAGTACGTACGTCCGCGTACCACTGTGGCTCTTTCGGCCACGGCCAGAGGTTAGCCAGCGAGTTGCCAGGGTAGATCTGGTTGAACCATTTGCCGTAATCAGCACTCGCGTGCTTATCAGCACCCAATACAGCAGAGTTGTAGCCATGTTGGCCCCAGTCAGCGATACCGCCGCCGTCAATCGACCGTCCTGCAGCCTGTGCGTCGAAGCAGTAGTTCAGGAAGGCGTAGGTTTCGTCGACATTTTCTGCCGCTGACGAAATACACAGACCGTCCACCCATGCCAGCGACCCTTCGACGGGTGCCCGATAAATGACAGGCTTGCCTTCCTTCATTTGTACGGTAGGCGGACCATCCCAGGTCTGCCCCACCACAACACCGCCACTCATAAAGCCGTTTTTCTGGCTATCGGCATCATTCCAGAACAGTTTAATCTGGCTCTTATGCTTGATGCAGAAATCAGTGACTACCTGCCAAGTTTTACGCATGGTCGCCTCATCCGCATACGCCGCCCGCATAGCTCCCGGGTCCAAGGCACCTGTAGTTTCCAGGTACAAACCAGCTCCGAGCATACCCGAGTGCGGGCGCATCATGGTTTTACCCTCTACATCACTTTGCCAGACATCTCCATAACTTGGCATTTCCCCGTCACGCGGCGGTGTCCACTTGTCGGAGCGCCATGCAATTCCCTCAGTGCCCCATATCTGAGGCAACCAATGAGAGCCTTTCCCACCAAAGCTCCACTCGTTATCGCCTACCGCAAGCATCGCCGGGTTCAGGTTCTTAACATTAGGAATGCGGCCGTAGTCAATTGCTTGGAGCAAATCCAACGGCTCCCACTGTAACGATCGCATGTTAGTTGGACTGCAGACATCGAAACCCTTGCCCTTGGTCGCTTTCATCTTATTGATGATTTCTTCGTTTGAACCAATGCCGGTGAAATTCACGGTAATCCCGGTTTCTTCCTTAAAGGACTTAAGGAATCCCGGCGGACAATAATCCGACCACAACAGCACGTTGACTTCACCCGAAGACGCAAGCGCCTTTGAACTGATGATCCACGGGCCTACGGCTGCGGCCGTTGATACCGCCGCAGACCGCTTGACGAATGATCGACGCCCCGCGTCTACCTCAACCCCCTTCTTATTTTTCTCCAGACTCATGTTTGTCCTCCAGTTAGTTATTTACCCCAAAGCCTGCGCGCAGGACCGGAGCCCATTCACGTTTATGTCAAATCCTGATCAAATCACGATTCAACAAAGACGTATAACTAAATAATAAATTCGAGTCAACGCCCTCTCAACACCATTCTAATACCACCGGATCAATACATGGAAAGTATTCAATGGATGTTTCGTAATCTTCCAAAAACCTAGTCCATTTAACCAATTTCCAGGCTTTAAGCCCTTAGTACTGGGCCAAAGTCTGTCGGATAATCTCGCAGATACTGTCCACATGGTGCCGTTCACTGATGAGTGGCGGAGCAATCAACCCCGAATCCCCGGTCATCTTGATGTGCAATCCGTTATGAAAGAGCTTTTTCTGAAAATCCAGGCCTCGCACTCCAGGCGTTTCCATAGGCGCCAGATCAATACCAGCAAATAACCCATAACCGCGAATGTCGGTAATTAAGGAGATATCGCTCAGTGCGAATACCTGGTCGAGGAAATAGCCCGAAAGGTCCGCGGCTCGGGCAATCAGCCCCTCTTTTTCGAAGATATCCATTGTCGCGATGCCTGCTGCACAAGCCCCGGGATGAGCGGAATAGGTGTATCCATGAAAAAACTCAACGGCGCCTTCCGGCGATGCGTCCATGAAAGCTGCGTGCACCTTATCGCTGACGGCCACTGCACCCATCGGCTGGGCCGCATTGGTCAAAGCCTTGGCCATGGTCATGATATCGGGGGTGACGCCGAAAGCTTGCGACGCAAAAGGCGTTCCCATTCGGCCAAAACCACAGATCACTTCGTCAAAAATCAGCAAAATACCATGGGCATCGCAAATCTCACGCAGGCGTTCAAGGTAGCCCCGAGGCGGCACCAAGCAACCCGTGGAGCCGGCGACAGGCTCAACAATACAAGCCGCAATCGTATCGGGGCCGTAGTTCATAGCCGCGCGTTCAAGATCCTCAGCAAGATCCACCCCAGTTTCAGGCTGGCCTTTAACAAAACGATTCTCAGGTAGCCAGGTATGGCGCATATGCACTACCCCGGGAACACCGGGGCCAAACGCCTGACGGTTCTTTATCATCCCACTCAAAGAGACGCCTGCCAGGTTTACCCCATGGTAGGCCCGTTCGCGCGACACAAAGCGCTGACGTTGGCCCTCGCCCCGAGCATAGTGATAGGCATAGGCGATCTTCATTGCGGTGTCGACCGCTTCGGATCCCGAATTGCCAAAGAAAATATGGTCCAAGCCATCGGGGGTCAGTTTGGCGACCCGCCGAGACAGCTCAAATGCCAACGGTTGTGCCATCTGAAATGGTGGCACGTAGGCGGATTCTTTAAGCTGGCTGTAGACAGCCTCCGCAATCTCAGGCCGGCTATGACCAGCAGCGCAACAGAAAAGTCCAGAAGATCCGTCGAGGATTCTCTCCCCGGCGTCGTTATACATATAAACCCCCTCGCTGCGCACCACGATTCTGGGATCTGACTTGAAATCCCGGTTCGAAGTGAAGGGCATCCAGTAGTTCTCGAGAAATTCCGGGTCGTATTTCATGATTTTTCCTTTGGCAAATGCGCCTGCTATAGTTGCTGGGAGATGAGTAAAATCCCTGTTGTCTGGGCCCAAGGTAATCTTCCCACGCACCCTGAGGTAGGACCAGTTCCGTGTGCCCGATGAGTCCAGTGATTCCAGACCGCCTGTTTGAATTACCGCGCAACGCGCAATCGAGCCTGCAGGCCCAAATTCGGGAAATGCTCGTCAGCGCGATACTTGATGGTCATATCCCGCCAGGCACACTCATGCCTTCGGGTCGCAAACTTGCCGAGCAACTCAAAGTTGCCCGCAACACTGTTGTGCTGGTTTATCAGCATCTGGTTGACGAAGGCTTTCTGGTCGCCCGGGAACGCAGCGGTTATTTTGTCAGCGAAGACATTCTGCTCGACCGGGTAAAGACACTCCCATCGGAGGCAGTTAAACAGGACGCCATTGACTGGGAAACGAAATTGCGATTTCGGCCTACAGCGCAACGAAATCTCACCAAGCCAGAAGACTGGCAGCAATATCCCTATCCATTTATCTATGGTCAGATCGACGCCAGCCTTTTTCCGGTAAATGAATGGCGCGATTGCTGTCGGGATGCCGGCAGTATCGGCGCGATACACAGGTGGTCAGGCGACCGGGTTGACCAGGATGATCCGGAACTGATCGAGCAGATCCACACGCGAATATTGCCCAGACGCGGAGTATGGGCACAGCCTGATGAAATCCTTGTTACGCTGGGCGCGCAACAGGCGCTGTATCTTGTTGCGGATCTACTGTTGACGGAAGATCAGGTGGTTGCCATGGAGGAGCCTGGTTATCCGGATGCACGCAATATTTTTGCGGCCCGCACGGCCCGAATTGAAGCGCTCGAGCTCGACGACGAAGGACTGGTTCCCGGCTCAGCGCTTTCGCTTTGCCAGTGTCTTTACCTCACCCCCAGTCACCAGTTCCCAAGCACAGTTACATTGAGCCGTGACCGACGCGAAGCGCTACTGGCGAGAGCCCGGCAAGACAAATTCGTGATCATTGAAGATGACTACGAAAGTGAACATAACTTTCTGGGCGACCCCACACCCGCACTCAAAAGCCTGGACCGGGCCGGCGTCGTGATCTATATCGGAAGCCTGTCCAAGACGCTCGCGCCGGGACTGCGGATCGGCTTCATGGTTGCCCCAGCAGAATTCATTCGAGAAGCCCGCGCGCTACGACGGCTCATGAGTCGCCATCCACCAGCCAACAACCAGTTGATCGTGGCCCAGTTCCTCAAGCGTGGCTATCACGACGCCCTGGTACGACGCCTAAGCCACTCACTGCGGGATCGATGGCATACACTGCGTGACGCGATCAATCAGCACCTGCCAGATTGGACAATGAGCCCTTCGACTGGCGGCTCATCATTTTGGCTCAAGGGGCCATCAGGGTTGGACACACGACAACTGCAGCAGGATTGTGCAGCGCAGGGTATCCTTTTTGAAGCAGGAGATGTCTTTTTTCTGGCCGAACCCGCACCGGAAAACTGCCTGAGGCTGGGATTCTCATCTATCCCGGTCGATCGTATCGAGCCCGGTATCTCCAAACTGGCAGACGTGGCGCGATAATTCGGTAACTCGCAGGGAGTTGTTGGCCCGCAGAAGAGCCAGATCAGTTGATCTGACAACCCCCACAACCATTGCCTGCGGCTGGGCAAACCGGTGGCACCGGATTGTTTAGGGCATCTCGTCGGATGACGTTGCCACCAGTTGCCAGGCGATCTACCGGGCTTTGTAGCGGGGTATCACCGGGTAACGCGCCACTGCGCTCACACAGTTCACCCCAGGTGCGAAGTACTTCACTCATGCGGTGGCTGACTTCCACCACCGACCCGTTGGCCGTACAGCGATAGTCGTAGGTAGGCATCGATTGATTATTCGGCAAAAATACAAGGTCGAATTATAACCGCATCCGACTCTAAAACCCTATCTGGCACACCGTGTGACGTCACGCTGGCCCTATGCGCGGGTGCCTACCTGTTCTATGGTTCGCCATCCAACATACCCAGCGCGCAAGCGGGTACCGGCACCACACTGGGCAGTAGAAACTGCCACGAAGATCAAGAATCTCATCAAGTGGCGTACCTCCACCGGCATCCTGATCGGCTTTCCCGCAATTTAAGATTACTGGAGAAAAACATGAAAATGAGCACTGAAGAAGCGTTTGTCAAAGTTCTACAAATGCACGGGATCGAGCATTCTTTTGGCATCATTGGCTCTGCCATGATGCCGATATCAGATCTTTTTCCAGCTGCCGGTATTAAGTTCTGGGATTGTGCCCACGAGTGTAACGCGGGAATGAGCGCCGACGGCTATTCGCGGGTGACCGGCAAAATGAGTATGGCCATTGGTCAGAACGGGCCGGGCATTACTAACTTCGTCACGCCAATCATGACCGCTTACTGGAACCACACCCCGTTACTGCTGGTGACCCCCCAGGCTGCAAACAAGACCATAGGTCAGGGTGGCTTCCAGGAAGTAAAGCAGATGGCCATATTCCAGGACTTGGTCTGCTACCAGGAAGAGGTTCGTGACCCAACCCGGATCGCTGAAGTGCTCAACCGTGTCATCGAAAAAGCCCGAAGAGGTTCGGCGCCAGCGCAAATCAATGTGCCACGCGATTACTGGACCCAGGTTATAGATATTGAACTGCCCCAAGTTATCGAGGTAGAGCGCTCTCCCGGCGGCGAGACTGCTATTGCCAAGGCCGCGGCACTTCTATCCGACGCCAGTTTCCCGGTTATTCTCAACGGGGCCGGTGCCGTGCTAAGCGGTGCTATCGAAACGTCCGTATCCCTTGCCGAAAGACTGGGCGCGCCGGTGTGCTGCAACTACCAGCACAACGATGCCTTTCCCGGCTCACACCCCCTGTCTGCCGGACCGCTAGGCTACAACGGCTCCAAGGCTGCAATGGAACTTATTTCCAGGGCTGACGTCGTCCTGGCGCTGGGTACACGCCTGAACCCCTTCTCAACCCTACCCGGTTACGGAATTGACTATTGGCCTAAAGATGCACGCCTGATACAGGTAGATATCAACGCCGATCGCATTGGCTTAACCAAGAAAGTAGATGTGGCCATCCAAGGTGATGCCCGACGAGTCGCTGAACAGCTGCTTACACAACTCAGCGTCAACGCAGGCGACCAAGGACGCGCCCAAAGGGCGGATCTGATCGCAAAGTGCAAGTCCGACTGGACGTCAGAACTTGCCGGCATGGATCACGAAGAAGATGATCCCGGCACTACCTGGAACCAACGCTCGCGGGACGACAAACCTGAGCGCATGTCACCTCGCCAGGCATGGCGTGCCATCATGAAAGCCCTATCCCGTGAAGCCATTATCTCTTCGGATATTGGTAACAACTGTGCCATCGGCAACGCATACCCGAGTTTCGAGCAAGGTCGAAAATATCTTGCTCCCGGCCTATTTGGCCCATGCGGTTACGGTTTTCCCTCAATCCTCGGCGCCAAGATCGGCTGCCCGGATGTTCCTGTGGTTGGTTTTGCTGGAGATGGGGCTTTCGGGATCTCCATGAACGAGATGACCGCCTGCGGCCGTAACGAGTGGCCAGCGATCACCATGATCATATTCCGTAATTACCAGTGGGGTGCTGAGAAGCGAAACACCACATTATGGTATCAGGACAATTTCGTTGGTACAGAACTTAACGTAGGCGTGGAATACGCCAAGGTGGCCGAAGCCTGTGGGGTTAAGGGTGTTAAAACTGAGACCACGGAAGAGCTCACGGCTGCGCTCAATACCGCTATCAGCGAGCAGATGAACAGCAATATCACGACCTTTATCGAGGTGGTTCTCAACCAGGAACTGGGCGAACCCTTCCGCCGTGATGCAATGAAGGCGCCGGTAGCAGTTGCAGGTATTGACCGTGCCGACATGCGCTCCCAATAGAACAACCCATGGGCGATTGTGAAAATCGCAACTCGCCCATGGGTCAAAGTGAGCGCGTTATTGCCTGGCAGCTGTACTAAAAATCTAGTTAGGCACTATCTAGGTGTCATGTTTTAATTAACCGGGAGGTTCTTAAATGTTAATCGGCGTACCCAAGGAAATAAAAAACCACGAATACCGGGTCGGCATGGCGCCAGCCAGCGTGCGTGAAGCCGTAGCCCATGGCCACCAGGTCATGGTACAGGCCAACGCCGGAGAAGGTATCAGCGCAAGCGATGATGAATATCGAGCAGTGGGCGCGCAAATTGTTGATGACCCACAAGAGATTTTTGCCAGCGCGGAAATGATCGTCAAAGTGAAAGAGCCACAGGCTAACGAGCGCGCCATGCTACGCCCAGGCCAGATTCTCTTTACCTATCTGCACCTGGCACCGGATCCGGAGCAAACTCGTGACTTAGTCGACAGCGGTGCGACCTGCATCGCCTACGAGACCGTCACGTCGCCTCGTGGTGGCCTGCCTCTGCTTGCACCCATGTCCAAGGTAGCCGGCCGCATGGCTATACAGGCCGGCGCCTATTGCCTGGAGCATCCCCACGGTGGCCTTGGCATGTTACTCGGGGGAGTGCCGGGTGTGGACCCGGCCAAAGTGGTGATTCTCGGCGCCGGCGTGGTCGGCACGCACGCCACACATATTGCAGTCGGCATGGGTGCAGATGTCTGGGTGGTCGATCGAAGCCCCGAGGTCATTGAAACGCACTGGCAACAGTTCGGTCGCTCAACCAATACAGTATTCTCAACCCGTGACGCGGTCGAGCGTCATGTGCTCGAGGCCGATCTGGTAATCGGTGGCGTCCTGATTCCAGGCGCAGCAGCCCCCAAACTGGTCACAGCCGAGATGGTGCGGTCCATGAAGCCGGGCGCCGTCATCGTTGATGTGGCTATCGACCAGGGTGGTTGCTGTGAAACTGCACGACCCACAACTCATGCTGAACCCACCTACGTGGTCGATGATGTAGTGCACTACTGCGTTGCAAATATGCCCGGCGGCGTCCCGCGCACCTCGACCTACGCACTCAATAACGTCACCTTGCCTCATGTGCTGATGCTGGCGGACAAAGGCTACCACCAGGCCCTCAAGGAGGAACGTCATTTGCGCGACGGCCTGAACGTGCATGAAGGCAAGATCACTTGCCGAGAAGTAGCGCGGGATTTGGGCTATAACTATGTCGACCCAGAAACTGCCCTAGGCTGATCGGCTCGCATCCCTGGGGCGCGCACCGCTCCAGGGCGCTCATCGGACGGCTCAATCTGCTACTTAAGCCCGGGCACAATATGGTTGACCTGGTCGAGCCAGGCGCGATCACGGGCTGACATCCAAGCCAATCAAGCCATAACAGGGGTGGCCATCGTAGGCCTGTCAGCGTCGGGCTTCCCATTTGTGTTGGTGCTTAAGGGATCCGCCGGTAGAGAATCCCTGCAGCCACTGCGAAGGCAGCAGTTGGCAAAATGGCCCCTACCAATGGCGGCATATCATAGACCAGCACGATATATCCCAGCGCCTTGCTGGTGGCAAAAAAGGTAATTCCGATCATGATTCCGATAAAAAGGTTCCGACCCATACCTCCTGAGCGAATACTGCCAAAAACGAATGGGATCGCCAACAACAGCATGACAGCCGCTGACACAGGTAATGTCAGTTTCGACCAATAAGCCAATTCAAAGTTACGCGTGTCCTGAACATTAGCACTGAGGTGAGCAATGTACTGGCGCAACTGGAGCAGAGATAACTGGTCCGGCTGCACCAAGAATACCGCCATCGTCTGCGGCGTAACCGCAGTGTTCCAACGGGCCTTTGGCGCCTCACTGACCTGGGTAAAGCCCTGTTCATCAATTAATGTCTGCCTGACGTCATCAAGATCCCAGAACGATTCGGCGTAACGGCCCTTGCCCGCATAGACCAGTGCACGCAATTGGCTCATGCTGTCAAATTCGAAAACCCGAATATCGCGTAATGTCAGGTCGGGCAGGACCTCGCGAACATTGACGAAGGTCTTTTTGTCTCGCAGCCACAAGCCAGAGTTGGATTTCTGTTCAATATTCCGTTCCAACGCCTGTGCCCGCCCGCGCTGAGCCAGAGTTTCACTCCATGGTGTGATGAACTCGCCAATCAGTAGCGCTACTAAGGCCAACAGAAAACCCAGTTTTAGTACAGCGACGGTAATCTGACCGATCGATATCCCACTGGAACGCATCACGATCAACTCCGAATCGACTGCCAGCAGGGAGAGGCCGAGTATGGCGCCCACCAGCACTGCCATCGGAAATACCTCGTAAACGATACGTGGCGTACTTAACAGGACATACTTTATCGCATCCAGCAGGCTATATTGACCCGTACCAAGGTAGGAAACCTGGTCAATGAATGTAACGAATACAAACACACCAACCAGCACCCCCAGAACCAGTAGTATCTGGTTTAGTAATACCCGCCCCAGATATAGATCGAACAAGCGCATTGGCACTCAGCCAGCGATGCGTTTCGGTCGGACTGGCCACTGCCAAAGAGACCGGTCATTGGCGCGACGCCAGAACAGATACACCGCCATAGCCGCAAACAGCAGGTGAGTTGCTATCAACCCTGCCAGCGGTTCGAATCCACCCTTAGGTATCTGGGCACACATCAGCGTTACCAGATTGGTATAGGAGAAATAAATTGACAATGCTACAAACATCGACACATACCGCTTGCCCTGTGGTTCCATGCGGCCCAGTGACAGTGCGAAAAGAATGAGTACTGGAAGTACAGCGATCTTGGAGAACCGCCAGGCTAATTCCTTGCGCTCATAGGGGCCATTAGATTTCCATAACCGACCCGTTTTCCAGCCATGCAGGGGATAGCGTACCGGTGAAGCCGAACCGATACTATCGCGGATGGCATAGCGCTCAAAATTAATGACCCGGTAAACGCTGTCCCCGGGTACACCTTCATAGCGAACACCATCTTCTAAGACCAGAAACGCATCCTGACTATCAGGGTCGATTTGCCGATGTGCGGTTTGCGCGAGGATCACTCCTTCCCGACCGGCATCCGACCCCCACGCAAAGATTCCTTCATACTGCCCGGTCTCGTCATTCAATGACTCAACAAAATAAACTGCGCGGCCTGCGCGAGTTTCCAAAAAAACACCTGGAATAACTCCCACAATGTCGTCACGGGATTTCAGGCCATGCTCTATCGCTCCCACTACCCGTACCGCCATAGGTCCTACAATGAGAGAAAAACTTCCAACAATGATGGCACTCACCAGCAGCAAAAAACCTGCTGGTCGTAGCAGATGACCCAAACCAAAGCCGGCCGCTGCCATGATGGTCATTTCGTTGTCCCGACTCCAACGGCCGAGCACCATCAATATGGCCACAAACATCATCAGCGGAAGGATCACATCCATGTAGCCAATCACTTTCAGAAACAGTAACAAAAATATGCTATCGATAGGAATAACGCCCTCGGCAGCCTGGCGTAAAAATCCCAAAACGCGAACAACGAGGAAAATACAGAAAATTACCGCAGTCACCGCTCCGCTGGTGAGCAGGACCTCGCGGGCAAGGGCTCTACGCAGGATCATTAGACGTTCCTAGCCGCGGGTTTTGACATCGCATTGAATCAGCCACCACAATAGCACGTCATTTTACGTGAATCAGCATAATCGACCCAGTGTTATTGAACTCAAACCACAGTTTTATTGCCAGGAAAAATATGAAAATCACCGTTTCTTCACCCGACATCACCCGCGTGCACACCCATTGCCTTGTTATTCCCATTCATGAAAATGATCGCCGGTCAGCCAGTGCCCGCAAGGTTGAGGCCGCAACGCAAGGTCTGATCAGCACACTTGCTAAAGCGGGAGATATCGATGGCCGACCCGGCACCGTACTGATGACTCCTGCTCCATCTGGGGTTAACGCCCAACGACTGCTTCTGGTCGGGGTCGGCGAACATCCTGATGCCGATGATTTTGCTCGTGCTGCAGCTGCAACAGCGCAACGTCTGTGTGCAACACCGGCTACCAATGCCGTCGTAACCCTGGTGGAAATCTCAGCCAAAGGGATTGACCCCAGTACGCGTGCCCGGGTTCTGGCACAGGCGCTGCATAACGCCACTTATCGCTTTAATCAATTAAAAACGGGCGCAAGTAAAGAGGAAGCCAAACGCGGTGGTGCACTGACACGGGTTACTCTTGTGCCAGGATCAAGCAACACAGCATCGGTCACCCGAGCCGGCGTCAAAGAAGCGACAGCAATCGCCAACGGCATGAAACTGGCTCAAGATCTTGGCAACCTGCCAGGAAATCTATGCACCCCCAGTTACCTGGCTACCCAGGCACGAAAACTTTCGCGCAGCCACGGCTTGGGCGTCAAGATCCTGGATGAAGCCAAAATGAAGTCCCTTAAAATGGGCGCATTACTGTCTGTCTCGCGTGGTAGTCGGGAGCCAGCACGGTTCATCATCATGGAGCACCGTGGCGGCAAATCGAATGAAGCGCCAGTGGTACTGGTGGGAAAAGGTATAACTTTCGATGCAGGTGGGATTTCGTTGAAACCCGCATCAGCCATGGACGAAATGAAGTACGACATGTGTGGTGGTGCTAGCGTATTTGGTGCATTGGCAGCTGCCGCTGAACTCCAGCTCAAGCTTAATGTCGTGGGTATCGTGCCCAGCAGTGAAAACCTGCCCGACGGTGCCGCCAATAAGCCCGGGGACATCGTTACCAGCATGTCAGGAAAAACTATTGAGATTCTCAATACCGATGCTGAGGGTCGACTTATCCTCTGCGATGCCCTGACCTATGCCGAACGCTACAAACCCGCAGCAATCATTGATATTGCAACACTCACCGGCGCCTGTGTGGTCGCACTGGGACATCCTGCCACAGCGTTGTTCAGCCCTGATGATGCGCTGGCCGAAGAACTCCTAACTTGCGGTAACTCAGCCCGAGACCGTGCCTGGCGTATGCCACTCTGGGAAGACTACCAGAAACAACTCAACAGTCGCTTTGCCGATATGGCCAATATCGGTGGGCGTACGGCTGGAGCCGTCACCGCCGCCTGCTTTTTGTCCCGGTTCACCACAAAGATGACCTGGGCACATCTGGATATCGCCGGCACTGCGTGGCATTCTGGAGCTAGAAAAGGTTCAACCGGCCGCCCAGTACCCTTGTTGACTCGTTTCCTGATTAACCGAGCGAAGGCAGGCTGATGGAGCCATGAGTTGCAGGGTTGATTTCTATGTTCAGTCCGGCGGGCCTGCACAGGGCCACTTAACGCTCGCCTGTCGTGTAACGGAGAAAGCCTTTCAGGCAGGGCACCAGGTTTACATACGTTGTAGCAGCGTAGAACAGGCCAAAACCCTGGACCAGTTACTATGGGCCTTCTCTCAGAACAGCTTTGTACCCCACTCTATCAACGGCACAGGCAAAGCCCGCACGCCCGTGACCATCGGGAATGAGCCGGCCAACAGTGAGACTGCCCAGGTGGTGGTGTCCCTTGCTGGGGACCCGGTCACCGATTTCACCGGCTTTCTCCGCGTCGCCGAGATTGTCGGCAATGAAGGCGCTGAACGGGAATCGGGTCGAAGACGGTATCGCTTTTACCGTGAAAACGGAATTGAACCAACCACCCATGAAATCAAACTGTAGCGGGACAAGGCTGCGATGACACAAAAAAAAGACCGAGAGGTGCTGATTCGCGAGCTGGAAAACCTGGGAGAATTAATTAAGTCTGAGCCGACCGACACGCCAACGCTGGATGCCCTAGCCGAAGACCGAACGCCAACCGATTCCCAGGAATTTCTGACCCTAAAGACGCCTCCCATTGCGAAAGACATCAATCCGGAGCAACCACAAACCGTCGATATGTTCACAGTTCCAAGCCCACAAGCTCCCAAAGCATCTTCTGCTGAGGCGTTAGATAGCACTATTGCCCCAGATCACCCTACAGATACTGGACACGAGAGCCTGGCTGTGGGGTCAAACAGGGAACCGGCTGTGGCCGATGAAACGAAGGTGACCGCTGACGACAAGGGCCTTGAGGAACTGACCAGCGAACTGCTCGCCGTAGTTGAAAAAAGACTATCCCTGCATTCAGGTGAATCTCTACCCGAATCGCTGCGTGACGAGTTAGCCCACGATATCAGCCAGCATCTGGCCCCGTGGCTGCACGACTACTGACATACCTCAACCTCGTCTGCGGACGTGTCTGTCCCGCAGCAGTTAGCCTATACTTTCACGTTTTGTAAATTTCTACCCTGACAGTAGAGTAGAAAACTCCATTGATTCATGAACGAAAACGAACTCAGCAAAACTTATGACCCGCATGCGATAGAACAGGCGCTTTACGACGCATGGGAAAGTAGTGGTCAATTTGCGCCGGCCGGGGACGGAGATCCTTACTGCATTGCCATCCCTCCACCCAACGTCACCGGCAGCCTGCATATGGGCCATGCCTTCCAGGATACGATCATGGATGCGCTGGTGCGATACCACCGGATGCGTGGCCATCGAACGCTATGGCAGGGCGGAACAGACCATGCGGGTATTGCAACGCAAATGGTGGTTGAGCGCCAACTAAACGCCGAAGGCAAGACCCGTCATGATCTGGGACGCGATGCATTCATCGAACGCATCTGGCAATGGAAACGCGAATCCGGCGGGACGATCACCCGGCAACTACGGCGCATGGGGGCGTCTTTAGATTGGAGTCGGGAACGGTTTACCATGGACGAAGATCTGTCCCGCGCGGTGCGTGAGGCTTTCGTCCGGCTGTACGAGGAAGATCTGATCTACCGTGGCAAGCGGCTGGTTAACTGGGACCCAGTGCTGCACACCGCACTGTCAGATCTGGAGGTACTTGCTGAAGAGGAGCAGAGTTTCCTGTGGCATCTGCGCTACCCGCTGGCCAACGGCAGCGGTTACGTGATTGTCGCCACCACCCGGCCGGAAACCATGCTTGGCGACGCCGCAGTAGCGGTGCACCCCGACGATGAACGGTATCGTCAACTTGTCGGCTGTCAGGTCATGTTACCGCTGGTCGGGCGTGAGATTCCCATCATCGCTGACGATTATGTTGATCCAGATTTCGGCACAGGCTGTCTGAAAATTACACCGGCACATGATTTCAACGATTACGAGGTCGGAAGCCGGCACGGGCTCACGCCAGTAAATATCCTCGACCCCAGCGCTGCAATCAATCTGCCGGGTTCGCCCTATCATGAGATGGACCGTTACGATGCCCGGGAACGGATTGTCGCCGATCTTAAAGGTCTCGATCTTATAGAACGAATAGACGATCACACCCTCATGGTTCCCCGGGGGGACCGCTCCCATGCGGCCGTCGAACCCTACCTGACTGACCAGTGGTTTGTGCGGGCGCAAGCGTTGGCCGAGCCTGCGATCAAGGCGGTAGAAGACGGTGACATCCGCTTCGTTCCCGCTAACTGGAGTCGCACCTATTTTGACTGGATGCACAATATTCAGGATTGGTGTATCTCCCGACAGATCTGGTGGGGTCACCGTATTCCCGCCTGGTACGACGATCAGGGCAATATCTTCGTTGCACGCGATGAAACCCAGGCCCAGGTACAAGCACAGGCACTGCATGGCCAGGCCGTACCTCTGTATCAGGACGATGACGTACTGGACACCTGGTTCTCTTCGGCCCTGTGGCCTTTTTCGACCCTGGGCTGGCCCGACTCGACTGACGAACTGGGCACCTTCTACCCCACCAGTGTGCTCGTGACCGGCTTTGACATTATCTTTTTCTGGGTCGCCAGAATGATCATGTTTGGCCTGAAGTTTACCGGCAGCGCCCCCTTCCGAGACGTCTATGTACATGGACTGGTACGCGATGCTGACGGACAAAAAATGTCCAAATCCAAGGGTAACGTACTTGACCCATTGGATCTGATCGATGGCATTGCGCTGCCTGCTCTTGTCGAAAAACGCACCACCGGACTCATGCAACCGCAAATGGCAAAGCATATTGAAGATGCGACCCGCCGCCAATTTCCGGATGGGATTCCCTCTTTCGGCACCGACGCGCTGCGATTTACCTTTGCCAGTTTGGCGACTCAAGGTCGGGATATCCGCTTTGACCTGGGCCGAGTCGAAGGCTTTCGTAATTTCTGCAACAAGCTTTGGAACGCCGCACGTTTTGTGATGATGAATACTGATTCTCTTGTGGACAAACCCCTGGCTAACTTCGAAACTGGAACAGCCGAACGCTGGATAAACTCTCGGCTGCAGCACATTGCCCAAGATGTCGCAACTTCGATGGAAGCCTATCGGCTTGACCAAGTGGTACAAACATTGCACGCCTTTGCCTGGGATGAGTACTGCAGCTGGTACCTGGAAATCGCAAAGATCGAACTCGCTGACGATAGCTTGTCGGAAACGCGAAAGGATGGTGTACGTCAGACCCTGGTCAACGTACTCGGCGCCGCATTGCGAATGATTCACCCAATCATGCCATTTATCACTGAAGTACTGTGGCAGCAATTACGTTCGCGCACATTAACCAATAGCGAATCGATCATGAATCAGCCTTACCCGCAGTTTGCGCCGAATCAGGTTGACGACAAAGCAGTTGCCGACATGGAGTGGGTCCAGGCCATCGTCAGTGGCGTACGCAATATACGCGGGGAGATGAACATTGATCCGCGCAAAGAGTTGCCGGTCATATTTCAGGGCGGCAATAACCTCGATAAGCGCCGAGCCAGGGATTTTCACACGCTACTGGCCGCGCTGGGCCGCTTGCAAAGCCTGGCATTTGTCGCCGATGACGAAGACACTCCGCAAAGCGCGATGGCGCTTTCAGGCGAGATGAAGATCCTGGTTCCGCTAGGATCTGTTATCGACCGCGTGGCCGAACTCAAGCGCCTAGAACGAGAGGTGGAGAAGCTCGCCGAGGATTTGCAACGTTGTCAGACGAAGCTATCAAACCCCAACTTCGTGGCCCGGGCTCCAGAAGATATTGTAACCAAAGAGAAAAACCGTGCAGATCAACTCGCACGCGATATCGAAGAGCTGAAATCCCAACAAACCCGGGTCGCTAGCCTATAGCCCACCAACAAGCTTGAAACTGGAGTGGAAGCGTCTATGGTGAACATGCGCTACCGGCCAGCGCAACCATTGCCACCGCAGCCGTTTCAATACGCAGCACGCTATCGCCCAACGACACCGACGCGCTCGTCACTGCGGTCAACTGGTCGCGCTCACACGCCGTGAATCCCCCTTCGGGCCCAACCACAAGATAGATCGCCGACGCGTCGGCGATCAGAGGTGAAGCCTGTGCAGCTGAATGCCCGCCACGATCGGCCAGCAATACCACTGCATCGGGGCTGATGCTTTTGGCAACTAAGGTCTCAATACCCATGGGTGGATGAATCACTGGCAACCACGACTGGTGACTCTGCTTACAGGCTTCGATAACTACTCGCTGCCACCGGGACAATCCCCGCTCTCGCATATGACTCACACTGCGCTCACACACCAGTACCGTAAAATCGGTCATTCCCAGTTGAGTCGCCATATCCAACATCGTCACTTGACGCTCATTCTTGGGTAAAGCGCTCAGCAGATGTATACGACGTCGTGGAGCCGGTAGCTCCTGCCCCGCTTGCAAGTCGATGTGTACCTCAAGCGGGCGCTGAACAATGTCACTGATGCGGCCTGGTGCGATATGACCTGCGCCGTTAAACAGCCAAAGCGGATCACCTACCTTGAGGCGGCGAGACCGTACCGCGTGACTGGCCTGCGGCTCGCTCAACAAAGCCTGGGTTTCACACCCAGTAAGACCCGGCAGATAGAACCAATAACCAGTTCTCATGATACTCCCGCCAGGTAGACGTCATACCGTATTGATCTACCCCTGAAACAGCTATCAGGGTTAGCGGCCAGCGGCGCTGCATGTCGTGGGCGCTTGACAACCACCCGTCTTAGCGCTTTTTCTCGGGCGATATTCACAAGCTGTTGTGCATCTCGGTCATCGCCGGCGAGCACACGCAATAACTGTTGCGATTTGCGCGCCAACGCCGTATGGCGTTGAGTCTGGGGGAACATCGGATCAAGAAAGATAACGTCTGCTGGCGGCTGTAATGCAATCTGTTCACAGGCATCTCCGACAACCACTACAAACTGGGCGCTAGTACACTGGAATCGGAAACGCTGCGCCGCATCTTCCAGCATCGCAGCAATTACCCCAACCCGCTCAATGGCAATCACCTTTTTGCCACGCCGGGCAAAATCAAAAGCATCAGCGCCAAAGCCTGCAGTGGCATCAATAATGGATCGGCAACCTCGTCCCAGCGAGCGGGTAATCAGGTCGCGGCCCGCGGCGGGCCGTCGTCTGCGTTGTGGATCAATCACCAGCGCATGCGTGCCTGGCTGAGCACAGTTTCGCAACGCCAAGCGGTCCAGGTATACCTCGAGAACCATGCCTGAAACATCGGCAGAACAACTCAACAGTGGTAAAGCCAGGCCCAAAGCCAATTGCTGTGCCCGGGCGAGGGCCTGTGGCGTCATCGCTACTATCGATACCTCGCCGTTAACCATAGGCATAGTCTAACTTTGACACTGAGCCGTGCTTAGGATAAAAATCGCTTCAACCTTCATTTTACTTAAAGGGATCACACAAGATGGGATTTCTCGACGGCAAGCGCGCCTTGATTACCGGTGTAGCATCAAACCGCTCTATTTCCTGGGGTATTGCACAAGCGATGGCTCGCGAGGGAGCACAACTGGCATTGACCTTTGAAAATGATAAGCTCGGCGCGCGAGCAGCAAAATTTGCCGGGCAATTAGGCTCACAGATAGCGATCCGCTGTGATGTTTCCAGCGACAACGATATCGAGAATATGGCCACCAGTCTCGCGCAACACTGGGATACCGTCGATATCCTCGTACACTCGATTGCTTTCGCCCCTCGAGAAGAACTGGAAGGTATGTTTCTGGATTCCGTAACCCGGGAAGGATTTCGCACTGCCCATGAAATCAGCTCTTACAGTTTCGCCGCATTGGCACGTTCATTGCGTCCAATGATGAGCGACGGTGCGGCCATGCTGACACTGAGTTATATCGGCTCCCAGCGCTCGATGCCCGGCTACAACGTTATGGGCCTGGCCAAAGCCAGTCTTGAAGCCAATGTGCGTTACCTGGCGCAATCCCTTGGTGACGATGGGATACGAGTCAATGGAATCTCCGCAGGGCCGATAAAAACTCTTGCCGCATCTGGCATTCGTGGTCTAAAAAAAATGATGAAGTTCTATGAAAACACTGCGCCACTCGGACGCGGCGTCACTATCGACGAAGTCGGCAACACCGCGGCATTTCTCTGCTCGGATCTGGCGTCTGGAATCACCGGTGAGATTACCTATGTCGATGGCGGTTTCAACACCGTCGGCATCAGTCCTCGTTTTGCGGACGAATCCTGAACTGAATCGACTCCAGTAAGTTATAGGTTTTCTTCAAACACCTCTACCTGCGCTGCCGAACGCAAAGTGTGGCGCAGACCTGATAAAAGCTCTTCGCCACCACGGGCAGCGATTAAGTTCTCGACCTGCTGGCGTTCGGCCGGCTTAGCATCAGCCGGATTGCCTGGAATCATCTCCTCGAGCTGGAACACAGTGTAACGGGTCGAATCGAGACGCCGGCCGCCATAAGTTGCTCCGCCGGGGCTGGGAACAGGGCTTGAAAAAACCGCCATGGCGACGCCCTGCTCAATCGGACCGGACAGTTTGGCCGGATCCTGTGGTAATTCATACGATTCGAGTTGATGCTCAGCCAACACCTCATGCCAGTTCGCACCTGAACGCAACGCATCGATAAGTGCCTGTGCTGCGACTTCCTGGGCGTGGAGCGCGACCTTGGCCACAAGCTCGCTTTCGATACTCTGACGAACTTCCTCGAAGGCCTGCTGACGCTGCTCACGGAAATCGGCGTAACGCACGGCAACCAATGTATCGCTGTCGACCTCCAGCATCTCACTGTTAAGTCGGTCAACACGGACTTCATCACTGAATGCAGCCTGGCGGACAACACCACTTTTGGTCAGGCCGGTACCCGTGGCGCGAGAGAACCACTCACTGCGCTCTATCGGCAGGCCCAAGGTATCTGCGGCCGGCTCAAGCGAGCCAGGCTGCTCAAAGACGATGTTTTGGAAATCCTCGGCCAGCGCTAGAAACTGCTCTTCGGCGTCTTCGCGAGCCAACACTGAGCGTATTTCGCCGCGCACCTCAGTAAAAGGTTTAGTTTCATTTTCACGCAAATCAGTCAAGCGAATCACGTGCCAACCATAATCTGTGCGCACCGGCTCGCTCACCTCACCTCGATCAAGAGCAAACACAGCTTCTTCAAACGGCAGCGCCATGGTGCCGGGACGGATGACTCCCAGATCACCACCACGACCCGCTGAACCAGTATCGCCAGAATACTCGCGCGCGAGTTGTTGGAAATCCTCGCCAGCCCGAGCCCGTAGAACTAACCCTGCCGCTTGCGCCTGGGCTTCCTCCACCACATCGGCAGACGCATCGGCAGCCGCGCTGATTAAGATATGGCTCGCGCGACGACTCCCGGGACGCGAAAACTGTGCCGTATTCATATCGTAATAACTCTTCAGGGAATCTTCATCCACACTTATCTGCTGAGCCAGATCAACAACCGACAATCGCAGATAATCCACCTGTATTTCGGCCGGATTAACATAACGATCGGGGTTGTTGTCGTACTCAGCACGGACCGCAGCGGCATCTACAGCGGCCGAGTGCGAAAACTTTTCAACGCCCAGTACGGCGTAACTCGCGCGACGGCGTTGATTCAACAGCTCAATGGCGCGATCTATCGTCGCAGGTATTACAAAAGCGGTTTCGCTTAAACCCGTTCGCAACTGTTCAAGCGCGCCCTGCTGACGCTGCTGCTGCTCGAAACCCTCCACCGAAAGACCTGCATTGCGCACCAGTGTTTCATATCGATCCGTATCAAAAACCCCATCACTGTGAAATGCCTCGATCGATCTGATCCGATTGACCAACTGCTCATCGGTAACCCGATAGCCTCGTTCGCGCAGGTATTCCGCCTGCAGGTTACTGTCAATCAGTGATTCAAGTACCTGTAACTTGAAAGCCGGGTTAGAGAAGTACTCAGCATCGACATTGCGCCCCATGATCTGAACCAGTGACCGACGATGATCCGAAAGAGCCTGCTGATATGCCCGCTGTTCTAGGTCAACCCCATTGACTGTCGCGACAACTACCTTTGAAGCGCCTTCAAAATAGGAATTGATGCCCCATAAGGCAAAGGGGATGGTGATTAGGATCACCAGTGCCCAGGCAATCCAACCTGTTGCGCGCTCCCTGATAGCTGTCAGCATGCTTTACTTACCCCCAGATGTGTCGTGCCCACCGGCAAGAGCGGCCCAGCCAGACCCTGTCCCATTGCCAGTCAAACAATAATGGTATCACTGCGACCAGTGTAACTCGCATATGCGGGCCAGGGACGCATCCTTGTGCCCAAAATAGATGGCGGAGCGGACGGGACTCGAACCCGCGACCACCGGCGTGACAGGCCGGTATTCTAACCAACTGAACTACCGCTCCGAATATTGACTGAATCAGCCCAACGAGATTTTCCTCCGCGGGCCCTTGGTGGGTGCTGCGGGGTTCGAACCTGCGACCTTCGCCTTGTAAGGGCGACGCTCTCCCAACTGAGCTAAGCACCCCCGGAGGGCGCGCTAGTTTACGGCATCCTTCAGACCTTTGCCAGCCTTGAACTTCGGTGCCCGAGACGGCGCGATGGTAATACTCTCGCCGGTACGGGGATTACGCCCAACCCTGGCCGCACGTTCGCTTATCGAGAAAATACCGAACCCGACCAGGGAGACACTCTCCCCACGTTGTAGCGCTGAGGTGATTACATTAAGGACAGACTCCACCGCTGAACCGGCTTCAGGTTTCCCCAAACCAGTTGCAGATGCAACCGAATCGATCAGATCCGCTTTATTCATGCTCTGTTCCTCTTATCCAATAATAGGAGTTTTCCGGCAAGCCATCTCCCCAAAGAAGCCGATCGACACCAATCCGCTCGCTGTCGACTCCTGGGCATCCGGGCCCTCTTGTTATACCAACTGGAAAATCGGTGTCAACCGCAAACTGAGGTGTAGCAACGCTATACCAGCCATACCCCAACCTCATAAATGACTTAAAAAACATACGACAACTCTATGAAAGCAAATAGGCTAAAGGTAATCTACAACAATCCCAATCGCATACCGGTTTACGAGATCTCCGTCCTAATCTTGTCACGGAATCGCGGACAAGACTCAGTGCGCTCGTGTGGACTCCTCAGATGAAATCTTGGTTTCTTCGGGCGTCACCGACGCTTGGTCCGGATCGACTGTCTCTGATGTAGGCAAACGCTCAAGGGCAACCGCGAAGACCTCGTCGATCCAGCGGATCGGAACAATCTTGAGTCCACCTTTGATGTTTTTCGGAATCTCGGCAAGATCTTTCTCGTTCTCCTTTGGAATCAGTACTGTGCCAATACCGCCGCGATGCGCTGCGAGCAGTTTTTCCTTGAGCCCACCGATGGGTAGTACCTCACCGCGCAAGGTGATCTCCCCGGTCATCGCCACATCAGCATGCACCGGAATGCCGGTCATAGCTGAAATCACCGCTGTACACATTGCCACCCCAGCACTAGGCCCATCCTTGGGGGTAGCGCCTTCGGGAACATGGATGTGAATATCCTGCTTCTGATAAAACTCTACATCGATCCCATACTGGGCCGAGCGGGTTCGCACCACCGACATTGCGGCCTGAATCGATTCTTGCATCACGTCACCGAGTTTTCCGGTAAAACTGTGCTTGCCCTTGCCCGGCATCACAGCCGCCTCAATAGTGAGCAATTCACCTCCAACTTCAGTCCAGGCCAAACCCGTCACCTGGCCCACACGGTTACCCTCTTCAGCGCGACCATAACGGTGTCGTCGCACACCCAGATATTTACCCAGATTGCGCGATGAGACCTGAACATGTTTCTTAGTGCTGTCAAGCAGCAACTCCTTGGCCACCTTGCGGAAAATCTTGGCGATTTCTCGCTCCATCCCACGTACGCCTGCCTCACGAGTGTAGTAACGCACGATATCGACCAACGCCTGCTTATTAATACTGATCTCCTCTTCCTTGAGGCCGTTGTTGCGTTTCTGCTTAACTACCAGATAGCGGGTCGCGATGTTGATTTTCTCGTCCTCGGTATAGCCGGAGATACGAATGACTTCCATGCGGTCGAGCAGTGGGCTCGGGATATTCAGTGTGTTGGCGGTCGCCACAAACATAACCTCGGATAGGTCGTAATCCACCTCCAGATAATGATCGCCAAACTTATGGTTCTGTTCCGGATCCAACACCTCTAACAATGCTGACGATGGATCACCGCGGAAATCCATCGACATCTTGTCGACTTCATCGAACATAAATAATGGATTGCGGGTTCCCGTTCGCGACATATTCTGTATGATCTTGCCAGGCATCGAGCCAATATAGGTACGCCGATGGCCACGAATCTCAGCCTCGTCGCGCACGCCGCCGAGTGACATACGCACGAATTTCCGATTGGTTGCCCGGGCGATGGATTCGCCGAGCGAGGTCTTGCCAACACCCGGAGGTCCTACCAAACACAGAATCGGCCCTTTCACCTTGTTAATACGCTGCTGAACTGCGAGATATTCAAGAATTCTCTCTTTAACCTTCTCCAGTCCGTAGTGATCGGCTTCGAGTATTGACTCGGCCTTAGTGAGGTCTTTCACGACCCGACTGCGCTTTTTCCACGGCACCTGCACCAACCAGTCGATGTAATTGCGTACCACAGTTGCCTCAGCGGACATCGGCGACATCATGCGCAGTTTCTTCAACTCAGATTCGGCTTTCGCGCGGGGCTCCTTGGGCATTCCTGCCTGATCTACTTTTTGCTGCAACTCTTCCATCTCATTGGGGACATCGTCCATCTCCCCCAATTCCTTCTGAATTGCCTTCATCTGCTCGTTTAAATAGTATTCGCGCTGGCTTTTCTCCATTTGCTTCTTGACTCGGCCACGCAAGCGTTTTTCAACCTGCAGCAGGTCGATCTCCGATTCCATGATTCCAAGAATGTGTTCGAGACATTCGCGAACATCACCAAATTCGAGGATCTTCTGTTTTTCATCGTTGCGTAATGTCAGGTGCGCCGCAATGGTATCGGCAAGGCGTCCGGGATCTTCAATACCACTCAGCGAAGTTAATACCTCCGGCGGGATTTTCGAGTTAAGTTTGACGTATTGCTCAAACTCAGAAATCACGGTACGCATCAGCACCTCGCCTTCGCGATCGTCGAACTCGCCCTCACCCACTGGCGCCGCGTCGACGACAAAACTCTCTTCTGTCTCTACGTAGTTGACGATTGCAGCACGCGACACACCTTCGACCAATACTTTCACGGTACCGTCGGGGAGTCTCAGCAGTTGCAGGATATTAGCGACTGTGCCGATCCCGAAGATCTTCTCCGGCGCCGGGTCGTCGTCAGTCGCATCATGCTGTGCGGCAAGAAAGATCTGCTTGCCGGCCTGGACTGCCTCATCAAGCGCTTTGATAGATTTTTCCCGGCCAACGAAAAGAGGAATCACCATGTGTGGGAACACCACCACATCGCGCAGCGGCAGCATGTGATAACGAGTTCTAGGGGTAATCGGGTCGATGGCTTTTTCGTCGGTCATGAAATATTCCATGCAAAAAATGTGGGTTTACAAGCCTACAACAATGCGATCGGCGTCGAGTTATTAAATCGAGTCACGTACTATAACTGGGGCCGGGTGGCGCCGTTTTCAAGCACCACCATAATGCGCCCCAGGCTAAAACGAAGGCCTGTCAGGATGACTGATTAGAGGCGTTGCGTTGCTCGTCTTCGTACATGAACAGCGGTTGCGCGCCATCTTCAATCACGTTGGAGTCGACCGTCACACGGGTCACATGCTCCATGGATGGTAACTCAAACATGGTCTGGAGTAGCGCTCTTTCAAGGATCGAGCGTAAGCCCCGTGCCCCAGTTTTGCGCTCAGTCGCCCGCTGCGCGATCGTCTTGAGCGCCTCAGGGCGAATCTCCAACTCGACCCCTTCAAGTTCGAATAGCTTCTGATACTGTTTGACCAGCGCATTCTTCGGCTCAGTCAAAATAGTGATCAGGGCATCCTGATCGAGCTCTTCAAGGGTCGCAACCACTGGCATACGCCCAACGAACTCGGGGATCAGGCCATACTTGATGAGATCTTCAGGCTCAAGATCTCGCAAAAATTCACTGACGCGGTTGGTATCCGTCTTACTCTTAATGTCTGCACCAAACCCGATACCGGATTTTTCCGAACGTTCCTGGATCACTTTTTCCAGCCCCGCGAATGCCCCGCCACAGATAAACAGTACATTACGAGTGTTAACCTGCAGGAATTCCTGCTGCGGGTGTTTGCGCCCGCCCTGCGGCGGGACTGAAGCAACCGTGCCCTCGATCAGTTTGAGTAAAGCCTGCTGCACACCCTCACCGGAGACATCCCGGGTAATCGACGGGTTGTCGGCCTTGCGCGAGATCTTGTCAATCTCATCGATATAAACAATCCCGACCTGGGCTTTCTCAACATCGTAATCACATTTTTGCAAGAGCTTCTGAATAATATTCTCGACATCCTCGCCCACATACCCAGCTTCAGTCAGGGTCGTGGCATCTGCGATCGTGAATGGCACGTTGAGTTCCTGCGCCAGAGTTTCCGCTAACAGCGTCTTACCCGAACCGGTGGGGCCGATCATCAGGATATTGCTTTTGGCAATATCGACACCACCAACCGCGTCGGCATCTCCATGCTCGATGCGTTTGTAGTGGTTGTAAACTGCAACCGAGAGCACCTTCTTCGCTTCGGCCTGGCCGATAACATAATCATCCAGCCGGGCGCAGATCTCTTGCGGCGTAGGATAGCGCGTACTTGCGGCCTCTGGCGCCTCAGCGTCCTCGACCTCTTCCCGGATAATTTCGTTACACAACTCGACGCATTCGTCACAAACAAAAACCGACGGTCCTGCAATCAGTTTGCGTACCTCGTGCTGACTCTTTCCACAGAAAGAGCAATACAGCAGTTTGTCGCCTTTTTTGTCACCGTCGCTGTCGGCCATCAGTCCTCCTGCCCAGTCAAATCCCACTGCACTAGGTGCATTTTTTGTATCACCTGAACTCTAACGATGCAAGGTTTGACGAGAAAATGCAAGTCCTGTTAACAGCGACACTACGAGATCGAAGACTATTCGTCTTCCCGGCTTTTAATAACCCGATCGATGATTCCGTATTCCATGGCCTCGTTTTCATCCATGAAATTGTCACGCTCAGTATCCGCAGCGACCGTATCCACGTCACGGCCTGTATGCGCAGCCAATACAGAGTTTAACCGTTCGCGCAGACGCAATATTTCACGGGCGTGAATATCGATGTCGGTAGCCTGGCCCTGAAATCCGCCCCAGGGTTGGTGAATCATGATTCTCGAATGAGGTAACGTAAAACGTTTACCCGGCGCGCCCCCAGCAAGAATTACAGCACCCATACTGGCAGCCTGGCCAATGCAGACGGTACTGATCTGCGGGCGCACAAACTGCATAGTGTCATAAATTGCCATTCCTGCGTTAACCGCACCACCGGGAGAATTTATATAAAGGTGGATATCCTTATCTGGATTCTCTGATTCCAGAAACAACAATTGAGCAACAATGAGGTTGGCCATATGGTCTTCGACTGCTCCAACCATGAAAACCACTCGCTCCTTGAGCAGACGTGAATAAATATCATAGGCCCGCTCACCACGCCCGGTAGTCTCTATTACCATCGGCACAAGGCCGAGATTCTGAGGCTCGATAACTCCGGGGCCACTAAAAGTCTTGTTCATATCACTTATTCCGATTAACTGTCGGCGCCTGCAACAGGCGCTGACGTGGGGGTGGCTGGGCGCATGAACTCATCAAAGGTGATGGCCGTCTCTGTGATTTTGGCTTCACTCAGCAACTCCTCAATCGCCTGCTCCTCTACGACAACAGCTTCGACCTGGGCGAGGCGATTCTTGTCTTCGTGATACCAACGTGCAAACTGCTCGGGATCATCGTAAGTCGACCCCATCTCGGTAACTCTTGCACGAACCCGGTCTGCATCCGGCTTAATCTCACGCCGCTTAACCACTTCATGCATTACCAAGCCGAGGCGTACGCGCCGATAGGACTCGTCCAGGTAATTAGCACGGTCAATTGGCCCATCGTGAGGTAGGCCCTGCTGACGCAATTGCTCGCGTACCGCCATGATGGCACGATTGATTTCATCATCAACCAGTGCCGTAGGCACTTCGAACTCGTTATCGCTCATCAGGGCATCCAGCACAGCTTGGCGCACCTGGGCACGCCCCCGCTGGTCACGTTCACGCTCAAGATTCTTGCGTATCTCCTCGCGAAAAGAACTCTCGAGTCCATCTTCTACGCCGAAAGTACGTATAAAAGCCTCATCAATCTGGGGAGGCTGAGGCCTTCCAACCTCTTTAACGGTTATTGCAAATTCAGCATCCTTTCCGGCTACCGCAACCCCTGGATAGTCTTTTGGAAAAGTGAGTCGTATGGTGAGATCATTGCCCGCACTCACTCCAGTCAATTGCTCCTCGAACTCAGGCAACAGGGCACCTTTTCCAAGGATCACCGGGTAGTCGTTCGCCTGGCCTCCTTCGAATACCTCACCATCAACCTTGCCTTCAAAGTCGATCAGCACACGGTCATCCTCTTCAGCTGGTGCATCGCCCGGGGTATAAGTGGTTCGCTGCTTGCACAGCGTCTCGATAGTACGGTCAATATCCTCGTCACCCACCTCACAGGTATTGCGCTCGATCGGCATATCGCGAATGTCAGCCTGAGGAATCGTGGGAAAGATTTCAAAGCTCGCTACGAACTCAAGATCCTCGCCTCGCGCCAGGGTCTTTGGTTCAATAGACGGGGGGCCCGCTGTTTCTACCGATTCACCAGTCACCGCGTCGCGATAGCTTGATCCAATCAGTTCGTCGGCGGCCTCGGCAAGGGCCTGATCGGCATAGCGCGACTCGATGACCTTCATCGGCACCTTGCCGGGGCGAAACCCGGGAATCTTGGCAGTCCGAGCCAGGCGGCTCAAACGCGCGCTGACCGCGCTGTCCAACTGCGCCGCCGGCACCTTTATCGTCATGCGCCGACCAATAGCGCCCGTGGTTTCTATTGATACATCCATATCTACCTACCTTCCTTTTGCTTAACTCGTGCGCCTTTGTTAGTCAGGTGAAACTGCCGGACTCGGTAGCTGGTGCGAAAGGGGAGACTCGAACTCCCACGGGTTGCCCCACTGGCACCTAAAGCCAGCGCGTCTACCAATTCCGCCACTTTCGCGCCCGGTACCTCAAAAAGGGAAACCTAGGTCTTAAGACCCGCGGAGCCCCACTATCCGTGATATATGGTGGGCCGTGCAGGGTTCGAACCTGCGACCCGCTGATTAAGAGTCAGCTGCTCTACCAACTGAGCTAACGGCCCGTGTGTCCACTGCCTGTGCGTGCCCAAAAAGGAAACTGGGGTGACCGATGGGACTCGAACCCACGACGGCCGGAATCACAATCCGGGGCTCTACCAACTGAGCTACGATCACCATATACGCAAAGGCGAGCCCGCAATTATCCAATAAATATGGGTTCCTATGCTAGCAACATGTGCAAATAAGCCGACACAGAGGTGTTTGCAAGGGGTTGGCGCGCCCGACAGGACTCGAACCTGTAACCTACGGCTTAGAAGGCCGTTGCTCTATCCGGTTGAGCTACGGGCGCCGGCACGTTCAGGCAAGCGAAATGGTCGGGGCAGAGGGATTCGAACCCCCGACTCCCTGCTCCCAAAGCAGGTGCGCTACCAGACTGCGCCATGCCCCGACTGTCGGGGGATATCCCCGCCCGGGTAACAATTCTACCGGATCGTGGTTCATAAAGCGCGCTATGCGGCGCCACTCGCTTAGTCGATTGCTGAGTTTCAGGCACGGGCCAAGAGGTTGATTTTGCCCAGCGCAACCCCATTTTCACCACTGATTTTGTTTTTCCGAGACCATCTTGAGCCCCAGAGGCCATTCACCCAGGAGTAAACACCCAATGTCCGAAAACGCTGCAGCCAAGACCCACAGCTTCCAGACCGAGGTGAAGCAGTTGCTGCACCTGATGATTCACTCACTGTACTCGAATAAGGAAGTCTTCCTGCGCGAATTGATCTCCAACGGCTCGGATGCCTGCGATCGACTGCGTTTTGCCGCGCTAACCGACGAGGGATTAATGGAAGCGGGTGAAAATCTGCGCCTACGCGTCACTTTTGATAAAAAAGAGAAAACGATTACCGTCAACGACAACGGCGTTGGCATGAGTCACGACGAGGTCGTGCAAAACATCGGAACCATTGCCCGCTCGGGCACCCGCCAGTTTCTCGATGCCCTGAGCGGTGATACAGCAAATGACGCCAACCTGATCGGCCAGTTCGGGGTTGGCTTCTACTCCGTATTCCTGGTGGCAGAGAAAGTCGAACTGACTACGCGGCGCGCCGGTGACCCGGCAAGCGCTGGTGTGCGCTGGTCCTCAGACGGCGGCGGTGAATATCTCATTGAAACGGTCGAACTGGCAGACCGGGGTACCACCATCACGCTACACCTGCGCGATGAGGACAAGGAGTTTGTCGAAGATTTTCGTATCCGCGGCATTGTCAGTAAATACTCCGATCATATTTCCCTGCCGATCGAAATGCATCCGCAGGGCGAAGACACAAAAGAAGAATGGGAAGCGATCAACAGCGGCTCGGCGCTATGGTCACGACCCAAAAATGAGATTACAGTCGAGGAGTACGAACGGTTTTACACAACCTTAAGCTATGACAGCGAGGCGCCGCTGGCGACTTTGCACAATCGGGTCGAAGGCACTCTGGAATATACCTCGCTGTTCTTTATTCCAAAAAAAGCGCCCTTCGATCTATGGGATCGTGAACAACGCCATGGCATCAATCTGTACGTACGTCGGATCTTCATCATGGACGACGCCAAGTACCTGATGCCCAGCTTCCTGCGTTTCGTGCGCGGGGTGGTCGACGCAAGCGATCTACCGCTAAACGTATCGCGCGAGTTCCTGCAGAATAACAAAGACATTGATCGCATCCGTGCGGCATCGGTCAAGAAGGTACTCTCGGAGTTGACTCGCCTTGCCGCCAAAGAACCCGAAGCTTATGCGGCCTTTTGGAAGGAGTTCGGCAAAGTATTAAAAGAAGGCATGGTCGAAGACCATGACAACCGCACAGTACTCTCGGATCTGCTGCGTTTCTCATCAACCCGCAGTAAGGATCTCGAACAAACCCAGTCGCTTGCCGGATACTTCAAGCGCATGCCCATGAAGCAAAAAGCGATCTACTACATTACAGCTGACTCGCATAACGCAGCCAGCACCTCGCCGCATCTTGAAATATTCCGCAAGAACGATGTCGAAGTGCTTTTACTCAGTGATCCGGTAGATGAATGGCTGGTGTCCTCGCTTAACGAATACAAGGACAAGCCATTGAAGTCAGTGGCCAAGGGCGCGCTCGATCTTGACGATTTCGCAAGCCCCGAAGATAAAAAAGCGAGCGAGCAAAAAGAAAAGGATCTGTCAGAACTAACAGAAAAAATGCAGTCTGTGCTCGAAGGCAAGGTCAAAAGTGTGCGCGTCAGTCTTCGCCTGACAGACTCCCCGGCCTGCTTGGTTGCCGATGAGGCAGACCTGGGAGGCAATCTCGAACGCATCCTGGCGGCCATGGGCCAGAACGCGCCGGATGCCAAGCCGATCATGGAAATCAACCCTGACCATCCACTCATCCGCCAGTTAGACCCAGAGCATGCCCGACTCGGGGACTGGACCCAGGTACTATTCGACCAGGCGGCACTCAGCGAGGGCGCCCCACTTCCGGAACCGGCTGCCTATGTACAGCGAGTCAACGACCTGTTGACACGGGCGGCCCTTGCCGGCGACTAAGTACTCACAGAATCGCTGCCATCATCGATGACATTGATCATTCGGCGGGTTACCCCGGGGTCATCGGTCAGCCAGTGGCTACTGACTGGTCGAGAACATCGCGGGCATCGCCGACCCAGTCAAGGGTGCCATCAAGGTCCGGCAAGGGGTTGCCGGCCTGATCTACGCAGTTACGGCCGAAGACCAGGGATTCTGTCACCCGGCTACGCGAACTGATACGGCTGTAATCGAAGAGGATGCTGCGTGAAATACGTGCACCACGTTCAAGGTGACAACCGTGACCAATCCAGGTGGGGCCAAAGATCTCGCAGTCGGGCTCTATCCGAGAAGCTGAGCCGACATAGATCGGGCCTTCGGCCCGAACCTCGTCCCAGTCTACACTGACATTCAGCCCGGTCCAGATTCCCGGACGCACTTCGGTACCTGGCATACCCACGCCGCGTAATTTGCCGCGCATCAGTTGTTGGTTAGCTTCCCAGTAATCGCTGAGGTGTCCGATATCAATCCAGTTGAAAGGCGCCTCGATGGCATGGAACGCTAAACCTTGTTCCAGAATGCGTGGAAAGAGCTCGCTGCCAATATCAAACTCAGTGGCGTGCGGGATAAGATCGATGATCGCGGGCTCAAATATGTAGATACCGGTATTGGCGAGTTGCGATAAGGCTTCTTCGGTAGCGGGTTTTTCCTGGAAGGATTGAATACGCCCGGCATCATCGCAGACCACCACGCCGTAGCTTGAGACCCGCTCTCTGGAAACCTCCCGTACAACTATGCTCGCGGCAGCTCCTGACTGCCAGTGCTTGCGCAGTACTGCCGAGAGGTCCAGATCAATCAGGGCGTCACCGCAAACCACCAAAAAGGTATCGTCAAAGAAGCTGCCAAATTCCTGGATACGTTTGATCCCTCCAGCAGAACCCAACGGTTCGGCCACTGTCTCACCGCCCTCCAGGTATCCCTCGAAGGAATAACCAATCTCCACATCCCAGCGCCGCCCGTCGCCAAAATAGCCTTCGATTGAATGGGCAAGATGACTAATGTTGACCATGATCTGATCAAACCCGTGGCGGGCGAGATGTTCGACCAGATACTCCATGACGGGTTTTCCCAGAACCGGGATCATGGGTTTGGGCATCACATGGGTCAACGGTCGTACTCGTGTGCCTTTACCCGCGGCGAGGATCATCGCTTTCATTTATGTATCCCTTGGCATTGGCTGGAGATTCTATAGGCTGAGGCCAGCGCTGACCATCCGGCGCAGAACACCTATGCAAACTGCGCTAAGCCGGCCCAGCCTAGCGCGGTTTTCCGCCAATCAAGCGACCCGGGCAGGCGTTGGCCGCTCGGGTCTGAACACTAAACTCCCGCCCTCAACATCCACATTGATGGTGTCACCCGACACTAAACTCCCGGCGAGAATCTCTTGCGCCAGAGGATTTTCCAACTGGATCTGGATGGCACGTTTCAGTGGTCGAGCACCGTAGACAGGATCAAAACCCGCATCGCCTAACTTGTCCAGTGCCGCGTCGGTCAAGGTGAGTGTGAGATCACGCGCTGCCAGGCGGTCCTGCAGAATGCCAACCTGAATGCGGGCAATCGCCTGCAGTTGTTCACGCTCCAACGGATGAAAGACGATCATGTCATCCACCCGATTGATGAACTCCGGGCGAAAGTGTCGCTCGACTACGGTCATGACCTCGGCTTTCATCTGCTCGTAACGTTCTTCTCCTGCCAGCTCCTGGATTCGATCGGAACCGAGATTCGACGTCATCACAATAACAGTGTTGCGAAAATCCACGGTCCGACCCTGACCGTCGGTCAGGCGACCGTCATCGAGCACCTGCAGCAACACGTTGAAGACTTCCGGATGGGCTTTTTCAACCTCATCCATCAGAATTACCGAGTAAGGACGTCGACGCACGGCTTCAGTCAGATAACCGCCCTCTTCATAGCCCACATACCCCGGAGGTGCGCCAATCAGACGAGCCACTGAGTGTTTCTCCATAAACTCGGACATGTCTATCCGCACCATCGATTCTTCGGTATCAAACAGAAAAGCCGTTAACGCTTTAGACAGCTCTGTTTTGCCTACGCCGGTAGGCCCCAAGAATAAAAACGAACCGTAGGGTCGGTTCGGGTCGGAAAGTCCGGCCCGCGAACGACGAATAGCGTTAGCCACGGCATGAATGGCTTCTTCCTGGCCAATCACGCGCTGGTGCAACTCGGCTTCCATACGCAACAATTTCTCGCGCTCGCCCTCAAGCATTCGCGACACCGGAATACCGGTCCAGCGCGCAACGACCTCGGCAATTTCTTCGTCAGTCACTTTATTGCGCAACAGTCGGGCCTGGCCTGTCGACTCACCAGCATCGGCCTCGGCCAACTGTTTTTCGAGTTCCGGAATACGACCGTACTGCAGCTCTGACATGCGTGCCAGATCCCCTGCGCGGCGTGCCGCTTCGATTTCGCCGCGAGCCTGATCGAGCGCTTCCTTGATATGCTGACTGCCCTGTACGGCTGCCTTCTCTGCTTTCCAGACCTCCTCCAGATCAGCGTACTCGCGCTCGAGTTCTGCGATATCCTTATGCAAGGCTTCAAGGCGTTTGCGTGAAGCTTCGTCGGTATCTTTCTTAACCGCCTCACGCTCGATTTTGAATTGGATCAGGCGTCGATCCAGCCGATCCATAGACTCCGGCTTGGAGTCGATCTCCATACGGATCCGGCTCGCCGCCTCATCCACAAGATCAATGGCTTTATCGGGAAGTTTCCGGTCACTGATATAGCGATGTGACAGAGTCGCCGCAGCAACAATAGCGGGATCAGTGATATCGACTCCGTGGTGGACTTCATACTTTTCCTTTAGTCCGCGTAAAATAGCCACCGTGTCTTCTACCGTCGGCTCTCCTACCAAGACCTTCTGGAAACGCCGTTCCAGAGCTGCATCCTTCTCGACATACTTGCGATACTCGTCCAGCGTGGTAGCACCAATGCAGTGCAATTCACCTCGGGCCAGAGCAGGCTTTAACATATTGCCGGCATCCATAGCACCGTCAGCCTTGCCCGCACCCACTATTGTGTGCAGTTCATCGACAAACAGGATCACTTGACCTTGTTGTTTGCTGAGATCATTGAGGACGGCTTTAAGACGCTCCTCAAATTCGCCACGAAACTTCGCCCCGGCAATCAGCGCACCCATATCCAGGGCCAACAGGCGTTTACCCTTGACGCCTTCAGGCACTTCGCCATCAACGATCCGCTGCGCCAATCCCTCAGCGATAGCGGTCTTTCCCACGCCAGGCTCTCCAATTAATACCGGGTTGTTCTTGGTGCGCCGCTGCAACACCTGGATGGTGCGGCGAATCTCCTCGTCACGGCCAATCACTGGATCGAGCCGGCCTTGCTCAGCACGCTCAGTCAGGTCGATCGAGTATTTCTCAAGCGCTTGGCGCTGTTCTTCGGCATTGGCATCATCAACCGACTCGCCACCGCGTAATTGTTCAATCGCATGATCTAGCGCGCCTTTAACAACGCCTGCCTCTTGCAACAGGCGTCCCAGTTCACCCTTATCATCCTGTGCAGCCAATACAAAAAGTTCGCTGGAGATAAATTGGTCGCCCCGCTTTTGCGCCTGCTTGTCAGTCAGATTGAGCATACGCGAGAGGTCGCTCGAGATCTGCACATCGCCGCCGGCGCCTTCCACCCGCGCCAGACGATCGAGCGCTTCCCCCAGTCGGGAGCGCAGAGTATTGGCGTTGGCACCAGCGCGTGTGAGTAGGTGCCTTACCCCGCCACCTTCCTGCTCAAGCAGTGCCAACATCAGGTGCGTTGGCTCAATAAACTGGTGGTCTCGCCCCAGTGCCAGGCTCTGTGCATCTGCCAGGGCCAACTGGAATTTGGTAGTTAGCTTATCCATTCGCATAAGGTGATCACTCCGATGACCGACAGCCAACACTGCGTCGTAGCGTTAGTGTCGGCCAGAATGTTTTACACCATTAAAGATGGGGATTGAGCGTGGATAATCAAGGTATATCACAGCGGCGTGACACGCGATTTTGGCCGTGACTGGTAACAGCCCAGCCCCAAAGCCGAATTAAAGTTGCCTTGCAGACAGGTTATGATCGGCATTTCGCACTTAGTGAAATTTGATCATGAAGAAACTTCCGCCTCGGCACTTGATCGCCGAGCAGGTACGCCAAGCCCTGGCTGAAGATATCGGCACGGGAGACCTGACGGCCACGCTGATGCCCGACAACGACACCACTCGGGCGACGCTGATCAGTCGTGAGCCCGCTGTGGTCTGTGGTGTCGCCTGGGTCCAGGAAGTTTTTGACCAGCTTGACCCTGACATCAGCATCGACTGGCTCAGCCACGATGGCGATGATGTCATCAACGAGCAGGCCTGGTGTACCATCCGGGGCTCGTCCCGGGGTATCCTCACCGGCGAACGAACTGCGCTCAATTTTCTGCAATTGCTGTCAGGGACTGCGACCGCCACCAAACGCATGGTGGATCAGCTTAAGGGCACCACGGCGCAGTTACTTGACACTCGTAAAACCGTGCCAGGCCTGCGCCTGGCTCAGAAATATGCTGTGTGCTGTGGTGGTGGCACAAATCACCGGTTAGGCCTGTATGACGGTATTCTGGTCAAGGAAAACCATATCCGTGCGGCGGGGTCAGTCACCCAGGCTATGGCTGCAGCCCTTGCTCACAGTAACGACGTATCACTGATTGAGGTCGAGGTCGAAAGCGTCGCCGAATTATCGGAGGCCCTGACTGCCGGAGCACAACGGTTGTTACTAGATAATTTTTCGTTAGCGCAATTGCGCCGTGCTGTTCAGATCAATGCCGGGCAGGCACAACTTGAGGCCTCTGGCAACGTCACTGTAAAGACTATTCGTGAAATTGCCTTGACCGGGGTCAATTTTGTTTCAAGCGGGACAATGACCAAAAACATTCACGCAGTCGACCTCAGCCTTCAATTTGAGGAATCACCAGCAAACTGATCGAGCAGTTGCTCCAGTTGTCCAACAGTCACCGGGCCCACATGAGCATGCAGATATTCCCCGCGCGGTGACAACAGAAAAGTCGAAGGCAGGCCTTTTAGTGGCTCCAGCGGTACCAGCGGCTCCTCACCGATAAGCAATATCGGGTAGGTGATATTAAACTCCTGAACAAACCGACGGATCTGATCAACCGGTGTTTTTTCAAAAGCGATGCCGACCACGTTCGCCTGCTGCTTGCGTCGAGTCTGAAAGGCATTGAGCTCAGGAATTTCGGCCACACAGGGGGCACACCAGGTTGCCCAGAAATTAACGACCAGCCACTTGCCACGATACTGGGCGATGTCCTGGAGCCGCCCTTGCAGATCAGGCAGACGAAAGTTCACCACTTCCTGCCCTGCCGATACACCCGAAAATAGCAAAAAACCCAGTAATAAAGAGCTAGGCAGGCCAGATTTGATATAAGACAAGATCATTAGGTAAATTTATTGATACATAGTAAAGTGATTCTGGCCTGAAACCTGCCGGCACGGTACTCTTCGGTTTCAGGGATTTCCTAATATTAGGATATTTTAAGGATTGATTGTCATGAGACTGATTTTCGCTGCCCTCATCGCCTTTATGCTAGCGGCACCAACCGCAGTTGCGGATGGCGGCCCCCCACAAGACGGGGACCCAGCCGCGTGGTGTGAAGCAAATTCGGATGCCTGCTTCACCTGGTGCGAGAGCAACCCGGACGCCGAGATCTGCCAGGAACCGGAGTGTGACTGATATTCGATTGAAATTCGTTGAAGTGTTGTGCTAGCGTTTAGGAAGCAGTATCACACGGCCTCAGCGCTCAATGAATCCGGCAGGTACCGCCGTGTGCCTGAGTTTGTAAAAGTTTGTAAATTGAGAAAAACCGATACCACCAACTGACCAACTGAACAGGAGAGTGATTTTGAAAAACCTGAAAATCTTGACTGCCGGTACCCTGGGACTGGCTCTGTTGCTACCCCTAGGTGCGCAGGCGAATAAACCCGTTGGCATTACCGGCGACACGATGGCCGTGACCGTCATGCACAACGGTTCTGCAATGGATATTACCCGAAACCAGGACAACAAGAATAAGGTTAATAAGGATTTCGCAAAAACCTCACGTCCTTGCCCGCCGTTCTGCATCCAGCCAGCTGTTCTGGCCCCAGGTGTTGAAACCATTGCCGAGCGTGAAGTTATCCATTACGCCAAGATGATGAGCGACGGTGATTCATCAATCGTCGTGGTCGATTCCCGTACCCCCGACTGGGTCGGCAAGGGCACCATCCCCAGCGCGATTAACGTACCGTGGACCAAGTTGAATCCGGCCAAAGGCGCGACCCCAATCGAGATCGCCGAAATCATGCAGGATGTCTTCAATGTTGCGGAAAGCGAAGGTCTGTTTGACTTCACCAATGCAAAGACCGCCGTCATGTTCTGCAACGGCATGTGGTGCGGCCAATCGCCCAACAACATCAAGAACCTCCTGAAGTTTGGCTACCCGGCCCACAAAATCAAGTGGTACCGGGGCGGCATGCAGGACTGGGAGATCCTCGGCCTGAGCACAGCCAAGCCGTAATTTTCTGTGATCCCAGGAAAAAGCGGGGCAATGCCCCGCTTTTTTTTCGCTTAAATCGCTCAGCCCTGCGTCAAACTGGCGCCGCTTCAGGGCGCCCCGGGCAGCCAGATTAAAGATGCCATGCGCCCGCAACGGCCCTGACGCCTATGTGAAAACCATCGCCCGGAGTCAGAATAGGTGCAGCAATCACTGGCTGCGGCAAAAGCAATCTCGCAACGTCTGAGCCGGGCTAGCACTAAACCCGGCAAATCGGCCATGTACCGATCACCCTTGCGGGCAAAATATTTCTGATCCACCGGATCTACTGCCAGAAACTGTTCTCGGACTTCGTTACCCACCTCAAAGGCACGCTGGCTGATACTGGGCCCGACCCAGGCAATGATGTCTTGAGGCTTAGCGGGTGCCCGGGCAATCCCTTGCTCAATCACACCGGCAATAACACCACGCCACCCGGCATGTAAGAGACCAACGAAACTACCTAGTAGATCGCTGAGAAATACTGGAGCACAGTCCGCGCTGAGCACGGCACAGGCTATGCCACGCCGAGTCGTAAAGCTGCCATCTGCAACAGGCTCCTCCCCTGGCCCATCCAATTCACATACTCTTGCGCCATGAACCTGAGTCAGCCATCGCGGTTGTCCTACGAGTCTCAATTGTTGCACCAGGGATAATCGGTGGGCCACAACCCGACCCGGATTATCTCCAACATGATTACCCAGATTGAACCCGTTATAGGGGTCCTCCGGCTGACTTGCGCTGCGCTCGGTTATCAGCGCCCGGACATGGCTGGGTGCCGGCCAGTGGGGAACTACCGAGACGGTTGTGGCAACGTTCATGTCTCGATCGCAGCGTCGATGCTCAACGCATCGATCAGCGTGGCAAAATCCGATGGGACTACGCTTTCCCAACGAAGAGATTCACCAGTCGCAGGATGCACCAGCGCAAGAACCGCAGCATGCAGTGCCTGACGCTGAAAACCCTGCAGGACAGCGATCAGCTGCGGACTCGATCTGGGCGGCAGCTGAAAACGGCCACCATAGACCGGGTCACCTACCAGCGGAAATCCCAGATGGGCCATGTGCACACGGATCTGGTGCGTTCGGCCTGTTTGCAACTGTAACTTTAATAGGGTGTGCGATCGAAAACGCTGGCCCAGTCGATAATGGGTCACTGCAGGACGACCTTTGCTGGTAACCGCCATTTTCAACCGGTTGCGTGGATGTCGGCCGATCGATGCGTCCACGGTACCGCCGGAGATCGGGCGACCATTCACCACTGCGAGGTACTCCCGGCTGATGGCACGCGCCTCGAGTCCCCGGATCAATTCGCTACGGGCAAGCTCAGTAAGCGCCACGACCAGCAGCCCGCTGGTGTCTTTGTCCAGGCGATGGACAATGCCAGCCCGTGGCAGAGCCGCGGTAGCAGGATATTGGTGCAAAATGGCGTTCGCCAACGTACCGGCTGGGTTACCCGCCCCGGGATGGACGACCAGTCCACAAGGCTTATCGATGACCACAATGTGTTCATCTTGATGTACTACTGAAAGCGGCAGGGGTTCGGCCACCCATTCGATCTGGGTCAGCGGTGGCATTTGCAGACGCAGGATCTCGCCTCCGGCTACGCTGAGTCGCCCTGAAGGGGTCTCATTTGCCAGTGTGATCCGTCCCTCCTTGAGCCAGACCTGTAACTGTGACCGCGAGTGAGGCGGAAAAACCTTTGCCAATACCTTATCGAGGCGCTCACCGGCCGCCTCGTCAGGCACTGTCCCGATCACTACTTCGCCACTTTCGCTTGCGCCTGCCATAACTGTCGCCTTCGCCGTTGGCTCTCGAAAGTATAATAGAGGCGTATCCACCAGTCTCTACAACCATGCGCCAGTCTATCCGCCTCATACTTTGCTTGCTAATCGCTCCACTGCTCACCGGTGGTTGTGCGATCCTGGAGGAAAAAGATGAAACCGCCAACTGGACCGCGGAGCAGTTCGTCGCGGTGGGGCAAACAGAGTTGGCCGCCGGCGACTGGCCAGCTGCGATCGCGACTTACCAGAAAATGCAAGGTCGTTTTCCTTATGGTCGCAATGCTGAGCAAGCTCAGTTGGACATCGCTTATGCCCATTTCAAGAACAACGAATCTGCCCTGGCAGTCGTCACCGCAAACCGCTTTATACAGATGCATCCGACGCATCCTAATGTGGATTACGCGTACTACCTGAAAGGCCTGGCATTGTTCGAACCGCCGGACAGCCTGCTTGATGACATCACTGGAAAAAGCCCTGCCAACCACGATATCAGGCCAGTGCGCGAAGCATTCGTGGCCTACCGCGAACTCGTGAGTCGCTTCCCTGACAGTCGATATGCCTCAGACGCGCGAAAACGCCTGGTGTATATCATCAACGTACTTGCGATGCACGACGTCGATATTGCCCGTTACTACTATTCGCTAGGTGCAGACGTGGCTGCAGTAAACAGGGCCCGGTCAGTGCTGGAAACCTACCAGAATTCCACTGCGGTCGAACATGCGTTGGCGGTGATGGTCAAAGCTTACAAACGCATGGGACTGACTGAACTACACGACGATACCACCCGGGTTTTACAACTCAACTACCCGAAAAGTAAGTACCTCAACTAAACCCCGAAGTAATCGGATAACGCCGGTCCCGACCAAAAGCGCGCCGGGTGATGCGTACGCCGGGTGGCGCCTGACGCCGCTTGTACTCATTGCGCAGCACCATTTGCGAAACCCGAGACACGGTTTGCACCTCAAAACCCTTGGCTGCAATTTCCTCGATTGAGCAATCGTGTTCGATGAAATCCTCAAGTATGGGGTCAAGGACTTCGTAGGGCGGCAGACTGTCGGTATCAGCCTGGTCTTCGGCCAATTCTGCTGACGGTGGCCGAGTGATGACACGCTCGGGAATCACGACACTGCTGCGATTACGGTAGCGGGCAAGCTGGTAGACCAGGGTTTTAGGAACATCCTTGATGACGGCAAAGCCGCCCGCCATATCGCCATACAAGGTGGCATAACCAACGGCCATTTCACTCTTATTGCCGGTGGTCAATACCAGGCAACCGGTTTTGTTGGAAATTGCCATCAGCAGGTTGCCGCGAATTCTGGCCTGCAAATTCTCCTCGGTGGTATCGGCAGGTAACCCCCTAAACAACGGTTCGAGTTGTGTGCGATACGCTTCTACCAACGACTCAATAGGTATCACCTGGTATGTAACACCTAGTGCCTGGGCCTGCGCCTTTGCATCGGCAAGACTCATGTCCCGGGTGTAGCGCGAGGGCATCAGTACCGCTTGCACCTTGTCCGGACCCAACGCGTCTGCAGCCACGGCAAGTGTCAGGGCTGAATCGATCCCGCCCGATAATCCCAATACCACACCGTCAAACCCGTTTTTGGTTACATAGTCACGCAGCCCGATCTGCAAAGCCTCGTAGACACTTTCCTCGTGACCCGGTAACAGTGCCAGTTCACGGTTACTGCATAGGTCGCCTTGATGGATATCAATACGCGCTAGGTCCTCAGAAAAAAAAGCACTGCGGTGGACAACCTGGCCAGTCGCATCACAGGCAAAAGAGCCGCCGTCGAATACCAGTTCGTCTTGCCCACCAACCAGATTGACATAAACGATCGGTACCGCGACCTCGCGTGATCGCCCAACAACAACCTGTTCTTCACGTTCGCGGGCCTTATGTACATCGAAGGGTGAGGCGTTGAGATTTAATATCACTTCGGCCCCGGCTGCCACACAGTCCGCGACTGGTCGTTGATACCAGACATCTTCACAAACTGTCAGCCCAACTGTGAACCCATCAATATCAATCACCAATGTGTCAGTACCAGGAGAAAAATAGCGCTTTTCGTCGAAGACTCCGTAGTTGGGCAGTTTTTGCTTGAAATACCGGGCACGCACCTGTCCCGACTCAATCACTGACGCCGCGTTATAGAGTTTTCCATCCTCGCGAAACGGGTGTCCGACGACAACACAGATATCGCCAGCTCCGACCAGTAGCCGGGCCAACCCGCGGTCGGCTCTATCCAGAAAATCCGAGCGAAACAACAAGTCCTCAGGCGGGTAGCCAGTCACCGCGAGCTCTGGAAATACCACCACTTTGCAGGCAAGCTCAGTGCGTGCCTTATTGCAGGCCGCGAGCATCTTATCTACATTGCGGCCTACATCACCAACGGTAAAATTCAATTGCGCAATTGCTACGGGGAGATGCTTCATTGGGAGATATTAAGAAACCAGTTAAGTCAGATGCCAAAAAGGAGGCTGGGGCTAATGATAAGGGGCTTGAGGCCCGCATCACAACACACGCAGCCATGGATCACATCCCGCGCTCCCAGTGGAACGCTCTGGTCCCGGAGAATGCCCCCGGCCTGCGTCACGAATTCCTTGCGGCGCTGGAGCGCAGCGGTAGTTGTACCACAGCCACTGGATGGGTACCGTGCCACATTACGGTACACATCGGTGAAGCCTTAGCCGGCGGCGCGCCCTGTTATCTTAAGCATCACTCTTACGGCGAGTTTATCTTTGACTGGGCCTGGGCCAATGCTTACCAGCGCGCGGGCCTTAAGTATTACCCGAAGTTACTTGTGGCCGTACCGTTCACACCGGTGAGCGGCAATCGACTGTTGCACCATCCAGAATTTGAAAGCGCATCGGTCCACAGCATAATTGCCGGGGCACTGCCGCAGATCGCTACGCGACTGGGGGCATCGTCTGTGCATTGCCTTTTTTGCACCGATTCGGATCTTTCACAACTCACGGCCAACGGCTTCGTTCGTCGCGAGAGTCACCAGTTTCACTGGCGCAACGACGGCTATCACGATTTTGACGACTTTTTACAAAAGTTGTCTTCAAAAAAACGAAAAAATATCCTACGCGAACGCCGTCGTGTTCGTGAGCAGGAGATCACTTTGCACTGGCTGCAAGGTAGCCAGTTGAATTCCAGCCACCTTGACTTCCTGACGGCCTGTTACACCAACACCATCGCTGAGCATGGATCGTACGCCTACCTCAGTCGCGAATTTTTCGCACAGCTCGCGCGGGAACTTCCCGACTCAGTACAACTACTGCGGGCAACACGCAATGGGCAAGACATTGCTTGTGCGTTCTTCATCCACGGCAAAACTGCCCTGTTTGGTCGCTACTGGGGGGCGCTCGAGCAGGTGCCGGATCTGCATTTTGAGGCCTGCTATTACGCCCCGATCGAGTACTGCATTAAACATGGTCTCAGCCGATTTGAAGCCGGCGCCCAGGGTGAGCATAAACTGAGCCGGGGACTCACGCCTGAAATCACTCTGTCAGCACACTGGCTGGCCCATCAGGGATTTCACGATGCGATCGGGAGATATACGATTGAGGAAAGTTCGCAACTCGCAGAATATACCCGCATCCTTCACGCCCATACCCCATTTCGCAAGCACAATCCCTGAATTTGTGAGTGCTAGAATGACTCGCACAATGGCTCACCCGCCCGAAAAATATGCCTTCCCTGCACTGGAGAGCGCCTCCACTGAGGGTTTGCTTGCCATCGGTGGCGATCTTGACCCTGAACGAATATTGAGCGCCTACCGGCAAGGAATCTTTCCCTGGTACAGCGCCGGACAGCCGATACTGTGGTGGTCACCGAACCCAAGAGCCATCCTGTACCCACAGCAAGTCCGGATCTCTCGTAGTCTGCGAAGGAGTCTTCGCCAACGAGGCTTCGTCATTACTGCTGATCACAATTTTGCTGGAGTCATTCGGCAATGCACTCAACCGCGCAACGGACAATCCGGCACCTGGATTACACCTGACATGGAGCAGGCCTATACCACGCTTCACCAGATGGGGTACGCGCACAGCATCGAGACATGGCAAGACTCCAAACTCGTTGGCGGCCTCTACGGGATCGCAATCGGCAAGGCCTTTTTTGGTGAGAGCATGTTCAGTCAAACCACTGACGCATCCAAGGCAGCTCTGATTGGCTTGGCATCGCTGCTTGCAACGCAGGGTTATCACTTTATCGACTGTCAGGTGGCATCACCGCATCTCGAGTCACTCGGTGCCGAGAGTCTGTCCCGGCAACGGTTCACGCAACAATTAGCTCAAGCCGTAAATGTCCATATAAGTGCTGAGGCTTGGCAGTTAGAAAAACAGGGGGGGCAACTGGCATGACCCGCCAACAATCAGCTCCAGACCTGTATCAATCCACGCCACACACATGCCCTTATCTGCAAGGTGAGACTGCGGCAAACCTGCTGATAGATCCTCAGTTCAAGGTAACACCGGCGATGTACGACAAGCTGATACGCAATGGCTTCCGGCGTAACGGCGCCGTGTATTATCGTCCGCATTGCCCGACCTGTCGCCAGTGCCAATCGGTGCGCATTCAAGTCAATAATTTTGTTCCAGGAAGATCTTTCCGCCGTATCCAGACACGTAACAGTGACGTCGTGATGGAACTATGCGCGCTGGGCTTCCGTGAAGAGCACTTTGCCCTGTACCGGACCTACCAGTCCCAAAGACATCACGGCGACAGCATGGACGACCCTGATCCAGAGAAATATCAGCAGTTTCTGGCCCGCTCACAGGTCGAAACTTTCATGATCGAGCTACGTATTGGCCGCCGTCTACTGGCGGTTTCTGTACTGGATCATGTCGCAGACGGCCTCTCGGCAGTCTATACCTTCTTTGATCCCACCCAGGCTCGGCGTAGCCCAGGGACTCTAGCGATACTGCGTCAGATTGAATTGACTCGCTCGGTCGAATACAACTGGCTGTACCTGGGCTACTGGATCCCCGACTGCGAGAAAATGACCTACAAGACCCGGTTCAGACCACTGGAAGCTTTCGACTCAATGGCTATAACGTGGGCTCATGTCTGCTGAACACTCAGCCGTGCCAGAGATTCCTTTTATCCAAGATCACCAGTTTCGCTATGGTGAGATTGAGACGGTTGCACCCGGCATTCGCAGGTTAACTGCGAGAAATGCAGGGGCATTCACCTATCACGGCACCGGCACCTATATCGTCGGCCAAGGCGAAGTGGCGGTTATTGATCCAGGTCCAGACGATCCAGATCATATCGACACCCTTGTCAGCAGTCTCTCTTCGGAGACTATCAGTCATATCCTGGTGACGCATTGCCACCGGGATCACTCCCCGGGAGCCAGACTGCTGCAAACCGCCTGCGATGCACCTACCTACGCCTTTGGCCCGCACGCTGGTGGCATTGAGCATGATGATAGCGCTATCGAAGAAGGGGTCGATACCTTGTTTACACCTGATAACCCTTTAAAGCATGGGGAATATCTGACCGTGGGTGACTGTGAGATCGAGTGTATCCATACCCCTGGCCATACCAGCAACCACATGTGTTTTGCTGTTCCCGGACAGGATTCGCTGTTTAGCGGGGATCACGTTATGGCATGGTCCACCAGTGTGGTTATCCCTCCGGACGGCAACATGGCCGACTACCTGGCCAGTCTGGCCCTGCTTTGCAACCGAACTGAATCACGTTATTGGCCCACCCACGGACCACCGCTGGGCTCCCCGCACGATTACGTTCAAGCGTTGATTGCACACCGCCTTCAACGCATGCAAGACATCATTCAGTTGCTCAAGACCGGCCCCTGGAGAATTGCCGATATGGTCGAGCAACTGTACCCCCAGCTCGATACCCGTCTGCACGGCGCTGCCAGCCGGTCAATATTCGCCGCGATACTCTATCTGCAAGATTGCGGTGAAATCGAAGCTCTGGAGCCAACTACGCTTGATGGGCTGTACCAGCAATCAAGTTGAGTGAAACAAAAATGTCGCGTGCCTGACCCTTATGGGCAAGCCCTTGTTACAGACTGACGTTTCTCGCAGGTGGCCGTATACAACCAGCAAATACCCTCTGGCGCCCCAAGGTGCGCCATATAGCCGCTCTTGATGTCACACGATCGACCCTGGCCTTTTCATGCCTTGCTGACGAGTGTTATTTCGATAATAATCGACATATGGACATATCCACCGCGGTCAATCGGCTCTCAGCTCTCGCCCAGGACAGCCGCCTGCAGATATTCCGCCTTCTGATAGAGCAAGGCCGCGATGGATTGGCCGCCGGGAAGATCGCCAAACAACTCCATGCCCCTCACAACACGTTATCGACCCATTTGGCTGTACTCACCCGAGCGGGCCTACTGACCTCGACCCGGCGAGGTCGATCAATTATCTATTCCATCGACCCCAAGGGAATCCAGGCTCTGTTCGACTACCTGGTACAGGACTGCTGCGGTGGGCGACCGGAGTTGTGTGCACCGCTAACCGCTACAACCCTTAAAACTTTGTCCCAGCAATAAACTAGCGAAGGTGACGGGCAGAGTATGGGAAAGCCTTATGACAACGCGCTGGCTCTGTCCGCCAGAATCTCAGTTTGCAGCCTTCTGGCCGAGGCGGTAGTAAATCGGGACGGCATAGGCCAATCCAGAACTTGCGTCAGCCTGATACGAGTATCTCTCGATCATCTTGCGCTAAGCGTTCAGTTGAGCGAGAGGGGCAACACAGTTCCAACGGGCTAAACCACTGATGGAACAGTTCTCTTTGCCACGCAAACTGGCTGCCGAATTTCTCGGCACCGCATTGCTGTTAGCAACAGTGGTGGGCTCAGGAATCATGGCAGAGCGCCTCGCGGGGGGCAATGCTGCGATCGCGCTGCTGGGCAATGCCATACCCACCGGGGCAATCCTATTTGTTCTGATTACTATGCTAGGGCCGATTTCCGGCGCCCATTTCAATCCAGCCGTAACTCTGAGTTTTGTTCTGCGGCGCGAGCTCACCCCTCTGGTTGCCCTAGCCTATGTCGTGGTCCAGATCGCCGGGGGAATCACAGGCACGTTGACTGCACATGCCATGTTTGAACAGACCCTGATCCAGTTTTCCACACAGCTGCGCAATGGCCCAGCGCAGTGGTTTTCAGAAAGTGTTGCTACTTTCGGCCTGGTTACCACGATCCTGGCGACTCGACGCTGGCGACCTGAAGCTGTGGCGAGCGCCGTTGGGCTGTTTATCACGGCCGCCTACTGGTTTACCGCCTCCACTTCCTTTGCCAACCCGGCAGTAACCATCGCCAGAAGCCTGACCGATACTTTCAGTGGAATCTTGCCGGCGAACATGCCAGCTTTTATTGCGGCCCAGTTGGCCGGGGCGGTGATCGCAACTGCAGTGATCGGTTGGCTGCTGCGCTCTAATTTATCGAGTGCAGACTCGGATGGGGGCTAAACCCGTCAGTTGGCCATTAACAGGCGCAATCGATTGCCCACTCGCTCGGAAAGGTCTGCAAGAGTTGCGATCTGACGAATGACCTGGTGCCAAAAGATTGTGGCAACACCAAGTTCTCCCTCTATTGAAAACAGCTTACGCGCGGCTTTATCCAATAGAGCATCCGTTTCGGTTTCGAGACGACCCAATTCAGAGATCATCTCGTCGACGCGTGCAACCTCCGCATCACCAAAACCTGTCTCCACGAGCTCGTCCAATTCATCAATGATACGCTGGCCCTGCTCACAGGCCGCTACCACCCGGTTGGCCAGTGACAATACCGGTCCTTTCAGCGCATCAGGCAGGTGCATGCTGCGCTGATCCGCCAGTTCGGCAATATCCTGGGCAACATCTGCGATCGAATCCTGGTAATCGAGAATCTCCAGTATTGTGCGGCGATCCAGGGCCATCATGAAACGCCTGGGGGTGTGGGATCGAATCTCATGCTTGATCTGATCCGCTTCATGCTCCAATCGATCTATCTTCGCACGGCAATCTCGAATCGAGTCATTATCCCCTATGGCCATTGCCTCGAGTAAGGGGACTACCTCACGGGCGCAGAGGACGGCGACCTGCATATGTTTTTGCATTGGCGCAATCGGCGACCGCCCCACCAGTTGATCTATCCAGGCCATGAAATTCTCCTAAGGAATTAACAAACCTCTGAAAAAATAATAAAAGAATACCGATAACCCTGCGGAAATCGGCAGAGTAGCCACCCATGATGTAATGATTTTTCCGACTACCCGCAAATCCAGCGCACCGATCCCACGCGCAAGGCCCACACCCAGTACAGCACCAACCAGGGTATGTGTTGTGGATATCGGAATGCCCATTCTCGAGGCCAGCACGATGGTCGTTGCTGCCGACAGTTGGGCGGCAAAACCACGACTCGGCGTCAGTTCGGTAATCCGCTTGCCCACGGTCTCCATCACCCGGTAACCCCATGTACCCAATCCAACCACTATTCCGATGCCACCAATCGCGAGCATCCAAGGCTCAACAGGCGCTTTGCTCGCAAGATCCATACCCCGTACCGCATGCGCCACGGCCGCCAGCGGCCCTATTGAGTTGGCGACATCATTGGAGCCATGGGCGAAAGCAATTGCGCAGGCCGTCAGAATCTGGAGAATTACGAAAATACGCTCGACTTGACTAAATCGGTGTTTTTTATCTACCGGCCCCAGATGCACTCTGCGGATAAAAAATACACCTAGCCCAGCCCCTACGACTCCCAAACCTATCGAACCGATCAATGCCTGGGTGAGATTGAGGTCTAGCTTCAAAGGCTTGAGGCCCTTGAAAAGGGTCACGAGGCCAATAATAAAAAACACGAAAAAGAAAAATAACGGGCCGAGCTTTCGAATCTGCGCAACCGGATCTTTGGTATCAAGAACCCTGGATCGGGTGATCTGGAAAATAAAAAACGCAATGACGCCAGCCAACAGTGGTGAGGTCAGCCAGGACAATACGATCTGCATGATCTTACCCCAGTTCACGGCATCAAACCCAATAGCCACCGTACCAAATCCAACAATGGCACCAACGATCGAGTGCGTGGTTGACACAGGTAAGCCGAACCGGGTGGCGCCGATCAACAAGGTACCCGCCGATGCTAGAGATGCCAACATTCCATAAACAAGCTGATCCCGACTTATCATGCCAAGATCAAGCATCCCTTTGCGCACCGTATCGGTCACATGTCCACCGGCAAAAAACGCGCCGCAAAATTCAAAAATGCCAGCGACCAGGATCGCACCCCAAACTGTGAGCGCCCCTGAACCGACACTGGTGCCCATCGCGTTGGCAACATCGTTGGCACCGATAGCCCATGCCATGTACAGGGCAAGGAAGGCAGCTACCCAGAGCGCGGGGGGGACATTCGAGAAAAAGGACATTGAGTCAACCTGTATTCATCACTAACCCTCAGAATTCACGGGTCAAGTGAAACTATTCCGTTACAAAATAGAGCGTACCATCTGACGCACGACGGAATCATCGGCGCTGGCCGCTGCCGTCGAAATTACCCTGGCGCTTCCCGTCTGGGTAGATTGAGGTCGCAGTATCATTTCAGCACCATTTTATTACAGTCCAGGGGTAGAAGTGTCAGGGTCCAGTAAAGCAAAAACGGGCGATATGGGCTCGGCATTAATGAGAGCCCTGAAAAATCGGCTCTAGTTGTCTTGGACTCAATAATTAACCGGGCTATTTCTTTTCCAGAGCCTTCACCCGTTTGGCAAGGTCGTCCAGTTGGCGAAAACGCACCGCCGCTTTGCGCCACTCAGCCGTGGGCAAAAGCCCAGTACCAGAGGAATACATTCCGGGCTTGTCGATAGAGCCGGTAACCATCGCCATACCGGTCAAGTGGACATCGTCGCAGATATTCACATGATCAGCCACCCCCACAGCGCCAGCCAAGATACAGCGCTTGCCAATCACTACGCTGCCAGCAATACCGACACACGAGACCACAGCGCTGTCTTCCCCAATCTGGACGTTGTGACCGATCTGCACCAGATTGTCGATGACCACGCCCTTGCTGATCACGGTGTCGCCAATTGCCCCTCGGTCTATCGTGGTCGCCGCACCCACTTGCACGTCATCGCCTATCGTCAGGCTGCCCAGTTGGGGGATACGAACCCAGTGGCCCTCTTCGTTGGTGTTGCCAAAGCCATCACTGCCAAGCACCGCGCCGCTTTTTATAAAACAACGTTTGCCAATAGACACTTCCCGACTGACAGTCACATTGGCAAACAGTCGGCTGCCATCATCGATGCAAGCCCCCTCGCCGATCACGCAGCCAGGGCCCAGCACGACCGACTCGCCGATCTTTGCCCCTTCCTCGACAACGCAGTTCGGACCGACCGAGGCATCGTCTGCTATCTGGGCACTAGCAGCCACAACGGCACTGGGGTGAATCCCAGTCGCCGGTGGCGGCGTATTGTCGAGCGCCCGAGCCGCCCGGGCGTAACCTAAGTGTGGGTTATCGCAGACAATCGCAGGCCCACTCCAGGCATCCAGATCCTCTTCAAGCAAAATCACTGCACCTGCACAACAGTTGGCAAGATTATCGCGGAACACGGGCGACACCAAGAATGTGATCTCATTCGGCCCTGCATCCTCGAGCGTGCCCAGGGTTTTAACCTCAAGGTCGGCATTTCCGTGGCATTTGCCACCGATCTTTAGTGCAAGATCACCAAGTTTCATAAATATTCTGTTTTAGCTACTGCGATGAAGGCCAAAGAGATCAACATACCTGAATCACTCATTAATCACTCAAAGGGCGCTCGCTTTAGGCTCAGCGACAAATGGGTAATACCGGGTGCTGAATTGCGATGATAGGCTGACCTACGAACAAAACCAAGTCGTTCATATAGTCCGTTTGCGGACCGCATTGTGGGCAGGGTTTCCAGCACCAAAGACTCAAAGCCGGCATTTTGTGCATTCGCGATGAGTCGAGTCATCAGTTCAGCACCGAGGCCCGCGCCCTGATAATGCTCGCGGACGAAAAACCTTTTCACTTCACCCGACTTATCGTCAAGACGACGGAGTGCGACACACCCTGCTGCTGCCTCACCTGAGCACGCAATCAGCAGGCAGCCTGGCAGAGCGTAGTATCCGGGCAAATCGGCCAGTTCGGCCTCAAAAGACTGAAAACAGTACTGTGTGTCAATCAATGCCTCGTATTCCCGAAATAGCGCACGTACCAGCGGCAGGTCACCAGCCGTAGCTTGTCGAATTTGGATGGGGTGCTGTCCAGGCATTAACATTGCACCAAGTCTAGGTGATCTGCTGTGCCATCTCCACAAGCGGTTCTTTGAGTCGCGATACAATCGCAGCAAGTTTGAGAAATTCGATGGAGACGACGATGAGACTTAAGAATAAGGTGGCCGTTGTGACGGGTGCAGCGCAGGGCATCGGCCTGGGAGTGGCGCAATGTTTTGCCGCTGAGGGTGCGCGAGTCATGGTGCTCGATATCAATGCACAGGTTGGCAGTAACGCCATAACCAGCGTAGCTGGGGCAAGTTTTTTATGCTGCGACATATCCAACAAAACCGCAGTAGACGCAACCATCACAGACATCATCGCCGATACCGGGCAGATTGACATCTGTGTCAATAATGCTGGGATTCTGCGCTCGGGTGATGTGCTCAAGATCAGTGAAGAAGATTTTGACGCAGTGCTCTCGGTCAATCTCAAGGGTGCCTTCCTGGTGAGCCAGGCAGTCGGTCGGCACATGGTAGTGGCGGGCAGCGGCAGCATCATTAATATGTCTTCGGTAAACGGGGTTATGGCGATTCCCAATATTCTTCCTTATAACGTCTCCAAGGGTGGACTCGACCAGCTGACCCGAGTGATGGCTGTAGCGCTCGCGGACAAGGGTGTACGGGTAAACGCCATTGGGCCCGGCAGTATCCTGACCGAAATGCTGGAGCAAGTAATGACCGACGATGCAAAACGCCACGCGATCCTGTCGCGCACGCCAATGGGCCGTTGCGGCAATGTCGACGAAATCGCCCGGATCGCCCTTTTTCTGGCAAGCGACGATTCCTCCTACATCACCGGACAATGCATCTATGCCGATGGTGGACGGCTTGCACTGAATTACACTGTGCCCGTATCCGACTGACCTGCGAACTGCCAAGAATTGAGGCTAAGCCCCAGTTCGACTGAGCTCATGTACAGCGTCCACCAGCACCTTGACCTGATCCGGATCGACCCCTGGCGTCACACCATGACCAAGGTTGAACACGTGGCCGGGACCGGGGCCGAAATCTTCCAGCACCTCAGCCACCGCCGCACGGATTCTGTCCGGTGACGCGTAAAGTATTGCTGGATCCAGATTGCCCTGCAGGGCGACCCGGTCCTGCACCTGGTGCCGAGCTTGACCCAAAGAGCTCGTCCAATCGCAGCCCAATGCGTCACAGCCGGTTGCCGCCATTCGCGCCAACCACTGGCCTCCCCCTTTGGTAAACACAATAATCGGTAAATCCGACGCAATCGGATCAGCACGCAGGTGCCCAATAATCTGCTCCATGGGCTCAAGGGAAAAATGCCAATAGTCTGCGTGGGCCAGCACCCCACCCCAGGTATCAAAGATCATCAACACCTGGGCGCCGGCATGGGCCTGAGCCGCCAGATAAATCGAGACCGAATCGCTCAGCACCTTCAAAAGCTGGTGCGCCGTAGCTGGGGCGTCATAGACCATTTGCTTTATGCGGGCAAAATCCCGACTGCTCTGGCCCTCTACCATATAAGTGGCCAAGGTCCAGGGGCTGCCTGAAAAGCCGATCAGCGGCACCCGACCCGCCAGTTCGTGTCGAATCAGCCGCACGGCCTCTATCACATAGCTCAGATCATCTTCGGGATCCGGCACGCCCAGGGCTGCAACATCAGCGGCTGTCCGTATCGGGCGGGCAAAACGCGGGCCTTCGCCCTCATGCACGCTCAGACCCAAACCCATGGCATCCGGTATGGTCAGGATATCTGAAAAAAGAATGGCTGCATCCAGATCAAAACGGGCCAATGGCTGCAGCGTGACCTCACAGGCCAACTCCGGCGTCTGACACAGTGTCAGAAAATCCCCAGCCCGCTGACGGGTCGCCCGGTACTCAGGCAGGTAGCGTCCGGCCTGGCGCATGATCCACACGGGCGTGTAGTCCACACTTTGCCGACATAACGCACGTATCAGCCGATCATTCTTCAGCGCTTCCATCAACCGACACAGTGCCCCAGCGCACTCGCAATCTCATCCTGAATTACTCTGGCCGCCTCGCGCGGGTTATCCGCATCACGCACGGGCCGGCCGACCACCAGATAATCGGCTCCATCGCGCAGTGCCTGTGTCGGTGTGACGGTACGCTTCTGGTCATCATCCTGGCGTACCGGGCGAATACCCGGCGTCACAATCAATCCATCGCCTCCCAATGTCTTGCGCAGCATCGCCGCCTCCTGGCCAGACGCGACGACACCTGCGCAGCCTAGTGCCACAGCTCGAAGCGCCCGGGAGCGTACCAGAGCCGGAATATCGCAATCAAAACCCAGGTCCCGCATATCGGCCGCATCCAGGCTCGTCAATACAGTTACGGCGAGAATGCCGACCTCGCCTGCGGCCTCGGCCGCTGCACGCATCATGGCATCGTTCCCGTGCACAGTCGCAAAGCTCACCTGCCGGCCACGCAACTGACTCACAGCACGGGCAACCGTCGCCGGCACGTCAAAAAACTTAAGATCAACAAAAACCTCCTTACCCCGTCTGGTCAACCAGTCCACCATGGTAAAACCATCTTCGCCGGTGAATAACTCCAGGCCTACTTTGTAGAAACTGACCGTATCACCAAGGTCCTCGACCAAGTCCCGGGCTTGGGCACTGGTTGGAACATCCAGCGCGATAATCAGCCGCTTGGCAGCGGGAATGCTGGCGCGGCTCATATCCGCACCGACTCAGGCTGCCGCTTTGGGTTGAGGTAAACCCGCGAGATAAACGCTGACCGACCTGGCAACCTCACGACCCTCCTGGATTGCCCAGACCACCAGCGATTGGCCACGGCGACAATCCCCGGCCGCGAAAACACTTGACTCTTCGCACTGGTAGCGCGGAGGCAACGCAAGGAAATTTGATCTGCCATCACGCTCAAGATCCAACTCTTCGGCAAGCGTAACCTCAGGCCCAGTAAAACCCATTGACAGAAAAACCAGATCACAAGGCCAGGTACGCTCAGAACCGTCCACCTCGCTGAACGGTGCATGGTCCGAGGGCTTATCCCAATCGACGGTGACAGTGCGGATCCCGGACACACGTCCATGATCGTCACAGATAAAAGCTTTGGACAACAGATTGTAGGTTCGCGGGTCGTCGCCAAATCGATGTTGAGCTTCGGTATGAGCATAGTCGCTACGCAGGATAAGCGGCCACTGCGGCCAGGGGTTATCCTCAGTCCGCGCAACGGGTGGCTGAGCGAGTAACTCGAAGTTTACGATGCTTTCACATCCTTGTCGCAGTGCGGTACCGATACAGTCGGCACCAGTATCCCCTCCGCCTATGACCACCACCTGGCGGCCCGCTGCAGAAATTGCGGTATCAGTGTGATCCAAGAATGCCTGGGTACTGCGGGTCAGGTAATCCATAGCAAAGTGGATGCCCTGATATTCCCGACCGGGAATAAGAAGATCACGTGGCACTGTCGCCCCGACTGCGAGAACCACGGCATCATAGTGTTCCAGCAGTTCCCGGGCTGGTAAATGGCGCGGCTTCTTGCTGTGCTCAACCATGAGCCCGGGCACATCGCCACCCGGCAAAGTAACACTCTCACCCACACTGGTGCCGGTAATAAAGTTCACACCCGCACCCCGCAGCAGATCTACACGCCGCTGCACCACATCTTTGTCCAATTTCATGTTCGGGATGCCATACATCAGCAAGCCGCCAATCCGGTCAGCACGCTCATAAACCGTTACCTGGTGTCCCGCCTGATTCAGTTCATCCGCTGCAGCCAGACCCGCCGGCCCTGAACCGACGATAGCCACATGGTAGCCACTACGGACTGCCGGCTCTGCCGAGTTGATCCAGCCTTCGGCAAACCCGCGATCGACAATCGCCTGTTCAATATTCTTTATGGTGACTGCCGGCTCAGTGATGCCCAGGACACAGGCACCTTCACAAGGAGCGGGGCAAACACGGCCCGTAAATTCCGGAAAGTTGTTGGTGGCATGCAGTCGATCCAACGCTGCCCGCCACTCGCCGCGGTAAACCAGGTCGTTCCATTCGGGGATCAGGTTATCTACTGGACATCCATCAGCCGACTGACAAAAGGGCACCCCGCAATCCATGCAGCGGGCGCCTTGGGTCTGCAAATGGGATGGCGGCGCCTGAGAGAAAATCTCATCGAAATCACCCATGCGCTCACGCGCTTCGCGGTAGGCTACGCTAACGCGTGGGTATTCCTTGAACCCGGTTACCTTACCCACGACTGATACCCATTCAAACTTGGCCGATCAGGCCGAAGCCTGATTCACAACACTCCCCGAAGGAACAGCCAACTCGACTTCTTCGCCCTGCACTGCGCGCTGAGACAGCACCCGCTTGTAGTCGCGGGGCATGACTTTCACAAAGGCGGCCAAAGCCAACTCCCAGTTGGCCATCAGGTCGGCGGCTACGGTTGAGCCCGTCAGTTGGTGATGCTCGCGCAACAATTGCTGGAGCTCGGACACATCGTCCATGTCCTCCAGGGGCTCGAGATCTACCATGTCCTGATTACAGTTCAAAGCAAACACCTCGCGATCCGGTGCCAGAACATAGGCAATACCCCCGGACATCCCGGCCGCAAAGTTACGACCCGTCGGACCGAGAATCACCACTCGTCCACCTGTCATGTATTCGCAGCCGTGGTCTCCCACGCCCTCGACCACGGCCCACGCCCCGCTGTTGCGAATTGCGAAACGTTCGGCCGCCGCGCCACGAAAAAACGCACGTCCAGCGGTTGCACCGTAGAGCACTACATTGCCAACAAGAATATTGTGCTCTGGCACAAAACTACTTTCAGGCGGTGGATAGACCACGATACGCCCGCCCGAAAGCCCCTTGCCTACATAATCATTGGCGTCGCCAACCAACTCCAGGGTCACGCCGCGGGCTAGCCAAGCGCCGAAACTCTGTCCTGCTGACCCACCAAAGCGGGCATGAATGGTGTCATCTGGCAGGCCAAACTCACCCCAGCGTTTGACGATCTCGTGACTCAGCAAAGTGCCCACCGTGCGATGGGTATTGTTGATGGGCAACTCGAATTCCACGCGTTCGCCCTTCTCCAATGCCGCCTTGCTGAGCCTGATCAGGTGGGTATTGTCCAAAGCCCTGTCGAGCCCGTGATCCTGGGGAGTTTGGCAGTAAACACCGATGTCCTCACGAGGCTTTTGTGCCGGCGCCAGCAGCGGCGCGAGATCAAGACTGCTGGCTTTCCAATGCGAGACGGTCGAATCGAGCTCAAGTACATCGACACGACCAATCATCTCGTTGAATGTTCTAAAACCCAACTGGGCCATGATCCCCCGCACCTCTTCGGCCACCAGAAACAGATAATTCACTACGTTTTCCGGTCGTCCATGGAACTTTTCACGCAAGACGGGATCCTGGGTTGCAATTCCCACCGGACAGGTATTGAGGTGGCACTTGCGCACCATGATGCACCCAAGAGTAATCAAAGGGGCAGTTGAAAAGCCAATTTCCTCAGCGCCGAGTAGTGCCCCAATCACCACATCCCGACCTGTTTTGATCCCGCCATCGGTCTGCAAGACGACCCGGCTACGCAAATCGTTCATCACCAGTGTCTGGTGTGTCTCGGCGATGCCCAGTTCCCAGGGCAACCCGGCGTGCTTGATGCTGGTCAATGGCGACGCACCGGTTCCACCGCTATCACCGGAAATCAGGATGTGGTCGGCATGTGCTTTAGCAACCCCTGCGGCTATAGTGCCTACGCCAACTTCTGAAACCAGTTTGACACTGACCCGGGCATCCGGATTGGTATTTTTCAGATCATAGATCAGCTGGGCGAGATCCTCAATGGAATAGATGTCATGGTGCGGTGGCGGGCTGATCAGGCCAACCCCTGGTGTGGAATAGCGGATCCGGGCGATGTTTTCATCAACCTTAGTACCCGGCAATTCCCCGCCTTCACCGGGCTTGGCACCCTGGGAAATCTTGATCTGGATTTCGTCTGCGTTAGAAAGATACCAGGCGGTAACTCCAAAACGACCCGAAGCCACCTGTTTGATCGCCGAGCGCTTGAGATCGCCGTTGGCAAGTGGCTGGAACCGCTGAGGATCCTCACCACCCTCCCCTGTATTACTCTTGCCGCCCAGGCGATTCATTGCAATCGCGAGCGTTTCATGGGCCTCGCGAGAGATGGATCCAAAACTCATGGCGCCAGTACAAAAACGCCGCACAATGTGGGCCGCAGGTTCAACTTCGGACAGCGCCACAGGCGCACCGGCTACACCGGCCCGAAAAGACATCAGTCCGCGCAATGTGCAGCGGCCGCTGGCTTCAGCGTTAATCGTATTGGCAAAATCCCGATAGGCCGATTCACTGTTTTCCCGAGCGGCCCGCTGCAAACTGGCTATGGCCTGGGGTTCCCAAGCGTGTTTACGGCCGCCAGCGCGCCAGTGATATTCGCCAGGGTTGGGCAAGCTCGCAACATTGCTCGAGGTAGCCCGTGGAAATCCCAACTCGTGACGTCGCAGGATTTCTTGTGCCAGCACATCAAAACCCACGCCTTGCAGACGGCTTGCGGTGTCAGTAAAGCACAAATCGATGACTTCGCTTTGCACACCGACGGCCTCGAATATCTGTGCGCCTTTATAGGACTGCAGAGTCGAGATCCCCATTTTTCCCATCACCTTAAGAATGCCTTTGGCGACACCTTTGCGATAGGCGCCAAGTACTGCGGCATCGTCAGGCAGGGTCTTGGCATCCAGTTTGCCGTCGCGGCGCGACTGCCACAATGATTCCAGTGCGAGATAAGGGTTAATCGCGTCAACGCCATAGCCGATCAACAGGCAATGATGGTGCACCTCGCTGGCTTCTCCGGTTTCAACCACCAGGCCGACCCGGGTACGCTTGGCGGTACGCACCAGATGCTGATGCACGGCTCCTGCCGCCAGCAGCATGCTGGCTGCCGGGCGATCCGCGCTCAGGGCGCGATCCGACAACACCAGCACGTTGACACCTGCATCAACTGCCGACTCTGCCTCCTCACAAATCCGACCTAATGCCGACAACAGCCCGATTGCCCCAGATGACCGATCGAAAGTGATGTCGATTACCTGGCTGCGCCAACCACGATAATCCAGCTGGGCAATGGCAGCCAATTCCTCATGGGTGAGTATCGGGTGAGCCACCCGCAATCGATGGCAGCTCTTTGCGACTGGGCTCAGCAAGTTTTGTTCGGGTCCGATATAGCATTCCAAAGACATAATGACGTCTTCACGAATGGAGTCGATCGCCGGATTAGTTACCTGTGCAAACAGTTGTTTGAAGTAATCGTAAATCAATCGCGGCTGATCAGAGAGGCATGCCAGAGCTGAGTCATTACCCATAGAGCCTATCGGGTCCCGTTGCTCATGGATCAGTGGGATCAACATGAAATGCATAGTTTCCAGCGTATAGCCAAAAGCGCGCAGGCGGGGTACCAGTTGGGCGCTATCCAACCCGGCAACCCCACTCGCCGCAGGAAGCTCACAAAGATCGATACGCTGTTCTTGCAGCCACCGGGCATAGGGTTGCCGTGCAGCGAATTCGGCTTTGAGCTCAAGATCGGGAACAAGCTCTCCTTTTTCAAAATCTACAAGAAACATTCGCCCGGGCTGAAGTCGGCCCTTCTCACGTATCTTGTCAGGCTCGACCGTTAAAACTCCTACCTCACTCGCCATCACCACACGATCATCTGTGGTGACATAGTACCGGCTTGGCCGCAGACCATTACGGTCGAGCACTGCGCCAATATAGCGTCCATCGGTAAAAGTGACTGATGACGGCCCATCCCAGGGCTCCATCAACGTCGAGTGATATTCGTAAAAGGCACGTTTAGCCGCATTCATCGATTCATGCTTCTGCCACGCTTCAGGCACCATCATCATGATGGACTCCTGTAACGTTCGGCCCGTCACCAACAAGAATTCCAGCGCGTTGTCAAAACCACTGGTGTCTGAACAATCGGGCTCAATCACCGGGAAGATCGACGCAAGATCGTCACCGAACAAATCACTATGCATGACGCCTTCACGCGCCCGCATCCAGTTTCGATTACCCCGGAAGGTATTGATCTCTCCGTTGTGTGCCATCAATCGCATGGGGTGCGCTCGATCCCAGCTTGGAAATGTATTTGTGGAGAATCGGGCATGTACCATGGCCAAATGACTAACGTAGTCTGCCTCTTGCAGATCCGGGAAATAATCCACTAATTGCAAAGTGCGGAGCATGCCCTTGTAAATCATGACTCGGGTCGAGAGTGAGCAAACGTAGAACATTTTGCCCTGCGCCAAATTCTCTGCGGTCCGCAGTTGATGGCTGGCCTGTTTTCGAATCAGGTACAGCTTGCGCTCGAAGGCATCTCGATGCAGGCCATCTGATGCCGCTACCAGCAACTGCTCCATGTGTGGCTCGGATAATCGCGCGGCATCGCCCAGATCGGCATTTTCCGATGCGACCGGCACTATCCGCCAGCCCAGCAATTTCTGACCGTGGGCTTCGATCAATGTCTCGACGGCACACTTACAGTGATTCCGCTCATCAGTGTTTCGGGGAAGGAACACCAATCCGATTCCAAAACGTCCCGCTGCGGGCAAGGTAAGTCTCAACTCATCACGAACAGTTCTGGCAAGGAATTCGTGAGGTATGGCGGTCAGGATTCCTGCGCCATCACCACTGTTGGGCTGGGCGCCAACACCTGCCCGATGCTCCATGCTTTTCAGCATCGCATAGGCATCTTCAACAATGCTGCGACTGGCAGTGCCGCGGATATGCGCAACGAAGCCCACACCGCAGCTATCATGCTCGAAAGCCGGGTCATAGAGCCCTTGGGGACGGGTTGGTCGTTTGCTCATCAGGGGTTTGCCCCTCCTATCAATAGGCCGCAGATTTCCCAGGGTGCACGAACCCGTCTCGCGCGTTTCCCGGCAGTGACGCGCATGGTTCTAGGAGGGCTAATCGACCAACAACCGTACAGGAGGCGAATGCCGTCTTGTTCAGCAAATACCAGCGCGACGGCCGAACAAGTATAGCGACAGCCAAAAACAGGTTCAAACCGTTTGACTTTATGGTCAGGGCAGATTTGGCTGATATCAGCTCGTATTTGCCCCTCATTGGTGCAACCGGCCTTACTTGAAAGCAAAAACAAACACTATGTGGGTCTGAGCGATTACCTCAAAGCTATATTTTGGTCGAAAAAAAAGGGGTGGATTACCCTGCGCGTAGAGGAAGACTTTAGCTACCCAGAGAATTCGCCCAACACTTCGTGCAGTAGCGCGTCAGGGTAGTCAGATACCAGTCGTGCCCGACCTATTGCTTCTAACAATATCAAACGCACCCGACCACCACTGACCTTTTTATCGGCTTTCATGTGCCGCAGGTAATCGGCTGAGCGCATTGCAACGGGCGGATCAATGGGTAGTCGGGCTCTCGTCAACAACTCGCGAATACGATCGCATTGCGCCTTATCCAGCCATCCCATCTTCTGGGACATAGTGGCTGCCATGACCATTCCTGCCGAAACTGCCTCGCCATGCAACCAGTTACCGTATCCGGTTGCAACCTCAATCGCATGACCAAAGGTGTGCCCCAGATTCAACAACGCTCGCTCGCCAACTTCCTTCTCGTCGCGGGCGACCATCTGAGCCTTGTGACGACACGATTCTATGATGACGTATTCGAGCACTTCCTCATCATAGGCCAACGCTTTTTCGATATTGTCCTCTAACCAGGAGAAAAAGAGCTCGTCACAAATCAGACCGCACTTGATAACCTCGGCGAGGCCTGCGGATAACTGGCGCGGTTCGAGTGTGACCAGAGTTCGGGTATCCGACACGACACACACCGGCTGATGGAAGGCGCCAATCATGTTCTTGCCCTGCGGATGATTAACAGCCGTCTTGCCACCGACTGCCGAATCAACCTGGGCCAACAATGTGGTCGGCAACTGAATAAACGCGATGCCACGCTGGTAACACGCCGCAGCAAAACCCGCCAGGTCGCCGATCACTCCACCACCCAGGGCGATCAGCGTCGTGTCTCGGCTACAGTGATTATCCAGCAAGGTATCAAATACCAACTGCAGGGTGCCTACCGTCTTGTGCTGCTCACCATCTGGCAGTATCTGACAGTTGAGACGCCTGTCTTTCAGGGAGGCTGTTACCCGATCAAGATAAAGAGGTGCCACCCGGTCATTGCTGACAACGACGACCTCATCACCCGCAAGATAGGGTGATAGCAGCGCACGATCGCCGAGCAGGTCGGCACCAACGATGATCGGATAACTGCGACTACCGAGATCTACGTTCAGCGTTGCCAACGTTCTCTGATCTCGTTGCAGATATCCCGCGCCACTGCATGGGGCGACCGTGAATCAGTCTCAAAAACAATATCGGCTTCAGCCCGATACAGCGGTTCGCGTTCTTGCATCAGCGATTCCAGAACCTCCCGCGGCTCCTTGTCACTGTTTAACAGAGGTCGGTTCTTACTTGAGCGAGTGCGCTCGACTAGCATCTCGACAGTTGCATGCAGATATATCACCAGGCCATTGTGTCGCATGACCTTACGCACATCCTCACGGGCGACTGCGCCACCACCGGTGGCCAGGACAATGTTCTTCTTCTGTACCAGTTCGAAGATCATCTGGGCCTCACGTTTCCGAAACCCCTCTTCACCTTCAATATCAAAGATCGTGCTGATACTAACGCCGGTGCGGTCTTCGATTTGCTGGTCGGAGTCGATAAAATCCATGCCCAGACTCTTGGCCAGCGCCTTGCCAACAGTAGTCTTGCCGACCCCCATGGGCCCAACCAGGTAGATATTACTCGCAGAAATCATAAAGCAGGCCTATTTTATATACACCCATCCGCCAGGCGCTGGCAGCATTGGGTCAGCCCGCGGTAAGCACGGGATTAATAATACGTGGCGTCAGGAATATGAGCAGCTCCCGGCGATTATCAAGGATTCCCCGGGTTCTGAAAAGCACGCCCAGTATCGGCAGATCGCCTAGCACTGGAACTTTGGAAACACTCTCTGAAGTCTGTTGCTCATAGATACCTCCCAGCACCACGGTCTCACCATTGTCCAGTAATACCTGGGTACGAACCTGGAGAGTGTTGATATTCTCTTCTGTGGGCGACACGAATGAGTCCTTAGTGACAAAAACGTCAAGGATAACGCGATTATCGGGTGTGATCTGCGGGGTCACTGTCAAACTCAGTACCGCCTTCTTGGTTACAACGGTACCCTCCCCCAACGTGTTGGTCGTAAAGATCCGCTCCTGCCCCTGCTCAATATGCGCTTCTTGTTTATCCGCGGTCAGTAACCGTGGATTGGCGACAATCTTGCCATTGCCTTTCGCCTCCAGCGCCGAGATCTCCAGATCAATCAGTGCGGCCCAGCCAGCGCCAGCCTTCGCCAGGGTGAACGCATAGGACGCCGGCGCCACCGAGCCGATGCCAGCCGCCGGCAGATTGACCCCCAATGACCCATCTCCACTAGCACTGAGACCATCGTTACGAACAACCGCTGTATTCGAAGTAGAGCCCGACCCGATCAAACTACCCAGGTCAGTATTACTGTTAATCCCAGTTAGGCCGAGCTTAACACCGATGTTACGGCTGAAATCCTCATTGGCCTCGACGATTCGGGTTTCGATCAGCACCTGTTTGACCGGCCGGTCCAGTTCGCTGATGAGTTTTCGAATCTCGCGGATTTTTTGCGCAGTATCCTGGATCAGCAACGAGTTAGTGCGTGAATCAACAGTAACGCTTCCACGGTCAGATAGAAGGCGGTTCTCTTCGGTCTGAACCTCAGCGACCGAAACATTGCCGAACATGGACTGTTGAACGTTGGGTTCAACGGCGCGAACCGATTTTAGGAGGTTGGCAATATCCTCAGCTTTGGCGTAATTGACCTGAATAAGATCTGACACCAGCGGCTCGAGTTCGCTAACCTGTCTCGAAGCTTCGAGCGTCAATCGCTCCTGGTTTGCTATCTCCTCAGCCGGAGCAATCCAGACCACATTGCCATGTTCACGCCGAGCCAACCCCTTGGTCTGCATGATCGTATCGAGCGCCTGATCCCAGGGGACATCCTGCAAGCGTAAGCTCATATCGCCGGTAACGCTGTCACTGATAACGAAGTTAAGGCCGGTTTCCTGAGCAATCTGCTGCAAGGCGCTGCGAACGGCGATATTCTGAAAATCAAAACTGATCGTCTTTCCCGCATAGGTTACCGCCTCTAAGTCCTCGTCCCCAGCAGGGGTTTTATCTGAGACCTCCAAGGTAAAGCGCTTACCCGACTGGACCGAGACAAAGTCAAAACTCCCTCGTGGGGTTACCACCACCCGAACTCCAGTCCCGGTTGAGAAGGCATCTACGTAGTGAACCGGAGTGGCAAAATCAATAACATCGAGTCGCCGTTCGAGAGAGGCATCCAAACTGGCATCATCAATGTCCAGCACAATCTCGCCCAGATGCTCGCGCACATTGATACGAGCATCGTCAATATCAAGTTCGAGGATTACCCACCCGGCACCATCCGGGCTTCGACGAAAATCAACCAGTCCCACTTGGCCGCCGCTGTGCCGAACTGACCCTGCACTATTGGAATCGGCAGGGCCGGGGGTTGCCTGGGCCGCATCGACCGCTACTAGCGCCTGATCGATGACAAGCGTCAAGCCATCCAGATCGAGAACGCTTTCATAAGCGACGGGCGCAACCAGATTGATCACCACCCGCGAACGCTGCTCGGTCTGCGCCACCATGACGCTCTCCACTGCGCCACTACCAACATCGATCACTGGGGAAGTCAACGCGCTGGCGACGCCAAAGAAATCCAGGATGATCCGGTCTGGGGCGCTGGTACGAAAAACACTGGGCTGAGGAAGTGGTGCCGAAGATCGGATATTAATCTGTAGCTGTCCGCCAGGCAAAGCGGTATGACTGATAGCTGTCAGGGCGATATCATCGCCGACAGCGCGCGCAGACGAAGTAATCATTACCAGCAGAGCACCGCACATCAGCACCCCTAGCTGCCAGCGACTGTTTCTCAAAACACGACCTCCCATGAGACCAAATCTACCTCAAATTCCATATGATTAGTGATTCACAGCCAGCCGTGTCGGCCGAATTTCCCATCGACCTGTAGGCCCCTGCAATAGTTCCTCGATTTCAAGTGCACTCTGATCCAGATCTATCGCCACTACCTTGCCGTTATTCTGTCCGAGATAATTCCCCTCTACTACCCGGTGAATCTGTCCGTCCGGGGTGCTGACCAGTGCCCAGGCATGTGCTTCGATCTGCATCGTACCCACCAACTGCAGAGCATCGAGAGGAAACTTTTCCAACGCTTCGGCCACGCGACTCGCGTCCGGGGTCAGTGGATCAGGTTCCGGCTCAGCCTCGACATCACCCTCGCCAAATACATTACTCGGCGCAAAAGGATCTGCTACTCCATCAGCCTGATACACCACCGATTCTACGGGTGGCAATTCTGGCAACGGGTCAACCCGTGGCACAGTATCACGATGTACGGTCTCTACAAAATTCTCAAGATCGGCAAGCGAACGCTCTTCATCACAGCCGCCCAGCAACACAACGGTTGCCAGCAGCAAGCCGTATCGCCGTTGGTATTTTATAGGAAATTCACCAAAACTCACTGTCAGACTTCCTCCGACAGGTAACGATAGGTTTTCAGGATAACCGAGATGGTCAGCAGCCCTGCCTCGTCGGCGGTGATTGTCATATCACCCACCGTGACGATGCGGGGCATCTGTGCGAGATCACTGATGAATCCGGCGAGCTGATGATAAGAGCCAGTCACTTCCATCCGGATCGGCAATATCGCGTAGAAATCTCCCAGTTCCTCCTGCTGGGGATCAAACACCAGGAAATTGAGTCCCTGACGAGTGCCGCCCTCTGTGATATCAACCAACAACGATGGCACCTCTGTGCTATCGGGCAATTGACGCACCATAAGCGCCAGCATGTCCTCAATCTGTGACATCTGCTTCTGATAGGCAGGCAAATTAACCACCATGCCTTTCTTGCTGCTGAAAGTACTGCGCAGTTCGGCCTCCCGGGACTGCTCTGCGTCTAACCCCTTCAGCTGATCTTGGATCAGAAAATGCCAGCCGCCAAACAATAAAAGGATAGAAATCAGGATCGATACAACCACCATGAACCATGCTGGCCAACTCGCTGGCTCCTGAAAATCGATCCGGCGTAGTTCGTCTGACCAACTCATGTCCAAAGGACCCTGGCGTATCTCACTCGGCTGCCTCCGGCATCAAATGGACCTCGTTAAGCCTTACAAAAGACACCCACAGTTCAAACTCCTGGGTATCACCGACATTGATCACATTAAGTTCTGGGCGATCGAATGAGGGAGTATCAGTAAGGCGTTCCATCAGCGCTGATATACGTGAGCTGGATTGAGCGATACCGGTGAGGCTGATGCCCCGGGCGCTGCGTTGAAGAGAGGAAAAAAATATTCCTTCGGGAATTGTGGTAGCGAGTTCACTCATACCGCGAACCAGCCGTACCCGGTCTGCCTGTAACTGGCGGATAACCTCCATACGTGAGATCAACGCCTCTTTGCGATTCTGTATGTCGTTGATCTCCTGCAATTGAGTCCCAACACGTCTGATCTGACTGGTCAGAAACTGGTTGCGGCTTTTTTGGTACTCAATGTCCCTATCTAGATTCCACCACACTGCAGCGATGGATCCTGCACTGCTCAACCAGAGTACGATGGCAATGATTGCGACCCGGCGGCGCTGGCGCCGCCGCCGCTGTTCACGCCAGGGCAACAGATTGACGCCGGTATTCATCCTGCACCCCTGACAGCCAATCCAGCTGCTTTGATCATGGACGGCGCATAGCGTTGCACCAACTTACTGGCGCGGATACCACTGCCGGGCGAAAAAATATCCGCCACCAGTGTGGGTACCCCGACCTGCGCCTCAATGAGCGGTGCAACACCGGGAATCTGACAGCAACCGCCACAAATCAACAGCGCGTCAACTTGCTCTAACCCGTTTCTCGCCGACAGGCAAAACTCCACGCCTCGAGCCGCCTCTCGCGCCATGGCCTGCCGGAATGGTCCAAGAAGATCCTCTTCGTAATTCTGGGGAAGATCGCCGGTGCGCTTAAGCGCTTCAGCTTCCCGGTAATCGATACCGTAACGCGAACGGATATTCTCCGTCAGAATCCGACCGCCAAAATTCTGGTCACGGCTGTAGATGACAGCGCCGTCCAGAAAAAGATCCAGGCGCGTGCTCACATCTCCAAAATCCATTAGTGCAATCGCTCTGCCTTTCAGTGATTCTCCCAGAGCTGCAGCGACAAACTCAAAACTGCGCTCTATCGCAAACAAACCCACATCGACGATCACCGCCCGCAAGCCCGCGAGTTCCATCACTGCTATGTAATCCTCAACGATTTCCTTGCGGCAAGCCGTGATCATGACTTCATCATCGCTGCCCGAGCGGGCGCCACCGGTGACCCGGTAATCCAGGTTTATCTCGTCTAGCGGATATGGAATCTGCTGCGTCGCCTCAATCATGACCTGCTCTTCCATCTCGCGATCGGTCAGGCCCGCCGGTAAACTGATAGTACGGGAAACGACGTGGGTTTGTGATACCGCTACCACAACATTCCTACGAGCGCTGCGCGAATTACTGACTGCCCGCTGCACGGCTTCGCTGGTCGCTTTGAGGTCACTGATGCCATGCTCAATCACCGCATTTCTTGGCAGGGGCTCCAAAGCACAACGGTCGGCGCGATAACCGCCACGAACGGCAGACATTTCCAGCACTTTCACCACGGCACTGCCAATATCGATGCCCAGTGCCTGGCGTTTGCGTCGACCAAAAAGACTCATGCCCCAAACCTGGGAAAATCTACTCGATCAGGCACTCCCGGTGCCGGATAAAGGTTTAATGCGCTGACCAAATCCCTCATGTCCACAAGTCTAACCCGGCCTGTCATACGATCAACTCATTCCATCGATCGAAGTTCCACTCCAACCGCAGATCCGGATTTCAGCCGGCGTTTGATAAAATCCCCACCAACCTGTTTCTCGCCCTGATTCGGCGAGGTCTTTTGCGGCTATTCTTATGTCGATTCGCGCTGTTATCTGGGGTTTTGTGAGCCTCATGCTGGTCGGAATCCTCACACTGGCCGGCGGGCTGGCAATTATCCTGCCTGATCTCCCCCCAACCAGCAAAGTGCGGGATATCCGTCTCAAGGAACCACTACGGGTATACACGACCGACGGTCGGTTAATGGGCGAATTCGGTGACCAACGACGTATTACCATTCCGATCGAAGAGGCGCCGGACCTGCTGATCAAAGCAATACTCGCTGCTGAGGATGATCGGTTTTTTCAACACCACGGTGTCGATTTCTCGGGAGTGCTACGCGCGGTTATCGCTAATCTGAAATCCTTGGATAGCCGCCAGGGCGCCAGCACCATCACCATGCAGGTAGCCCGTAATTATTTTCTATCGCGAGAGAAAACCTATAGCCGCAAAATCAAGGAAGTACTGCTGGCTTTCCGACTAGAACGAGAACTCACCAAGGCAGAAATCCTCGAGCTTTACCTGAATAAGATTTTTCTGGGTCATCGGGCATACGGTTTCCAGGCGGCTGCCTCAATCTACTACAACAAACGCCTGTCGGAGCTGTCTCTGGCCCAATTGGCAATGCTCGCAGGATTACCCAAAGCCCCATCACGCAGTAATCCCGTCAGCGACCCCGAGCGAGCGCTTGACCGGCGCAACTACGTGCTACGCCGGATGCATGGACTGGAACTGATCGGTGACAGCCAGTACGCCGGTGCACGCTCCGCCCCGGTCACAGCCCAAAGACACAAAGCAAAGATCCAAGTCTACGCGCCTTATGTCAGTGAAATAGTTCGAAAGCACATGGTCGAGCGTTACGGTGATTTGGCTTATCAATCCGGGTTCCGGGTCTACACCACCATCGACCCAACCTATCAGGATGCGGCTAACCAGGCCCTCACGACAGGGCTGTTGGCTTATGAAGAACGTCACGGGTATCGCGGACCGCACGGGTATATCGATCCAGACAAAATCACCAGCCGGGGTGAACAAGCAAAGGCACTGGCGCAATTCGATGCGCCAGTGCCCCTTCGGCCCGTACTGGTACTTCGAGCTGGTGGAGACGCACTGGATATCCTGACGGCGGACGGACAACCGGCAACCATCACTGTTGATGGATGGCGTTGGACGGGTCGAACTCCCGCTCAATTTCTGAACCCTGGAGATGTCATCTACGTCACTGGAGGAGGCGCCTCGCTTCGCCTGGCACAGGCACCCCTCATCCAAGGTGCACTGGTCTCCCTGAATCCTGCCGATGGAGCGGTACTCGCGCTGGTCGGAGGGTTTAACTTCAAGCAAAGCAAATTCAACCGCGTCACCCAGGCGCTGCGCCAACCCGGCTCAAATATCAAGCCATTTATTTATTCAGCTGCCCTGGAAAACGGCTTTACAGCAGCAAGCTTGGTCAGCGGTGCTCCGGTCGTCGTCGAAGACCATATGGGAGGGGCTTGGCGCCCTCAAAACTATAGCCGTAAGGTGTTCGGACCAACACGCCTGCGCAAGGCGCTCAGCCTCTCACTGAATCTGGTCTCGGTCCGCCTGGTCCGCGCAATGGGCATTGAACTGGTTCGCGACTACCTGGCAAAGTTTGGTTTTAACCGTGACCGACTCCCGCGCGGCCTCGCGCTGGCTCTGGGATCGGCTACGGTTACTCCTCTGGAGATCGCGCGTGGCTATACCGCATTTGCCAACGGCGGCTATCTGGTTGAACCCTTTTTCATTGCCCGCGTCGAGGATCCATCAGGGGATATCGTGGAGTACGCAAACCGTCTGATGATCTGCCCCGACTGTCCGACCCCAAACGACGTCACCCATAGCGCTGGCCGGCGAACCGTCGACCCACGTTTCGCCCACCGGGTGCTGTCACCGGAAAATGCATTCATCATGAATTCCATGATGAGCGAGGTTATTCGCAGTGGCACCGGCCGTGCCGCGCAAGCCCTTGGGCGTAACGATCTTGCCGGTAAAACCGGCACTACTAATAATTATCACGATGCCTGGTTTACCGGGTATAACCCGGACATCGTAACCAGTGTGTGGATAGGCTTTGACAGTCCTCGCGATCTGGGTTCACGGGAATCCGGCGCCAGGGCCGCATTACCTGTCTGGCTCGACTACATGCGGGTCGCGCTTCTGGCCCGCCCCCAAGTAACGCAACGACGACCTGAAAAAATTATCACGTTACGGGTTAACCGGGACAGTGGCCTGCCTACCGACGAAAACGACCCGCAGGGCTTCGATGAGTTTTTCATTACAGGAACCGAGCCCGCGACTGGCCCGTCGCCGAACCTGCGCCGAAGCACCGGGGCCAGCAGCACGGACCCGGTGGAGGGATTGTTCTGACACGTTTGTTCAGCTGTCCTGGTTGGCGCTCGGCCCTTTCTTAGCACGCTTGCCGACGGCTTTCTTTCGGCCAGTCTTTTTCTTGACGGCTTTCTTCTTGACGGCTTTCTTCTTGGTTGATTTTTTCCTGACTGTCTTTTTTCTGGATCTGGCGCTTGATTGACTTTTCTCTTCGACCAGCCATTGTCCGTCGCGGTCGGGACATATCGCTTTCCAGCCCGTGGCCTTGCCATCCACCTCGGTCATCACGTACTGCTCCCGGGCCTTGCGGCTATAACGGACCTGAGCCTTGTTTCCATCCGGATCGCTCACCGGGGCACTCGCCAAATAACGGTGCTTAGGGTCGAGTTCATCCTTAACGGTGAGTATCTCCTCGACCAACGGGGCACGGGTTTCGCGATTTCGGGGAAACTGGCTGGCCGCCAGAAAAATGCCTGAAGCACCATCGCGCAACAGGTAAAAATCATCAACTTTTTTACACGGTAAATGCGGCATAGGTATGGGGTCCGCCCGAGGCGGAGCCGGCTCACCATTTCTCAGCAGTTTTCGGGTGTTCTTACAATCCTCACCGGTGCAGCCGAAATACTTGCCAAAACGGCCAGTCTTCAGTTGCATTTCAGCCCCGCACTTCTCACATTCAAGCACCGGGCCATCGTAGCCTTTCAGCTTAAATTCCCCCTCCTCTATCGCGTAGCCAGAACAGTCGGGGTTATTACCGCAAATGTGCAACTTGCGGTCTTTGTCGATCAGGTAAGCTTCCATGGCGCTATGACAAACCTCGCAGCGACGCGTGCGGACCAGTCGTTGCACCTCGGCATCCTCATCGAGACTCGCATCCTCAACATCATCTCCGGAGACAAGGTTTAAGGTCTGGGTACAGCGTTCCTTGGGCGCCAGACCGTAGCCTGAGCAACCCAGGAATACACCGGTTGCCCCATTGCGTATCTGCATATGTCGAGCGCAAGTCGGGCACGGAATATCTGTATCTGTGGGTAGATTCGCCCGCATGCCTCCAACGGCTGTTTTTCCCTCGCCTTCGCCATTGGCCGCATCCAGTTTCTGAGTGAAGTTGTCATAAAACCCATTCAGGACGTTCTTCCAGTTTTTTTTGCCAGCGGCGATCTCATCAAGGGTCTCTTCCATTTCAGCTGTAAACCCGTAATCCATCAGTTCGCTGAAGTTCTCACGCAACCGGTCAGTAACAATCTCACCCATCTTCTGCGCATAAAACCGCCGATTGGCAAGCCGGGCATAGCCGCGGTCCTGGATCGTCGAGATAATCGACGCATAGGTCGAAGGGCGGCCAATGCCACGTTTTTCGAGCTCCTTTACCAGGCTGGCCTCGGTAAAACGTGCCGGGGGTTTGGTGAAATTCTGCACTGGCTCGAGCTGCTTCAGAGTCAGCCGACGCCCCTTGGGGATATCTGGCAGTTCTATATTTTCCTGCTTGCCAGCCGGCGGTAAAGCACGGGTGTGGCCGTCAAAAACCAGAATCCGCCCGCGGGCCCGCAGTTCGAAATCACCACAAGTGGCCGTCAGGGTTGAACTCAGGTACTGGGCATGGGTCATCTGGCAGGCAACAAAATAATTGCGTATCAGGTCATACAGGCGTTGCTGATCAGCCTCCAGCGAAAGATTGCTCCCACGTTGGCGCACATCAGTCGGTCGAATCGCTTCGTGAGCCTCCTGCGCCCCAGCTTTACTGGCATAAACATTCGCCGAAGCAGGCAAATATTTCTCGCCGAATTGGTCATGGATGTGCTGCCGACAACTTGATAACGCATCAGCGCTCAAGTTGGTGGAATCGGTACGCATGTAGGTGATTAAGCCAGCTTCGTACAATCGCTGGGCCAGCATCATGGTCTTCTTTACAGGAAAACCCAGTCGGGTGCTCGCCGCCTGCTGCAAAGTAGAGGTGATCAGCGGCGGGTTGGGCCGTGACTGAGTCGGCCTGTCTGTGCGATCTGATACCTGGTATGGGTTCTGGGCTAAATCCGCCAGTGCGGCCTGGGTCTGGGTTTGGTTCTGAGGGCGGAAATTCTCGCCACCCTGCTTAACCACCTGCAGGCGAAGTGGTCCTTCGACACATTCAGTATCAGCAAATACTTCCCAGTACTCTTCCGGTACAAAGGCGCGAATTTCGCGCTCACGCTCAACCAACAAACTGACTGTAACTGACTGCACCCGACCAGCAGACAGCCCGCGGGCGATTTTCGCCCAAAGCAACGGCGAAAGCATAAATCCAACCACGCGATCAAGGAAACGACGGGTCTGCTGCGCCTCTACTTTGTGATCGTCGAGCGTGCCTGGATGCTCAAAGGCCTCATGAATTGCCTGGCGTGTAATTTCATTAAAAACTACCCGTCGATAACGCTGTGGATCACCGCCAATCACTTCTTTGAGATGCCAGGCGATCGCTTCGCCCTCGCGATCCAAATCAGTGGCAAGATAGATTGAATCGGCAACAACTGCGAGTTTTTGCAACTCAGAGACCACCTTGATCTTATCGGGCAGAATCTGATAGTTCGCTTCCCAGTTATTCTGCGGGTCTACCCCCATACTCTTGACCAGATTACTATAGGTCTTTTTCTTGCGGTAACGCGACTTGACAGCCGGTGACATTTTTCTCGTTTTCGCCGCTTGGCGCGCGCGCTCTTTGGGGTCTGCCTTTTTTTTCGAACCACTGACTGGCAAATCACGAACGTGGCCAACGCTTGATCTGACCACGTATTCGCGGCCTAAGTACTTATTGATGGTTTTCGCCTTGGCCGGCGACTCGACAATGACTAAAGACCTGCCCATAAATATCAAACTCGTTTACTGAAACCGTGAATTCCCGTTTAGTCGACTCACCACTCGGACCTGTCGCAACTATCAGATCATGGCATATCGGCTCTCAACTCCGAATTACCGAACCAGGATTAGGCCCACCCATGGCAGCCTTTCAGCGATCACTGAGTCAGTGCTCGCTGATGGTTTTTCGAAGCCAAACTCAACGCAAACGCAAATACCCGCCTGCACAACTGCGTACCAGGCCTGCCAACTCCATCCTTATCAGCATGGCGCAAACTTCGCTGATCGTCAAACCTGACCGCTGGGCAACCTGGTTGACACTGGTGGGAGCAAAGTCCACAACGTCAAGGGCCAGGGTGCACCAGAATGGCTGTTTTCCTGCAGGTTTCACGATTTCTTGCACCTCTTTCGACAGTGACAGATGCTCAACAATCTGCCTCGCCGACTCCACCAATTGGGCGCCGTCACGGATCAACTGGTGAGGCCCACGGGAGAGCGGTGAATTGATCGAGCCAGGAACCGCAAACACCTCACGACCCTGATCAGCAGCAAAACCGGCAGTAATCAGGCTACCGCTTCCTGGCGCCGCTTCAACGATCAACGTACCCAGGCTCAGCCCACTAATAAGTCGGTTGCGCTGGGGAAAATGGTGTCGCCGGACGCCGGTGCCAAGTACAAATTCTGAAACTACCAGGCCACCTTCCGAGATCTGATGGGCAAGGTTACGGTGACATCGAGGGTAAACGATATCCAGACCCGTGGCACACGCGGCAATCGTTGGGCCGCGAACCTTTAGAGCGCCGCGGTGGGCAGCGCTATCAATCCCAAGTGCAAGTCCGCTCGCAACTACAACCCCAATCGTTGCAAGCTCACTGGCAAAATCATGGGCGGTTTCAACCCCCGTCGGGGTCGGATTACGACTGCCGACAATCGCGAGGGCCGGACCTTGCAATAAGGATTCATCGCCCGTGCAATAGAGCACCACAGGCGGGCAAGAGATTTCGCGCAACAACGCAGGAAATTTCGGATCAGTCAGGCCGATCACCGAATGTCCTGGGCTGGCAAGCCATTTTGCGTCCTGCGCCACCAACCGCTCGCTACTGCGGCCGCCAAGTGTCAACCTTGACCCAGAACGCGACCAGTTCTGCCTGGGCAAAACCGATAAGTCAGCGCTGAGCGCTTCGAGGGGGTCGGGAAAATGCTGGAGCACAACCCGCTTGATACTTTCGGGGAGAGTTGCGCGTCCAATACGCAGCCAGGCTAAATTTCTTTCGTCCATAATTGGCCCTCCTTGGCCTTGTAATCAGCAACAGCGAAAACCAGTCCGCTTATGCTTGCCGGGTGCTTCCATGCCCCGGCGAAAATGTCAGATACCGGGGTTCACTACCCTATCGCTGAGCTGGATCGCGCGCTCAACGTCGCGGACCAGTGCGTAACTCACTCGATCAAAAACCCGAAAGACCAGCAATTCACCGGAACGTCCCTCGGGCAGAGCAATCAATTCTGCCTCGCCGCTGGCCAGGCGTCGCTTACCCGGCAAGCGTTCGGCGCAACCCAGCAGCCGTGCATGCACCGTGCTCATGGCAACCGTGGGCAAGGTGCAGCGATCAGCACTAACCGCTGGCCGAACAATATCTCGGGTCAGCAGTAAAGTCCTATCCGGGTGCACCACCATGAGAATATCTCCGGGAGTCAACCCGTCCTGACTCCCGGCAGATACCACGACAACCGAAAATAGCCCTGCTCCGCTGATCGCACCAAAAGTGCTGACGACATGTGCGTCCACGGCAACCCGCGGTACCTTTGGGTAAAGATACGGCAAACCAATCACTTCCTGTCTGGGAATCAATCGATCACCAGGGCTCACCTCTTCAACACTGCTGACAATGGTCAATCGGGCGACATTACCAGGCTCATCCAACCGAGCTGTACCCAGATATTGAGCCGTCACCCCCAATTCCTCCCCGCTGACTGGATGCGTCAATGCGCGGTCCGGGCGAAAAATCGTGTACAACTCCGTTGCTGATGTCGGCAGATTCTGAGCATAAAAACCACTGAACTGGCCCAACAAAACGTCGCCATCTAGACCACTAATGACACGACCGGCAACCGCGGGGTCTACCTCATCCATCAGTAACGGGTAGCTAAGAAACGGTGTAATCGCATCCGGAGGAATTACGGCTGGTACTCGCGCTGGTGCCTCGGTGCGTATTGCCGGACTGCGCTTCTCAACAGCCAGCACTTTGAACTGCACCGCAGCATCTTCATCTTGCGGTGAAATAACAAGGGTTTCGCCGGGCACTAGTTCACCGCGTTCGATCAATTGCGGATTTCGCGCCAGTAGTTCAGGCCACCGCAATGGATCCCCCCACAACCGCGCAGCGATGCTCCAAAGAGTATCACCGTTCTCGACTGTATAGAGTGGCGGCAAAAGGCGCTCTGCCTGGACCGGAGCGCATACTGACCCGAGCACAAGCATGCAAAACACAAACCATTGCACAAAGAGCCGCCCTGCAGGGCGCTGTTTCAAAGCGCTCAGCATACCTTTTCGCCAGATAATTCCGTTAGAATCCGCAGTCATTGCATTCATTCCTCGCCGCATCTATTGTAGTGTAGACAAAAGTTGCCGTGCGAGCCAAGCGAACCAGTTCACAAACCCGGGGCTTGCACTGAAACCATGGCGTTGCTCAATATTCTGGTGTACCCCGACCCCCGACTGCGAAAACAGGCTAGGCCTGTTGAGACCGTAGATCAATCGGTCAGACAACTTGTGAAGGATATGGCTCAAACCATGTACGCCGCACCAGGCATTGGGTTGGCAGCTACCCAGGTGAACGTCACAAAACGTGTCGTGGTGATTGATATTTCAGAGACCCACGACCAACTACAGGTCTTTATCAACCCGGTCATTTCCAGTTCTGGCGAAACCATTGAATCCGAGGAGGGCTGCTTGTCGGTTCCCGGAATCATCGAGCCTGTAGCACGCTTCTCACAGACCAACGTCACAGCGCTGGATAGCGACGGAATGCCCATCGAGTTGCATACCGAGGGACTACTGGCAATCTGTATCCAACACGAAGTCGATCACCTGGATGGCAAGGTATTCGTAGACTATTTATCTCAGCTTAAGCGTGACCGTATTCGCAAACGCCTCGTTCGCGAATCCCACTCGGAGCGCCCCACTGGCGGCGACAAAGAGAACGTGCCTGTTATCTGACAACAGTGACCCTACGCGCAGTTTTTGCTGGTACCCCTGATTTCGCAATACCTTCACTGGAGGTCATGCTCGATTCCGATGTGGAGGTATGTGCCGTGTACACCCAACCAGATCGCCCGGCTGGACGCGGCCGCAAACTGCGTGCGTCCCCAGTCAAAGAACTCGCACTGCGTCACGGGCTGACACTGCGCCAGCCAGCCGATCTGGAAACTGAGGCACCGTACCTATCCACACTGGACATCGACCTCATGGTAGTTGTCGCGTACGGTCTGATCCTGCCGCGCGCTGTGCTGACGACACCACGCCTGGGATGCATAAACGTTCACGCTTCACTGTTGCCCCGGTGGCGTGGCGCTGCGCCCATTCAGCGAGCCATTGAAGCCGGGGACACCCGTACTGGCGTAACCCTGATGCAGATGGATGAAGGGCTCGATACCGGTCCTGTCTTAGCGACCGCCGATACATTAATCAATGAATGTGAAAACAGCGGATCTTTGCACAATCGCCTCGCAACGCTGGGTGCACAAGCGCTTCGAGGCCTGTTGGCTCGACTAGATCAAACGCCCGTCATCGGCACACCGCAGGCTGCCACCGGAGCCTGTTACGCACAACAACTTACCCGAGCCGAAACCTGGCTTGACTGGCGGTCACCCGCCGAGGTGCTGGAACGACGCATCCGAGCCTTCAATCCCTGGCCGCTGGCGCGCTCGCGGCTGGGCGACATGGATTACCTGATCCGACGGGCTCGCGCGAAACCGTCCTGTACTAGCGCGGATCCTGGCATGGTTCTCGCCGCCCAAGATGGGTTGATTCAGGTGCAAACCGGCAATGGAGCGCTTGAGTTACTGGAACTGCAGCGTCCAGGCGGTAAAGCGCTGGATACCCGAGCCTTTCTCCATGGTCACCCTATCAAACCCGGCTCGATTTTCACAGCCCGGGGGGCAGATCATGCCCAGCGCTGAAGTTTGTGCCGTCGCCGCTCGTATAGTCCATGATGTTGTCGCCCAGGGTCGCTCTTTGGAGATGGCAGCCAAGAAGCATCTGAGCACCGTCCCGGCGCGCCGCATTAGCGAAATCCGGGAAATCGCCTGGGGTACGCTGCGCTGGTGGCACCGCTACCACGGAGTTTTGTCGCGCCAATTACATCGGCCACTACGTGCCCGGGATCGAATACTCGAATCGCTGTTGGTGTGCGGGCTTTACCAGTACGATCACCTGGACGAACCCGATTACGCGGTGACAGCCAGCACTGTCGACGCCGCAGCACTGCTTGGCGCTCCAAAAGCGACCAGCCTGATAAACGCCGTATTACGCTCTCACTTACGGGCTAAGACCAGTACCGAACCCGCCAGTGATGAAGAACTCTTTGCGACTCCCCGCTGGTTACTGAATGCGATACGCAAAGCCTGGCCCAATCAGTGGAACCAAGTGTTGGAGGCAGCCAACCGTAAACCTCCCATGACATTACGGGTTAACGCTTTGCAGATATCGCGTGATGAATACCTTAAGTGGCTGCGGCAACAAGGATTCAGCGCACAGACCTCAACACTTAGCCCCTGGGGTGTCATTCTGGATAAACCTGTGTCCGTGGCTGAACTTCCTGGCTTTGCAGCCGGCAAGGTGTCAATACAGGATGCTGCGGCGCAAATGACGCCAATATTTTGCCAGCCTGCTCAAGGGGCTCGGGTCCTCGACGCCTGTGCAGCGCCCGGCGGAAAATGCACCCATCTGCTCGAGGTGTATCCGCAGATTAAATCGCTCACCGCGCTTGATCGACCAGGCCGTACAGAAGCGATCAGTGACAACCTGACTCGACTCGGCTTGACAGCGAAACTCATCGCGGGCGACGTCCTACAGCCCGAAACCTGGTGGGATGGTCAATTATTTGACCTAATCGTATTGGACGCACCGTGCAGTGGGACCGGAGTCATGAGGCGACACCCTGATATCCGCCACCATCGGCGAGCTTCTGACATCATCACGTACGCAACAACCCAGGCACAAATGGCAGCGCGGCTGTGGCCTTTGCTCGCTCCGGGTGGGCAATTGCTTTACATTACCTGCTCGGTCCTGCCACAAGAGAATGACGGCCCCTTGCTTGAGTTACACCGTAAACACTCTGGAGAAAAACCCGAAAAACCGACCGTATCAGGCGCCCTGACAACTGAACTGGGAAATCAGTTTCTGCCTGACGAAGAGCATGATGGCCTGTACTTTGCATCGTTATTCAAGGATTAAGGTTACGAACATCGGCAAGACCGTATAATTCGGCCCAGCCCGAAAATCACCTTCTATGTTTTTTCAGCCAAATTCCGGCGCCGCCCGGCCAACCCGCCTGCTGCAAGCATTGCTGCTGGCAATGCTACTCGCCGGTTTTTCGATACCCGCGCACGCCCAATTCGCCGTTAATTCGGGGCAATCGAAACTGGCTGGGGGCTTACTCAGCACCTCGGCACAATTGACCCTAAAGATCACGGGTGATCCTGCTCAAGCGCTGTCCAAAGGTATTGGGCTTACCATAGTGGTACAGACCCGACTTTACCGGGCCAGCCTGGCATCATGGTACTTTAAGGTAGCAAACTGGGAGCAGCGCTTCCGCGTGGAGCACCATGCATTGTCCAACCGTTACACCCTGACCCAGGTCGCGACCGGGACGACCGATGATTTCCCTACTCTGACTGAAACGCTGAGCGCCATAGGTCACTTTGCAACGACAGTTGACTTGCCCGCGGGAACCCATGAGAACGATGACCTGCAGATGCGTCTGCAGGTTTCGCTAGATCGCAAAAGCCTGCCCGGACCTTTGAAACTGGTTGCCCTTATCTTTAAGGATTGGCAACTGCGCAGCAGTTGGGGACGCTGGAAGGTCAAGACCCGGTGAATCGATCCCTGGGGTTTGCGCTCACGCTAGCCCTGTCAATCGTTCTGCTGGTGGCATCTATTCTGCTCAGCCAGAGCGCGAAAAACGATGACCTTTTTGGTGGCCACTACGTGGCGCTCATCGTTTTAAATGTTGTGGGAATTGCCATCCTGGCGATCCTAACCTTCTTCCAGATCCGCAGGCTCGTTATCCAGTTCCGCAATCGGACTCTGGGGTCCCGACTGACGCTTCGCTTTATCGGGACCTTCGTGATCCTCGCTGTTGTGCCGCTCGCGATGGTCTATTATTTTGCAGTCCAGTTTCTGAGCCGAAGCATCGACTCGTGGTTTGACGTCCAGATAGAACAGGCTCTCGACGACGCGCTACTCCTGGGAAGAAGCACACTGGAAGCAACCAAACTCGATGTGATCCAGCAGGCACGTAAAACCGCACGGCTAATCGAAACGACTACCTCGTCGTTTCAACTGTACAACCTGCTTGACAGGCTTCGCGAAGCCGGAGCATTTGAGGAAATGAGTCTACATTCGGCCAGCGGCCGAATTCTGGCATCCAGCAGCAAGATGGCGATATCACTGGTGCCTGATGCGCCGGATAAGCAAGTCCTGAGAAAAGTCCGTCGCGACCAGATATTCGCTGAATTTGAGCCCACCCAGGACCACGGACTGATGCTCCGGGTAGCGATACCCGTGCCTGGCCTTGGAGTTAGTACACCGGCAAGAGTGTTACAGGTACTGCATCAATTGCCGCTGCGTTATTCGCGCCTAGGAGAGAGCGTAGAGTCGGCTTCGACAGAGTATGAAAAACTGAAATACCTGCGTGGCCCACTGACCGTCAGCTTCGTATTAACGCTGACACTGATTACCGTCATGACATTGCTGATCGCACTATGGGCGTCGATAGTTCTTGTCCAAAGACTGGTCGCGCCGCTTCGCGACCTGGCCGAAGGCACCCAGGCGGTTGCCCGAGGCGATTACAATAAACAATTGCCGGTCCACAGCGGAGACGAACTCGGCGTGCTCGTTGACTCCTTTAACCGGATGACCCACGAAATCGGCAACGCCCAGCAAGTCGCCCTGGAAAGCCAGCAAAGAGCTGAAGCGGAGCATGCCTACCTCAATACCGTACTGACACATCTTTCGGCTGGAGTGCTCTCGTTTGATGGGCAACAACACCTACGCACCTATAACGCGGCAGCAGAGCGGATTCTTGAAGCGAACCTGGAGAACTTCATCGGTACCGGAATCAACCCATTGCGCGATGCCCTGCCCGGGGCGGCTACTCTGTTGGGTACGGTAGAAAATGGCATGAGACAGCAGACCAAGGAATGGCAGCGTGAAATCAGTGTCACTGGTGCCAACGGCCGGCATATTCTGATCTGCAGCGGTACTCGACTGGATACCGAAAGCGTCGACCCAGGCTATGTGGTGGTTTTCGAAGATGCAACCGAATTACTCAAGGCGCAGCGGGACGCCGCCTGGGGTGAAGTGGCGCGCCGGCTCGCCCATGAGATCAAGAATCCCCTGACTCCAATACAGCTCTCAGCTGAACGTATCCGCAACAAATACCTGTCGGTCGTCGATCCTGAACAGCGCGAAACACTGGATCGATCAACTAGAACCATCGTGCAGCAGGTCGAAGCGATGAAAACCATGGTCAATGCCTTTGCCGAGTACGCTCAGCCGGCGCCGTTGCAATTGCTCCTGATCGATATCAACCAGTTAGTCACCGACACCGTCGAGCTTTTTCGGTCCGGAGCAACACCCATCAAACTACTGACCGATCTGGACACCACGCTGGGACAGACACGGGCTGACCCCAACGCCTTGCGCCAGGTTCTGAACAATCTCGTTATCAACGCACAAGATGCCCTTGAGAGTGATTCAGGTGAAGTCATAATCAGTACTCGCTTGAACGAAAGCACTCAAGGCATCAGCCTCACGGTCCATGATAATGGCCCGGGGTTCGACCCGCAGACCATTGACCGAATCTTTGAGCCGTATGTGACCTCAAAGGAAAAAGGCAGCGGACTGGGACTGGCGATCTGTCGTCGGATTGTCGAAGAGCACGGTGGCAATATCCGCGCGACCAATCTGCCCAACGGCGGGGCTACCGTTATAATTTCGCTCCCGCCGCGCCAGTAATGCCCAGGGCCCTCAAACGCACAATAACCCTATGAGCCCATTTACTGTTCTTGTCGTCGATGATGAGCCGGATATACGGCAAGTAGTCAGCGATATCCTGAGTGACGAAGGGTACACCGTAACAACCGCCCAGGATGCAGCAACGGCCCGCGTCTGCTATGTCGAGGATCGCCCTGACCTGGTGCTGCTGGATATCTGGATGCCGGACACCGACGGCATCGCCCTGCTTCGCGAATGGCGCAAGAATTCGGACGTACTACAAACTCCAGTCATCATGATCTCTGGCCACGGCACGGTAGAAACTGCGGTCGAAGCCATTCGCGTCGGTGCCTATGATTTTTTGGAGAAACCGCTGTCCACTGCCAAGCTACTGGTTACCGTAGCCCGAGCACTTGAAAACGTGCGGCTGCAAACTGAAAATCTGCAATTGAGAACACGCCTCGAACCTGCCGCCGGTTTAATCGGCCACAGTGAATCTCTAGCTGAACTAAAGCAACTGATCAGCCGGGTGGGAACCACCGACCAGCCAGTTATGATTCGCGGGGAAGCAGGCTCAGGCAAAGGTGTTGCGGCCCGTGCGTTGCATCAGGCCAGCAGACTTTCCAGCGGACCATTTATCGAAGTGAATCTTGGCGCGCTGCCCGCTGAAAGCATCGGCGCTATCCTGTTCGGAACAGAAAGCGAAGGTGTCACTCGTCCTGGACAACTGGAGCAGGCCAACGGCGGCACGTTGGTGCTTGACGAGATCGGTGATCTAAATCTCGATGCCCAGGCCAAACTGCTCAACGCCCTTGAAGGTGGCCGTTTCTTTCGCTTGGGCGGCACAACACCACTTGACTTGAATACCCGCCTCGTGGCCACTTCGAACCAAGCTCTGGAACAAAAAATGGCCGACAAATTGCTACGGGAAGACCTTTTCTATCGTATCAATACGGTTTCGATACAGGTTCCACCCCTGCGTGCACATCGAGAGGATATTCCGGATCTGATCAATCACTACGTTCAGCAAATTACTGAGAACCAACGCCTACCCTTTCGTCGATTTTCCATCTCGTCGATCAATTACCTCCGTAACCGTCCATGGCCGGGAAATGTGCGTGAGTTGATCAACTTTGTTCACCGTATGCTGCTGACAACAACCTCAGAGGAGATTGAGGCCGAAGAGACTCGTGAGGTCATGAGTCAAAGCGCGACTCCGCTTGACGAAGTCGAGGAAAAAAATGCCTGGCGGGATTTCGGTCGGCCGCTTAGATCTGCGCGAGAAGGTTTTGAGCGTGACTACCTAGAATTCCATCTGCACCAAACCGGTGGAAATATCAGTGAACTGGCGCGGCGGGCCGAACTCGAGCGCACGCATCTGTACCGCAAACTTAAAGGCCTGGGCATCAACCCCAAGGCTGAAAAGTATCGCCAATGAAACTCGTTAACCGCAGGGAACCCTACCCGTGAAAATAATCATTCTGGGCGCAGGACAAGTTGGCACCTCCATGGCGGAGATTCTCTCCCGCGAAGACAACGATGTGACTCTGGTCGATATCGACAATGAAAAACTCGACGGACTTCAGGATCGACTCGATATTCGTACCCTGCACGGGGCTGCCTCTCATCCAAGCATACTGGAACAAGCCGGCGGACGAGACGCTGATCTGGTGCTCGCGGTAACCGGCCAGGACGAAGTCAATATGGCGGCCTGCCAGATTGCTCATTCACTGTTTAATACGCCTAAAAAGATCGCGCGAATCCGGTCAGCAGAATACCTCTCCCATCCAGGCATCTTCACCGATGAAGCGATTCCGATTGACGTCATTATCAGCCCCGAGCATATCGTTACCCAGCATATTCTGCATCTGATTGAGTATCCAGGTGCATTGCAGGTGGTTAATTTTGCTAGTGATCGAATTCAGCTGGTGGGAGTTCGGGCTGACAGGGAAAGCCCTCTGATCGGCCGCGAACTTAAAGCTCTACGCGAAGACCTGCCCAACGTGGACACCCGCGTTGCTGCAATCTACCGTCAGGATCGGGCGATCCCCCCTGAAGGTAACACTGTTATCGAGCCGGGTGACGAGGTATTTTTTCTGGCTGCCCGCGAAAATATCCAGTCTGTCATGAGCGAGCTTTGCGCGGTAGAAAAGCCCGGCCGCCGCGTTATGCTCACCGGTGCAGGCTATATCGGGGTGCGCCTTGCGCAAACCCTCGAAAAGTCCCACTACCACGTCAAACTGGTTGAGCACAATGCAGTCCGGGCAAAACAGGTTTCCGGGCAACTCGACCGTACCGTTGTCCTGCACGGTGACGCTGCAGATGAAGAACTAATGCATCAGGAGAATATCGACAGTATCGATATATTCTGTTCGCTGACTAACGATGACGAGGCCAACATTCTCTCTGCCATGCTTGCTAAACGACTCGGAGCGAAACGTACCATGGCTCTGGTAAACCGCTCTGCTTATGTTGATCTGATGGAAAACACACTGGTCGACATCGCCATATCACCACGCCTTGCGACGGTTGGCTCACTGCTCACCCATGTCAGGCGCGGCGACATGGTCGCGGTTCATTCTTTGCGACGCGGTGCTGCCGAGGCCATTGAGGCCATTGCCCATGGAGACAAAACCAATTCCCGAGTCGTTGGTCGCTCGATTGAAGACATCTCGCTGCCTCTAGGCATCATGCTGGGCGCTATTCTCCGGGGAAAGGATGTCGTCATCGCCCATCACGACACGGTGATTGAATCGGAAGACCACGTCATTCTTTTTGTAGTCGACAAACGTCACATCCGTGAAGTCGAACAACTGTTTCAGGTAGCGGTAACCTTCATTTAAGGGGGGCCTACAGCCATGCTATCCACCGCTGTGCTGAAGATTCTGGGCGTGTTGCTGGTCATGTTCAGCACGACACTACTGCCGCCGCTGATGATCGCACTGATTGGCGGCGATGGTGGAGCGCTTGCGTTCTTT
>Ga0207988_1000012_pt1 | contig 115682 bp, 105 predicted proteins | sample ETNtaG_11_FD_185773 | JGI IMG/M metagenome (GOLD analysis project Ga0207988, IMG submission 185773) | Marine microbial and viral communities from oxygen minimum zone, Eastern Pacific Ocean - ETNP201310SV74 (SPAdes) (version 2) | ecosystem: Environmental > Aquatic > Marine > Oceanic ...
CTTTCCATACCGGGACCGCGCGGTCTGGCGCCGACCAGCATTGCAAAATCCGCATCACCGAACGCGACCTCTGGTTCATCACTGGCAACAATGTCGTGCACCAACGGAAACGCACCGTCTTCTATTTCCATGACTGTTCCCTGCAAAGCCTCCATGGCTGGTGGTATTTCCAGCAGTTGCAGTATGACTGGCTGATCGTGCCCGAGCATGTCACCCGAAGCGATCCTGAACAATAGGGCATAACTGATCTGACCGGCTGCACCGGTTACTGCAACTCGAACGGGTGGTTTCATACAGAGGCTCCGAGAACGTGGTGGTGTATCAAAAACCGAATTCCGACTGGAATTGACCGGCTGTGGGTACGACCCGAATTCTAACGCCTAGTTCACGCGTTCCCAACCCGACAAGTGAACGTCCACGCAGGACCTGCCTGCCAAATCACCCAGACTCCGAACCGATATCAATATCCATGTCAGTCAGTGAGACAGCAGAATGGGCACGGAAGAGGTGTTGATCAACTCAGTTGTTGCCCCACCAAATATCAGTTGTCTCAGGCGCGAATGCGTAAAAGCACCCTTGATTATCAAGTCGGCTGAAAATTGATCGGCCGTCTCAAGAAATACCTGGCCAATACTGCTTGTGCCGCGGTCAATGGTCCGAGCCGTCGATGAGATTCCACTGGCATTTAGATGCCGACAAACGTCTTCACCGGCAGGGCCCGACACCACGGCGCCCTCGACTGTAACCACGAGTACCTCATCAATGTCTGTCAGGATAGACATGGCACCCGTCAGTGTCCTGGCAGTTTCGGTACTGCCATTCCAAGCCAGCAGTATCTTTCGGCCAATAGTTGCAGGAATCTCGTCGCCTACAATCAAAAGTGGCCGACCGCTGTCAAACATTACGGCTTCGGCAGTCGTCTTCCAATCGACAGCTGAGTCTTCGACAGACCGACCCAGAATCACCAAGTCAAACAGTCTGGCGTATTCTCCGATTCCCTCAGGACCGAACCCAACCATTTCGGTCCAGCCCGCGCGTAAGCCCGAAGCATCGAGGTCTCCAAGCGGAATGTCTTTCGCTTCCAGTAGCTCCAGATACTTGAGCCGCGCGGCTTCAGCCTGCTGACGACCTTCTTCCTCAAATTCGGCCAGATAATCCCCCGGTAGGGTGATACCTTCTCCAGCGATAATCGGCAGCACTTGGTGACAAAACGCACCTTCAACGTAGCCCTGGGATCCGACCATCTGCCGGGCAGCATCCAATACTGTTGCTGTTGGTTGTGTATTGTTGAACGGCAAAAGAATCGTATAGTGACGTATCATTTGCAGCCTCCTTGGATTACCAGTTCTCGGTACTTATCGAATTTATTGTACCCAAGGGTAGAGCCCCTGTAGACCCCTAATTGATATATCAAGTAATACAGTGCAATAAGGATTTACCGGCAATCTCGCTGCGCCATCCTCTTAACAGCAGAAGATCCCTTTTACCGGCAGCCAGCGCCCGAATATCATCCCGTCTGGCAATGAGTGACGGCGGCAGACCGGCGGCATCGCTGATTTTTTGTAGCTCCTTCCACAGCAACTTATCCAGCGCTTTCTGCCCGGGTAGTAATTTCCGCGGACGGCCGCGAACCGGAAATTGAACAGCCTCGTCACGACCACACTCAACAACAGTAATGACTGTCTCACCCCAGCGTTTGCAGAACTCCGACGCCACATTGTCAATCTGCGCAAGTTCGATGACAGAAAACGGGGCTGCTGCTGCTATGGTCAGCAACTGATCATTCGATAGCAACCACTGCCTGGGCTGGTCGCAATGCATTGCTGCCTGTTCACGCCATTTCGCCAACGCTGTGGCGATACTCTGGCCTACCTGGGTCAAACCCCGTGCTGCGTTGGAGATTTTCTCGATCGCCGCTGACCTAGATGCGTCCAGCAAATCTGTGCCCGCCAAGGTGTCGAATTCTTCTTGCGCCCAGGACAGGCGTTGTGAACCCTGCAGATTGCGCTTCAGATATTCATACAATATGCCAAGAAACTTTGCATCGTCCAGTGCATAAGCAATCTGGTTTGTACTGAGTGGGCGTTTGCACCAGGCTGTCCGCGTATAGCCCTTGGCCAATTTAATATCACAGATTGCTTCGACAAGTGCGGCGTAACCCACCTGTTCACCGAAACCACAAAACGCAGCTGCAATCTGTGTGTCAAACAAAGGCGATGGAACCACACCAATTTCATGGTTGATCACTTCGAGGTCTTGCCGCGCCGAATGAATAATTTTCAATGGCCCATCACGACCCAGGAGTCGGGCGACAGGAGTGAGGTCAAGATCCGCGAGTGGATCTATACAGACGGTTTGATGCGGCGTCGAAATCTGAATCAGGCAAAGCCTAGGATGGTACGTTCGAATTCGCTCGAACTCGGTATCAACACCAACCCAGGGCGAACGAGACATGTCCTCACAGAACTGGTCCAGTGCGTCGGGTGTCTGAATAAGTTCTGTCATGGGTTAAATACTTTGCACTCTAAATGTGTTGTTGACAGCTGATCTAGTGACCGAATTTAGTACCCCTGATTGAAACAGTATCGAATTAGAAGGCTCAAAGAGAGCTGATCTGTCATGAAGAAATGATATCATTAGCACTACTGCAGTCGGCATGAAACATACACCTCCGTATTTTCTATCCAGATATGATCAATTACCTGCGCCTGTTTATCGAACTTTGTCTTTTCAGGCAGCAGGCAGAAAACATTCCGAGATCTGAATCACTGCTCCTTGTCACCGGCCTGGTAGCTGTTCTCAGTGCAGCTGCCAACGCAGCACCAGAAGAAGGTTTTATAAGAGGGCTTCTACTGTCAGGCTGTCAGATCATTCTTTTCAGCGGCATGATTTGGCTGGCACTCAATTTCAAGGGCAAATCAGAACGTTGGGTACAGACTCTGACTGGAATTTTCGGAGCAACCACTGTACTGCAACTGCTCACACTGCCGCTTTTTGGCTGGCAGGAGTCCCTAGTGTCCCCGGATACGGGACAACTGGTGGTGACCCTGCCACTGATCATTGTCGCTGCCATAGCAATTTGGTCACTAACCGTCATGGCATCAATTCTACGCCAGGCATTGGAGATCAGAATCGGAGGTGCAATCCTACTGGTAATCCTCTGTCAGGCGACGGTGCTTTTTATCATATCAATGCTGATAGGCTCTCCTTCACCTTAAACACCGTGCACCTCCACGTTCTGGGTATCTGCGGCACTTTCATGGGCGGATTAGCGTTATTGGCCCGCAACAAGGGGCATAAGGTTAGTGGTTCTGACAGCAATCCCTACCCGCCCATGAGCACGCTTCTGGCTGAACACAATATTGAAGTCTCCCCTGGCTACCGAGCATCTCATCTGTCACCACGACCCGACCTGGTTGTAGTGGGTAATGCGCTTTCACGTGGAAATGAAGAAGTCGAGGCGATGTTGCAGCAACGCCTGCCATACACTTCCGGACCAGAATGGCTGTACGCAAACATTCTGAAAAAACAAAAGGTAGTGGCTGTCGCCGGCACGCATGGTAAAACGACAACCAGTGCCATGCTGGCACATATCCTAGACCAATGCGGCCTTGCGCCAGGATTTCTTATAGGTGGTGTACCGGGAAACTTTGGCGTATCAGCCCGACACGGCAGTGGAGATATTTTTGTAGTCGAAGCGGATGAATACGACACCGCTTTTTTTGATAAGCGTTCTAAATTTGTCCACTATCATCCCGATGTTGCAGTATTCAACAATCTGGAATTCGACCACGCCGATATCTTCAACTCAATCGAGGACATCGAAAAGCAGTTTCATCATCTGATTAGAATGGTACCGCCCGACGGTCTTATTATCACGAACGGTGACGATCCCGACCTGGAACATACTCTCTCGGCAGGGTACTGGACGCCGATTGAACGTTTCAGTTGTGATACCCGATCCAACTGTGAGTGGCACCTCGTCCATGATGGAAGGCATGAGCAATTCCGGATCATGTACCGTGGTGAAGAGCATGGTACCGTTAACTGGCACCTCATCGGCGCACACAATCAGACCAATGCCCTGGCCGCAATCGCAGCCGCAAACGCCCTGGGCGTTTCCAGCGCGTCGGCCTGTGCGACCCTCGCATCATTCAAGCTACCCGCACGGCGCCTTGAACTGGTGATACAGACTCCAGATGGTGTACAGCTATATGACGACTTTGCACATCACCCTACCGCCATCAGGGTAACTCTGGATGCGTTGAGAGCCCGAGCAGGCCGAAGCCGGCTGATTGCTATCATCGAACCCAGGTCGAACACCATGAAACAGGGCCACCCCCTAGCAACACTGTGCCATGCCATCAAAGCTGCTGACATCGCTATCATTCTACGAGCAGCACACCTCGACTGGGATCCGGGTTCACTTGCACCCCACGTAGAGCAGACTACACTACAAGTATGCGACGAGGTTTCTGACATTGCCGAGACGGTGATGAATCAGATCCTCCCCAATGACACGATTGTGACAATGAGTAACGGCAGTTTTGGCGGCTTGAGAACCCAACTGCTGAACCGACTGCGTAATCGTGTCAAACCCTAACGGCCAAGCAGAGCGTTCTTCTTATAACGGAGAGATAAAGATGCGAATAAAATGGTTAATTCTGACCCTGTCGTTGTTAGTCGGGGCACAGACCGTGGCCCAGGAGATCGAATTGGGGGTCAACTACCATCGCTTAAACACTGCCCAGCCGGTGCATACAGGCGACAATATCGAGGTACTGGAACTGTTCTGGTACCGCTGTCCGCACTGCTATCGTCTAGAACCCTACCTCAAACAATGGCTCAAGAATAAACCAGAATACGTTGAGTTTGTCCGTATGCCAGCGATATTAAACCGAACCTGGGCCTTTGATGCCCGCGTGTACTACACACTGGTTGCCCTGGATCTTGTAGATAAGCTGCATGAACCCTATTTTGATACCATCCATAAAGAAAGGAAAAGAATTGTTAACGTTGAACAGTTTGCCAACTGGGCTGCAGAACATGGTGTGGACAGAAATTCTGTGCTCGATACTTTTACGTCTTTTGGTGTTGACTCAATGCTTTCACACGCGCTGGATATGACACCACGTTACGAAACTGACGGCGTACCCACCATCATTATCGATGGCAAGTATAGGAGCAAAGTCTCTCTGGCGGGTGGTCACAACGAGCTTGTAGATCTGATCAATCACCTGGCTACTGTTGCCAGCGATGAACGACAACAGTAACAATGGCTATGGGGAGAGCCGCAATAGTTAACTGAATCACTATCAGGCCGGCAGGTTTTCTTTCATATAGAGTTGTCGCAAACCGCTTGCGCCTATCTCCAGAGACGAGTGTTCCCGGAACTCAAGGAGATCGAATACGTCCATCGGAACAACCACTGGAAGCACCAACATTATATTGAGGATGCTACATCCGATCGACTCCTAACCCTCAGTGGAGCGATCGGCAATTGTGACCCGTCCTAGGTACGACGCATCAAGGTGATGTGGTGAGCGTGAATCCCTGGTAGCACTGCACGATCTTCAACAATCTCGCACCCATGCTGACGGAAACACCGGTGAAGCTCCGAAGTACTTATCATCGGCAGATCTCTTGTGTGGCCCGTCCGTCGCCACAGCCTCTTCTGCAGCGCATGTACCGCCGAATTTGCGTAATAAGATACGATGAGATAACGCCCCGATATTCGAGACAGTTCGGCGATGACATGCTGGCGGTGAGCGTCGTCGCGAATGTGGTGGAAGAAGCGAAAATTGAATACCAGATTAAACTCCTTGTCGGCAAATGGTAACCGCTGGTACAGATCTACCTGTGACGTTTCTATCGGCGTGCCGACCACATCCTCGGCCCCGACGAGCGCATTGATGTGTTCGAGCCGTAGATCCGCGCACACCAGACGCTGACTGGCAGCCCGTCGCAACTGTGGAGTAAAACGACCATGCCCGCAGGGCAGATCGATAATCTGTTCTAGAGGGCCGTCGACCTGAGCCAACATGGCGTCGACGAACCTTTGCTCACGGCGGTTGAGAATCGATTGCGACCGCCGATAACGTTTCTTTAGATAGGCCGCACGATCAGCGTCCATCATGGCACATTACCTGAGAACATTGGTTTCGCGCGACGAATAAACTCCGTCAAGCCACGCGGACAAAGGACGGGAACCCCGCACGCCAGGGGGATAGGCACGCAACTCCCAGAAATAGTACCACAGCTTCTTGCGCAGTCTGCCCAACCTACGATTCTCGAGAGCTTCTGCATAACGCACTCGACGACGATAGTCGATGACTGCCTGCCCGATGCTCTGATCAGCACCATAGCCTTCAAAGAACCACTCAGCCTCTGGCCCAACCAGGAAAAGCCGCTCCAACTCCCGAATCCTCTGAATCCAGTTGAGTGACTCATAGCGCTGCAAACGGTTTACGTCGACCAGGAAGAATCTGTATGAGTCATCACTGCATTTTTGGACCAGCACGTTTCCACGGCGTAGGTCCCGGTGGCGGAAACCGTGATCGTGAAACCGGGCCACGAACACTCCCAGTTGTCGCATGAGTGGCATCATGTCTTCGTCTGGATGGCCCTCAGACAGAAAGCTGCGAAGGGGCGTGGATTGAACATGCTGTGATCCGAATAACCCCACTGCGCCCTGACCTACGCCGCGTCGACGTAATCCCAACAAAGGTTTGGGGACGTCGAAACCGCACGCGATCAGTGCAAATGATTTATTCCAACTTTGGACACACTTTCCCGCCCGAAAGGCATACACTGCCGCATCCACAGCATGGGCCGCGCGAAAGCGTTTCAACCAGACGTCGGCCTCCCCAACGCTGACACGGTTGAGCAGATTTCGCGCGTCACGAACTACCGAAGACTCCGGCAGGCCAACAATCTCCTCGGGGTTCTCGCGTACAAACTCCGGCAACATCTCGAATAGGTCCGAATCGATCCACCCATCCCAACTGGGGGTCGTCCAGCGACAGTAATGTTGGCAAAGATGGGCTGGGATCGAAAACAAAGCGGGGCGATTATAAAACACTAGCAAGGGCATCTCGAGTTGTGGCCAATTCTATTTCCCCTGGATACCACTGATCACACCGGTGAGCCTAGGTAGTATTAAGACCCCTTTTCCTGATTCATCCAGCATTCAGAAGATTTCTACCCTGCCCCTGCTGAACCGGGCAATCAATTTCAGGCCACTGGCTTTTTTCGACATTCCTTTTACCTGATCATGCCGCTCAATTAGAGCGACCGGCCCGGCATCACAAACCACCAACGACACCCTCCTTTTTGAGATCATCGATGGTCCGTTCAATACCTAATCGTAAGACTCGGATCAGCTCATCGATCTGTTCATGATCGATGATGATGGGTGGTGACATCACACACATATTGATTAGCGGCCGAACCAACAAACCAAGCTTCTGGCAGTGCACATCAATTCGATTACCGACTTCATAATCCAGTATAAGTGGCTGGCGTGACTCATGATCGACGACGCACTCAATACATCCCATCAGACCGAGACCCCGAACATTCCCTACGATCGGCAGGTCTATCAGCGTTGACAGCTGTTGCTGCAGGTAAGGCCCAACTTCGCGGGCATGTTCGAGCAGCCCCTCTCCTTCAATAATATCCATGTTTGCCAGTGCAGCGGCGCAGGATACGGGATGACCTGAGTAGGTAAATCCATTAGAAAACACCGCGCCTCGCTCACCATCACCCCCCACGTTTGAAATGAGGCGATCTGAGATCAGCACGGCACCCAAAGGCACGTAACCTGAGGTTAGCCCTTTGGCACAAGTGATGATATCGGGCGTGATATCAAATACCGACTCCGACGCAAACCAATCACCGAGACGCCCAAAACCCGTCACAACCTCGTCAGAAATGTAGATCACGTCGTATCGGCGACAAACCTCCAGACAGGCAGCATGGTAGCCCGCCGGGGGCACGATCACACCGCCTGATGCCAGTATCGGCTCTGCAATAAATGCGGCAACACGTTCGGGCTCAACTTCAAGAATTTTTGCTTCCAGTTCAGCGATAAGTTTCTGGCAAAAAGCTGCCTCATCCAGATCCCCAGCATTACGGTAGCTGTTTGGAGAAGATACGAAATGAACCTGGTCGAGCTGGGTGTCCAGCCAGTTCTTGTCACGCGGCTTACCGCACACAGCAGCAGAAAGATAAGTGCTGCCATGATAGGCATCATGACGAGTAATAAACTGTTTTTTCTCAGGGCGGCCGAGTACGTTGTTGTAAAACAGGCAAAATCGAAGTGCAGAGTCGATTGCTGTAGAACCTCCAGTGGTATAGAAAATATGATCAAGATCGCCAGGTGCGACGTTTGACAACCGATCCGCCAATCGTGCCGCCGGTGCTGTTGGATGACTCCATGGACTGATATAAGACAACTGAGCGGCCTGATGAGCGATTGCATCGGCAATCTCCTGGCGGCCATGCCCCACATTGACACACCACATACCGCCTGGTCCGTCCAGCAAGCGATTCCCCTGATCGTCGTAAACGTACACGCCTGCACCTGAACCAATAATCGTACGGCTTGTATCTGGTCGATCAAAAGACGCCCAGGGATGCACGACATGTTCGTCCATTTGACGAATGGTCGATAGGTCAGCAGGAGCAAAATCTGAATTAGTCATCGGAACCTCCGTATTGCACTCAATCGCAAAGTCGTTAGCTACTGCTGTTGAGCAGGGTGGTATTAACGTCGGCAAGGGTGCCCGGTGCCGGGGAGGCCTCAAGCGACATTAAAGGGACCAAGGCCTTTAACTGCTGGTGAAACTGAAGGACACCGTCTTCCAGGTCCGACAGGTTATTCAGTGGGAATACGCTGGTGTGGGCTGCTTCCTGCAGCCAGCGCACCAGATCGTGATCTTCACGCGCGGTGATTTGATCGATGCGCCCACTGAGATATCGTACAGCCGCAAGCTCGCGGTTTTCGCCGGGCAGTCGGTACTCACGGCTGATGACCCGGGTAGTCGCCGCCCCCTGCGGCAGTGACATGTAAAAGCCTGCTTTTTCCGGATAGAAGTAGATCACCGTATTGGGGAAAAGACCAAAATAAAGCCACAAACGCTGATTTTCTTCAGGCAGATGCGCCTGTCTGGGAAGCAGTGACTTGTAGCGCGCGACACTCCAGCTGCGCGCCGGATAGTCATCTACGACACCCGTGGACATCGGAATATTCCCCAGATAACTGTCACAGTAGTCCCGCCCATAGAGTTCATGCAGCGCTGGATGTGCAACCGGCACGTGGTAACCCTCGTTGTCTACGTCGTGAAAGAATTTCCAGTTGTAATCCACCACTTCATCATACTCGGCTCCCCAGGGCACCATTTCTTCTAATTTGTATGGTGTGATTTTTTCGCTGATACCACCAAATTGATTGGCTACAGACCGGCTTTGTGCGCCTTCGAAACAAATAAATATGAAGCCATTCCATATTTCCAGATCTATAGGCACCAGCGCATTGCTATTTTTTTTCAATTCAGGAAAGCCCTGAGGCCTGGGCACGCTCTTCAGCGCCCCATTGAGCTGATATGTCCAGCCATGAAAAGGGCAACGAAGCACATGACCGCAGTTACCTTGTCGATCCAGGGCCACACGAGATCCCCGGTGACGACAGACATTGTGAAAAGCATGAATCTCACCACTTTCATCCCTGACCAGTACAGCCCGCTCTTTGGCGAGATTGAAAGTTAGATAATCCCCCGTTTGGGCCAGTTCAGATATATGTCCAGCCAATATCCACTGATGCCGAAAAATATGATCAATCTCGAGCGCACACAACTCCTCGCTGGTGTAAGTCCAGGGTGCAAGCATCAGACCATTCCGACGAGTTTCAACCATTGGATCCTTTTCTCATTCTACTGGCGCGTTACGCTGAATTGAATCAGTCTACGGGAAGTGTGTCGATCCGCTCAACATATTTTTTGACAGAACTGGGACTAGACTTTCTCTGAGAGCATCAGAATACTTTGCATATCCCATCGCAACCCTAACAGGATCCAGCGGTCGTAGTTCTCACCTGAATTTCCTGTGCTGAAGAACGATTGTGCGAGCCGCACAAACAAATAACTCTAGATTCTGGGTTTCCATCAAATCATTGTGATATAAACGCCCCATTCACCTCATCGTGATTTAGACTGCGTGGCGCTGATTCATGCCACAGTGGTTCTGCCTATGACGAAACTACCCCAAGAAATTTTCAAAGCCTACGACATACGCGGCATTGTCGACAAATCTCTAACAGAAACTGTCACCAGCCAGATCGGCCAAGCCATTGGCACTGAGGCCACGCTGGCGGGTGATCAAAGCGTTGTGATCGGCCGTGATGGCCGCCTGTCCGGCCCGTCGCTGGCAGCGGCACTGTCAGCGGGTATTCGCTCTACCGGTTGCGACGTGATTGATATCGGCATGGTCCCTACACCCGTAACTTACTTTGCAACGCACCATCTGGAGACAGGTTCCGCTGTTTCCATCACCGGAAGCCATAACCCGCCCGAATACAACGGCCTGAAAATCATGATCACCGGCGAAACCTTGGCCGGCGACCGAATTCAAATGCTGCGTAAACGTATTGAAGATCAAGACCTGCTCAGTGGAAACGGTACCCATCACCATGAATCAGTCATTGACGCTTACGCTGCGCGGATCACTGGTGATATCACACTCCAACGCCCGCTCAAGGTAGTCCTTGACTGCGGCAACGGTGTCGGGGGCAGTATCGCACCCCGGTTGTTACAGGAAATCGGGTGCGACGTCATCGAGCTTTTCTCTGAAGTAGACGGTACGTTTCCCAATCACCACCCGGATCCCAGCCAACTCGAAAACCTCAATGACCTGATTGAGACCGTTATTGCAACTAACGCAGATTTCGGTATGGCTCTGGACGGGGATGGCGACCGACTGGGCGTCGTGTCAGGCACTGGTGACATTGTTTTTGCCGACCGCCAACTGCTGTTGCTTGCCCGGGACGTTCTGTCCCGAAATCCCGGTGCTGAGATCATCTACGATGTGAAATGCTCCAGGGTCCTGCCTGATGCGATCCGAGAAGCCGGTGGACTACCAACCATGTGGAAAACTGGACATTCGTTTATCAAAGCAAAGCTCAAAGAATCTGGTGCAGTACTTGCGGGTGAAATGAGCGGGCATATCTTTTTCAAGGAGCGCTGGTATGGATTCGATGACGGTATTTATGCCGCAGCCCGACTGTGTGAATTACTATCCGCACAGGACGAAACCCCCACAGCAGTATTCAAAAGTATCCCGGAACTCGTCAGTACGCCCGAATTACGCCTTGAAATGGAAGAAGGGAAACACCACGCACTGGTCGAGCGGTTAGTCAGGAACGCGCAGTTTCCAACCGGACAGATCTGCACAATTGACGGCATACGTGTGGACTTTGAGAACGGTTTCGGCCTCGCCAGAGCCTCTAACACCACGCCCACGGTGATCCTGCGATTTGAAGCTGACAACCAACAACAACTGATCGAAATCCAAGAACAATTCCGCACCCAGCTTCTGGCACTTCAGCCTGAGCTGAAACTGCCCTTTTAGTGGTGCACAGCCGACCCACTGTCGAACGCTGACCTCAGCGACCGCCAGGACGAAGCCCATCGACAGTGACTGGACCTCAAGCAAGACCCGACAATCGCTACTGGCGGGGTGCGTTGTTTACGCTGCTGGCTTGCCTGCTCTTTTCGACCCAGGATGCACTGATCAAATGGCTATCTGACGACTATACGCTGTTACAACTGCTGTTGATTCGCAGCGCCCTCAGCGTACCCTTGATGGTTCTTGCTGTACGTGCCCGACATGGCTGGCAAGGTTTAACCACCACAAAACCAGCAGCGCACATACTTCGTGCGTTCTTTAATCTGATCGCATTCTTAAGCTACTACTTTGCTATCTCAAGAATGCCATTGGTCGACGCAGTATCGATCGTTGCCTCCTACCCTATCTTTTTGACGTTGCTGTCTGGTCTCGTGCTTGCAGAACACCCCAATGGACGACAAATACTGGCCATCATTACTGGATTTATTGGTGTCATATTTATTGTGCAGCCCGGCGGCAGTGAAGTCGACTGGTTAGGCGCTGGCGCAGCACTGTTCGGCTGCTTGATGTTTGCGGCACTCGCTATACAAACTCGCCGAATGTCGGTCTCAGAATCGACCGAATTAATGCTACTGACAGGTTCAGCACTGATTCTGCTTGTTTCAGCCTTGGCGGCGCCCTTTCTGTGGATTCAACCATCAGCCAACGAATTCGCCTTAATGCTCTTGTTAGGTCTGATAGGCCTGGGGGGTCAATATTTCCTAACCAACGGTTTCAAGTATGCGCCGGTCTACATCGTTGGTGCGCTGGAATACAGCACACTGGGCTGGGCTGCTTTTTACGGCTGGGTTATTTTTCACGACCTGCCGACAGCCACAGTGATCGCAGGTGCTTTGCTGGTGGTCGGCAGCGGTCTGGTTGTTCTCGTGTCAGAACCCGGCAAACAGAACTGACTGTCTTAGAGGTCTCCTCGATCAATTTCCAGTGCAGTAGGTTGCCGATAACCTCGCGGCAGATTTCCGCCACGCTGTGCCCGAGATCCCAGGTAAAGGTCAATATCGGCTGGCTTCAGCTTCATATGCTGTTTGCCACTGTATAACCGTAACTTATCACCCTCACGGAAAACGACTACAGCAACCAGTTTCTCTTCACCCGATTTGTACCGGGCAGTCGGAACATTAATGATCTTGACTCCTTTACCCTTGGACATCACTGGCAGATCGGCCAACGCAAATACCAGCAACCTGCCTGCACTGGTCACGGCTGCTAGCCAGTCATCTTCGTAATCATGTACCAGTTGAGGAGACAGAACGCCAACATCACGGACGCGCAACACAGCTTTGCCTGATTTATTGCGGCTTATTAATTCTCCAAGCGGCGCCACGAATCCGTAGCCAGCATCGGTTGCCAGCAAATACTGAGTCTCAGGAGAACCCATCATGAGGCCTTTGAAAATCGCGCCCTGTGGCGGCTTCAACTGCTTGCTGACCGGCTCGCCCATCCCCCTGGCGGATGGCAGCGTGTGTGCCGGCATGGTATAGGTTCTGCCCGTCGAGTCTATCGAGAGAAGCATCTGATTGCTGCGTCCTACAGCAGAATGAAGGTATCCGTCATCACCACGGTAATTCAACTCTCGCGGATTAACATCCGCACCCTTGGCAGCACGAATCCATCCTTTTTCAGAAAGGACGACCGTGATTGATTCTGATGGAATCAAATCGGTTTCACTCAGCGCCCGCGCAGCTTCTCGTTGTACCAAAGGTGACCGGCGCTCATCTCCAAATTCTTCTGCATCTGCAAGCAGTTCATCCCGGACAACCCGTTTCAGCTTGTCCCGGGACTTAAGAATCTTCTGAAGGTCAGCTTTTTCACGTGCGAGTTCTTCTTCTTCTCCTTTAATCTTGATTTCTTCCAATCGAGCGAGCTGGCGCAGGCGAAGATCGAGAATGGCATCTGCCTGATCTTCCGACAGTTTGAAACGCCGCATCAACACAGGCTTTGGTTTATCCTCTTTGCGTATGATCTTTATAACCGCGTCCAGATTCAGAAACGCTACGAGCAGCCCTTCAAGAATATGTAATCGTTTGATAACCCTATCTAAACGAAACTGAAGTCGGCGTTTGACAGTGGCTAGACGAAAATCCAGCCACTCACGCAACAACTCCTTAAGGTTGTAGACCTTAGGTCTCCCATCAAGACCGATAATATTCATGTTGACACGGTGACTCTGTTCCAGCGAAGTCGTCGCAAACAAATGAGCCATCAACGTTGAATGATCGACCCTGTTCGACCGTGGCTCAATCACCAGGCGGGTCGGATTTTCATGATCTGATTCATCACGAATGTCGACAACCATGGGTAGTTTTTTAGCCGACATCTGTGCGGCGACCTGTTCAACTATTCGTTCTCCCGATACCTGATAAGGAAGCGCGGCCACAATGATATTACCCTCCTCCCCCACCCACACGGCTCGTTGGCGAATAGACCCTGTGCCAGTTTTATAGATCTCAAACACTTCCTCGGCTGGTGTGATGATCTCTGCTTCGGTCGGAAAGTCCGGCCCTCGAATATGCTCTGTCAACCCTTCGATACTGACCCGGCTGTTTTCGAGCAAGCGTACGCACGCGGACACAACCTCGCGAATATTATGTGGGAGGATATCGGTCGCCATGCCCACTGCAATTCCGGAAGCACCATTCAGCAGAATGGTCGGCAACCTCGATGGCAAGTTTCTGGGCTCTGACAGCGTGCCGTCAAAGTTTGGCCCCCAGTCGACCGTACCCTGGCCAAGTTCCGACAGCAGCACATCGGCAAAGCGCGACAACCTGGCTTCGGTGTAGCGCATTGCAGCAAAGGACTTTGGATCATCCTGTGAGCCCCAGTTCCCCTGTCCATCGATCAGGGGATAGCGAAAACTGAACGACTGAGCCATCAGCACCATCGCCTCATAGCATGCTGCATCGCCGTGGGGATGAAATTTTCCGAGTACATCGCCCACGGTTCTTGCGGACTTCTTGTGTTTATTGCTGGCATTCAGACTCAATTCAGACATCGCGTAAATGATTCGGCGTTGAACGGGTTTTAGCCCATCGGACAAACGTGGTAAGGCCCTGTCCAGGATCACATACATCGAATAGTTAAGGTATGAGCGCTCCGTGAACTCCGAGAGCAAGACTCGTTCGAGATCTCGCGCGGGCGGAACCGGCTTACGAGGCTTGTGCTTTGATGAACTGCGGGTGGTTCGTTGAGGCATCGTGCAAGAAAACTCCAGTGTCTGTGGCAAAATCGAGGCTACGCATACATTTAACCATCACCAGGCCATTATAGCGTCCTGCCTGATGGTTGAGATCTCAACGCCAATGAATATCAATCATAAATCGATGATGCTTGATGATGGCTCCAAACCATGTTCTCGCACCACGCTGCTTGAACTTCTTTCAGCGCTGAAAATCGAGCACAAGACGGTCAGCCATGAGGCCATGTTTACGGTGGCCCAGAGCAAAAGCCTGCGTGAAACCGATCCTCACGGCGGTTATACCAAAAACCTGTTTATGCGCAACAAGAAAGGTGTAATGTGGCTCATCACCTGTAATGAAGACCGCCGAATCGATCTTAAGGCGCTCGCTGCAGCGATGGGGTACACGGGCTCAAATAGTCGATTTTCTTTCGCATCCGAAGACAGGCTGGGCCGGCATCTCGGTGTATCGCCAGGTGCTGTCTCACCACTGGCATTGATCAATGACACTGGAAATCTAGTTCAGTTCGCTATTGATATCTCGCTGCTTGACCACGAAGTGATCCATCTTCATCCACTGGACAATCACCATACCACCACGATATCTGTACAAGATCTGATACAGTTTGCACAATACACCGGGCATAAACCAGCCCGACTTGAGTTTGACCCATTTGGTGGTGTCAGCCGTTTCAGCACCGCTGAACAGTCCACATAACCACACCGTCAAGGAGTAAGGAAACGTGGCCAGCAACCCATTGCACCTGTCTTTGTTTGAGCTCTACACCGCTTTCCGCAGTGAACACATGACGGCAGGAGACCTTACTGAACAGGCCATAGAACAACACAACACCACGCTTGGTGCTTATAAATACTGGCAGCCACAGGATGCCCGCAACGCAGCTGCCCGGGCAGATACATCATTTTCTGCTGGTGAAGACCACGGACCTCTCCAGGGTATACCCGTGTCGGTCAAGGACCTTTACAACGTCGACGGCCTACAGACTTTCGCCGGGTCACCGGTTTCCATTCCGGACAGCATGATGACACAAGGACCAGTTATCACCGGCCTTAACAGGCAACAAGCTGTCTTTATCGGGAAAACTCATACGGTCGAATTCGCTTATGGCGGCTTAGGAGTTAACAGCCACTGGGGGACGCCACGAAACCCGTGGGATTCAACAGAACACCGCGTGCCAGGAGGTTCAAGCAGCGGTGCGGGTGTCAGCCTACAGGAAGGCACTGCCCTGCTTGCGCTGGGATCAGACACTGCGGGGTCGGTTCGGATACCAGCCAGCATGACCGGCAACGTCGGGCTCAAAACCAGCTTTGGACGATGGTCACTGGAGGGCATTTTCCCGCTGAGCCCGACCCTTGATACCGCCGGTATTCTGACGCGTACCGTTGCGGATGCGGTTTTTGGCTTTGCGGCAATGGATCCTGAACACCAAGGACGAGCACTAGAATTTATTGATCAGGCGAGTCACTGCACAACCAGCGATTTTGCAATTGGCCGGGGAGAATCGGTACTGTGGGAGGAATGCGATCCCGGAATTGTTGAATCAGTAGAGACTGCTCTAAACGAGCTTAGCCAGAAAGGGGTTCGTATGACAGATGCCCGCTTACCTGAAGTCAGCGCTGCCATTGAATTACTTAAGGCCGGCAACGTGACGGCGGCCGAAATCCACGAGTTGCTATCCTCCGAAATGCCCGAGTGGCTCGACATGCTGGACCCCCTTGTGTCTCAGCGAATCCTTGGTGGTGCTTCCATGTCGGCAACGGAATACCTGAAGCGCCGTCGGCATATCAACCAACTGCAACTCAGCGCAAACGCCAGGTTTGAATCCACCGACGTTATCGTAAGTCCGACAGTCGCCATCACCCCACCCAGGCTCGACGATGTTCAACAGGTCGATCATTACGGACCGCTTAACCTGATGTCGTTGCGTAATACCTGCTCCGGCAATACTCTGGGCTTGTGTGCTCTGACATTACCTGTCGGACTGGATAATGCAGGTCTGCCTGTAGGGTTGCAGGTCATGGCACGCCACGGCGCAGAAGAAAAACTGCTTGCCATCGCTCTTTGTATTGAAAAAGTAATCGGGACCTCGAAAGACAGGCTAGGCACGCCTGCGATCTCTCCTCTATAAAACATCCATGTCTGAAGAAAATCGGAAAAGACCACCGCTGGGGATTAGAGTTCAGGACCATCGCACGGTCTACAGTGGTTACCTCAAGGTGGACCGGTACAAACTGTCACACGAACACTACCAGGGCGGTTGGAGCCAAGTACTGGATCGTGAAGTCATGCACCGCAAAGAAATTTCTGCTGTGCTGCCCTATGACCCGAATCGCCAGGAAGTTGTTCTGATCGAACAGTTTCGCATCGGAGCCTGGGCTGGATCATGGCCTCATCCCTGGCTGCTCGAATGTGTTGCCGGTGTCATGGAGACCGGTGAGACCGCCGGTGACGTCGCCATCCGGGAGGCCCAGGAGGAGGCAGGATGCGTCATCACAGAACTGGAGTTGATCGGGCGTTTCTTCAGCACCCCCGGTGGCAGTTCAGAATTGATCAACCTGTTCTGTGGGCGTACTGACGCCTCTGCAGTCGGCGGCTATCACGGCCTTAGTGAAGAAGGCGAAAACATCAAAGCCGAGAGTTGGCCTTTGGCGGACGCACTTGCGCTGCTGGAAGACGGCAACATCTGCAACGCCAAGACTCTGATCGCACTGCAGTGGCTGGCCCTGAACCACGGTAGACTGCGCGAGAACTGGCGTACCTAACTACTCCTGTAGGCCTACTGGCTTGAGTCGACCGGTACACGTCACGATATTGTCAGAGTTGCCCTGTCCCCGACTGGGGTTCTCAGCAAAACCGCTATCCACTGATCACATCGGCCAGTCTGTCAGCAGCTTCGTTGACATCGTCCCGGCTGACATCGAGATGTGTGACTGCCCTCATTCTTTCGTTGTCTATTGCACCAATCCATATCCCCTGTTCGCGCAAGCGGGCAGAGATGTCCTGGGCAGACAACTGTGATCCCGACACATTGAAGAAGATGAGATTGGTCTGCACGTCCTCGCTCACCAGCTGAACACCGGGAATCTCTGATACGCGTTTAGCAAATTGCCGGGCATTGCTATGATCGTCCGCCAGGCGTTCAACATGATTCGCCAGCGCCCAGCTGCCAGCAGCGGCTATGATCCCAGCCTGCCGCATTGCCCCACCCACGCGATGCTTCCAGCGCCATGCCTCATCGATAAATTCATGGGTACCTGCAAGCACAGCTCCGACTGGACAGCCCAGACCTTTGCTTAGATCGAGCCACAGCGAATCGACGGTCGCTGCAAAATCCGCCGCCGGAACGCCGGAGGCGACGACAGCATTCATCAGCCGCGCACCATCCATGTGCAGGTTCAGACCATGTTCACGCGCGACGGCTGCAACACCCTGAAGCGTCGACAACGGCCAGACGGCCCCACCACCTCGGTTCGATGTCTGCTCCACAACGACCAGGCGGGACCTTGGCGCATGATAGGAATTGGATCGAATCGCTTTTTGAACATCTTCCGCATCAAAAACACCGCAGTCGCCATCGAGCGCACGAACGAGGGATCGTGAAAGTACAGCCGGACCACCGGCTTCATAATTGATGATATGCGCCGACTGATCTGCAATGATTTCATCCCCCGCCCCACAGTGAACCGCCAATGAAATCTGGTTACACATCGTGCCGGAGGGCAGGAACAGGGCGTCCTCCTTGCCTAGAAGTTCTGTGACCTCATGGCAGAGCTTGTTGACACTCGGATCCAGTCGGTGCTGCTCATCACCGACCTCTGCTGATGCCATAGCTTCGCGCATAGCAGGGGTGGGCTGGGACTGTGTATCGCTATAAAGGTTGATTCTGACTGCTTTCATGACTTACTCCAGTAACCGATCCGGTTCGGACCCGTAGGACATTGAAGGGCAATACGTAGTCTCAGGTTTGACGCAGCAAGCGTATCAAACTCGAGGTATCCCAGCGGCCACCACCACGCGCCTTGACCGAAGCATAAAATTGATTGACCAGTGCGGTAACCGGTAGGAGCGCACCATTACGATTGGACTCAGCCAAACACAAGCCAAGATCTTTTCGCATCCAATCCACTGCAAACCCAAACTCGAACTTATCTTCGTACATCGTCACGCCCCGGTTTTCCATCTGCCACGACTGGGCTGCTCCTTTTGAGATCACATCGAGCACCTGTTTAACATCCAAATTAGCCTTGTCTGCAAAATTCACTGCTTCAGACAAACCTTGTACGAGTCCGGCAATCGCAATCTGGTTGACCATCTTTGTAAGCTGTCCATTTCCGACCGGGCCCATCAACTGACAGGCGCGCGCATAACTGTCAATCACCGGTTTCACGCGATCGAATGGACCGGATTCACCGCCAACCATGACAGTCAGAATACCGTTCTCTGCACCAGCCTGGCCGCCGGATACCGGCGCGTCGAGGAAACTGAATCCAAGGCCATCAGCCTGGGCTGACAGTTCCCGCGCCACCTCAGCGGAAGCTGTTGTGTGATCAACGAAGCAAGCACCGGCTGCCATGCCCGAATAAGCACCGTCCGAGCCGATAGTCACCGAACGGATGTCATCGTCATTACCAACGCAGGCAAAAACAACGTCCGCCCCACTGGCAACTTCGGCCGGCGTATCCGCCTGGGCGCCACCGTGTTCCTCAACCCATTTGCTTGCTTTATCTTTACTGCGGTTGTAAACACGAACACTGTAACCCGCCTTTGAGAGGTGCCCTGCCATCGGATAACCCATAACTCCGAGTCCGATAAACGACACGTTTTTGACTGATTCATTCATTCCCTTTACCTCAACGATTACCTGTCTCGTCTGTCAATTATGATATATCTAGTATCGATGACTCCACTGATCCTACTCTAAAAGAAATCTGACAACGATGAAGTCACCCAGAATTACCGTACGTCGAGCCACGGCAGCCGACGCACCGACACTGACCGAGTTTAACATCGCCATGGCGCAAGAAACCGAGGATCATCCGCTGGATCGATCCACAGTACTCGCGGGTGTTACACGACTTTTTCAACAACCGGAACATGGGTTTTATCTGGTCGCAGAATGCGACAAAACAGTTGTCGGCGCACTGATGATCACAAAGGAGTGGAGTGACTGGCGAGACGGTCTGTGGTGGTGGATACAAAGTGTCTATGTCATCAAAGCACAACGCCGTCGCGGTGTATTCCGGACACTTTATGAGCATGTTTGTGGACTTGCACAAAGTGAGGATGACGTTTGCGGCATTCGCCTTTATGTGGAAAAAGACAATTCAGGGGCACAGTCGGTATATCGCGAAATGGGCATGTCAGAAACACACTACCGGTTATATGAAGCATCCCTGCAAACAATGGATACTCCATCTCATGACTAAAGCTGCAGAACTCAAGACCCAGGCCTGTGCGGAAATAGATGCCCGACGGGATGACATCATCGCGATTGGTGAATCTATCCTTCGAAATCCGGAGACCGGCTTCCGGGAGGTTAAAACCGAACAACTGGTCGCCCGTACGCTGAATGACCTTGACCTGGAGACCCAAACCGGGCTCGCCATTACCGGGGTCAAGGCAAAGATTGCCGGCGACACTGCAGGACCAACACTGGCACTGATCGGCGAACTGGATAGTCTCAGGATTCCCGATCACCCATTTGCCGATACTGAAACAGGGGCTGCCCACGCCTGCGGACACAATGCTCAGATTGCCGGAATGCTGGGGGCAGCCATGGGCCTCGTCACCTCGAACATCTGCAGTCAACTCGGTGGCGCTATAGCATTTATCGCTGTTCCCGCCGAAGAGTTGATTGAGGTCGGCTACCGTATGGATCTTCGAGAACAGAACCACATTGAGTTTCTGACCGGCAAGGCTGAATTTATCCGCAGAGGCCATTTCGATGATGTGGACATGGCTCTGATGTGCCACACCAAAAATGATGACACTGCATCTCACGTCGCAAATTCATCCAACGGCGCAGTGATCAAGAAAATCCGCTTCCTGGGTAAAGCGAGTCACGCCGGTGCTCGCCCGCAGGCCGGCATTAACGCCCTCAATGCGGCTAATCTAGCAATGACGGCAATTGCGTTACTTCGCGAGACGTTTTATGACGAAGATACAATTCGCATCCACCCCATTATTACCCATGGTGGAGATGCAGTCAGTGCCGTACCGGCAGAAGTGATCGTCGAGACATTTGTTCGCGGCAGAACACTAGAAGGCATAGTCGATGCGAACAATAAGGTCGATCGCGCGGTCCGCGGCGCAGCCATTGCGATTGGCGCTACCGCTGAGATCGAAACCACAGCAGGCTACCTGCCCCAAACCAATAATCGCACCATGAGTGAACTGTGGGGACAGAATGTGAAATGTCTCTACGGCGAAGATCAGTTCTATATCGAAGATCACCGCACAGGATCCACCGACATGGGCGATCTCGGTCATATTATGCCCGTGACTCATCCCTATATATTCGGCGCTACAGGCAACGGTCACGGCAACGACTACCTAATGGCAGACAAAGAAGCGGTCTACATCAACATGGCCAAACTGCTGGCTATGACCACGATCGACCTTCTCTGTGACGAAGGGCGCCAAGCACGGGAAATTCTGGCCGGACAGCGGCCCAAGCTGTCCAAATCCGAGTATCTGGAATTCAATCGTAATCTCATGAAGAAAGTGCGCTACACACCCGACGAAGTGACCCATGAATAACCAATCGTCGACTCACAGCTTGAAAGCGCTGACCCGGTACTTTCAGCGAGTCGAAGCGGTCGATGTTCCGCACACCGGGAAATCCTATCTGGCACACGCTATCGGAGTCTATCGCGATCTCAAAGCCTGGGGCTGGACGGAAACTGCAGCCCGTGCTGGTCTTTTTCATTCCATATATGGTACGGAGATCTTTCAGGGGTTCACCCTGCCGTTGTCTCAACGCGATGAAATTCGCTCCATGATCGGTGACCACGCTGAGTTTCTCTGCTACCTCAACTGCGCGCTCAAACGCCGTCAGTTTGACACTGAGGTTGCAAGGGGCTTTGGGCCATATCGGATCGGGGATCGCTTCGAAAATACGCTCATCGAGCTCAGTAACACTGTGTTTCTGGAACTGTGCGAACTGCATCTTTGTGACTGGCTGGAACAGGTCACTCGGGCGAAGGGCTGGGATTACCGTCGCCAGGGCTACCGACAGATTGCTTTACAACTCGGTGGTACTGGACTTCAGAAATACAGGGCCATTTTCGACCGGGCCCCGGAACAGGCCTGGTTCGACGGCTATCTCTGGCCTCAAAGCGCCAAGGGCTGACCAACATGCCCAATAAACCCTTGGTCAGCCCGAACCCCACTGAAGCGGACACCTCATACCGACATCAATGAATACACTAATCGCAGGGGGCGCCGGTTTTATTGGCTTGAACCTGGCTGAGGCTATTTTGCGCCGTGGTGAGCACGTGGCCATTTATGATCCGGGTGCGGTGCCTGGCGCAGCACAACGTACCTTCGATGAACTCCCCGGTTCCTGGTGTCATATTCGGGAAAGCGTGATCGACAGTGAGGCACTCGCCAGTACATTGACAGAACAGCGTATCGAACAGGTTTTCTTCGGTGCAGCTGTCACTTCAGGTCCTGAACGAGAACGTGACACACCCGAAAGCGTTTTGTCGGTAAACCTGGTTGGCCTCGCCACCGTAGCACGGCTGGCCGCAAAAACCGATATTCGACGTCTGATCAACCTCAGTTCCGGTTCAGCCTACGGACTACCGGATGAAGATGAATCCGACTGGCCCCCAACACTTCGCGAAGAACACACCCGTGAGCGACCTGTCTCGCTGTACGCACTAAGCAAATTTGCGACTGAAATTGCGACACGTCGAATCGCAGCACTGACAGGTCTTGACGCACTGAGCGTGCGCTTGAGTTCGATATTCGGACCCTGGGAACGGGACACCGGGTTTCGCGATACGCTCAGCGCCCCCCTGCAGGCCTCAGTCGCTGCCCAGTGCGGTGAACCCGTGATTCTTGAGCGGCATGAATCTCGAGACTGGACCTACAGCCGCGATGTGGCCGATGCCCTACTCGCACTCATGTCACATCAGAATCCTAAGTACGATCTTTATAACATTACCGCGGGCCGTACCTGGGGTACGATTGATTGGTGTAAACAACTCGCCCGATATTTTCCCAACTTCAGTTACCGGCTTGCAGAGGCAGACGACACACCGACTATCGATCTTTATTCAACGACTGACCGTCCTCCCTTGGATCCAGGGAGACTACGCGATGACCTGGGCTACACTCTGCCGTATCACATCGACACCATGTTTGCTGATTTTAGACAGTGGCTGTCGGCTAATCCGGACTTCTGGGTTCGGTAAACAACAGATTAACTGGCGTAACCCGGTAGCTCCCGGTCCAGCACGCGCATCATCGCGTCCAGATAAAGACGATCACGGTCTGCCGGTGAAAAGCGGTCGTGTGGCACAGGTGACTTGACCTGCTTAATGACGTCCTCGGATATGGGTGCAAGTTCACGCTGGGTTGTCATCGCCAGTATCTGATTTTGACAGACCCGTTCGAGTCTATAAAGTCGCTTATAGGCCTGTGCCACAGTTTCCCCAACCACCAGCACGCCATGGTTCTTCATGAATACCACATCATGATCACCAATCAGGGCAGCCAATCGCTCACCCTCCACCAGAGAATCAGCACCTCCAGCATAAGCATCGTCATAAGCAATACGCCCATGAAAAGAGGCGGCAGTCTGGCTTGCTGTGATCAGTCTATTGTCTTCTAACATATTCAACGCCAGTGCCCAGGTCTGGTGCGTATGCATCACGACGCGGGCACCGGTAATCCGGTGGATAGGCGTGTGAATACAATGTGCCGAAAGTTCTACATATCCGGGGCCCTCAAGGGTCTGACCTGACTCGTCGAACACGATCAGATCGCTGGCCCTGGCTTCTGACCAGTGCAAACCAAAGGGCAGTATCAGGTAGCGGTCCTCATAGCCAGGCACCGTTACGGTGAAATGATTGTCTATGCCCTCTTCCAACTCATGCAACACAGCGAGTCGATGAGTAGCTGCCAGATCTATCCGGGCCTGTTTCACAAGGTCTGTCACTCGGTTTGCCGACAGTGACTGAATACTCATCGTGTCTCTCCTGTTAGTGTTTTACGAAACCCCCGGGACAATAAGCATCAAACAGTTGGGAACAGCAAAACTCAAGGCATTCGTTAAGAAAATTTGGCCTGGCCCTATGCGAATCATCCGTGTAACCCGTTGGTTCAGATTTGCCAGTAACTCTAAAGCTGCCCGCGGGCACGGCGCTCCATTGGCAACAGCACATCATAGGTAAACTGGTGTACGGGTGTCGGTACGCCCACTTGATCACCAAATCGTACGATTGCACCGTTCCAGGCATCCAGCTCAGAGGGTCTTCCGGCCAGAATATCGCGCATCAGCGATGCTGTGGTGTCGTGTGGCACACCGTGATAGAAGTCCCACATCTGCTGTTTGAGGTTATCTGGCAGGGGATATCCCAGCGCCCCGCCGACTGCAATACCCTCGTCCATAGCCTGGTCAACCAATGATCTGAGTTCCGGCTGGTCGCACACCACACCCAGGCTGCTCTGCGACAGCGCTCCCAGCCCGGCCCAGGATCCGACCAGTAGTAGTTTCTGCCAAAGTGCACAGCGGATGTTGTCACTGACTTCGGTCTCGATCCCAGCTCCCCGGAATACATCGGCCAATGCCTCTACCCGGCTTGACCTTTCACCATTGAGTTCACCGCACTCAATGTAGGCTGCTGGGTTCAAGTGCCGAATGACGCCTGGCGACTCGATTTCGCTGAATATTCGAGACAAACCACCGAGCACGCTTCCCTCACCAAAAGTGCTTGCTAATTGATCAGGTGCATCAACACCATTCAAAAACGGCAACATCACGGTCGCGTCACCCAGCAGGGGCCCCAGAACTGGAATAATTTCGGCGACGTGCCAGCTCTTGACGGCGATAATCACCACATCAACTTCACCAATGTCAGCAGGCTGATCAGTAACCTGTGGTTTCTCCAGGTGCACATCACCGACCGGGCTAATGACCTTGAGCCCATTTTTCTGCATGGCTTCAAGATGCGGCCCCCGGGCGATGAACGATACCTCGTAGCCCGCCTCCACCAAACGTGCACCATAATAAGCACCAAGCCCGCCGGCCCCAAAGACTGCAAAACGCATTAATTTATCCTCGCCCCGTTCACTGGCATTAAATCCTAAGCTTTTAGACACCTCGGACCACAACACATCTATTATGCACTGGCGTGCACCAGCCAACAGGTGCCATTCATGTAAACCCCCGATCCCTGGCGGTAAGCTTCAAGACCTTGGATCATATGGTACTTAACCTTATCCAGTAACTCGGTGTTCGCATAATCCAATAAATTTCGAATCGTACCCATCACCATGAACATATCTGCAGCCGATTTTACTGTCTGGCCCACACACAATTTCTCTGTCACTGCGGCATCGGCTTCGACAAACATAACATTTTCTATGGCGCATTCACGAGCTGATTTAATGGCTGAATCAGATTTCTTTTAACGCTATGGAATTCTTTTGTACGAGGGCTTCAATGTTTTTCACATCTGCATAGCGGCCGACATTGACCCCTTCCAACCACTAAATTCTTTTCAAGAAACTGTTTTTAAAACCACAGCTCGAGTTTGGTTTCATAATGTAGCTTTGATTACTCATGATCATCATAGCCTGAATAAAGCACTCATCGATAGCCAAATTGGCTTTTACCTCAGCGGTGGGGTCTATACAGCCTCACCAGCACGGATCGAAGGCTATAATCAGCTAAAGCGATCACGCCTACGAAAGGACCAATTAATGGTTTGGGTGGTATAGCATTCGTCGGAGTAACCTGCGTACTGATTCGACCGGGGCCATCGCCTTGGGCACAGCCATTTCCGAAGTACCTCGTCGAATCGGACACCGCCATTCAGATCGCTTTTCTAGATGGCACGTGTAACCCAGTTTTGCAAATGGAAAATCCAAAAGTGCTACCTGCTTTCTCAAGTGCCCTGCTTGATGCTATCCAGTGGGATACGCTTGAAGAGGATGTCAGTCGTTGCGCTCACTATGATATTGTTCCAGACTTAGCGAAACTATTAACCCACTTGCGCAAGATTACAAACAATTATTGACTGGCAAGAAATCAAGAACTAGCAAAATAGCTACACTGGTTGAGATCCGACGTCGAGGATCAACTTAAACAAAATTGTTTATGCAAGAATCCATTGAAGCATTACGTCATTCCCTGACATTAGATTACGACTCGGCATGAAGCATGCCGGCAGAATTCTATACTCTTGAAAGTTTTACCATTGAATCAGTAGCTTTGAATACACTGTTATGAATCCTGCCCAAACAGAACGATACAGCAGGCAGATCAAACTCCCGCAAGTAGGAAACATTGGGCAACAACGATTGCTGGACGCTCGGGTCCTAATTATCGGCATGGGTGGTCTGGGCTCTCCGGTTTCCATGTATCTGGCGGCAGCCGGTGTCGGTCACCTCGTCATCAGTGACTATGACCGGGTCGATGAGTCGAATCTGCAGCGACAGATCGTCCATACCCAGGCATCGATCAATGAACTCAAAGCGACTTCGGCTCGTGACACCCTGTTGCGTCTGAATCCTGCCGTCTCGGTCGATGCACTGAATTATGAACTCGACGATGAAGAGCTACGTGAACAGGTCAATCAGGCCGACGTAGTGGTCGACTGTACCGACAACTTCCCGTCCAGATTCGAACTCAATCGGGTCAGCCTCGCGACTGGAACCCCTGTCGTCTCAGGTGCAGCAATCCGCTGGGAAGGTCAGGTATCAACTTTTATCCCCAAGAATCCGGATAGCCCCTGCTATCAGTGTCTATACCCCGATACTGGCATCGAAGCTGCCACCTGCGCTAACGAAGGCGTCATCGCCCCGATTGTGGGTGTCGTTGGAACAACACAGGCACTTGAGACCCTTAACGTACTGCTCGAAACCGGCAGTGGTTTGTGTGGACGACTGCTGGTTCTAGACGGCATTGCCATGGAATGGCAGACCATTACGCTATCTAGGAATGAAAAGTGTCCCGCCTGTCAGGATCGGCCCGCTTACTGACAAGGTGCCGCGCTGTCGAAATACCAGATTGTTGGATCCATCAACCACCAATGTGAGACATCTCGACCTTGGGGTCTGAAAAGGTATCTACAGGCATCTGCCCCCGAAGCTCAGAGTAACGATCCTCCCGCTTGCCCCACAACGTGTGTACGATTTCAAGTAGATCCTGATCACTGGCCCCCGCACGAAGGGGATCACGTATATCGTATCCTTCAGTTGCAAACAGGCAGGTGTAGATCTGCCCTACCGCCGACAGTCTTACCCTAGAGCAGTCTCCACAGAAAGACTCAGTAACAGAAGTGATGAAACCGATTTCCCCACCACCGTCCGCATAACGCCAGCGCTTTGCGACCTCACCCCGGTAGTTGGGAGACACCGGATCGATCGGCATCTCTTGATTTATCAGGGCGACCAGTTGTCTCGCTGACACAACCTCATCAAGCTTCCAGTTGTTGGTCGAACCCACATCCATATACTCGATAAACCGCAAGATTGAACCCGTACCGTGAAAATAGCGAGCCAGCGGCAGAACACTGTGTTCATTAAGCCCACGCTTGATCACAGCATTGATCTTAATGTTTTCAAACCCAGCTTGCCGGGCATTTTCAATCCCCTCTAGAACTCGTGAAACTGGAAAATCGATATCGCATACCGTTCTGAAGGTTTCCTCATCAAGTGCATCCAGGCTCACCGTAATACGATTCAAGCCGGCGTCTTTCAGCCCAACGGCACGGCCCTTACTCAAATACGAGGCATTGGTGGTCATACTGACGTCATCGATGCCTTCAATCGATGCAATCATTTCGATCAGATGCTCGAGATTACGTCGAATCATTGGCTCGCCGCCTGTGATTCGGACCTTCTTTACACCGCACGCTGCAAATACCTTTGCAATCCTTACAATTTCCTCCAACCGCAACAGTTCATCTCTGGGTACAAATGCATAGCCCGAACCGAAAATCTCTCGGGGCATACAGTACACACAACGAAAATTGCAACGGTCAGTAACCGAGATACGTAGATCCCTGATCGGCCGACCGAAGGCATCCATTGGGCTCATCGCTACCGGCAAAGCCATCCTCGATTAACCCCCACCCCGCTGAAAGGTTAAATCAAACCTGGACTGAAAACAGCCCCTTTCGGCTTCAGAGAGACCAGCATACGTAAAGGTCACTTCGACAAAGGGAATATTCACCAGGGTCGTTAAATGTCTTTCGCACTGAGGCCCGAGCGAGATATGTATTGTGCCATCTGCATATTGCAAAGTAGCCCCATCTGAATAAGTCTCATGAACCCAGCCACCAGGTAACTGGCTAAGCGAACGGAAAAAATCAGAGTAGGTGAGACCCATTTCCTTGCGTACTGTCATCTCGGGTGACATAAATGCATCAACTAGCCACCAGCGACTGGTGGCCAAATTGCCAGTGTATCGCCTTCTTTTAGTGTATTCTGATCCCTATCGGGCGGTGCACAATACACGCCATTCACAAGCACAAGATGTGCTTGTTCAGCGGGGACTTTAAACTGTTGGATCACCTGACTGATACTCTGTTCACTATCCAAGGCAACCTCAACTGAATTCTGATGAGCACCATCCGGCAGATATTCAGAAAGACCCGCAAAAAGTTTGACTGTAATCTTCAAAATCAGAATACTACATTGGCATCATGAGGAATCGACAGCTTTCTGTGTCACCCCGATGTAGGCTTCCATTAAACCAACTGGATTTTCTTTTAGCCGCTCTTTCCACTCACCCAGAGGGACACTGCTTTCAATCAGCCCGCGCAATACACCCAGGTGTTCATGGTAACCCACCGTATTTGCACCGACGAGAACATCATCCTTGAACTGCAGATTGATGTACTGGTAATTGTCTGGGTTGTATATCTCGGCCGAATCACCCCCGTCTACACCCTCCCAAACTCCGAAAGAAGACGTCACAAGACCGAGTGTGTCAAGGATATTCATGTTCAGGCTCCCCTTGTAGGATAAAGAGTTACCGGTCGCCATGTTGGTAGCTGCAACTCGACCATGCTCGGTGGCTGTAGGCTGAACAGCGTGAACGGCAGTCTCACCGGTTGAGAAATCTAGCCCTTGAGCACAATCACCAGCAGCATAGATATCAATGACACTAGTCTGCATGAACTCGTCGACCTCTATGCCCAGGTCAATATTAATGTCCAGATCCTGAAGAAATCCAACATTCGGTTTTACCCCTGTAGACACAATGACAACATCCGCAGGACAGGATGCACCGCTTTTGAGCACGACGTTGAGTTCATTCTGGGTTGACTCAATTGACTCCACTGTCGTCCCCGTGTGAACGGTAACACCTTTACTTTCACACCAGGTCTTCAGCAAATCGCCAGCTTTCTCACCCAGCATCCGCGGCACCATACGCGGACCCATTTCAACGACGGTCAGGTCAACTTCACGAAGCACCCACGATTCCAGAATAATACAACCGATAAATCCCGCACCAACCTGGACCGCCCGCGCACCTGGTTTGGCGAGTTCGACAATGCGTTCTGCGTCTTCCAGATGCCAGCATTGTTGAACGCGAGGATCATCCATCCCGGCAACTGGCGGCAGTATGGGTTCAGCACCCGTGGCGATCAGCAGCTTGTCATAATCAATAGCGGAACCGTCCCCCAGCATAACCTTGTGCTCTGCAGCATCAACAGCAGTGGCCTCGCCCTGCACCAGGTCGATTCGATGGTTCTGGAAATGATCGGAAGAGCGGCGCAGGTAGGTCCCCGACTCTTCTACTTTGCCGGTTAAATAGTACGGAATAGCCATTCTGGAGTAAGGCTGTTGTGCCTGTGCTCCAATCATTGTGATCTGTCCATCTGCATCGAGTACACGAAGCTTCTCAGCAGCAGCGACCGCGGCAGGCCCCGCACCGATGATCACGTAATGCACTGAAGTTTTCTCAATATAGAGACGAAACACCCGGTGGCACGATACGTGCCACCGGGCTCATTTTATCGATTTGTGATTGAAAATCTGGGTTAGAGACCCAATCGCGACAGTGTGTCTTGCTTGGGCTCACCAGATTCATCCCAACCCCGCAGTTGGTAGTACTCCGGCAACATCTCGTCAAGTCGATTGACAGAGCCCTCTGCCGAACCGGACTTCGCAGCATCTTTTAGCAATCTTTCCGGCAGGGTGTCATCAGCACCGGTAAACCCAGCGGCAATATTGTATTGGCGCTCCATGTTCCAGATACGCTCGCCGACTTCAACGAAACGTTCCACGCTCCAGTCTCCTTCGCAGGCAGCATCGACCATCGGTGCGATATCCTCACCGGACAGCGCGAAGGTGGTGAAAATACAGGTGCCACTGGAATCAACCGCAGCCGTTGCATCCTGAAACGCCTTCACAAGGCCTGCTTTCCCTTCCGTCACCAGCGGATCAGTTTTTTCAGGGATACCGAGTACTTCAGACGAGACAGTGTAGCTGCGTAAATGACACGCACCCCTATTCGAGGTCGCATACGTTAGCCCCATCCCCTGTATGGCCCGCGGGTCGTAAGCTGGAAACTCTTGACTCTTAACGGTCATTGAAAACTCAGGGTGCCCATATTTGTCACACAGGCGCCTCGACCCCTGACCAAGTTCCTTTCCAAAACCTTCACCTATGGCGGTTGCCTCAACCAACGCCACGAAAGCTTCCGTATTGCCGAACTCAAGCTCAATACCACCGGTGTCATCACTACTGATTGCTCCGGCGGCGTACAGGTCCATGGCTGCTCCTAAAGTGGAACCCAGGGAAATCGGATCAAGCCCCTGTTCATTACAGACAAAGTTCGCGTAGGTCAGCGCATCCAGATCATTGACACCACAGGCAGCACCAAGGGCCCAGGCTGCTTCATACTCAAGTCCGCCGCTGACAATCTGATACTGTGGTCGGTCCTTGACTGTGAAATGGTTGGGATCTATCTTCGAGCGGCGAGCACAAGAAATCGGGCAACCGAAGCACGCATGGTTCGAGACCAGATTTGCTTCGCCATCACTTTCTCGTGGCTCAGCCATTGCCTCAGCGCTGATATCATGAGCGCCTTCAAACTGCACGTCGTGACCGTTACGAGTAGGCAACGCACCTAACTCATTAATAACATTCATCAGTACCTGTGTGCCATGGGTCGGTAGTCCTTCGCCGGTAACAGCATGATCAGCGAGTATCTCCTTGGCAGCATTCGAGGTCTTCATCAACGCCATTGGGTCATTAACGGTAACGCCAACCGTGCCACGGACCACCACGGCTTTAAGGTTCTTTGACCCCATTACAGCGCCAACGCCCGATCGGCCAGCCGCCCGGTCCATATCGTTTACGATCGCTGCATACAAGGCACCGTTCTCACCCGCTAAGCCAATGGAGGCGACTCGAACGTCGTTATCACCCCGGCGCTCGCGTAGAGTAGTCTCTGTCTCCCACACCGATTTACCCCACAAGTCTGATGCATCCTTCAGTTCCACTTCGTCGTTGGTGATATCAAGATACACGGGGGCGTCTGACTTACCCTCAAAGATAATCATGTCCCAACCGGCATTTTTCAGTTCACTGCCAAAAAATCCACCCGAATTTGAACAGGCGATAGCGCCTGTCAGCGGCCCTTTACAGACCACCGACCAGCGACCTGACGTCGGTGCGATGGTGCCGGTCAGCGGACCGGTCGCAAATATCATTTTGTTATCCGGCGAAAGAGGATCAACTTTTGGGTCCGTCTCTTCAACCAGATACTTGGTCGCCAAACCGCGTTGGCCCATGTAGTCCTGCGCCCATTCCATGTTCAATGGCTCACTGGTGCACGTACCGGCGCCTAAATCCACTCTTAATATTTTTTCAGACCAACTCATAGCTCATGCCTCCTCTTTAGGTTCATTTCTCTCACTAAATACTTCCGATTGTGTTTTACGTTTATTGCCTCACCGTACTGCCGCAGTCCACCAATGCTGCGGCGACATGATTCCAAATTCTGTCATAACCGATGCTGTCTTCATCGACAAAAGCCAGGGCCGGGGTTGGACATGCCTCAACGCACATCGGCTCACCGCCACACAGGTCACACTTGGTGACCGCCCCGGAATCCGCATCATAATTAATAGCGCCATAAGGGCAGGCGATACTGCAAACCTTACAGCCCACACAGGCTTCTGCCGAGACCTCTTTCGCTCCGGTTGTTGAGTTTATCGTAATCGCCTCAACCGGGCACACTACCATACACCAGGCCTCCTCACACTGACTACAGGTTGAGGGAATATTTACAGCCCCGCCATTGTATAGCGACACATTCATCACGGACTTCGCCGGATTGAATGCACCTACTTTACCGTAGGAACACATCATTTCACATTGATGACAACCGGTACACGTGTCGCTGTCCATTCGGAGTGCTTTGAACATGTCGATCTCTTTATTTACCTTGTAATCTGAGACGAGGAACTTAAACCGGCGGTCTAACTACTATGGTACACGTTCGATGACCAAATTCAACTTGTGTGAGTACTGTCGCGGCCAACGCCGGCACTGAAACTGCACAACCGTTAGAATTCCCCTCCAATCATCAGGACATGCTTGGGATAGAGGTCATTGCGCAGACACTTAGTCACCTTTTTAAAGATCATCGTCGTCGCAGTTCTGCTGAGCGTCATCTATTTCGCGATAGACTGGCACGACAGCTACACGATCATCTCCAGTGAAGACGGCCACCAAGAGACCATCTACGGTAAGATTGTCGGTCCATGGGATAGCAATCCTGTTCTTTTCCACGCGGATGGCGCATCTGCTCCAAAATCCCTCCGGCTGACCAATGCCGATGGCCAGTCCTCCGTCAACCTCAGTCCGGGTATCCTGACCTATTTCTCCAATCTCGATGTGCCACTGTTTTTGCTCGGCGCTGCCGCCTTTTTCATCTTTGTCGTGATCATCAATTCACGCTGGTGGTGGCTGATGCGCGCCAATGAACTGGGGGTGGGTTTTTTTGAAACTCAGCGATTCGCCTGGATCGGGCTTTTCTGCAGTAACGTGCTGCCCGGTGCGACCGGCGGTGATATTGTCAAAGCCGTCTTCATCGTCCGCCGCTGCAGCGGTGATAAGGTCCGCGCCGTGGTGTCAGTGGTGGTCGATCGCATTGTTGGGCTCTTATCTTTGCTCACGGTATGCAGCCTCTCCGTACCGTTGGTGTTCGATCGTTTTCCGCTTTTTGCTGGGGTCATCTGGGCCTGTGCACTGGCTGCTGCTGCGGTGGCAGCGCTGCTGCTGAGCCCGCAACTGCGGCGCCTGCTTCGGTTTGAAGCCCTGGTCCAGAAACTACCTTTACGGATTGCAACTATCGTGACCGACATCGACCACGCCCTGTTGCAGTATCGTGCTCACCTCAGAGGTATTGGTGTGTGGATCCTGGTCAGCCCCCTGACATACAGCTTATTCTGCCTGAGCGTTTTCCTGATGGATCGGGCGCTGGGTGTTGGTCTGTCACTGACAGACTATTTCGTCATCGTACCGGTCGCTGCTGTGGCGCAGGCGATTCCGATTGCACCGGCCGGTTGGGGTATCGGCGAGGCCGCTTACGGGGCGCTGATCGGAAAATTCGGTGCTGCCGCTTTGCCGGGAGTTGCTGACGCTGAGCAGATGATGCGAACGAGGGGAGTCGCACTGTCAGTGCTGCACCGCACCCACGTCATGATTTGGTCGTTAGCGGGGGGTGTTCTACTGCTCGTGGACCGTCAACGACATCCGTCCGATCGAAACCTCGCTTTTGATTCAGATGATGACGATCAAACTCCGAGCAAGCCATGATTCGATCATCTACACTACCTTCTGCGCCTCCGATTCAATCCGACAAAACACTTGAGGTCACCGTCACCTACCTGAATCTCAACACACTGGTTGAACCCGCGCCGACGATCCCGTCACAAATCTCAAACCTCACGCTGCTACGCGCCAAAAACCCCACCGTATCTTTTTATCGTTATCTTTACTACCAGGTCGGTGAACCCTGGCTGTGGTATGAACGACGCGGGATGCCTGACACAGATCTCCATGCCATCATTACAAATGATGCGGTCGCCATTCATGTACTCTACATCGAAGGCACGCCAGCCGGATATGTCGAACTGGACAACCGCGTCTCCGGCGAGGTCGAGATCGCGTATTTCGGACTACTGCCGGAATATATCGGCTGTAAGCTTGGCCCCTGGTTCCTGTATTGGGCAGTACGTGAAGCCCAATCACAAAGCCCAGACAGGATCTGGGTCAATACGTGCACGCTCGATCACCCAGCTGCGCTGGCACTGTATCAACGCACCGGTTTTGTGATCTATGAGCGGCAGACTCTCACTATTTGGGATCCCAGGACACAGCCGTACTGGTGATTGCGATAAGCCCGGTTCGGATTACAGTCCACGGGCTCAGCTGGAGCTGTAGAATTTCCTTGTTCAGCTAGTCGACTTCTGCCTGGTCGCCCTTTCGACCCAGCCAGGTCTTGCGGTCGCCTGAGCGCTTGCGCGCGAGCAGTAGATCCAGTGTCTTTTCCGCCTTGGTGTGACGATCGAATTCCAGTTGAATAAGCCGTCGTGTCGCAGGATTCATTGTCGTTTCTCGTAGTTGTGACGGATTCATCTCTCCCAATCCTTTAAATCTTTGCACATTCACTGTCCCGCGAAGTTTCTCTTTTTCAATGTGGTCAAGAATATTTCGCCGTTCTTTTTCATCCAGCGCGTAGAAAACGTGCTTGCCGACATCTACTCGAAACAAAGGCGGCATTGCAACACAGACTCGACCAGCTTCAACCAACGCCCTGAAGTGGCGCACAAATAGAGCACAGAGCAATGTTGCGATGTGCGCACCATCGGAATCAGCATCAGCAAGAATACAGACCTTGCCATAGCGCAAACTCGAAAAATCCGAAGAACCCGGATCAACCCCCAGCGCAATCGCAATATCGTGCACCTCCTGCGACGCCAGCACCTCAGCCGAATCGACCTCCCAGGTGTTCAGTATCTTGCCACGCAGCGGCATGATGGCCTGAAAATCCTTGTCCCTGGCCTGCTTTGCCGATCCTCCGGCTGAATCTCCTTCGACCAGAAACAGCTCGGTTTGTTCAAGATCCTGGCTGGCGCAGTCCGCCAGTTTTCCGGGCAGTGCCGGCCCGGTCGCCACTTTTTTCCGTGCTACCTGACGACCGGCTTTAAGCCGATGCTGTGCGTTTTCAATAGCTAGATTCGCAATCTGCTCCGCCTCTGCAGTATGCTGGTTCAGCCACAGGCTGAAAGCATCGCGAGACATGGTGCTGACGAAAATTCCGGCATCGCGAGAGGACAGCCGCTCTTTGGTCTGGCCGCTGAACTGGGGATCCTTCATTCTCACAGATAACACAAAACAACAGCTGTTCCAGACATCTTCCGGCGCCAGTTTGATGCCTCGTGGCAGCAGCTCCCTGAATTCACAGAATTCTCTGACCGCATCGGTCAACCCGCCGCGAAATCCGCTCACGTGCGAACCGCCCTGGCCGGTGGGGATAAGATTGACATAACTTTCTGCGACTGGGTCGCCCCCATTAGCCAGCCAGGACACCACCCAGTCGGCTTCTTGTTCTCCAGTCTTAGCATGTCCCACAAACGGGGCTGCTGGAACAATCTCAAAATCCCCGATTTCACTCAACAGATAATCTTCCAGCCCGTCTTCGTATTCCCAGGTTTCGCTGTTCTTTGAATTATTCTCATCCTTGAGTGCTATACACAGTCCAGAACACAGGACTGCCTTGGCTCTTAACAGCCTTTTAAGTCGACTGACCGAGAAGTCATGGCTGTCAAAATATTCAGGGTCCGGCCAGAACCGAAGCCGCGTACCTGTATTCCTAGCACCAACCTTGCCAGTCAACTTGAGTCGAGCCAGTGCCACACCATCACGAAATGCCATGTGGTATTCCTTACCGCTGCGCTTGACCCAAACCTCCAGTCTAGATGAGAGCGCATTGACAACAGACACGCCAACACCATGCAGACCCCCCGCATAACTGTAGCTTTTGTCAGAAAATTTACCTCCTGCATGAAGCCGGGTGAGAATTACCTCAACACCGCTGATTTTCTCACCCTTGTGCTTATCTACCGGCATACCGCGACCGTCGTCTGTTACCGTCATGGACTGATCTTTGTGTAACGTAACCTCAATGCGGTGAGCGTAACCCGCAATTGCCTCATCAACGCTGTTGTCGATCACTTCCTGCGCCAGATGATCTGGTCGCTCGGTCTCCGTATACATCCCGGGTCGCTTTCTGACCGGTTGCAAGCCTGTCAGAACTTCAATTGCACTTGCGTCGTAGCTGGCGGTCATCGCATCTATGTTTGAAGTGACTGTTGGGGTGCGGCGCGAATAATACACGACTCACGCAGACGCTGACCCCATACCTGTTTTCGGACCCTTCTTGTGCTGGTTTTAGAAAAAGGGCCGGTTACGACCGGCCCTGTATACGAATAATTCTGACCGCTCTGTCATCAGTCATCGAGATTATCGAGCGCCTTCTGGAACCGGTTGGCGTGCGACCGTTCAGCCTTGGCCAGAGTTTCAAACCAGTCTGCGATCTCGTCAAAACCTTCCTCTCGTGCGGTTTTAGACATCCCTGGATACATATCGGTGTATTCATGGGTTTCGCCCGCGATGGCCGCCTGCAGGTTCTGGCTGGTCGCACCAATAGGCAACCCCGTGGCGGGATCACCACTTTGCTCCAGATACTCCAGATGACCGTGGGCGTGACCAGTTTCCCCTTCCGCGGTTGATCTAAAAACAGCCGCAACATCGTTATACCCCTCGACATCGGCCTTGGCCGCGAAATACAGATAACGCCGATTTGCCTGCGACTCTCCGGCAAATGCATCTTTGAGATGCTGTTCTGTTTGACTCCCTTTGAATGCCATATCACTGCCTCCTTAACCGAATTGCTGAAGAATTTCAGCTTGCGATAAAATAGTGTTGTGATCCTGAGTCTAAATCGAGGCTTCAATCAAGGTCAACGAGGCAACTTAATTCTATGGCCAGACAAACAAAACCGAAAATTGGGGATTTCGAGAAATCCCTAAAGGAACTTGAAACCATTGTTGTGAGGATGGAGGAAGGTGATCAGTCGCTGGAGGCCTCCCTGAAAGATTTTGAGCGGGGTATGGCACTCGCTCAGATCTGCAGATCCAGCCTGGATGCTGCAGAACAGAAGGTACAGACACTGATTGAGAAAAACGGTGCGCTACAAGCCGAACCCTTCGAGCCAGAAGACTAGTGCCCGGCAGCGACTTTCTTGATCCAGTCTGGACCGCATGGCGAGAACGTGTAGTTGATTATCTGGATCGAATACTGCCTGTAACAGCAGACCAGCCGGGCCTGCTGCACAGCGCCATGCGCTACAGTACGCTGGCTGTAGGCAAACGATTCCGGGCGGCGTTGGTTTATGCCACGGGCAGATATACCGGTGCGGCGGACAGTGCACTGGATGTTCCGGCGTGTGCGGTCGAACTGGTGCATACTTTCTCACTGATTCACGATGATCTACCTGCAATGGATGATGACGATCTGCGGCGTGGACAGCCCACCTGCCACAAGGCTTTTGATGAGGCGACCGCAATCCTGGCGGGTGATGCCTTACAGGCATTGGCTTTTGAGCTGCTCACATCCGACAGCGCCCTAACGGTTGACGCTGAACGGCGCCTTGAGATGTGCCAAATTCTCGCCAGCGCAGTGGGGACACGAGGTCTCGCCGGCGGCCAGGCACTGGATCTGACAGAATCGTCCGACATCACGATGGAATCATTAGCGAATATGCACGCGCTCAAAACCGGCAGTCTGATACGGGCATCTGTTGCACTGGGCGCGCTGACCGGTTCGGCCGATGAAACGACATTAGATCACTTGGATAAATTTGCCGATGCAATTGGGCTGGCCTATCAGGTCATTGATGATGTTCTCGACGGTACCGTCAGCACAGATGTTCTCGGCAAAGATAGCGGCTCCGACCGCAACGCTGACAAATCCACCTACCTCACTGAACTCGGCGAACAGAACGCACGCGAGTTTGCGCAGAATCTGCACGAGCGAGCGATCAGTTCACTGGACAGCTTATCGATGAACACCAGTTTGCTCAGGGAACTCGCTGGATTTACTATCTACAGAACGCACTGATACCGATCACCTTAGCTTAGGCCAAACATCGGCCCTAATTCGGCTTTCCCTATGAATAAAGCGCCACAAAATAATCTTCTGGACCGCATAGATTCTCCATCTGATCTGCGCCAACTCAAGCAAACACAGTTGCCCCAACTGGCCCAGGAGATCCGCGACTACCTGATCAATACAATCTCGGCTACCGGTGGACATCTGGCGCCTGGTCTGGGTACAGTTGAACTCACGCTGGCACTGCATTATGTGTTTGACACCCCCCGTGACCGCCTGGTCTGGGATATCGGTCATCAGGCCTATCCACACAAAATATTGACGGGGCGGAAAAATCAACTCCATACAATCCGTCAGCAGTCTGGACTTTCAGGGTTTCTGAGTCGCACTGAAAGCGATTATGACGTTTTCGGCGCTGGCCATTCCAGCACATCAATCAGCGCTGCACTTGGCATGGCTGTGGCATCAAGGCTCGAAAACCAGCAGCGCGAAGTTGTTGCCATCATTGGAGACGGAGGACTGACCGCCGGTCTTGCGATGGAAGCTCTAAACAATGCCGGTGCCAACGACAACGACATTCTAGTGGTTCTCAACGACAACGAAATGTCGATCTCACGTAACGTAGGCGCCATGTCGAACTATCTTGCCAGAATCCTTTCAGGGAAAGCCTATACCACGGTCAGAGAAGGCAGTAAAACGGTCCTGGGTACCATACCGCCCATGCAGGCACTGGCAAGGCGCTGGGAAGAGCACATGAAAGGCATGGTCATGCCGAGCACACTTTTCGAAGAACTTGGGTTCTACTATATCGGTCCGATCAACGGGCACGACACACGCACCCTGATCTCCACCCTGAAGAATCTCAAGTCCATGCGCGGCCCGCGTTTTCTGCATGTGGTGACCCAGAAAGGACGTGGCTACGAACCGGCCGAAGGAGACCCCAGTGTCTTTCATGGTGTCGGCCCGTTCGACCCGGCTACCGGCAAAGTCGAAAAGAAAACCAGCAGTCGGACATACAGCCACGTTTTTGGTGATTGGCTGTGTGACATGGCCGAAGAGGATGGAAAACTCATCGGAATTACACCTGCCATGCGTGAAGGTTCCGGTCTAGTGAGATTTTCTGAGGAATTTCCAGAGCGCTACTTTGATGTCGGCATTGCAGAACAGCACGCAATGACATTTGCTGCAGGCGCCGCCTGCGAGGGCCTGAAACCGGTCGTCGCCATCTACTCAACCTTCTTACAGCGAGCTTACGATCAGCTGATACATGATGTCAGCGTTCAGGGACTGGATGTAACGTTGGCCATAGACCGCGCCGGCATTGTCGGCGCAGATGGGCCTACCCATCAGGGCGCTTTCGATCTCTCTTTTCTTCGCTGCCTGCCCAATATGGTTGTGATGGCACCGGCAGACGAAGCTGAATGCCGAGACATGCTGTATACCGCCTACCGCCATCAGGGTCCTGCGGCTGTGCGTTATCCCCGCGGTAGCGGTCCAGGAAAACCCGAAAACAAGGTTATGAATGAACTGCCGCTTGGTTGTGCACAAACCATAAGGACCGGAAAGAGAATCGCAATACTTGCCTTTGGCACTATGGTTTCACCCGCACTGGAGGCGGCAGATTCTCTCGATGCAACCGTAGTTAATATGCGTTTTGTGAAACCATTAGATGAATCTCTTATTCTGGACATGGCCGGGAGTCATGACATGCTGATTACCGTTGAAGAGAACACTGTGCTTGGTGGTGCGGGTTCGGGTGTCGCGGAAATCTTGCGCGACAAGCAATTCACCGTACCGATGCTGAGTCTGGGCCTGCCTGATAACCATATCGAACACGGTTCAACAAATGACATGCTCGCCGCCTGTGGCCTTGATGCTGCCGGGATACATCAGGCAATCAAGCGAGCGATGCAATCCCAGCTTGCCCCTATTCTTGAATCTGCTTAGACTTGTGTAAGCGTGTGTGCTCTAACTCACGAAGTACTCTTCTTATGAACAAACCCCTACCCGAACCCGTCGTCGACTCGACGATTGCGGATGTCCAAGGGAGCCCGGACAACCGGAACCTGACCATTGACAAAGTCGGGGTGAAAGATGTCCGTCATCCGGTTATCGTCAAAGACCGGAGTGGTTGGGAACAACACACCGTTGCCAACTTCAATATGTTTGTTGAACTGCCCCATAACTTCAAGGGCACGCACATGTCCCGTTTCATCGAGATCCTCAACCAGCATGAACGGGAAACCACTGTTCAGTCTTTCCGGGCCATGCTACATGAGATGATCGAGCACCTCGATGCCCACACAGGGCATATCGAGATGAGTTTTCCGTTTTTTCTGCAAAAGAAAGCCCCGGTTACTGGAGTTGAGAGTTTACTCGACTATCAGGTGACGCTGACCGGTCAGGTCAGTCAGAGTACGGTCATCACGGAAATTCGTATTGTCGTACCCGTGACCAGCCTGTGCCCCTGCTCCAAGGAGATATCTAACTACGGGGCCCACAACCAGCGTTCTCATGTCACCGTGAGCGTCCGTTCTAGTGCGTTTATCTGGATCGAGGAGTTGATCGAAACAGTCGAAGCACAGGCGAGTTGTGAATTGTATGGCCTGCTCAAAAGACCTGACGAGAAGTATGTCACCGAAAAAGCGTACGATAATCCAAAGTTCGTCGAAGACCTTGTTCGCGATATTGCCGGTCAGCTGAATCAGGACCAAAGAATCAACGGCTATACCGTTGAAGCCGAAAACTTCGAATCTATCCACAATCATTCCGCTTACGCGCAGATCCACTGCGAACGGCAAGACTGAACAACGCCTCGCGGCGCTTTTAGTCGCATTTTCCGGTGGGTCAGGTGATTTTTTCTCCGGCGCACGGATACACCCGCAAATACCTAAACTGACTAGGCCCGTCTAGGCATGCGTATAGGGATTGATCTGGGCGGAACCAAGACCGAGGGTGTCATACTCGACCGGGCCGGTAAAGAACTTATCCGTCGTCGCTATCCCACCCCCCGGGCCGAAGGCTACGAGGCTATCCTAAACACTATTGGATCCCTGGTTGCGGAACTTGACCAGTTCGCCGGGCGTCAGTGCACAGTTGGTGTCTGCACACCCGGTGCAGTGTCACAAGTGAACGGGTGTCTGAAAAATTCAAATACAGTCTGCTTGAATGGTCGACCAGTCGCTAGCGATCTGGAAAACCTTATCGGCCGGCCGGTTCGACTGGAGAATGATGCCAACTGTTTCGCCCTTGCTGAGGCCATCGATGGTGCCGGCAAGAATGCTGGCAGTGTTTTTGGAATCATTCTGGGGACTGGGGTCGGTGCAGGCATTGTCATCAACAGGACTCTGTTCAAAGGACTGCATCACATCGCCGGTGAGTGGGGTCACAATGTACTAGAAGCCGATGGCCCGCTATGCTACTGCGGCAATCACGGCTGTGTAGAAACGTTTCTCTCAGGACCCGGCCTGGTGGCTGAATATGTCAGACAGGGCGGCGACACCAGTGTGGACGCTACCGCGGTGGCGACGCGAGCTATGCACGACCCCACAGCGGGGGAGGCACTGAATGTGTTTTTAGATCGATTTGGTCGGGCCCTGGCAATGGTGATCAATATCCTGGACCCTGATTTGGTCGTCCTTGGGGGCGGCCTTTCCAAAATCGAGCGCCTATATATCGAGGGGCGCCAGCGTACTGCGCTTTACGTATTCAACGAAGACTTCCGCACACCGATCGTGTCGAATAGTCATGGAGACAGCGGCGGTGTCCGCGGTGCCGCCCTACTGTGGCCTGAGTAATCTAGCTGAGACTCTAGGGAAATCTACCGCTCGCCGCAGAGTCACGCCGTGGGGGTGGTTCCAGGCCCCTCTCGTAGAGCCAGTCCCAATCCGGACCGTCCCATCCAAATCGCTTAAGGTCCACTGTCCCTTTAAGGCTAAACACGATTCCCTCACGGATTAATGCCTGGCGCTGACGCGGGTCTGCTGCACCATCGCTGCGGATACTGATCTTTCCCTGGCTGTTGATCACCCGCTGCCAGGGCACATCCATCCCGGCCGGCAGCGATGCCAGAGCATAGCCGACGAGCCTTGGGCCACACCCCACGATGGCAGCAACCTGCCCATAGGTCGCAACAACACCCGCCGGGATCGTCTTCACAACCTCGTAAATCGCTTGATGGCGTACTGAGAAAGATTCTGTAGCGCTGCTCATTCTGGTTAAGCCCGCGTTTAACCGCTCACTCAGTACACCTTCATGTGGTCACCCACAAACTCGATAGTCGCCAGCGTCAGAATTGGTGCATCGACATCCGACAACACCTCTCGGCCACCTTCAGCGGGTTTTTCGATAACACAACCGATGCCGGCTAGATTCGCTTGGCTTTCACGCACAAGACGAACGAGTGCGCTGAGCGTCGATCCTGTAGCCAGAAAATCATCAATAATCAGCACACAGTCATCTGGCCCTAGAAAACGGCGATCTACCATAAGGTCGGTGTGGGCACCTTGGGTTCGACTGATAGCCTCGGCGACATAATAAGTACCTGTCATCAGAGCAGAACGACTTTTGCGGGCATAAATCAACTCCGCACCAAATGTCGACGCCACACCCAGCGCCACAGGAATCCCACTGACTTCCGCCGTAACGACTTTAGTCACCAGATCAACACCACACGCCTGAAACTGTGAGCAGAGCTCTACTGCCATGCGCAAAGTGAGCCCAGGCTCAACCTGGTGGTTGAGAAAACTGTCAAGCTTGACAATCCCACCGCCCACGTGGACACCTTCGTTGGTAATCTTGTCGATCAACTCCTGCATATCCTTACCCCGCCAAGTCAATACAGCCGCGTGGAGCATCGTAACAGGTCACTGACGTATTCTCTGATCTGCTCACTGATTCAGGCTCTCGAGTACTTCTTCTAGCGTGCTACCCAGTAGCTGAAGCTGAACATCCTCTGATAGTCGATGATCACCGTTCTTTACCAGGCATACTCGAACATCGGATGTGGTCAGTGCTTGACTCAATTGAACAGCGGTTTCCCAGGGTACCTCCGTATCCAGCATACCCTGGATCAGACGCACGGGACAGTTAATATCGATGGGATTTTCCATCAACAGATTTTTTTCTCCGTCTTCGATAAACGCTTTGGTTACCGGATAACCTTCTGGGTCATACTCTGAATCCAGCAGGATGACCCCGTCGCAGTTCAGCGTATCTCGCTGCTCGGCAGTCAAGTCCCGCCACATCAGGTCTCGGGTGAAGTCAGGCGCCGCGGCAATGCCGATCATGCCACTGATCTGCGGTCCCAGCGTGAGGGCGACATGCAGCATGATCCAGCCGCCCATGCTGGAGCCGACCAGTATCAGCGGCCCATCGACGGCGGCCTTAATCACTGTCAGGGCATCTTGGGTCCATGCGCTGATGCTGCCGTTTTCAAATTGGCCACCGGAGGCCCCGTGTCCGGAATAATCCAATCGCAGCATCGCATGTCCCTGCGCCCGGCAAAGATCGGCAAGATACTGTGCTTTGGTGCCGGACATATCAGAGCGGTAACCGCTCAGGAATACAACGCAGGGGGACCGCCCGGGTTCAAACACATAAGCGAGTTTTTGTGCGGCCGCGTTCAGTATAAATTCGGTTTTAGCCATCGTAACTGGAGTCGACACAGGTCTGTCACCTACCGCTGCGCGGTTGGCGTAGTCATACAGGCGGGCCGTTTCACACCTTCGTTGACCACCTGACAAGCAGTGGCCGACTGGGGTCAGGTACTCCAAAATGATTGACGTTTACGTAAACGTCAATCTACAATTCACCCCGTACGGCAACATCGCCTTGCAACATCGATTTTAACCCCAGGAAACACTTCATGGAATCCGCAACTGAACTCAACTTTGCTCTTGGGGAAACAACCAATCTGCTGCGTGACTCGATCCGTGAATTTGCCCGGGTCGAAATCGCGCCCCAGGCATCGGAAATTGACCGAAATAACCACTTCCCCCGTGAATTATGGGGGAAAATGGGAGACTTGGGCCTGCTCGGTATCACGGTAGAGGAAGCCTTTGGTGGTGCCGGGATGGGCTATCTTCAGCACACCGTGGCCATGGAGGAACTAAGCCGTGCGTCAGCGGCTGTTGCATTATCTTATGGCGCTCACTCGAACCTTTGCGTCAACCAGATCCGCCGTAACGGAACCGACGACCAGAAACAAAAATACCTCCCTAAGCTGATCAGTGGCGAGCACATCGGTGCATTGGCCATGAGTGAGCCAAGCAGTGGTTCAGACGTTGTCAGCATGCAGCTTCACGCTGAACGGGTTGACGACGGTTTTCTACTTAACGGCAACAAAATGTGGATTACCAACGGGCCCGACGCTGATGTACTGGTCGTCTATGCCAAGACGGAACCCAAAGCAGGCTCTAAGGGAATCAGCGCATTTCTGATAGAAAAAACATTCGCCGGATTTTCCACAGGGGAAAAACTCGACAAACTTGGCATGCGAGGCTCCAACACCAGTGAGCTGATATTTGAAGACTGTGCAGTACCGGAAGAAAACATGCTGGGTGAGCTGAATACCGGCGTTCAGTTACTGATGAGCGGCCTTGACTACGAGCGCGTTGTGCTTTCTGGTGGTCCCCTAGGAGTCATGCAGGCCTGTATGGACGTGGTGCTCCCCTACGTGCACGAACGAACACAATTTGGTCAACCCATCGGGCAATTCCAGCTGATGCAAGGTAAGCTGGCAGACATGTACACGACCATGAATGCCTCACGAGCCTATGTTTATGCTGTCGCTGCGGCGTGTGACAGAGGAGAAACAACAAGAAAGGATGCGGCTGGCGCCATTCTCTATGCTGCAGAAAAATGCACATGGATGGCGCTGGAATCTATCCAGGCTCTGGGCGCTAACGGTTACATCAACGACTATCCCACCGGTCGACTGCTCCGAGACGCAAAACTTTACGAAATCGGTGCCGGCACCAGCGAAATCCGACGTATGTTGATCGGCAGAGAACTTTTTGATGACACACGATGACACAAAACGGAGAGCTTATGAGTGAAGACCCGATCGTAATTACTGGTGCAGCACGGACTCCACTCGGAGGGTTTCAAGGTGACCTGGCCTCGGTTACAGCGCCGGAACTGGGTGCCATAGCCATAGACGCCGCTGTAGAACGATCCCGTATCGGTCCGGAGACCGTCGACGAAGTGTTGATGGGGTGTGTATTGCCCGCAGGCCAAGGCCAGGCCCCCGCGAGGCAGGCTGCTCTGGGAGCAGGCCTGCCGCTGGACGTCGGCTGTACCACAATCAATAAAATGTGTGGTTCCGGTATGAAGGCGGTGATGCTTGCAAACGACCTGATCGCATCAGGGAGTGCGGATACAGTAATTGGTGGTGGTCAAGAAAGCATGAGCAATGCGCCATTTCTCCTGCCAAAAGCCAGAGGTGGATACCGATTGGGTCACGGAGATGTGGTTGATCACATGTTTCTGGATGGTCTCGAGGATGCCTATGAGCCCGGTCGACTGATGGGTACGTTTGCCGAAGACTGTGCTGATCGATATGTGTTTTCGAGAGAAGATCAGGACGATTTCGCGATTGAATCCCTGACCCGTGCGAAAGAAGCCATCGAAAGCGGCGCTTTTCAGAATGAAGTTGTTCCAGTTACTGTTTCTGATCGGACAGGCGACCACCTTGTCGATTTTGACGAGCAACCGCTTAAAGGAAACGTCGAAAACATACCCCGCCTCAAACCAGCATTTCGCAAAGACGGTACTGTGACTGCCGCGAATTCAAGCTCAATTTCAGATGGTGCCGCTGCGCTGGTATTGATGCGTCTATCTGCTGCTGAAAGGGGCGGCCACGTTCCACTGGCCAAAATTGTCGGGCACGCCAGTCACGCCCAAGAACCTGCCCTGTTCACAACTGCACCCGTGTTTGCGATTAGAAAGCTGCTTGAAAAACTCAACTGGAAAGCAGCAGACGTTGATCTCTACGAGATTAACGAGGCATTTGCAGTTGTCACAATGGCGGCGATGCGTGATCTTGAACTGGATCCCCAAGCGGTCAACCGGCACGGTGGCGCCTGTGCTCTGGGTCACCCTATAGGTGCCTCAGGTGCAAGAATAATCGTGACCCTACTCTCAGCGCTTCAGAGATACGATATGCACAAGGGTATTGCGGCACTGTGCATCGGTGGAGGCGAAGCAACTGCCATGGCCTTTGAGCGACTGAACTGACCGGTTGTCAGCAAGTACACGCAGTCATGACTATCTTTAACAGTGCAGTCGAGATCAGTGGTAGTGATTTTCAGGAAAACCGCAGTGCCATGCGGATTAAGGTTGAAGAACTTCGTCGGGCTGTATCCACCGTCGCCATCGGTGGCTCACAGAGCGCCCGACAAAAACATCTTGATCGAGACAAATTACCAGTACGCGAACGGGTCAGTAAACTTGTTGATCCGGCAACACCATTTCTTGAATTTTCCCAGCTTGCAGCGTGGGGTATGTACGATGACCAGGTACCGGCCGCCGGAATCATCACTGGAATTGGCAGAATCAGTGGCCGAGAATGTGTTGTGGTTGCCAATGACGCAACCGTCAAGGGTGGCACGTATTTTCCACTTACCGTCAAGAAGCACCTGCGTGCCCAGACCATTGCTTCAGAGAACAGGCTACCCTGTATCTACCTGGTTGATTCGGGCGGTGCTTTTTTACCCAAACAGGACGAGGTGTTTCCGGATCGGGAACATTTCGGTCGAATATTCTTTAATCAGGCAAATATGTCTGCAGCCGGTATCCCGCAGATCGCCGTTGTGATGGGGTCATGCACTGCTGGCGGTGCTTATGTTCCCGCCATGTCGGATCAGACGATTATCGTACGTGATCAGGGTACTATTTTCCTCGGCGGGCCACCGCTTGTAAAAGCCGCAATCGGCGAGGAAGTCACTGCCGAAGACCTGGGTGGTGCTGACGTACACACCCGCCTATCAGGTGTCGCCGACTATCTGGCTGACAACGATGGCCATGCGCTTGAACTCACTCGTACTCTCGTTGCGAACTTGAACTCACCATTAAATACACCGCTTGAGCGGATTGAGCCCAGGGAACCCGTCTACGATCCACAAGAACTATATGGAGTGATTCCAAGCGATGTCAGAAAAGCCTACGATGTTCGCGAAGTAATCTGTCGAATCGTTGATGCCAGTGAATTTACGGAATTTAAGGCCCGATACGGGACGACGCTGGTATGCGCATTTGCCCGTATTCACGGATATCCCATCGGGATTGTCGCGAATAACGGTGTTCTTTTTTCCGAATCTGCACTCAAGGGCACTCATTTTATTGAGCTGTGCAGCCAGCGAAATATCCCGTTGTTGTTTCTTCAGAATATTACCGGTTTCATGGTAGGTAGACGCCACGAAAACCAGGGAATCGCCCGGGATGGTGCGAAGATGGTTACAGCGGTTGCCTGTAGCCGTGTACCCCGATTTACGGTGATCATCGGTGGTAGCTTTGGTGCAGGAAATTATGGGATGTGTGGTCGTGCCTACGACCCAAGATTTCTATGGATGTGGCCTAATGCCAGGATTTCAGTGATGGGTGGTGAACAGGCCGCATCTGTGCTGACGGAAGTGCGTCGGGACAACTCCCAGAGCCAGGGTAAGTCCTGGACTGATGATGACGAAGCAGCATTCAAAAACAGTATACGCAACCAGTACGAAACACAAGGGCATCCTTTTTATGCCAGTGCCAGACTCTGGGACGATGGTGTGATAGACCCCGTTGATACCCGTCAAGTTGTCGCGCTGGGAATCTCCGCTGCGTTGAATGCTCCTGTCGAACCGACGCGATACGGCGTCTTCCGTATGTGAGTGCCATGAAGACCGTGACCTGGGAAATTGACGACCGCGGTGTTGTTCACCTGACTCTAAACCGCCCGGCAGTACACAATGCTTTCAATGATGAGTTGATCATGGAGTTAACGGGTACATTGGAAAAGGCATCTGGCGAGGCTGGGATAAGAGCGCTCGTACTCAGTGGAAAAGGAAAGAGTTTTTCCGCGGGGGCCGATCTAAACTGGATGCATCGTGCTGCGAATTACAGCCCTGAAGAAAATCGTGCAGACGCCGACAAACTGGCAGCCATGCTGCATTCCCTAAACAGCTTTCCGGTGCCGACAGTCGCCGTGGTTAACGGTGCCGCATTCGGGGGAGGTGTCGGACTGGTTGCATCCTGTGACATCGCTCTGGCTTCAGACCGCGCCCTATTCTCCTTGTCGGAAGTCCGGTTAGGGCTGATACCCGCGACTATCAGCCCTTTCGTCGTTAACGCCATTGGCCAGCGCTCGGCCCGTCGATATTTCCTAACGGGTGAGCGATTTGACGCTACCACAGCGGCCCGAATCGGTCTGATCCACGATGTTGTTCCGGATTCTGACCTCGCTGAGGCGACTAACGCCATGATTGAGCAAGTTCTGGATGGCGGACCTCAGTCTCAGATTGCTGCCAAAGCACTGCTGTCACGCCTGCGTGACAAGAACGATGAAGAAGACCCTGTAGTCTGGACTGCCAGGCTAATAGCTGAAATTAGGGCCACGGACGAGGCCAAAAGTGGAATCAGTGCATTCCTGACAAAAACGCCTCCGCCCTGGCACTCCAAACCCTGATGCTACGCACCGTTCTGGTCGCCAATCGGGGGGAAATCGCCTGCCGAATCATCCGAACTGCAAAACGCGTTGGACTTCGGACCGTCGCCGTTTATTCTGAGGCTGACATTCGTGCCCCACACGTGGAGATGGCTGACGAGTCGGTCAACATCGGGCCAGCGCCAGTTGCGGAAAGCTACCTGAACCCTGACCGTATTCTTGATGCGGCGAAGTCATCGGCCACCGATACGATTCATCCTGGCTATGGATTCCTGTCAGAAAATGCTGCTTTCGCACGCGCCTGTGAAGCTGCCGGCTTGATATTCGTGGGCCCCCACGTTCACACCATTGAAACAATGAGCGACAAGGCCCAGGCCAAACAAGTCGCTGAGCAGGCTGGTGTACCGGTACTGGATGGAATCCACAGCGAAGACCAGTCGGTCACGGGCCTTGTCTCAAATGGGACCACACTGGGTTTTCCGCTGATCATCAAACCAGTATCCGGTGGTGGGGGCAAAGGTATGCATATTGCGGATACACCTGCCGAACTCCAAGTGCTTATTCCAACCAGTCAACGGGAAGCACAAACAGCTTTCGGCGACGACCGTCTCCTTCTTGAACGATACCTAGATCAACCACGCCATATTGAAGTCCAGATATTCGGGGATCAGCACGGCAATGTAGTTCACATGTTCGAGCGCGACTGCTCTCTTCAACGGCGGCACCAGAAAGTCATTGAAGAAGCCCCGGCCCAGAACCTGCGACCGGAACTCCGCACGCAATTGACAGAGGCGGCTGTCGCTATCGCAAAAGCGATCAATTACCGTGGAGCAGGTACCGTGGAATTTCTGGTCAGTGGTGATGAGTTTTTCTTTATGGAAATGAATACCCGACTCCAGGTCGAGCATCCAGTAACTGAAATGATCACTGGAATCGATCTCGTTGAATGGCAATTTAAAGTTGCTGCAGGTAAACACCTACCTTGCAAACAAAATCAGATTCTGTGCTTGGGGCATTCAGTAGAGGCAAGACTGTATGCCGAAGAAATCCACAACGGGTTTCTGCCCAGTGCTGGTGATTTGTTGTGGCTGCGCTTTCCGCCAGACAACGAGCATGTACGGGTCGACATTGGTGTCAGAACGGGCGACAGCATCGGTATTCATTATGATCCTATGATCGCCAAAATCATTGTTCACGATTGTGAACCCCGGCGGAGCTGGCAAAGGCTGATGCAAGCGCTGCGACACTGTGGTGTTGCGGGTCTGGGGACCAATCTGCCTCTACTGCGTGGGTTATCCAGCCACACAGCAGTTCGGTGCGCCGATACCGATACTGGATTTATTGAACGGAATGCCAATGAACTCGTGAATGCCAACGCCACCGATGTTAGTGCGGCAACCGCGCTCGCTGCATTTTACCTTTGGCGAAATGGCCCATTCTGCCAAAGACACGACCGACGTGGCGATGCCGATTCCCCCTGGTCCAGTGCCAGTGGCTGGCGAATGAATTTGCCGCCAGAACTGCGCTTCAACTTCGAGATCGACGGTGTTGCCCGGGAAGTGGTTGCAAAGGCCAACGGCAATACACTTGATGCCCAGATAGAGGACCGTTGCTGCCGAGTGTTCGAGTCGGTGACGCCAGGTGAGGATCTGTTTATCGTGCTGGACGGACAGATACTGCGGGGCACCGCGCTTATGTCAGGCCAGAATCTTTTAGCTGGTGTCAACGGCCTGTTCTTCACCGTGTCCGATTCCCAGAGCGCCCAGTCAAGTCAGATTGACCAGAATTCGGGAACTGTCCAAGCAACAATGACCGGCCGAGTTATCCAGATTCTGGCAAAACCAGGGGATCAAGTGGTCAAGGGAGACCCTGTGGTCGTTCTGGAAGCCATGAAAATGGAGCACAACCTGACAGCGCCTGTAACCGGCCAGGTACGCACCCTGGACACAAACCTGGATCAGTTCGTCGAACAAGGACACATCCTGGCTACAATTGATCCAGAGCCTGCACCGCTGACTGAGATTTAAACTTTAATCTTCTTCAGACCATGGCTTCGATCAGCATCGGCCCGCTGCTGCGAAAGCCCGCGGCCAGTGCGGTGTTGAACTGGTCGGCCGAATCTACCCTCACCGCTTCAACCCCCATGCTGCCGGCCATTGCGACCCAGTCCAGATCAGGCCTATCGAGATCGAAGATATCGTGCGTGGTTGGCCCAGGCACAGCGCCTACATTTCTGAGTTCTCCGTGGAGGACAGCATATGAACGATTGTTGAATATGACAGTTGTGACGTTAAGATTTTCTCGTGCCTGCGTCCACAGCGCCTGTATCGTGTACATGGCACTGCCATCACCGGAAAGACACAGCACTCGCCGATCAGGGCAGGCCACAGCTGCACCGGTCGCTTCCGGCAGAGCGCGTCCGATCGCTCCACCTGTACCGGCCAACCAATCGTGTGGCGGACAGCCTCGAGTAAACGAATGAAGTCCGCGACCCGAAGTAATCGACTCATCGGAGACAATTGCATCTTCGGGAAGCAAGTGACCAACCGCTGCCCAGACTGCCTCGAGTGTCAATTCACCCGAAGACAGATCAGGCCGCTTTGCTAATTCCAGATTAGGCAAGGTCGTCTGTGCACCGATCCCATCACACAGACGTTCAAGACCATCCGCAATATCCTCTTCGGCCGTTGCCAGAACATGGACTTCACAATCCTGTGGGATGAGCAGACTGGGCTTGTCTGGGTAGGCAAAAAATGCGACCGGTGCCTTGGCACCGACCAGAATCAGATGACGGATACCGTCCAGAACCTTTACCGCTTGGTCAACGACATAGGGAATACGTTCAACGGTGACGCGACCTGCCCCTCGCTCGGTTCTGGCTGACATCAATTCAGACCGTATTGCTGCGTTACTGTGCAGCGCAATCCGACCGGCAATCTCGAGCGTCGGTGCGCGCAGTGCTCTTCCACCCAGCAGCAACATAGCGGGCTCACCGGAACACAGTGCTGCAGCACAGTTTTCTACAGCAGCCTCACCAACTACTCCCGGCCTCTCTTGAACAGGAACCTCGGCGACACCGCCCGCTTCGCTCCAGGCAGTGTCGGCCGGTAGAATCAAAGTTGATATTGCCCCAGGGTATGTCCGCGCAGCAGCAATCGCCTCTGCCGCATCAAAAGCAACAGAATTTGAATCGACGGCGGTTCTAACCCAGTCAGAGACAGGGCGTGCGATGCCTTCGATATCGGCGGTCAACGGTGCGTCGTAGGCTACATGGTAAGTCGCATGCTCACCGATAATATTGACAACTGGCGTTCTGGCTTTTTTGGCGTTGTGAAGGTTCGATAGACCGTTGCCGAGTCCGGGGCCCAGGTGCAGCAACGTCCCTGCGGGTTTATCAGACATTCGGCCATAACCATCCGCAGCGCCGGTCACGACACCTTCGAACAAACACAAAATGCAGCGCATCCCATCAATCTTGTCCAAAGCAGCGCAGAAGTGCATCTCTGACGTACCTGGATTGGTAAAACACACATCAACGTCACCGGCCAACAATGTTCGAATTAGACTTTCAGCACCATTCATCGCAGGTCCCTTGATTTTTGTTGTGCAACACCACAGTGTAATTTTGAGGCCATACCGTCTCAGGCCCTATGTCAGGCGACTTGGCCTGCAAACTGATTCTTGAACTAAGCATCCATGCAAAACCCTCTGACCAACCCACTCCAAACTGAAGCCTAGAACTTTTATCAGTGACGAACCGCGTAGAACAGCGTCATCTGACTCTTGAGCTCAAGCACTTCAAAACTGTTAAAACCAGCCTGCTTCACCAGCGACTGCATCCCCGATGGACCAAGACACGTTCCAAGGCCAGGGCCGCCCGCAGCTAGCGACTGCGTCATACAGTGAAACACACTCATGCCGTAGTACAACGCGCCAATAGGATTAATATTCTCAGTGAGGCTGTCCGCGACCTTCGGTTCAATTATGAACAGTGTCCCATCAGAACTGAGCAATTCGCATAGTTTCTTCAGCACCCCCACAGGGTCTGTCAGATCATGAATACAGTCACAAGTGGTGATCAAATCGAATTGCTGCCCGGGTTCGAGATCCGAAAACGTACCTTGAACAAAATTAAGATTATCGGTAAGCCCTGCATCCCGGGCATTTTTACAAGCCTGCTCGATCGACGCCGGGTCAATGTCCAGACCGATGAATTGTGATTTAGCAAAAGCGCCGGCCATAGTAAGTGCTGCGTGTCCGGTACCACAGCCAAAGTCAAGCACCCGCCCTCCGGCGGTTAGCTTTTCGTACACTGTCGGCATTGACTTCAACCAATAGCTGACAAAACGCTGCTCGTAAAGCCCCCGATTCATCAGGTCTATAGCCAGTATTCCGTCCTGCCCATAATCCTCGAACGGAACACCACCGCCATTGATAAAAGCGTCCGACACTCTGGGCGCCACACTCAACATCATTGGTAATGAGTGGAGCAATCCTCCCATATAGTGATCGGTTCCTTCAGAGGCCAGAAGAAAACCGAGTTCATCAGGCAGTTCAAACGTTTCATTATCCATGTCGTATTGGAGATATTCGGCACACACCATTCCTTTCAGCCACTCTTCAACATAGCGCGGCTGCAAACCACTTTTTTCAATGATGTGCTCCATCGACATTGGCCCTTGACCGGAAAGAGTCTGAAACAAGCCGGTCTGCGCACCCACATATGCAAGGCCAGCTGCCATACCACCGGATAAGTCGCTCATCACCTTGCCTGCAAATTCTTTGATTCTCTCTTTTTCCATCGATAATCTCCCTGCTACTGGAAACTTCATTGGTCAGGTTTACCCCCGGCTACACAGTGGATGATACCTGACCGATTCTGCACGGGTGAAACAATATCCTGCTGTTTAACCCTTTCTGTAAGCGGGTTGAATCGGTGGACGCTATAACACTATTACTCGAGGCAGCACGGTACAATATTATTTTGTTGCCCAACTTAAGGTAAACCATGCTGGAAACCAGCCGCATTGTGCGCCGAATCACCCGGCAGGTTCGTATAGGGGGTGTCCGGGTCGGAGGGGACGCACCCATTGTCGTACAGTCGATGACCAATACCGATACCACCGACAGTGCGGCGACCGCTGAACAGGTCATTCAACTGGCCGAAACAGGATCGGAGCTCGTCCGAATTACCGTCAACACGGAACAAGCGGCATCGGCCGTTGAAGACATTCGTAAACGACTTGATGCGGCAGGCTGCACAGTACCTCTGGTAGGTGACTTCCACTACAACGGTCACAAACTTCTAGCCAAATTTCCAGCGTGTGCAGAAATCCTTGCCAAATATCGCATCAATCCCGGCAACGTGGGACGGGGTGACCGTCACGACAGCCAGTTCAGACAAATGATCGAAATTGCCTGCCGCTACGGAAAACCGATTCGCATCGGGGTTAATTGGGGATCTCTGGATCAGAATCTTCTTGCACAACGGCTTGACGAAAACGCTGCCCAGCCAACCCCAAAATCACTCGCGGAAGTCACCCGAAATGCACTGGTAGAATCTGCTGTGCAAAGCGCTGAATTCGCCGTACACGAGGGACTGACACACAATGCCATCATTCTCTCATGCAAAGTCAGTCGGGTGCAGGATCTCATCTCAGTGTACCGAGATCTCTCCGAGCGAAGCGACATGCCGCTACATTTAGGGCTGACCGAAGCTGGCATGGGCGATAAAGGTATCATCGCCTCTTCAGCTGCTCTGTCTATCCTGCTCCAAGAAGGTATTGGCGATACCATCCGGATGTCACTGACACCAGAACCGGGAGGTGATCGTACGCGCGAAGTCCGCGTCACACAGGATCTGCTGCAGAGCATGGGCCTTCGTTCCTTTAGCCCGCAGGTCACAGCATGTCCAGGATGTGGCAGGACAACCAGCGACTTCTTTCAGCACCTGGCAAGTCAGGTGCAGTCTCACCTCAAACAGCAGATGCCTCTGTGGCGTCTGCAGTATCCCGGTGTAGAGTCGCTCTCTGTGGCGGTCATGGGCTGTGTAGTCAATGGTCCGGGCGAGAGCCGCCATGCCGACATCGGAATTAGTCTACCAGGCAGTGGGGAACACCCTGTCGCGCCGGTTTACGAAGATGGGGAGAAAACAGTCACCCTCCGTGGCGACGATATCGCCGCTCAATTCCTAGCGCGGGTAGAAAACTATATTCAAAATCGGTTTACCGACAACTGATCCTACCGCACGGGTCTACCGATCCGAAGACTTACGCATTATCCCGGTTCATTGACCGGAACACCAATGTCGAGTTGGTGCCACCAAATCCGAAACTGTTTGACATCACCACGCTCAAACCTGCATTTTCCTGGCAGGTCAGCACAATTGGGAACCCCTCGGCCTCGGGATCGAGCGTGGAAATATTGGCAGACCCTGCTATAAAGTCACCGTCAAGCATCAGCAGCGAATAGACCGCTTCGTTAACACCCGCTGCGCCAAGCGCATGCCCCGTAAGAGACTTTGTCGCACTGATGGGTGGAATCTGGTCGCCGAACACTTCTGCAATAGCATTGAGTTCCCGAATATCGCCAACCGGTGTACTGGTTCCGTGGGTATTCACATAATCAACAGATTCTTCAACCCCTTCTAATGCCTGGCGCATGCACCGAACCGCACCTTCTCCTGAGGGTTGCACCATGTCGAAACCGTCAGACGTTGCACCATATCCTACCAACTCGGCATAGATTTTTGCGCCGCGCTTTACTGCGTGTTCGAGTTCTTCCATAACCAATACACCACCACCACCCGAAACCACGAAGCCGTCCCTGTGGGCATCATAGGTTCGCGAGGCGCTCTGGGGGTGGTCGTTGTACTTTGATGACAGAGCACCCATGGCATCAAAAAGTACTGTCGTTGACCAATGAAGTTCCTCACCACCACCGGCAAATACGACGTCCTGTTTGTTGAGTTGAATCAATTCCGCCGCATTTCCAATACAGTGAGCGCTTGTTGCACAGGCTGAACTGATCGAATACGACACGCCTTTGATTTTGAACGCCGTCCCTAAACATGCTGCCGTGCCGCTGGCCATAGTTCGCGTCACCATATAGGGTCCCACCCGTTTTACGCCCTTCGCCCGAAGTGAGTCCACGGCCTCGACAATATTTTCAGGTGACCCACCACCGGAGCCTACGACTAACCCCGTTCGCGGATTCGATATCATGCCATCTTCTAGGCCCGAATCTTCCAGGGCATCACGCATTGCCAGATAGTTGTAGGCCGCGGCATCACCCATAAACCGCTTTACCTTTCGGTCTATTTCTTCCGTTAGATCAATATCAATACTGCCGCAGACCCTCGATCGGAAGCCAAGTTCCTCATATTCTTCACTGTAGACAATACCGGAACTACCGTGTCGAAGAGCAGCTGCTACTGCCTGGTGACTGGTCCCGATACTCGACACAATGCCTATGCCCGTCACAACCACTCGTCTCATATCTCACCTCCGGATTCTGAGCCGACGAATAAGCCAACGCGTAGATCTTTCCCGGTGTAGATTACCTTTCCGTCGGCCTCGACCTGACCATCTGCAATGCCCATGAAAAGCTTTCTCATCACGACCCTTTTCAACGACAGCTGGTAACGCACTAATTTGCAGTCCGGTGTCACCTGCCCGGTAAAGCGTATTTCTCCTGAACCCAGCGCGCGACCGTGTCCCGGGCCCCCCTTCCAACCGAGAAAAAAGCCCACCAACTGCCAGAGGGCATCGACTCCCAGACAACCTGGCATCACGGGGTCATCTTCAAAGTGACACGCAAAGAACCACTGCTCCGGATCAATGTCCAGTTCCGCGATCACTTCACCCTTGCCATAAGCACCCCCCTTGTCAGAGATATGTGTGATGCGATCGAACATCAACATCGGTGGCAAAGGCAAGTGTGCATTGCCATCACCGAACATCTGGCCGTGGCCGCACGCCAACAAGTCGGCTCGCTCGTAGGAACTCTGTCGGTCAATATTCATTGGTCGACCCGTTGGCTAATCACTTAACTGTACTTAGCATGTCGAAAAGATTTGGAATCTCCGATCAGTTGATAGAGATTATATCGTGGTCCAATCCCACACTGGCCGGAAAAATTAACCCTCGACCACGATAAGATGAAGTCTGCGGGGCCCGTGAGCACCGTACTGTACCGTCTGTTCGACATCTGCTGTCTTTGACGGTCCGGTAATCAGGTTCACTACGCGGGGCAATCCGTCTGGCAACGCACGCAGTCGTGCCCAAATATCTTCCTGGTGTCTCATAATTAAGGTCGAATCCAAAATAATGATATGGTCATCGGGCAGGAAATTATGGGAAGTCCACCGCTGTTCTCCGCTGAGGAGCACCAGAGTACCTGTCTCGGCAATACCGGCGTAAGCTTCGCTGATTGCTACTGAATCTTCGACTGTTGCAGGGCGCTTCTCTACAGAAATATCATCGGGCCACAACACCGTATCCAGCAGTTCTCCCTGCCCGACCAGAAGTTCTTTAGGATTATCTATGGCGGTCAGGTGACGCAGTATCGCAGGCGGCACTTCAACCAGGCCCGCTACGCGTTCATAGGTACCGTGGACGGCAGCATGCTTGTCACAAAATCGCTGTATCAGTGAATCTTCTACGAAGGGCTGGATGTGAGCCTGGGATGCCGAGATCCGTTTTTCTACCAATTCGACGCGGCTGGGAGAACGCTGTTTTCCGACAACCAGAGAGGACCGCACAGCCTGAAGAATATCGTTCCTCGCGTCGGTCATGTGTCATTGTCTCTTTTGGCCTGCCACTGAACCTGAAAAGTACGCTTTTCCGGCACTGCCATATCGCGACTCCCTGTCCATCCACCCGCACCCGGCAATCTACGTAGGACACCCTGTCCTCTGCCAAAACGGTTCATCAGCCAGACAGGTAGTGCGACGATACCCTGGTAGAGTCTTGGTCGACGTGCAAACCAGGCCCACAATGACAACAGGCGTCTGCCCAGCCACGGGTTGAGATTTCGACGATACTGCTCAAATCTGTGTTTTCGAAGCATGTCTGACAATGGAATTCGCACCGGACACACCTCATTACAGCGACCATTCAGGGTACAGGCGTTGGGTAGATCGTACGACCGATCAAACCCCTGCATGAGTGGCGTGAGCACTGACCCCATAGGACCTGGATAGACCCAACCGTAAGCATGGCCCCCGACTACTGAATACACCGGACAGTGGTTCAAACAAGCACCGCAGCGTATACAACGCAACATTGACTGATAACGGCCAGCCAGCATAGCAGATCGACCATTGTCCAATAGCACAACATGGTATTCGGTTGGGCCTTCGACCTCCCCCTCGCGACGCGGTCCTGAATATAAAGTCGTGTAGGCAGACATTTCCTGGCCAGTGGCGCTGCGGCCCAGGATTCGCAGGAACGTAGAAAGATCATCCAGTGAGGGGATGACCTTCTCAATGCCTGCTGTAATGATCTGAACGCGAGGCAGGGTGCTGGAGAGATCTCCATTTCCCTCGTTCGTGACAATGACATTTGCACCAGACTCGGCGATCAAAAAATTAGCGCCGGTAATACCGACGTCGGCGCGGGCAAATACGCTACGCAGTACAGCGCGTGCTTCGTTTACGATGGCTTCCCGGCGTGTGACCCGTTCAGAAAATCCATGACTCTTGTGATTTTCGTAAAACAGTTCGGTGATCTGCTCTCGGGTCTTATGAATCGCCGGGGCGATGATGTGGCTGGGTGACTCACCTGCAAGCTGAATAATATATTCACCTAGATCAGTTTCGGCAACTTCAATGCCGGCTTCTTCAAGCACTCTGTTGAGTTCCATCTCTTCGGATACCATCGACTTACCTTTCGCAACGAGTCGGGCATCAGCATCGAGACATATCTTCTTGACAATTTGGCAGGCTTCTTCGGCCGTCTGCGCCCAGTGAACATGACCACCATTCTCGATCGTCTTGCGCTCATAGCGTTCAAGATAGAGATCGAGATGGTTGAGCACATGATCTTTGATATCCCGGGCTGTATCACGTAGGGAATCAAACTCCGCCAGGTCTTCGACAGCAATCCGTCTTGCACCGACAAAACCACCTTTCGCCCGGTCCATCGCCTGCTGTAATGCAGGATCAGACAGTGCCTCCCGTGCCTTACTCTTAAAAACTGCTGCAGAAGTTGCCGCCTGCGTCACGCTTCATCCTCCGGCTCAGCAATACCCGGTCCATCCGCCATACCAGCAAGTACTTCTGCGATATGGAACACCTTGGCTGCACTTCCCTCTCGGCGCAGGCGACCGGCGATGTTTAACAAACATCCTAGATCCCCGCCCAGCAGGGCATCTGCCGAGGTTTGTTCTAGATTAGAAGCCTTGTTTGACACCAGCCGAGTAGAGATTTCCGGGTACTTGACACTGAAAGTTCCGCCAAATCCACAACAGACATCTCGGTCGTCAAGTTCTGCCAGTGACAGACCCTTGACCAAAGACAATAACTGCCGTGGCTGCTCCCGAATCCCAAGTTCACGCAGACCTGAACACGAGTCGTGATAGGCACACTTTGCCGGATAACATGAATCCAACGAATCTACCCGCATGACCTCAACCAAAAAGCGGGTCAACTCCCACGTCTTGGCTGCCATTCGTTGAGCTCGATGAAGCCAATCTAAGTCGTATCTGAACAGTCTCGGAAAATGTTCACTGAACATTCCTGCGCACGACCCTGAAGGGACAACGATATAGTCAAACTGATCAAAGACTTTGATGATCTGCTTTGCAATCGCGAGACTGTTGGCCTCATCCCCATTGTTGTAGGCAGGCTGACCGCAACAACTCTGACTGCGTGGCACCTCTACCTCACAACCGGCCTGCTCCAGTAACTTAACGGCTGCAAACCCAATCCTTGGCCTCATAATGTCTACGAGGCAGGTTACGAAAAACCCAACTGTCGGTTTTTTCAGAGTATCGCTCATCTGGTGCCCACTCACTCGAACGGCAGGATATGCTACCGTACGACTCTAACATCGTTTAGCGACCGGGTATGATCGACCAGTATCCGACCCATAAACCGACCGTCTGATCCACTAATTCACCGGTGTATTTGATGGACTGACCAATCGATCAGATATGCATTTGTCCAGATTTCGAGACCGACCAGAATATCTCCTTTTGATTATGGCGGCTGCTGTACCCCTGAGCTTTGCAACATGGCAGGCACTGCTCAACAACTTTGCGATTGAGCGAGCTGCCTTCAGCGGTGCGGAGATGGGTATTCTGCAAAGCCTTCGTGAAGTCCCAGGATTCCTCGCGTTCCTAGTGGTGTTTCTTTTGTTTCTATGTCGAGAGCAGACCATAGCCTATGTGTCGTTACTGTTGCTGGGCGTGGGCACGCTGGTGACCGGGTGGTTTCCAAGTGTTATCGGGCTCTATGTCACTACCGTGGTTATGTCGCTTGGATATCACTACTTTGAGACTGTTCATTCCTCATTGTGTCTACAGTGGATCGATAAGGACAAAACACCTGAATTACTTGGAAGGGTGATCGCGGTGGGTGCATTTACCTCTATTGTGATCTATGGCTTTATCTGGATTACGTTCGAGGTCCTAGGCATTGATTTCTCGCTTGTCTACTTTTGGGGTGGTGGTGCAACTGCGGTAATCGGCTTAGTTTGTTGGCTGCTGTTTCAGCAGTTCCCTGAAAAAGTCAAACAGAACCGTCAGATGGTACTCCGTCGACGATACTGGCTGTATTACGCTCTCACGTTTCTCTCGGGCGCAAGGCGCCAAATATTTATCGTGTTTGCGGGATTTCTGATGGTCGAAAGATTTGGATTTGATGTCGCAACGATTTCAATACTATTTCTGGTGAATGCAGTACTCAACATGCTGTTCGCCGCCCGTTTGGGACGATTGATCGGTAATATAGGTGAGCGGCGAATTCTAATTTTCGAGTATGCCGGGCTTACGATTGTCTTTACAGCCTACGCATTCGTGAACAACGCCGGTATAGCCGCTGGTCTTTACATCATCGACCATTTTTTCTTTGCACTTGCCATAGCAATTCGAACCTACTTCCAAAAAATTGCCGATCCGGCCGATATTGCAGCGACCGCTGGTGTTGGTTTTACCATCAATCACATCGCTGCGGTGATCTTGCCTGCTGTATTAGGTTTTCTATGGCTTATCTCACCGTCAGCAGTATTCCTGGTGGGTAGTGCACTAGCGGTTCTATCGATGCTACTTTCATTCAACGTGCCAGCTAACCCCTGCCCGGGAAACGAAGTAGTTCATGGTCGTTGGGGATCAGTCACGGATCCTACAATGAATACCGCTCGTCAGAATTGATTCCCTGCCAGTTTCGCCATGATAATCTGGCCACTAGTACACTGTGAATGAGATTTCGTATCCAGCAAACTTTCTGATATTCAAAACGCCTTGATCTAGAATCAGATATTGCCCTTTGATCCCTTCTAGAGTGCCCTTTACACTCTTTTCCTTATCAAAATTAAACGCCTTTATTTTTTCCGGGTAGCGTAAAACCGGATAGAAAATCCGTGTCGGCTCTTCCTGCTCTTTCAGGCGAACAGTCGATGCACCGAACTGTAACTGGCAATCTGTGAGTAACGCTTCGCTAGATATTCGCAGTTGTTCCCATTCGAACTTGAGATCGATCTCGGTTTGTCCGCCTTTCAGCATTCGACGCCAGTCCGTTTTATCATTGACTGTGCCTTTTAGGGCGGTCTCCATCAGACCCGACTGCAGCCGGGTATCGACTTCAGCGATCGCCAATGCCTGAATCGCACCCTGGTCTATCCAGCGTGTTGGCACTTGTGTTTTACGTGTGATCCCCACTTTCAGGCCGGAAGAATTGGCAAGATAAACCACGTGAGGTTGCATACAATGGGTCTCTCCCCACTGTGGTTCCCTGCATGTTCCTTTATGGTAATGACACAGTTCGGGCCTGACGATACACGTATCGCATGCAGCCAGTCGACGTAGGCAGGGAAAACAGTACCCCTGATTGAAGCTCTTACTCGTTTTACGATCGCATTCAATACAAAATATTCTTCCAGAATAAACGAGAGAAATCTCCTGCCCAAGCAGGGAATTTAAATCGATCAGCGTTTCTCCCACCGGCAACCGGTAATGAACCGGGTCGACCAGTTCGGTACGCATTTTTCGAAGTGTTCCTTCTGTCATCTGAATTAATCCGGAATGTCGCTTTCTTTACGTCCAGTCACCAGCCGGATGGGAGGCGCCTGTTAATGCGAATCTGTTCCGATGTAACACTAATATAATCTCCTTTGACCAGATCGCTCATGATCCGACTCACCATCTCCCTGGAAGAACCAATCATGTCGGCGATAAGCTGGTGTGTGAGGCGCTCGTTGACAACATATACATCGTCTGCGACCACCGATCTGCGCTCGAGTACATCTACAATTCGACAATAAACATCCTTCAGTGCAAGGCTCTCCACGTTCTTCGTCAATCGCCTTACCATATGGGCCAGTGAGCGAATGAGTGATCGAACAAATTCAGGATGATTGTCCAATAGATCCATAAACTGATCTCTATAGATAATCAACAGTTCAGTATTTTCCAGTGCGGCGACCGATGCCGATCTGGGTTCTTCATCCAGCAGGGCGATCTCACCAAAACATGCCCCTGCAGATTCGACTGTTAGAACCACTTCTTTCCCATCATTGTCGCTCAAAAGAACCTTGATTCGTCCGCTGACCACGACATAAAGCCCGTCAGCTGGATCTCCTTCCATAACGATAACACTCCCCCGCTTAAACCAGCTGCGGGTCGAACATTGAGCAAGTTGATCAAGGTCTGATTGTTTCAGGCCCGAAAAAATGGGCACTTCGGCAAGTATCGTGGAATTCACTCATTACTCCAGCAGGTATTGATGACCTCGCGTCGGAACAACACAGAGTATCCAGGCAGGTCTATCAGCGCAACTAACCGTAGTTCAGTTGCGCTGACGGCGTTTGCGCCGTGAAGTCTTGCCACTATTCTGCGATGCATCTTTCCGGCTTGGAAGGGCTACTGCCTTTGCCAACTGCGGGAATTCTGCAGTCTGATGCGGAATTGCCATTGCCGCGACAAAATGCTCCTGGAATCGTGGTTCCACAGCTGTCTCGATTTTTTCTATCCGACGGACCTCTTTTTCTATTTCCTGCCGGGCATTCTGATCAACCAATGCGATATGCGCGCCGGTCCCCGCAGCGTTTCCCGCGGATGTGACATTGTCGAGATCACAATCTGGAATCAAGCCCAATACCATGGCGTACATCACGTCGATGTGAGAACCAAATGCACCGGCAAGCCGAATCCGATCAACATACTGGATTCCAAGACCATCCATCAACAATCGAATACCAGCGTACAGTGCTGCCTTAGCCAGCTGAATAGCCCGGACATCATTTTGTGTGATGCGTAGGGTCACACCCTGGTCATACAGCTCATAGGAGAATGTCCGTTCATCAGAGATAATGCGGCGAGACCGGCTTGCCTGGCTACCATCGATCACACCGTCGCTGGAGCAGATTCCTGAGAGCACCATTTCCGCAATGACCTCGATGATCCCAGAACCACAAATACCCGTTACGCCGTAATCGGCAATACTCTGATCAAAACCTGTTTCATCAGACCAGAGATCCGAACCAATAACCTTGAATCTAGGTTCAAGCGTATCTCGATCAACGCGAACTCGCTCTATTGCACCTGGTGCAGCCCTTTGCCCGCAACTGATCTGAGCACCCTCGAAAGCCGGTCCGGTTGGACTGCTTGCCGCAAGCATCCGATGTCTATTTCCCAACACGATTTCCGCATTAGTGCCAACATCAACCAGCAGCGTTATTTCCTCACGTAAATAAGGTGCTTCAGACAAGACCACCGCAGCCGTATCTGCACCGACATGGCCGGCAATACAAGGCAAAACATAAGACCTCGCCCCGGGGTGCAGGTCGAGGTCCAACTCACTGGCTTTGAGCTCGATCGCCTGATCAGTTGTTAAAGCAAAGGGCGCACCACCGAGTTCTATCGGGCTGATTCCCAGCAACAGATGGTGCATAACAGGGTTACCAACAAAGGTCGCATCCAGAACGTCGGTGGTGTCATAGCCAGCCTGCCGACAGACTTCCTGCGCCAGTTGGACGATCGCAGCCCGCACCACCTGTGTCATTTCCTTGTCGCCGCCAGGGTGCATCATGACATAGGATACCCGACTCATCAGGTCCTCACCGAAGCGGATCTGTGGGTTCATCATGCCCGAGGAAGCCAGGACTTCACCGGACGAAAGATCACACAAATGCACTGCTATCGTGGTTGATCCGACATCGACTGCGATGCCCAAAGCACGATCTTTGAATCCGGCCCAGGTCGCTATGATCTGCTTCTGTCGATAAACAGCTACGGTGACTTTTCGTTCACCTGATTTCAGACAGCTCTGTAGCATCTCAAGCACGTGCCGATCACAGCCAAGGCCGGTTAGACCCCATTCAAATTCCAGCTCCTCGAACAACCGCTGTAGGTCACCCGTCGGGTCATGTATATTGGGTTCAGGCACATCCAGGAAATGCAGACGCACCAAGGGATCCACATCAATGTCGTGTACTTCAATCCTTTTGCGTATAACCTGTCTGTGGACCTGGCTATCGGCCGGCACGTCTATGACCACATCGCCCAGAATTTTAGTCGAACAACCCAGGCGGCGACCTTGGGCAAGCGATTGCTGTCGGTCGTATTCCAATTCACTGTCACTGCAGGCTGATAGATTGGCCAGATTCGACTCGATTCCGTGCTTGGGAAAAGAACCTTCACTGAGAAGAACCTGACAACGACCACAGATTGCTCGACCCCCGCAAACCGAATCGATATCCACACCGAGTTCCTGTGCGGCCTGCAGCACCGTAGTGCCCGTCTGGAAACGACCGCGTCGGCCCGAAGGTGTAAATACGACCAGTGCTTCTGCCATTGTTCTACTCAATCCCTGACTCAGTACCCATTCGAATCAGTTCGTCGGCATTCACTGTGTAGTAATCCGATGCATCGTCACAGTAAATATGTTCTTGTGTGCTAAGACCTGTAGGCACGTCCAGTGATCCAGCTGCTACAGACATTGAAGTTGACCCATCCAATTGCCAAAACAGGCTGGAACCACAGCGACGGCAGAAACCGCGCTTGGCCTTTGATGACGAGCGATACCAGGACAATGTATTCTGGCAGTCAATCTCAATGGCCTCTACTGGGGCTGCGGTTGCTGCCCAGAGGTGACCACTGCTCCGCCGACATTGTGAGCAATGGCAAACGAGCACGTTGCGCAGCTTACCCGTTATCTTGAAGGTGACGGCACCACACAGGCAACGGCCATGGCGTTTTGAGCTCGTCATCTTGCTGAACGGCGGCGTCGATTCCGCCCTCGTTCTCGGGTGCCACCTGTCTCAGCATCTTGCACCGGCTCCCGGTATTTTTTTATCCAATGCAAACAATCGGGGTCGTGCCCCATCATTACATCGGCCCCTGAAACGGCCTGTATCACTTCTCCATGTAACGGATTTGTAATAGCCGATGTCATACCCGCACCTATTGCCATGGCAAGGAACGCCGAGTTCAGCCCATTCCGGTTAGGCAGGCCAAAACTGATGTTGGAGGCACCACAGGTAGAGTTCACTTTCAGTTCTTCACGCAATCGGCGGATGATACTCATCACCTGCAGGCCCGCATCATTCAATGCGCCAATAGGCATAACGAGTGGGTCTACAATAACATCCTCACGCGGTATTCCATGGTCTCCGGCACGCTCTACAATTTTTCTGGCTACTTCAAACCGGACAACTGGATCCTCGGAGATACCAGTCTCATCATTCGAAATCGCAACTACTGCAGCATTGAATTTCTTAACCAGCGGGAGAACACTCTCAAGACGTTCTTCCTCACCCGTAACCGAGTTCACCAGCGCTTTACCCTGATATACCGAAAGGCCCGACTCCAGGGCCGCAACGATCGATGAATCAATAGACAAAGGTACATCGGTAAGCGACTGAACAAGTTGTATGCACTCGGCGAGAATAGCAGGTTCATCGGCGAGCGGTATGCCGGCGTTTACGTCCAACATATGGGCGCCAGCTGCTATCTGTGCCAACGCGTCGGCTTCGACCCGACTGTAATCTCCATTTTTCATTTCCTCTGAAAGAACCTTACGCCCAGTAGGATTGATCCTCTCACCGATAATGCAAAACGGCTGATCAAATCCTATTCGAAGCTCCCGATTTTTCGAACTAACTAGCGTAATGGTCACTGCATACTCCTTAAGTCTTAAAGGTCCCCAGCATTGACGGCACCGATGGCGATCGCCCGTTCAGCACACCGGATTTCTGGATAATTTCCGCCACCATCTCTTCCTGTCTATAGGCCATCACATGTACACCTGCAATTCCATCGATCTCCTTGATCTGTTGGATCAATTCGATGCAAATCTTTACACCTTCTTGCTGTTGATCGACAGCACCTTCGAGCCGGGTGATCAGATCATCGGGAACATGAACACCAGGAACATTTTCCCGAATCCATTTCGCTGTTCTGGCGGAAGCCAATGGACCAACCCCAGCTAGGATAAAACACCGCTCGTGTAACCCAAGATTGCACACCTCACGCATGTAGTCTTTAAGTCCTGGTACGTCAAAACAATACTGTGTCTGTATAAACTGAGCGCCTGCCTCAATCTTTTTTTTGAGTCGTTGCGGCCGGTAATCCACCGGTGGTGAAAAGGGATTGGCCGCAGCACCTATAAATAGATCGGGCGGTGTCGAAAGCTTCCGCTCACTTAGAAATTGAGATTCATCCCGCATATAACGAACCGTTTGTAACAGGGAAATACTGTCAAAATCAAAAACCGCCTTGGCATCAGGCTGATCACCCGCCTGTACACCATCCCCGGTCAGGCACAGGATATTCCGGACGCCCATCGCTGCAGCTCCCAGTATATCGCCCTGTATTGCAATGCGATTCCGGTCACGGCATGAAATCTGCATGACGGTGGAATAACCAGCTCTTGTCAGCAAGGCACAAACGCCAACACTCGACATGTGGCAGTTGGCTCCAGAGCCATCCGTTGCGTTGAGCGCATCGACATGACCCGCAAACAATGCTGCGCGTTTATAGACTTCTTGGGGGTCGGCCGAATCTGGTGGTGACAACTCTGCCGTCACAGCAAGCTGCCCCGATCGTAATACCTGTTCCAATTCACTGCGCAGCATTACGGTTTCCAATAGCGCACCGACGGGTCATGCGCAATCCAGTTCTCTGGGACTGTGTTAATCAACTTTCCAGCCTTTCAGACTGCAGCTCATGTGATCGCCTTATCTTTACTGCCGTAAGCCAGGATGAACGACCCCGACTTCTGCTGGTAAGGGGTGGCTGCACCTGTCGTATGCCTGACTGATCCCTCATCCGTTGTATGCCCTCCCAAGCATCAATCCAGACACAACGCATGGCAGGGTGGACCTCGCAACCTTCATCTTGTCTGACACCTCCACAGGGCCCATTACGTAATTTTTTTGGACAGTTCATTGGACAAGACATTCCGGTTGAACCCAGAAGACAGTCCCCACACATCTGGCAATCGAATAGCAAAGTCTTGAACTGACGCTCGACAAATTGGAAATAGGGTTCGATGCGCTCGTACCCAACTGAAGTCCACAGCGGATGCAGTCTACTCAACACGGCTTCCAGAGCTTGATAGGCCATTTCTAGCTGGCGTGAGTAGCGTACTGACCATCTTCGGACAACGTACATCTAGCCTTACCCCTAGTTAGGTAGACTCAGTTTTAACGCCCTTGGCCCGGATCAGTGCCAACAGGTCGTCATCGTTATAGCGTTGTTCAAGTACATGGGCTAATTCTTTAGTAGCCGATTCAAGATCATCACCACAGGTGGAGGCTTCCCGCCGCCATTCACTTAAGTAGGCATCACTACTGCCTTTACCCGCTCGCATTGCGGCTCGATCAATGGCCGCTTGGAATCGTTGACTGAGCTGTACCTTGCTCGTCGATCGCCCTTTTTTTGCGATAACCTGTGACGGAATATCCCGCCAATAGACCGTAATTAGTTTAGGCATCAGGTTGTCCTTGCAATCATTGGAGCCGATACCATAAACCGGTCCAGGCCTGTTTCGAGCTCACCGAATCCGGTCCAGCGATATTCAAACTGCAGCCCCAGGCGATCCGCTGCAGAGCGCGCCTTTGTAACCAACTCCGGTGTTTCCGTCTGTGACAGATACAGCAATCGAGTGTAATTCCTGAAATAAGTCTGTTTGAGATCGGGATACCGATCCAGCCCTAACTCATCCATGACCAGCCTGTCAAAATGACGAGCCAGGAAGTCAGTCAAGTAAAAGGTGCCAGGTTCAGTATCGTGCAACTGTTTAAAGACCTCCGACCCAGCATAAAACTGGTAGCAATGGGCACCTTCCAGTCTCTCCACCCCGAGCGGTTCGAGCATACCGTCCAATAGACCCCCTGTCCCACAATCTGCGTACGCCACAAATATGTGGGCATATCGATCGTGATTGCTCTGGATCTTGTCCAGCACACGGTTGGGAATCTGATCCGGACGGTTATGAAGGCCAGCAGGCAGGCACTGAACATCTACATCAGTCCACCCATTGATATCGATCAGTTGCTGGATCTCTCTGGCGAGCGCACCGCAAGCAATGATCAGTTTTCCAGACTGTTGGCCCATTGGGTTACTCTCCTGGCACTTCTTTGACTGCTCTACCAGTCTATCGCCTGCTCTGCTCCCTCAATCACCAATAGCTTAGTACTTAATCTTTACCTGTCAGTACTTACGCTGGGATCGACTCACCCCTGCGCTGTGCAATCATCTGCTTAGCTGTCTCTACTGCCACGGCTGCATCTCGACAGTAAGCATCTGCACCAATCGCTTTCCCGAATTCCTCGTTCAAGGGTGCCCCACCCACCAACACGATATGGTCATCCCGAATGCCTTGTTCGACCAAGGTATCAATAACTACTTTCATATACGGCATGGTCGTAGTCAGTAGCGCAGACATGCCCACGATGTCCGGTTTGTGTTCTTCGATTGCTTCGAGAAAGTTTTCGACTGGGTTATTGATGCCAATGTTATAGACCTCAAATCCCGCTCCCTCAAGCATCATGCTTACGAGATTCTTGCCGATATCGTGGATATCACCTTTTACAGTGCCAATCACCACTGTACCAATACTTGCCGCTCCAGTTTCCGCCAGTAACGGTCGCAGAATCGCCATACCACCTTTCATTGCGTTGGCTGACATCAGAACTTCGGGCACGAACAAAATTCCATCCCGAAAATCGATACCGACAATTCGCATCCCCTCTACCAGAGCGTCCGCGAGAAGTTTATCCGGAGCCCAGCCTCGCTCTAGCAGTATGTTCGTTCCCTCTTCAATCTCTTCTTTGAGGCCATCATAAAGATCGTCGTGCATCTGCTCAACGAGTTCCTCGTCGGACAATGTATTCAGATCTAGTTCTTCTTCAGACTCTGCAACTTCAGTTTCTGTCATTGTCATCGCACCTTGCAGTTGATGTTTTACGACACGGAATAAACGTGCAGACGGCTAACCGTCACTACCACAGCGGCATTCTAGAATTAATACCCAGATCTGTTGATTTACGCGCGACATATGAGATCTATTTTGCGACACCTAGACCCATAAATCATTCGATAACTTCCTGGTCTAACTACCTGCAATAAACGAACCCAATAAAGAACAGATAAAATAATATTACAATCAAAAACACGGACTGTCAGCATTCAGGAGAACCTCAGAAATATGCCTGAACGGGCTTTAGGATCGAAACAAGTTGACTTGGGCGGCATAACCAGGCCTCGATCTGCAATGCTCATCAAGTCCCTCATGGAAGTCGGGTAGCAGGCAATACCAGCCCGCCATCCTTCCTCAGCCCGTTGTCTCAAACCATTCAATCCGCTATCACCTGTAACAAAATCAAGTCGAGGGTCAAATCGATCATCCCCGATACCCAACACAGGTTCAAGAAACAAGTTTTGCAACAGTGATACATCCAGACTACCAACCGGATCGTTGGGTACTCGCGCCGAGCGCACCTGCAATCGAAACAGCTGGTTTTCCACCAGCAAAGTGAACTCACCTGGCTTGGATGGCAGCATCGTCTTCCTATCGTCGGAAATCTGATCAACTGTAAAGTTTAACGCGAGCTGGTCAATCAACTGCTGCACTGAAAGCCCGTTCAAATCACGAACACATCGGTTAAAAGAGAGGATCCTCAACTGAGTTGCCGGGAACAGTGCCGCCAGAAATTTATCCCAGGGGCCATTGTTTGATCGACTGGCAGCATGTCGAACGCTAGCTGCCATTCTATGGTGCCCATCGGTAAGGTAAGCCACCTCAACGCTCAAAAACTGAGCTCGCAGAATATCGATCTGCTCGGCCTCGACAACCTTCCAGACTGTCTGGTGCACTCCATCTTGCAGTGAAAAGTCAAGCAACGGTTTACCCTGGGTAATAATTTCTACAGTTCTATCAATTCGAGCATCATCCTGATAAGCGAGACAAATGGGGCTAGAACTCACACCAACATGCTGCAAGTATTGCGTGAGTCTATTTTCATGTTCAGAACGCGTATGCTCATGTCTGTGAATGCGACCTTGCCGATACTCAGTCACCGGCACTTCTGCGATGACAGCCGTCTGAACATGGTCTCCGGTATGCAGTCGGTAAATGTACAGCGCCTCATGAGGTTGAAGCTCGAAGGTCGAATCCTCCAACATTTTTTGAACCGCGTTAAGATTGTAATCCAGAATCATCTCGGGCGATGGATTTTCCGACTCAGCATAGTCCTCCGGTGTTCTCATCGTTTTAATGAAGTTCGACGGGTTTGCCTTAGCGTAGGTCATGCGTTCGGCAGGCGCCATTGAATCGTAAGCAGGTGCAACCACGCGCTCTGCCCGATCACGGCAGACGACATAGGGTTTGAAGGTGTGGATCTGTGTCAAGCAGGTTTACCTGTAAGCGAAACGGGCCTTACCCTGGGTTATTTTCCCGAAATGCAACCATAAACTCTGCCAGTGCCGTTACACCCGTACGCGGCATAGCATTGTAGATGCTCGCTCGACATCCACCAACACTCCGGTGTCCCTTAAGATTAAGCAGGTCAGACGCGTCCGACTGCTTGAGAAACTCTGCTTCGAGATTGTCGTTGGGCAATCGGAAAACCACGTTCATAGCCGAGCGGCACATGCTTTCAACGGGACAACTGTAATACCCGTCGCTGCTGTCGATCACCGAATACAGCAGGTTGGCTTTCTCCTGTGTTTCTCTTTCGATAACATCGAGCCCACCCTTCTCATTCATCCACTTAAGTATCTTTCCCAGCATGTAAATCGGAAACACTGGTGGAGTGTTGAACATAGAATTTTTCTCAGCATGGACGGCATAACGCATATAGCGCCCGATGTCAGTGTTGCAGTTCTCCAGTATTGACTCCCTCACAAACACTAGTGCCATTCCGGATGGACCCAGGTTTTTCTGGAGCCCACCGTACACCAAGTCAAACTTCTCCCAGGGTATTGCCCTTGACATATAGTCTGAAGACATGTCGCAGACCAGGGGTACATCAACGTCAGGCCAGTGGGTGAATTGCACACCCCCGATTGTCTCATTGGATGTAATATGCAGATAGCGGGTACCCGACTGGATTTCCAACTCATCGTCCTGGGGCATCCTGGTGTAGCCGCAATCCGTACCTTCCCACGCGGTATAGATATCACCGTAGAACCTGGCATCTGTCATCGCCCCAGTAGCCCAACTGCCGGAATTTACGTAGCCTGCCCGCTCGCCTGCTCGCAACAGGTTCATTGGGACCATAGAAAACTGAAACGTTGCGCCACCCTGGAGGAACAGTACCTTGAAACTGTCTGGAACACTGAATATTTTCCGAGTCATCACTATCGCTTCCCGATGTACTTCATCAAAATGATTCCCGCGATGACTCATTTCAATCAGTGACATCCCTGAGCCCTGATATTCCACAAATTCCGCCTGAGCTTCCTCAAGCACCTGTTGAGGCAGGGTTGATGGACCCGCACTGAAGTTATTGACTCGCCGACTCATCACTTGTCTCCTAGTACATTAAATAATCACGTGTCCATGTTGACACAGTGTTTGATATTTCCCTGACTAAACGCATCCAGGATTTCTATCACACCCCTTGCAACTGCTGCTTGTGCCTGATCCGTAGATGCGCCGATATGATGTGTACCGTAAACATTGGGGTGTCTGGCAAGAATCGATTCAAATACAGCCTCACCACCACTTGGCTCCCCGCAAAACACATCCAAACCTGCTCGAATTCCTTTCTCATCCATCGCCTTAATCAGGGCTTCCTCATCGACAATATCCCCACGAGAGGTATTGATAACAATAGCCCCTACTGGCATCCGCGCCAGCAGTTCCGCATCGACCATTTTGTTCGTGTCGGCCACAGATGGCACATGAAAACTGAGGATTTCACAGCGTTCTGCCAGTTCTTTAAGGCTGCTGACCCGCTTTATACCGCCTATACGAACGAGGCGGTCGTGCGTTTCCCCCCACCGGCTTGGTCGATCAATAACATAGAGTTCCAGCCCAAACGCATGCGCCCGTTTAAGTACTTCCAGACCCACGGCACCAAGACCAACCACGCCCATACGTCGCCCTTTCAGACCCGCAGCAACACTGTATCGTTTCTTATTCCAATTTCCTTGGCGCAACGCTAAAACATTGTCCGGAATGTTTCTGTCGATGGCGATCAGAAGTCCGATAACCAGTTCAGCCACTGCTGCAGCATTTCGACCCGGTACGTTACAGACATAAATACCACGAGCGGCAGCGGCATCCTTGTTGATCGTATTCGTTCCAGCGCCGGCTCGAATAATCATCTTCAGCGAATTTCCGGCCTCTATTGCCTTTTTCGTTACCTGAGTGCTTCGCACCACCAACACATCATATTCCGCAACCACAGAGTCAAGCTCATCAGCTTTAAGATCTGGTTGCAGCACACAGTCCTGCCCTTTTTGTTTGAGTTCATCGATAGCTGACTCGGGATATTTATCAGCAAAAAGTATTCTCATCAGTCATAGTCTCGTGATCAGGATACGCGAGCCCGCAACCTGTGCAGTACGGATCATCGCGTTGCCGGGAATTTTCAATGAGCCGCGAGATAAAGAAAAGTCTATATACCGGGGAGTTGCGTTACCGGACTGCCGGGGGTCGCTTTAGGATAAATCATGGGTACCCGTTAATCTACAACTTTTCGCACGGTCGCTGGGCGCAACAAATCTCTGGTCTAACATCTTGACGCTTTCAACAATCACTCTCGTGCTGGCGGCTGCATTTCTACATGCCGCCTGGAATGCATTTATCAAGGCTGGTGATGACAAGTTACTCAGTCTCGCTCTGATGCATGGATGTTCCGGAATTATCTGCCTGTGCCTGCTGCCATTTGTCCCGATCCCCAACCCAGCAGCGTGGCCGTATCTTGGGCTTTCGCTGATTCTGCACTGGGGTTACTACGGCTTTTTGATCAGTGGTTACCGCGTTGGTGACTTCGGTCTGGTTTACCCGCTTGCGCGGGGTAGCGCACCCCTACTTATCGCAGGATTTGGAATACTTCTTGCCGGAGAAACTTTGTCGTTGACGGTTCTGGCAGGGATATCGCTCGCCTGCGTGGGAATCGTCAGCCTCAGTTTCGAAAACGGACTGCCCTGGCGTGGCAATCGCAAACCCGTCCTGTTCGCGATAGGTACCGCGATCTGGATTAGCGGCTATACGCTAGCCGACGGACTGGGTGTACGGGAAGCCCAGTCAAGGCTGGGCTACATCATCTGGCTATTTGTTCTTGAGGCTGCCACATTCGGTATCTTCGTCTCACTGATTCGTCGACATACTGTCAAGGATTATTATCTTACGCACTGGCGTGGGCTATGGATTAGCGGTATGGTCGCAGCGCTCGCCTATGGTTTGGTCATCTATGCAATGAGTACCAACACCATGGCCATGATCTCTGCTCTACGGGAAACGAGCGTAATCATTGCTGTACTGATTGGGGGGCTAATGCTCAAGGAACGGCATATGTTGTACAGGATGTGCGCGGCCGTAATGGTTGTGGTCGGAATTACAATCATGAATCTAACATCGTAATGATCCGATTGGCCTTCATTCGACGACTCAAGCGTACTCGTAACGCTATCCCTTCGGCCGCGGCATGAGTCAGTCAACCTATCACGTGGCCGTGTTCAGGGGAGATGGAATAGGTCCCGATGTCACGGATGCGACGATCGCTGTCCTTAAGGCCGCACAAAAATGCGTCGGCGGATTCTGTTTAAACTTTAGCAGCTACCATGCCGGTGCGACTTACTTCAGAGAATCCGGCAGAGATATTGAACAAGGATCTGAACAAGCCGCTGAACAGGCTGATGCAATTCTATTAGGCGCAATTGGATTGCCAGAGATCCGACATCTCGACGGTACCGAAATAGCCCCCCATCTGCGCCTACGGGAACAGCTACAACTCTACGCTGGTGTGAGACCGGTCCGAGCCTATCCGAATACACCCCTGCCCCTCGCAGATCCTCGCGCCTCGGCCATCGATCTAGTAATCGTACGGGAATCCACAGAAGGTCTTTTTTATTCGGCTGCCGTACATGGGCGGACACAAGTCGCCAACGAAAATGAGGTACGTGACACGCTACGCATCACGAGAAACACCACTGAAAAACTTCACGATTTTGCATTTCAACTGGCAAGGCAGCGAAAAAATCGCGGCAGGCCTGGCCGCGTGACCTGTGTAGATAAGGCCAATGTGTTCAGGTCCATGGCATTTTTCCGAAAAATCTTTGATGAACGAGCCGAGCAATTCCCCGACATTTCTGCCGATCACAATTATATCGATGCCCAGGCTCTGGACCTCATCCGCAAACCCTGGTCATTCGATGTCATGGTAATGGAAAACATGTATGGAGACATACTGTCTGATCTCGCTGGCGGTCTTGTCGGGGGCATGGGTATGGCAGCCTGTGCTGAGATTGGAGATCATCATGGATTGTTTCAGCCCGCCCACGGCAGCGCACCAGATATTATGGGTCGAGATGCCGCAAACCCATTGGCCTGCATTCTCAGTGGTTCATTGTTGCTGGGATACCTGGCCGAAAAATCAGGACAAGATCAACTTGATTGCGCAGCCGAGATGATTGAATCTGCTATTTACACAGGTTTCTCATCCGGTCGTCTGCGTCCACTGGAATTCGGTGGTGATCAGGGCACCCGCGCTGTGGCCGGGGAAGTAATCAATATTCTCCCGACAGTCGGCTGAACCGCGTTGCAAAAAAATACAGATCGTCGCAGCCAACCAACAGTAGCACCTCGATCACATCACCCGAGACACTATTTAACTTCAATCAGTTCTATTTCGAAAACCAGGGTCTGATTGGGGCCGATCAGGCCACCAGCACCGGCACTACCGTAGCCGAGATCTGGTGGAATCACAACCTCCCATTTCGCTCCTTCTGACATTAACTGAAGTACCTCTTTCCATCCCGCTATGATGCCACCCAGGCTAAAGGTCGCCGGCTGACCTCGCTCGTAGGAACTATCAAATTCTTGACCATCCGGTAGCGTGCCCCTGTAGTGCACAACCACGGTGTCATTCGGACCAGGTTTTGTGCCAGAACCGTCTGTCAGTGCCCGGTACAATATACCGCTGTTCGTGCGCATAACAGTCTCTTGTTTGCCGTATTCTGCCCGGAATGCCTCACCGCTTAATTCGTTTGAGTCCCCGAGCTCTTTCATCTTTTCCACCTCCTGCTCATTTTTAATTTCTATCGCTTTCATAATCTCGTCTTGACTGAGCGCAAGTCCTCGTCCTGAGAGGACGTCCGCGATACCACGGACAAAGGCATCAACATCCAGTTCAACGTTTTCTGCATCCAGTTGCCTTTTAATTTGACTGCCGATCTGATACCCCAGCGCATAACTGTATTTCTGCTCATCAGAGTCAATCGTAGTCTCTGCAACTATCACTGATGCCGGAATCATCAATCCAATCCCTATTACACAACTCACAACAATTCTATTCATACCAGCATCCTTAAACGTTTAATTACTTTTCAAGATTGTCTACACCATCACAGTTTTGCCCATCTGGCTTATCCACTGGGTGGTTCTCAACAATACCCTCAACTTCAATCGTAACATGGGATACACGGGGGCATTGTTCACGCAGGCGCAATTCTAGCTCGTCTATGATTTGTTCGGTACGTTCAAGTGTGGCCTGAACCAGTGCGCGGTCAGACAGAAACTCTACCTGCCCAGGCTCACCACTATCCAGATCGGTAATCCCGACGCTGCTTTCAGCTCGAAGCTGTGTAATCCTTTCCCGTAAAGCAGACACTATACTTTCCTCTTTCAGTTCAATTTCGGCCACGAGAACAGTATTGCGGTCATCAATGACAATACTGCGCAGGTCATGATAACGCTCAATTTCCTTGTGGGCGTCGACAATCAACCTAAAGGCTTCCTCGGCTTCCTGATCCCGGACATCGGAAAGAAAACGCATGTTGATCATGCCTAGAAATGCTGCAGTGATACCCAGCATCACCGCAATCACCACCGAGAACCCGATATCCCAAAGCACAATACCGGTTGCGTGCGTTAGCGCAATGCCAATGGCAGCAAGTAATACACCAATAACCGCAACCGCGTCTTCAAGCAGGACGGCAACCAATGTTGGATCATCTGATTGACTGAGGTAGGACAGCGCATTCTGATGACCATTCATTCGAGCTCGCTGTGCGAATTCACGCCAGGCGACTTTTAATACCCAGGACTCAACCAACAGCGCAATCAGCAATACAGCCATCGCCAATACCAGAGGATCGGTCGACCCGAACAAAGTCGACTTAACGATAACCTGTTCGACGGTGTTATGGCTCTCCTGCCAGGCATGCCAGGCGTGTGAAAGCCCCAGCCCACAGCCGATTGAAAAAAGACCAATCGCGCTCCACAAGTTCCAGAGATATTTCTTCTGACCATGACCAAATGCGTACCGGCGATCGGCCGGTCTGCTACCGCTTTTCAGCCCCATCAACAGAAATAACTGGTTAAGCGTATCCATCAGACTATGGATCGCCTCATTCATCATCGCTGCCGAATGCGTCGGAACCGCGACCGTGAACTTCAGGACAGTCAGCACTGCATTACCACAGATCGCGATCAGCACTACTTTCTTGGAATCTGCACTCATGGAGTTCCACCTGCCGCGTAGTTTTCACCCATATTTACCGTACCAAAAGATGCCGTTACACACGCACAGCAGTATACTCAGTGATCTCTTGGCAGCTGCCACAATCTGAACGACCAACATTACCACCCATGCCAATCGATCCCAAACTTCTCGATATTCTGTGCTGCCCGGTCAGTAAACAACCGGTATTCCCTCTTAGTGAGGAGAAACTTGCTGCTGTCAATGCTGCAATTGCCACGGGACAGGTCACCCAGGCCAACGACACAGTTGTTGAAACACCACTCGGTGAGGGCCTGATCACCAAGAACAAACAACGGATCTACCGAATCGATGACGGCATTCCGGTGATGCTTGAAGAGGAGAGCATCGCGGTTGAACAGATCGAAGGACTTTAACAGTTCCCCATAAGCACTAGCGACCTGAGTCGATCCATTTAACTGCCTGCCTGCCATCCCTGGTAGTGTTGCATCAGAATCTGGGCGACCTCAGGCCGGGCAAATTCAGGTGGCAGTGCTTCACCTGCCGACAGCATTTCTCGAACCCGGGTGCCGGACAACAGCACGAAATCTTGCGGCTCGTGATCAGGTACATCCCGCATCATTACCACCCGGTCGAGTTTCCTAGAATACGCAGTATGGTCTGCCTCGAATATCTGAATGTCCAGGGCACCGTCAGGAACCTGATCGCGAAAAATTGTCTGCGCATCGAACGCGCCGTAATAATCACCAACACCTGCATGATCACGACCAACTATAAGATGTGTGCAACCTGCATTTTGGCGAAACACCGCGTGTAGTACTGCTTCCCGCGGTCCTGCATACAACATGTCAAACCCATAGCCGGCGACCATCACGCTGTTGGCCGGGAAATACAGGTCAACCATGGTCCGAATTGCGGCGTCCCGCACATCTGCCGGTATGTCGCCGGGCTTGAGCTGTCCCAGAAGCATGTGAATCAGAATTCCATCGGCATCGACCGTGGCCTGCGCTATCTTGCATAACTCCTCGTGGGCGCGGTGCATCGGGTTACGGGTCTGGAACGCAACCACCCGATTCCATCCGCGTTCACTGATGTCGGCCCGAATCTGCTCTGCAGTACGAAAGGTCGCTGGATAGGCGCACGCAAAATAGCTGTAATTCAGGACCATAATCGGGCCAGAGACCAACACTCTGCCCTGGCTGGAAAACACCTTCACACCAGGATGGTTCGTGTCGAGCGTGCCATAGATCGATCGAGTCGCCAACTCAAGGTCTTTGTCTGAAAGTTCTTCGACCGCCGCGATGTCCAGCACAGCCAGAACCGGATTACCATCAATGTTAGGGTCCCTCAAAGCAATACGGTCTCCGGCTCGATAGTTGCACTGCTGGACCAAGTTAATCACCGGAACGGGCCAGAACAGCCCATCAGCCGTGTGCATCGTTGCAGCAACACTGGCCAAATCGCGCTGGTCCATAAATCCCGACAGAGGTGTGAAATATCCTGCACCAAGCATCACAGCATTTGCTGCCGATGCCGAACTGATCTTCAGAGATGGTAAACCCTGAGCTTCACTTTCAAGTGAGCGACGCTGCTCATCGCAGGCCACATAAAGCGGCCTGAGTTTGGTGGCACCATGGGGCTTAATCATTGTTTAAAGCTAATACGGTAGCAAATGGGTAACAGAATTTCTCAGGGTCATCCGAGCGATAGATACGATTGAAGTCGTCGCATAAGCGTAACATCGAAGCCCAACAGCAAAAATAAAATTTACTGATCAGATCATAAAGAGGACGGATCGTGGACTCGCATCAACCTGTTTCACTGGCTTTGGAACAATCAGTTCACAATCCTAACGCAACAAACTCCGTCGAGCGTTAACTGCTGCAGCCAACTGATCAATCACCTGAACCGTATCATCCCAACCAAGGCAGGCATCAGTAATGCTTTGGCCATACACGAGATCAGATCCCGCGACCACATCTTGCCGGCCTTCGACGATATGACTTTCGATCATAACGCCGACTACCCTGTTTTCACCCTGAGCCAGTTGACTCGAAACATCAGCGCCGACAGTAATCTGTCCACGATGTTGTTTTCCGCTGTTCGCATGACTGAAATCAACCATCAATCTTGGCAAACAACCGGCAGACTCCAACATTTGAGCTGCCGCGTTAACACTCTCGCTGTCGTAGTTCGGTGATTGACCACCCCGGAGAATCACATGGCCATCCTCATTGCCAGTGGTCTCAAAGATTCCTAGATAACCAGCCTTGGTCACCGTCAGGAAATGATGGGGATGTACTGCGGCGCCAACGGCGTCGATTGCAATCTTGAGATTCCCATCCGTGCCGTTCTTGAATCCAACAGGACAAGACAATCCGGATGCCAGTTCCCTGTGTAATTGACTTTCTGTCGTTCGGGCACCAATAGCACTCCAACTAATCAGATCGGCAACATATTGCGGTGTCAGCAGATCTAGGCATTCTGTTCCAGCAGGCACACCGGCCAGGTTAAGATCCAGCAACAATTTACGAGCAAGCCTCAACCCCTTATTGATATTGAATGAGTCATCGAGATCGGGATCATTAATCAACCCTTTCCAGCCGACAGTGGTCCGGGGCTTTTCAAAATAGACCCGCATAATAATCAACAGGTCTTTGGAATAACTCTGCCGTAACGCTTCTAGGCGGGCCCCGTAGTCCAGTGCCGCAACAGGATCATGAATCGAGCAGGGTCCGACAATTACAATCACACGGTCGTCCTGACCATGGAGAATCGCGTGCGCCTCAGCACGGGTACGCGTTACGAGCTGTGCAACTGAAGGGGGTAGTGGATGCTCTTCAATGACGGTTTTCGGATCGGCTACATCCTGTATATCCGAGATCCGTAGATTGTCTGTAACACTGATATCGTCACTGATCGATTGCTTGTTTTGTTCTGTTTGCGTCATGACATCAGTAGAGCCATTAATCCTGGATGCCCAGTTCTGGCGTTTTGGGGCGCGCCAGTATAGCACCGCCCGGAACTATCGGTGGTTGCCGCTGACGAGCCAGTCTGGAATTGTTATTGCTTAAACTGCCAGCCCGGCAGCCTGTTTAGGATGCACATCCTGAACAGGCTGTTGCCTGGTCAATCCTCTTCCGCGTGCTGGAAGACTCCTGAGAGCTTTTTCTGCACATCCCCCGGTGCGGGGTCATAGGCCGAAAACTCCAGGGTGTAGCTGCCCTCACCGCCGGTCATTGACTTGAGTCTCGACTGGTAGTCATCCATCTCTGCAAGCGGCACTTGCCCGATGATGCTGATCATGCCACCAGGCATTGAATCTGTACTGCTGACCCGACCTCGTCTTGAAGACAGATCACCCGTGATATCTCCCATATTATCGGCAGGCACTGTAACCTCCAGATCCACAATCGGCTCAAGAACAACCGGACCGGCCTTCGATACCGCTTCGAGAAACGCTTTACGTCCGGCAGCCACGAACGCTACCTCTTTCGAGTCCACCGCATGATACTTGCCATCATAAACTGACACTCGGATATCCTGCATCGGAAAACCAGCTACAGCACCCCCCTCCAAGACACTCTGCACACCTTTCTCTATTGCCGGAATGAACTGGGCGGGGATAACACCGCCGACAATCTTATTCACAAAGTCAAAACCCTCACCCCGGCCCAGAGGTTCGATCCGAAGGTAAACCTCCCCGAACTGGCCGGCACCGCCGGTCTGCTTTTTGTGTTTAGCGTGCCCTTCAGCAGACTTGCCGATAGTCTCTCGGTACGGAATCGTAGGTACCCCAGTTTCAACCTCTACGGCATATTGGTCGCTCATTCGTTCTACCGCCATCCTCAGGTGCAGGTCTCCCATACCACGGAGTACTGTCTCATTCGCGGCAGGATTACGCTCGATCCGAAAACAAGGGTCCGATTCGGTAAGTTTTGTCAGTACTTCAGCAATTTTCTGTTCATCGCCACGGCTCTTGGGCGCTATCGAAACACCCACCATGGGCGTTGGCAATGCAGCTGCCTCTAGCTGGATGTCATTGTCATCATGAGCATCTCGCACCACAGCATCGTAAGCAAACCCTTCAGCTTTTGAAATCAGCATGATGTCGCCCGGTATCGCAGCGACGGAGTCGGAAAGCTTCTTGCCCAGACAACTGGACAGGTTACCCACTTTCAAACCTTTGCGGCTGTCCTTCAGAAACACCTGTGCGTCTTTTTTTATTGTGCCTTGATAGAGACGAAATACTGCTTGCCGTCCTACAAACGGATCGAAAGAAATCTTGAAGACATGACCGAGTACAGGTTTCGAAGCATCTGCTACCACGTCATAACTCTCACCTTCATCTCCGCTTCCATTTACGAATCGAGGTGCATTACCTTCCAAAGGGCTTGGCAGCATTTTGCAGATAAACTCGTTGAGCGCCCGGACCCCGCTGCCTGTTTTACTGGAGACAAAACAGACCGGCACTACATGCCGTTCACGCATGGCCTGCTCAAACGGATCATGCAACTGCTCCGGGGCAACTTCCCCCTGGTCGAGATACGCTGTCATCAAATCATCATCCAGCTCTACGGTCTGATCTACGATTGCAGTATGAGCATCCTCAACCGAGGATATGTCAGACTCTCCCTCAGTCCCAAAAAAACAATCGACCACGTCACTGCCGTTTGAAGTCGGTAAATTAACTGCTAGGCATTCACTACCGAACGTTTCCTGGATCTGTGCATAAACCGCCTCCAGATCGACATCTTCGGCGTCAATTCGATTCACAACAATCATCGCGCATAAGTTGCGTTGCTTGACTGCCTCCATCATGCGTCTCGTTGAGCTTTCCACACCGTTCTGGGCATTCACAACAATCGCAATAGTCTCCACGGCACCAAGAACACTTAATGTTGGCCCGACAAAATCCGGGTATCCGGGTGTGTCGATCAAGTTGATATGCGTGTCGCGATAGTCATAGGATGCCAGTGCAGCTGTCAGCGAGTGGTGGTGTTTTTGTTCAAGTTCATCGAAATCAGTTACCGTTGAACCTTTTTCAACCACTCCAGCCTCATTGATGACGCCAGCATCTAGAAGCAGGCTTTCTGCCAATGTAGTTTTCCCACTCCCGGCGTGGCCGACGAGCGCAAGGTTCCGGATGCCTTCTGTTGTGTAGGCCATTTAACGTTCTCCTTTCTGCCTCTTTTGGTTTCTTGTTGCACCAGAAAAAGCCTGTTCCAGCGACCGATTGGTCCGGTTCTAGCCTTGCCATGCAGCTGCTTTTCCAGTGTCTGGGTACAGTCAGTAGCACGAAATGCGAGATGAATCAACATCACTTTGTATTTTGCGGCCCGCCAGCGGAGACCTTTACCCAGATGTTTGATCGGGCCCGGGCTGGAATTCAGGGAGTACCGGCCTGCGACGCCCGTCGAAGGGAAGATCACAAGTGATTCGCTATGACGAGTAAAATATTGAGCTCACGGGATAGACAGCGGCCACACATCGCTAAATTGATCGAAACAAATCAACATGAACGATACTTCAAAATCGGTAACGCCAACCAATTTCATCCGACAGATCATTGAGTCAGAAATTGCCGACGGGCGTCATACAGACGGAATCGTCACCCGGTTCCCACCTGAACCCAATGGTTATCTGCACATCGGCCATGCAAAGTCCATGTGTCTCAATTTTGGTCTGGCTGAAGACTTTGCCGGCCGCTGCTTTCTACGTTTTGACGATACCAACCCGGATAAGGAAAGCCCCGAGTATGTCGAATCAATTAAAACTGATGTGCGCTGGTTAGGATTCAACTGGGAAGATCGTCTAACCCATGCGTCGGATTACTTTCCACAACTCTATGACTGGGCAGTCGAACTCATTGAAAATGGCAAAGCCTTCATCTGCAGTCTCAGTGCAGAAGAGATTCGCGCATCCCGGGGCACTCTGACTGAACCAGGCTCAGATAGCCCTTACCGTATCCGGTCCGTGGCCGAGAACCTGGAACTTTTCGAAAAAATGCGTGCCGGTGATTTCCCGGACGGCTCACATGTTCTTCGGGCAAAAATAGATATGGCTGCGCCCAACATCCATATGCGAGATCCTGCAATCTATCGTATCCGGCACAGCCCCCACCACAATACGGGAAACCGCTGGTGTATCTATCCGATGTATGGCTTCACTCACCCGCTTTCAGATGCAATCGAAGGCGTTACCCACTCATTGTGTACTCTTGAATTCGAAGACCAGAGGCCGTTTTATGACTGGGTGCTCGACAACGTAACAATTTCTAAACGACCTCGTCAGATCGAGTTCTCCAGGATGTCACTGGACTACTCGATTATGAGTAAGCGTCTGCTGACGATGCTAGTGGATGAGAACTGCGTCAGTGGTTGGGACGACCCGAGAATGCCTACTCTTTCAGGCCTGCGGCGTCGGGGCTATACACCCCGTGCTATTCGAAACTTTTGTACCCGTATCGGTGTAACCAAAAACGAACAGCAAATCGAAGCCAGCGTTCTGGAAAATTGCGTCCGCGAAGACCTTGACAAGAATGCGCCTCGTGTCTTTGCGGTTATGAACCCGCTCAAATTAGTGATCGAAAACTATCCGCAGGACCGAGTCGAGCAGTTCGATGCCTTCAATCACCCAAATAATCCAGAAATGGGCAGTCGACAGATCCCTTTCTGCCGCGAACTCTACATTGATCGACAGGACTTCATGGAAGAGGCGCCGAAAAAATTCTTTCGCCTTGCACCGGGCAGGGAAGTACGCCTGCGTTATGCCTACTTCATAACCTGTACGTCTGTAATACGTAACTCTGAGGGTCAGATTTCAGAACTGCGCTGTAGCTACGACCCCGAAAGTCGAGGTGGTCACGCTCCTGATGGCAGAAAGGTTAAGGGTACACTGCATTGGGTATCGGCCCAACATGCCCTGGATGCCGAAGTCCGCCAGTATGACCGGCTCTTCCAGGACGCTAACCCGCTTTCGGATCGCAGCAAAGACTTTCTCGAACTAATCAATCCGGATTCAAAGGCAGTGATCACAAACAGCAAAGTCGAACCCGGACTAATTAGCGCCACAACTGGAAAGTCATTCCAGTTCGAAAGAGTCGGATACTTTTGCGTGGATCCGGAGTCAACACCCTCTCATCTCGTCTTCAACCGTACCGTCGAGCTACGAGACTCCTGGGGCAAAAAGAATCGTCCATGAAAAAACGTAAGGGGGAGCCTTGGCTGGCGGCCGATGTGTATGGCCAGTCACTACAAGGACTGACCATCAATCTGATATCAGAAAATCTCGAACGTGCCCTGATTTTTCAGCAGGTCGTTCTGGGTGCAGACATTGTTTATCACGACGCTGATTTCGCAGCTGTGCGTGGATATGGTGCCCAGTGGATGATCCATGCAGATCACACCTACGACAATCACCCGTTAAATACCACACTTGCGCAACTGGCTCACCGGGGGGGAACTGTTGAATTGCGGCTGCATGGTTGTGATCCTGATATAGCTCAGGCCCATGCGATTGCACAAGAATTTACCGTGCTACAAAGCGCCTCTGACAAACCTCATGGTTTGAGGGAAGCCTACCTACTGGATTCCGATGGATACCTGTGGGTTCCGGATGTGCCCGTTAAGCATCAACCTTAACTAGACCACTTAAAAACCACGCCCGACGGCTAGGTAGCAACGGTTTCATTCCTACCAAGACGGCTGCGTTGCTGGCGCCACTTGTGAATATTTGCTTTAAACATCAGAGCACATGGGGTCACGATAAGAGTAAGAACAGTCGCAAAACCCAGACCAAACACAATTGAAGTGGAAAGCTGCCGCCACCACTGAGTCGATGGCGCTCCATAGGTCACTTCGCGCGCTAGAAAATCTATATTGATTCCCAACACCATGGGTAAAAGCCCGAGTATCGTCGTAACACTGGTCAATAGAACCGGGCGAAGTCGCTGTACCCCAGTACGCATAATAGCTTCAAAAGGGTCGGCAATTGTAGCCTTTAGCCTGTCATAAGTATCGATCAGAACGATGTTGTTGTTAACGACAATCCCCGCAAGAGCGATCACGCCAATCCCGTTCATAACGATTCCAAAAGGTGAACCGGTGATCAGTAATCCCAGAAATACACCTATGGTCGACATAACGACCGCAAAAAGAATCAGAAAAGCACTGTAGAAACTGTTGAACTGTGTAATCAGAATGGCCGCCATCACAAACAATGCAACCATAAACGCCTTGCTCAGGAAAGATCGTGCCTTAGCCTGTTCTTCATCTTCACCTTTGAAGACTATATCTATACGCTGATCAAGGTCTGCTGCCTTAATCCACGCTTCGAGTTCACGCAGCTTGCCATCAACCAAAACACCATCATCGACATCGGCTTGAACCGTGACTACGCGCTGTCCATCGACTCGTTTTATGGTGCCGGTTTTCTCTTTTGCTTGTCGATCCACAAAGTTGGATATGGGTACAGCACCCAGTGGGGTATTCAGTCGCACATGATTGAGTTCTTCGATCGTCCTGTGCGCCCGGGGGAAACGGACCCGAATTTCTATCTCATCATCGCTGTCGTCCGGTCGATAAGTTCCGATTTTATAACCAACCGTCGTCATCTGAATCATATTACCCACGGAACCAACGTCTGCTCCGTATTTCGCTGCCTGTGCCCGATCAACCACGATCTCCCAATCGATTCCAGGTAATGGTCGTGAATCTTCTATACTGTTGAGTCCCGTCATGCTGTTGAACTTGTTGCGAACACGCGCGGCAGCCGGTATCAACAATTCTGGATAGCGTGAGGCGAGTTGTATTTGGATGGGCTTGCCAACCGGGGGACCACCTTCTTCTTTTCTAAGGTCAACCACAATACCGGCGAGATCGTCTATTTGGCTTCGGACCGTCTCGAAGATCTGAGCGACTTTCTCCCGGGTTCTCCAGTCGGCAAACTCCATCGATATACTGCCGATAATGTCTTCGGCTTGCTCAGAGTTGGCATCGGGGCCAACGCGGGTATAGAACGTCTTTACACCGCCGATATCGATAACACGCGCCTCGACTTCACGCATCAACTCATCTTGTTCGCTTAGGGAGAGATTGCCTCGGGCACGAACCTGAATCTTTGCGTTATCCGGTTCGACGTCTGGGAAAAACTCAACACCTGAACCGAAGGTGGCGTAGCCCAGTTGTGCACAAACCAGCACAGCGATCGATCCAACCAGTATCTTGACTGGGTGGGACAATGCTGTTCGAAGCATCCGAGCGTAAATGCCTGTAAATCCAGGCACGGTATCCAGTTCACCGCGCTCACCGGCCTCTACAATACGCTGACTCGTAATACTGGTATTTCCGGCCCGACCAAAATGACTACCCAAAGTAGGTACAAACACCAACGCCATCAGCAACGATGCCGACAACGTGATCAACACGGTCATTGGCAGATATTTCATAAATTCACCTACCACGCCCGGCCAAAAGGTTAAGGGTAGAAATACTGCCAGTGTCGTTGCCGTCGATGCAATAATCGGCCAGGCCATTCTCCGGGAGGCAGCGGTGTAGGCGATCCTGGGAGTTGCACCTTCAATCATCTGTCGGTCTGCATACTCGGTTACAACAATAGCACCATCAACCAGCATACCTACCGCAAGAATTAGGCTAAACAACACCACCATGTTCAACGAGATATCCAGGACAAACAAAACCAGCAGAGCAGTGAGGAATGAGCCTGGTATGGCAATCCCTACCAACCCGGCTGAACGAATACCCAACGCCGCTATCACCACAACCATCACCAGAATCACTGCACTGACAACGCTGTTCTGCAGGTCATTCAGCAAGGTGCGAATATGATCGGACCGATCCTGTGAGTAGGTCACACTCACAGCAGCGCGGAGACCCTCTGGCCACCGTAACCGCTCCGCTTCGACCAGTTCGCGGACCCGTTCGATGGTAGCAATGACATTTTCGCCCGAGCGTTTAGACACTTCGAGTGCAACCGATGAGCGGCCGTTAACCCTTGCATAACTCATCGGATCCTTAAACGTTCGTCGGACCTCAGCAATATTGCCGACTCGAACCACCGAATCGCCATCAACCTTTACAGGCAGCTCGATGATGTCTCTAACGCTCTCAAACAAACCAGGCACTTTCACCGAAAAGCGGCCCTGCCCTGTGTCCTGAAGGCCTGCTGCCACCAGCAGGTTTGAACCACGGATGGTGCTAGCAGTTATTGCTGGATCCAGCCCATAACTCTCCAATTCGACTGGATCGATGAGCACCTCGACCATTTCCTTTCTTTCACCAGCAATATTCGCCTCTAGTACTACAGAGAGGCCCTCCAGGTCATCCTTTAGCTTGCGCGCCAAACGATAAAGTGTCCGATCTGGTACCTCTCCTGACAGTATGACAACAAGGACCGGAAACAAGCTGAAATTAACCTCATGGACCTCAGGGTCTTCGGAAGCGGCCGGAAGACTGCCCTTTGCAACATCAACCTGTTCACGTACATCCTGCAGAGCAGTATCAGCATCAAATCCGGCTTCAAATTCAAGCAAAACGTTCGCCCCACCTTCATAGCCAGTTGAGCGCATCTCCTTAATACCCTCTATCCCACGCATCTCCTGTTCAAGCGGGCGGATAATTAGGCGCTCTGCATCTTCTGGAGAAATTCCATCGTGACTGACAGTCACATATATGATGGGGATGCTTATATCAGGTTGAGATTCTTTCGGAATATCGCGATAGGCGAACGACCCCGCGATCAGGATAAAGACCAGAATCGCCAACACAGTGCGGGAACGACCGACAGCATGATCAATCAAGGAAGTCATCTATTCAGTCTTTGACCTTTTACTCGCGAACAGCGGTGACCTTCTGACCTTGTTTTACGAACTCATGCCCAACGCTGATTAGTTCTAACTGTTCTGGGAGTCCGCCGAGCCAGGTTCCTTCAGGTGTATCAGCCACCAGAGTCACAGAAAGAAACTCGACGACATTTTCCGCGTTAATCACCTTGATACCCATGACCCCCTCGTCACTGAGCGTCAGCAAGGCAGGAGACAAACGGTGTGCGACCGTCTCACCAACCGACAGCGAGATCTTTGCAGTAATACCTTCAGCCACGGCGTAGCTAGGATTGGGAACCTCCAGTTCCACGCGGAAAGTTCGGGTAGACGCACTGCTGGAACGCGCGACATAAGTGATTTGTCCTTCAAGTTCACGCTTATCCACAAGCACCGCTCGCCCTGAAAGCCCTGGTTTTATCTTCGACACATTGTGTTCAGAAACATCCCCGGCGACGACTATGGTTGAAAGATCGAGTATCGTTACAATGGGTTCCCCCACTTTCATGTAGTCGCCAAGTTCAACAAACCTTTGATCGACGAACCCGTCAAACGGTGCACGGATCTCCGTTCTATCCATATCCACTCTAATCCTTTCTAGACCGGCCTTGGCCGCGTTCAGCAGTGCGCTAGCCTCAGACACAGCGATCTGTGATCGAAGGTTTTTCTTTGACAAAGAGGTAGCCGCCTCGAACTCGGTCTGTCGCTGATCCAGCAGGGCCTTGGCTTGACGTAACCGCGCCGGTCGATCGTCTGCCGCGAGCTTTACGAGCACCTCTCCCTGCCTCACAAACTGACCTCTGGCAACAAGGACCTTTTTGACGACACCGACGGTCTGCGCCCGCAGTCTGACTTTACGTTTTGCCTCGGTAGTTCCCAGGAGAATAATCTCCTGTGGTACACGTTCTGACTCAACACTGCGTACACGTACCCGAGGGAGTGCCGCTTCAACTTGTTCTGCCGATGCGGAAGCACCGGAGCCTGTCTCCTGATTCACAGAATGTGGATCGGAACTCCGCCAGACACCCGACAACAACCACCCGGTGACAACCACAACAATCAGCAGCGCCAGTATTATTGATTTTTTCATATCATCAACATGCGGATTACCGCGTATCAGTGGAACCTTAAACTGCTCTTAAGAAACTTGTTATGTCCTTTCTGGTCACTGATCACTGTAGCGATCACTCCTTACTTAATCACGCTTCAGTGAACCGCTGAGAAATTCGGGTATCTGGAATGGCGCTTTAATCTGTACCCGCTTTTCACGACTTCGTAATCCAGTGCGTAAATTTACATCTCGCTGTGAACACCCGAACGAAGAGGCTAGAAACTTGAGCAGCTCACTATTGGCCTTTCCTTCAACCGGCGGTGCGCTTATTCTGACGACGAGGCGCCCACTGCGAATCTGACCAAATTCTGACCGTTTTGCCCGCGTTACCACCTTAATTGCGAGCTCAAGATCAGATCCCTGCCACCGGAACCACTTATTATCGCACATTGACTTATTGAATCAGTCAGCAGTGCACAGTACTCGACGGCCGCACAAGTGTATTACTGATCGACTCACAAGCGCCCGATAAAGCGGTTGATGGTATTCAGTACGAACTCAGGCCGCTCGCGATATAGTGAGTGCCCGACATTCTCCAGGAAGTGACGTTCGACCTCCACAGGTACCCGGGATTCAATTGAGTCAAGCTGGGCTATGGAGCCGTATTCGTCATCCGCTCCCTGAATCACCAATACGGGCAGGTCGATCTTGTCCAGGGAGTCCTCGATATTCCAGTCCCGAATGTCGGGCCGTCGCCAGAAATTATTCCAACCCCAGAAAGCACCATCGACTTGGCTACCGTGATAGCGCACCAGCTTGTCCCGCAGGTCCTCAGTCTGATACATCAAACGTGCGTGATCAATCCCAGTCAGACTAACCTGTTCAAGGAAAACGTGCGGCGCCATGAGTACCAACCCTTGTAGATTCCCCTGTCCCTTACTGCCAGCATAAATAATCCCAATTGATGCACCGTCGCTGTGGCCGATCAAAACGCACGACCCGATATCAAATTTCTCGAGCAGCGCCGGTAGAACAACCAGCGCTTCGTGGTGCATCCAGTCAGGCGTCCTCGGCATTGAAGTGGGTCCAGAACCCCCGTAGCCGGCCCGCGAGTAGGCCAGTACAGCGAGGCCCGTCGACGCCGCTAGCAGCTGCGGAAAATCACCCCAGCTCTGAACACAACCCAGCCCTTCATGCAGGAGGACCACCGTTCTCTGGAATGGTTCGACGATTTCGCGGCACCAGAGATATTCAAGCTGACAACCATCGATTTCAATGTGTTCCAGCTGGGCTGTTGAATTCAAGTCATTTACCTCCAGGCCGCTATCAGATTCACAAAATAGAGCAGCAACTGTTCAGGGTTGATCTGAATCCTGATTTCGAAGCTTGTACCGCTGTATCTTTCCGGTCGCTGTCTTGGGCAATACATCTATGAATTCAATTCTGCGGGGATACTTAAATGGTGCCAGGCGACCTTTTACAAAACCTTTAAGTTCCTCCACCAGTTCGCTTGTTTTTTCAACACCCGCTTTGAGCACAACATAGGCCTTGGGTTTGACAAGACCGAGGTCGTCCTTGTAACCGATAACAGCGACTTCCAGAACCCGCTCATCCGCAATCATCGCGCTCTCCACCTCGAACGGGGAGACCCAGATTCCACCGACCTTGAGCATGTCGTCGGTTCTACCGCAGTAAACATAGTAACCTTGATTATCCTGGTAGTATTTATCTCCCGACCGCGCCCACTCACCCTGAAAAGTCTGGGCAGATTTTTCAGGCTGACCCCAGTAGCACACAGCGCTGGAAGGACCCGACACCAGCAGCTCACCCATGTCCCCGGTTTCTACATCCACATCGTTTTCATCAACAATCCGCAACTTATACCCGCTAACTGCTCGCCCGGTTGTACCGTAGCAGACGTCGTCGGGCCTATTGCTTAGAAAGATATGCAGTAGCTCGGTACTGCCTAGACCATCAAGAATAGGCACGCCAAATCTTCTCTCCCATTCTCTTCCGATCTCCTCAGGCAGAGCTTCGCCGGCTGACACGCACAATCGAAGTCGGTCCGACACCTTGCTGCGATCGTTGGCATCGTCACTGAGTATCGCGCCGTAAAGTGTCGGCACACCAAAAAATATAGAGACCTTCTGGTCTTTCATCACAGACAGCACAATTTCTGGCGTCGGACGATCAGCCAGTAAGACTGTACGGCACCCCACATGTAAGGGGAAGGACATACTGTTACCTAATCCATACGCAAAAAACAGCTTTGCTGCTGAGAAAACAACATCCGACGCATCCAATTTCAGGATACCGTCACCATATAGCCGGGCCGTCTGGACCAGATCTGATTGACGGTGAACTGCACCTTTAGGCTGTCCGGTCGATCCGGAAGTGTAAAGCCAGAATACAGAATTCTCTCGCTTTGTCGGTGCTGTGGGCAGCTCTGATTCAGACAACTCCATCAGCACTGATAGACTGTGTCGACCATCGATGCTGGAACCATCGATGACTACCTCTCCCAGAGACGGCTGACCGTCTATATGGGGGGCAAATTTTGGGTACAAACTTTCAGATACCACCAGCACATGGGCACACGAGTCGTGCAGCATGTAGGCGTAGTCAGTACCCGTCAGCATCGTATTGACGGGAACCGGGACCGCACCAATCTTAATGGCGCCCCAAAACACTGCAGGAAACCACACGGAGTCCGTCATACACATCAGCACACGCTGCTCCGCTTTCAGCCCCAAATTCGATAATACGTTGCCGGCTTGATCGACCATGGCCGCGAGTTGATGGTATGTCCAGTCACCTGCATGGTCTGTGTAAGCAACTCGCCCACCGGATGTCTTGTTGGTATGCCGATCTATAAAGTGGTTGGTCGCGTTGTACATCCCAGGTATGTCAATTGTTGTCGCCACTGCTCCGCTCTACCTACTGTTCTGATAAGTGCGAGAACCAGTATAGCGCTGCACGAATACAGGTTCGACTGGTCAGCCTGACTTTAGCAGAATTTAAGCAAGCCTCTGCTGAAGATCAACTGAGATCGTATACTACCGGCAGTTCGACTCCCAATCCGATCCAGGCCACCCCGTGACAAATCCAGCTGAACACTCTCAAGAGCGGCGAAACATCGCTGTGATTGGTGCAGGCATCGTTGGTGTCTCCTGTGCTCTCCACTTGCAACAAGTCGGGTTCAACGTAACGCTGTTCGACCGCGACGAGCCTGGTTCAGGTGCGACTTACGGTAACGCATGCACTTTTGCCTTGTACGGATCAATACCCGTAAACAGGCCCGACCTGATATGGCGCTTTCCATCACTGATGTTCGGCCAGGAGCGTCCTTTATCGATTGCCTGGCGCTATATGCCAAAAATGATTCCCTGGCTGATGCAGTTTCTTAAACACTGTAGACGAGAGCATGTAGACCGCACCATCAACGGACTTGGTAGCCTACTCCGCGATGCTGAAGATGCTTCTATGATTCTGTTTCGTGCAAGTGGTGGTGATGATCTGATCTCAAGGGATGGGACGATCTACATCTACCCAACCTCAGAGTCTTTCGACGCCGATGCAATAAATCGCCAACGCCGGCTTACTCAAGGCGCCCAGATCGAGGAACTCACTGCAACCGATCTTCAAGACCTCGAACCCAACTTGGCACCAATTTTTCCGCATGCTGTGTTGTATCCGAACGGCTTTACGATACTTGACCCCAAACAGATGACCAGCCGCATGGTAGACCACCTGTGTCACACCGGCGGCCAATTTATTAAGGGTGAGGTCTCTGCTGTGGAGGCTCAGTCCGCAGATAATGTTGCATTCAAGGTCAATGGCAACCATCATCACTACGACCAGGCGGTTCTTGCTGGTGGTGCCTGGTCAATGCAAATTGCAAAGGGCGGTTGTGAAGAACTGCCGCTCGATACTGAGCGTGGCTATCATGTACAATTTTCCGAGTCAGCTGAACTCCTCAACCGGCCGGTTGGATTTGCAGATGCTGGGTTTTACATGACCCCGATGTATCAGGGGCTGAGGGCCGCTGGAACCGTCGAACTCGGGGGATTAAATGCTGCTCCCAATCCTGAGCGCCTGTCTTATATTGAGCGCCGTGTACGGCAGGCACTGCCAGATGTCGGACCCGTGTCTGATACCTGGCTCGGCTTTCGGCCAACATTGCCGGACAGCCTGCCGGTGATCGGCCGTTCCAGACACAATCCCAATCTAATTCTTGCCTTTGGACACCATCATCTGGGGCTGACACTGGGCGGAATTACCGGCAAGCTGGTGAGTGAAATTGCAGCAGGCACAATAACCTCGCTCGATGTCACGCCATTTAGACCGGACCGTTTCAGTTGACGATGGAGATCGATTTCCAGACCGACCCCCAGCGGTATAAGCACTGGCACCTTCGCCTGGACGGCCGGGTTGCGCACCTGATCTTGGATGTCGACGAAGACGGTGGCCTGTTCAACGGTTACCAACTCAAACTCAATTCCTACGATCTTGGTGTCGATATTGAACTCAATGACGCTATTCAACGCCTGCGTTTCGAACATCCAGACGTCAGTATTGTGCTACTTGAATCTGCTAATCCCACGGTTTTCAGCTCAGGTGCCAATATCAGAATGCTCGCCGGCGCCAGTCACGCACACAAAGTCAATTTCTGTAAGTTCACGAACGAAACTCGCAATGCCATCGAGGATGCGTCTGCATGGTCACAGAAAACCTTCATAAGCGTCATACAGGGCACCTGTGCCGGTGGTGGTTATGAACTGGCGCTCGCTACGGACCACATTCTGATGGCTGATGATGGTTCATCGAGTATCGCTCTGCCAGAAGTACCGCTTCTTGCAGTCCTTCCCGGCACCGGTGGGCTGACACGTATCACAGACAAACGAAAAATCCGTCGAGACATCGCTGATGTATTTTCAACACTGGAAGAAGGTGTCCGCGGCCCTAAAGCACTGACTTGGGGGCTGATCGACCAGACCGTGCCACCCTCAGAACTTACAGGCGTGATTGAACACCTCGTTTGTCAACTGGAAGAACCACCTGATACAGCAGGCAACCGCACAGGCATAATCCTCAAGCCCCTGGAACGCAATTCTTCTGACCGTACGGTGAGCTACTCTACTGTTCGTGTGGACAAAAACCGTACGGGTCGTACTGCAACCCTCACCATCTCGGGTCCACAATCCGCAGCCCCCGAAAATAATGATGCACTGTCGGCGAGCGGTGCAGCGGCGTGGGTACTGCGCTGTGCCCGCGAATTGGATGATGCGCTGCTTCATCTGCGGTTCAACGAACCCGACCTAGGTGTGCTGATTTTTCGGACTGAAGGTGATTCTGCTACTGTACTGCAGCACGATACGTTCTTGAATCAGCACGCCGAGCATTGGCTTGTTCGTGAGATCATGCTGTACTGGAAACGTGTATTGAAACGTATTGATCTGACCTCAAGGTCTCTCGTTGCAGTAATCGATCCTGGCAGCTGTTTTGTTGGATTGCTGGCGGAAATAATGTTCGCGTGCGACCGCACGTACATGCTGATGGGCCAACTCGATGGGGACCCCCGTCCATCACCGGTGGCCACACTGACGACCTCTAACTTTGGACCCTATCCGATGAGCAACGACCTTACCCGCCTACAAACGCGATTCATCGGACGACCCAGTGCTGTGACGGAACTCTTCGATCTCATCGGTAACCCACTGCCTGCTCAGACCTGTCTGGACTTGGGCCTGGTTACATTTGCATTTGACGAATTGGACTGGGAAGATGAAATTCGGATATTTCTGGAAGAGCGTAGCGCATTTTCGCCTGACGCCCTGATTGGACTGGAGGCAAATTTGCGCTTTCCAGGACCAGAAACCATGGAAACCAAGATTTTTGGACGCCTAAGTGCATGGCAGAACTGGATCTTTCAACGCGGTAATGCTGCAGGTGAACAAGGCGCATTACGCCGATACGGTTCCGGTCAAAAAGGAACTTTCGATCCCGAACGTACGTAATCAGTAGATACCAATTACTGACTAGGTCCACTTTCTTGACTATGATCAGCAACAAAAAGTAGGTTTAATCCTAGAATTGTTTTCCCAACCCTTTGCAGTCGACAAAATCAATCGTGACAACCGAAAACACCCAAGTCAGCTACGACACACTCATTCCAAACAACGTAGGCCTGGTGTCTGACCGCCGCGTCCTTAAAGGACTCGAACAGTGGCATCCAGAGTTTCTAAACTGGTGGCGCGACATGGGGCCAGATGGTTTTCAGAATGTGCCGGTCTATCTGCGTACAGCTGTGAGTGTCGATCGTGATGGCTGGGCTCAGTTTGGCTACGTCAAGATGCCGGATTACCGATGGGGCATTCTGCTTGCTCCGCGAATAGAAGATCGTACTATCGGATTCGGTCGTTATCTGGGTGAACCGGTCTGGCAGGACGTACCTGGAGAGCAGCGGGCAACGCTGAGACGATTGATTGTCATTCAGGGGGATACCGAACCGGCATCAGTTGAACAGCAACGTCACCTCGGCAAAACTGCACCTTCACTTTACGACTTGCGCAATCTATTCCAGGTGAACGTTGAAGAAGCGCGGCACCTTTGGGCGATGGTTTACCTGCTGCACAAATATTTTGGGCTTGACGGTCGGGAGGAAGCGCAAGAACTGCTGCGGCGGCGTTCGGGCGACAGTAATTCACCACGATTATTAGGGGCGTTTAATGAGGCAACGCCCGACTGGCTGTCGTTCTTCATGTTCACTTTCTTCACAGATCGTGATGGCAAGATGCAGCTGGAGAGTCTCGCCCAGTCCGGATTTGACCCGCTGGCGAGGACAACACGATTTATGCTCACCGAAGAAGCCCACCATATGTTTGTTGGCCAGAGCGGCATTGCTCGAATCGTGGAACGCACATGTTCAGCCATGTTGGAGAACGGCCTTCGTGACCCTTATGACATTGAACGGACCCGAGCACTGGGTGTAATCGATCTGCCCACCGTACAGCGCAAGCTCAATTTTCATTTTTCGGTATCGCTCGATCTGTTCGGATCGGAGATATCGACCAACGCCGCTGGATTTTTTGATTCAGGTATCAAGGGTCGTTACCACGAGACTGGGATTGAGGACGACCACCAGCTCATCACTGCAACCTATCCGGTTCTTAAACTTGAGCAGGGTCACATAAAGTCGGTCGCTACAGCAGCTATGCCGGCACTGAATGCCCGCCTGCGTGATGATTATGAACGCGAGTGTGCGCGAGGTGTAGATCGGTGGAATACAATCATCAGAAAAGCTGATATCCCTTTCACCCTGTCTCTGCCGCATGTCGCATTCTCCCGTACAGTTGGCGAGTTTGCCGGTATTCATACCGATCCTCAGGGGCATATCCTGGCAGACGATGAATGGGATCAACAGAAACACCGTTTCCTACCGACCACGGATGATGAGGCCTACCTCAATTCACTGATGACCCAGGTTCTCGCACCTGGAGAGTTCGCGCCCTGGATCGCTCCACCCGGCAGACCGATCGATAACAAATCGGCCGATTTCAGATACGTCAGGCTCAACAGTTGAAGCAACCGCTGTTTCCTCCAGCTTGCGGTGATAAACTCTTTCGCTGCAAACAGTGATTATATTTTCATGGAATTTCTCTCGAACTACGGCTTGTTCCTGGCTAAAACAGTAACCCTACTGGCCGCATTGCTGGCTGTTGTCGGGTTTATTGCAACCCTGGCGATGCGCCGGCGAAGTGCTACCCCGGAGCATATAGAAGTCAAACCGATTAACGATCGTTACCGCGACATCAGCGACGTATTGCAACATTCTATGCTGCAGAAAAATGAGGCAAAGAAAAAGCGAAAAGCCGACAAAAAAGCAAGGAAAGCGGAGGCAAAGAAAACGACAAAACAGCTCAGTGAAACCAGAAAACGACTGTTCATTCTCGATTTCCAAGGCGACCTCCGTGGCTCTGAAGTCGCGACACTTCGAGAGGAAGTCACAGCCGTGTTACTGGTTGCTCGAGACCAAGATGAGGTATTGCTACGACTCGAAAGCGCAGGTGGGATGGTCCATGCATACGGTTTGGCTGCTTCTCAACTGTCAAGAATTCGCGAAAAGAAAATCAAGCTCACTATCGCGGTCGACAAAGTCGCAGCCAGCGGCGGTTACCTCATGGCCTGCGTGGGTGATCGAATACTCGCCGCACCCTTCGCTATCATCGGTTCTATTGGTGTGATCACACAGATGCCGAACTTTAGTCGACTTCTAAAAAAGCACGATATTGATTATGAACAAGTGACGGCTGGGGAATTCAAGCGGACGGTTACCATGTTTGGTGAAACCACCGACAAGGCGCGACAGAAACTCAAGGAAGAGGTCGAAGACACCCATATGCTGTTCAAGGATTTTGTTAAGGAACAGCGACCTGTAGTAGATCTCGAAAAAGTGGCGACCGGTGAATACTGGCTGGGAACACGCGCGCATACGTTGAACCTTGTAGATGAACTATGTACCAGCGATGACCACCTGATGTCGCTGCGAAATGAAGTCGATTTGTACGAAGTGCACTACAAAATCAAGCAGAAGTTCAGTGACAGGGTATTTTCCCTTTTCAGCAGATTGCAGCGGAACAGCTTGGTCGATTACACCGAGCCCACTCAACCACCCAGCCTGACCTGAACCGGAGCAAATCTATGATCTATTCTCTGGGTACCTTGTCACCAAGAATAGCAGAGAACGTCTATGTGGCGGACAGCGCAGACGTTATTGGCAACGTGGAAATCGGAAGTGGATCGAGTGTCTGGTTTAACACCGTGCTAAGAGCAGATAACGACCTGATCCGTATCGGCACCGGCAGCAATATTCAAGATGGGACAGTCATCCACGTGGATGAAGGCATCCCCACACTTATTGGCGATAATGTCACGGTAGGCCACAACACAATGATCCACGGCTGTACCCTGGAAGATGGTTGCCTGGTAGGTATTGGTACGACAATATTGGACTATGCCGTCGTTGGGGCACATTCGATTGTTGGCGCCAATTCCTTGATTACGGAGCGAAAGACCTACCCCTCGCGATCTTTGATCCTCGGATCTCCGGCCAAAGTCGTGCGAGCATTAACCGATGAAGAAGTGGGTCTACTGGAGTGGACAGCAGCAAACTACAGCAAGAACGCAGCTCATTTTCGCGACAATCTCAGGCCCGTTGACTGAATTTCCTATCAAAGTACCTCACTCGCTGCGATAGTGGCACAGGCTCAACTCGAGTACTCACCTGAGAGTTTGAGCCGCTGAATCTTTCCGGAGGGTCCTTTAGGTAACTCCTCAAGGACATATATATTCCTGGGTGATTTAAACTGCCCTAGCGCCTTTATACAGAAGTCGCGCAGTGCATTTTCATCGAGTTGCTGACCAGGATGAGGAACCACACAGGCAGCAATATCCTCACCATACTCAGGATCGGACACAGCGATCGCCGCTGCCTCAAGGATTCCAGGAAAACGATAGAGCACATCATCGATCTCTCGCGGTGAGATATTCTCGCCACCTTTGATAATGATTTCCTTTATTCTGCCCGTTACAAAGACGTATCCCGATCTATCTTTATAGCCTAGATCGCCGGTTCGATACCAGCCGTCTGTCGAAAACGCCTCACGTGTCGCCTGCTCATCATTCAGGTAGGTACGCATCAGATTCGGTCCCCGCACTTCGATTTCACCCACGACCTCTTTTTCACAATCTGCACCGTCACCATCTTTGATACGGATTTCATTACCGCAAGGCAGACCGGGTGACCCGATCTTTTGCTGTATGGGATCCAACGGATTGGACAGAATCTGGGCAGCTGTTTCCGTAATACCCATGGTTTCAACCATTGGGATTCCAAATCGCGCTATAAAAGCCTTGTGTACGGCGGGTGCCAGTGGTGCAGAAGCACTACGGCCGAACCGGACATCGCTCAGTTGAGATTCTGTGATCTGCTGTGTTGCTTCTTCCGTAGCCAGCAGATAGGAAATCATCGTCGGTACGACACTGAACCAGGTACAGTCTTCTTTCACAACCCAGGACCAGAATCTTTGCGTGCTGAACTTCCTCGGCATGACCACAGATGAACCACTCACCAGTGGCGCCATGACTGTCACGACCTGGCCATTGATATGGCACAGGGGCAATACACACAATGCTCGATCACTGTTGCTGAGATGATGTGCAGAACAGGTGTTGGCGCCTCCAGCTAACAGGCTGGCATGGGTATGTATGACCCCTTTAGGCCGTCCTGTGGTGCCGGATGTGTAGATCAGTAACGCATCATCAGCAGATCGAGGTGGGTCTGCATCTTGGTGGTTTTGACTGTCTGGAAGTTGCAGGCCGCTGTCACCTGCGACCCGATGTACCTTCACCTGCTGACCGGATGCAATGACTGCAGCACTCGCCAGATCAGCATGGCCATCGTCGGCAAATAGATGCCGGATACCAGAATGCCTGATCACGTAGCCCAGGGAATCAATGCCGGCCACTGCATTGAGCATTAACGACACCCGTCTGCTGTACATACAGCCCAGAAAAAGCTCAAGTGCTGTTCGCCCATTGGCCATCAGCATCCCAACAGCCTCACCGTCAGAAACGCCTGAATCGGTCAGGTGAGGCCTAAGCCGAGCTGCAGTCTGACGCTGCTCTCCCCAAGTGACCTTGGTATGAGTCTCTGGGAAAACGGCAAACACCCGATCGGGATGTTGTTTTGCCCCGTGATCAAGCACAGACCTGACAGTTTGATCTTTTAAGTCCGCTAACGGTGCGAAACCGGTCGCCGACCTACTTACCATACTGGTTCCAGTAGTCGGCTAAAAGTTCTTTCTCGACCGGTTCATTGACAGGAATTGGGCGCACGATGCGGACTATATTGAGGTAATGACGATAATTAACATTGTCACCCACACTGTTACCACCCCAGGTTCCACAACCCATGGAGAGCGAGAATGGGAGACCATTATCGAAGCTCCCACCAGTCGCGAAACAATGTGCCTGATTGACGATCACACGACAAGCCGGCAAGCTGAGACCGATCTTTACCGCTCGCTCCGCGTTGCTACTGTGCAATCCAACTGAGTGTCCCGCTCCCTGGTAGCCGTATATTGCCCGCACTTGTTCACAGGCTGCGCCGAAATCCGACGTACGGTACAGCGTTAAAACGGGTGAGAGTTTTTCACCGGAAAATGGATATGCAGGCCCTGCCCCGCTTTCCAACACGACCAGGATACTCGTACCCGAATCAACTCGCTCTAAACCTGCGAGATTGGCAATTTCCGTAGCCGAGCGCGCCAGGACTGCCGGGTTGAGGCTCCCGTTGACCCACATGGTGTCTTGTAGGATCTGTTTTTCTGTCGAATCGAGAATGACAGCACCCTGATGGACAAGCGCCTCACAAAACCGGTCATAGGCGCCATCGACGACAATCACACTATTTTCCGACGAACAACTCGTTGCGTGATCAAAACACTTTGAAGCGACAATTTTTTCTGCTGCCAGACTGCAATCGGCGGTCTCATCGACAATAACTGCGACATTGCCCTGTCCAACACCCACCGCCGGTGTGCCACTGGAGTAGGCCGCCCGAATGTTGTTCTGCGATCCCGTCGCGACAACCAGATCAACCTGTGACATCAATTCCCGAGTTGCTTCTCGGTTAACAGGGCTTGGTAGTTTCTGTACGAGATCTTCGGGCGCTCCAATCTGTTTGAGTGCAGCACGGAAGTACTCAACCAGCCTGCTGCCCGTTGCTTCGCCTTTGGGGGATGGGGCGAGAATTACTGCATTAGCGCCCTTAACAGCATTGATGACTTTGTTTGTGGGTGTAGCAACTGGGTTTGTCGATGGCGTTACCGCACCGACCACGCCGACAGGTCGAGCAATTTCAGTCAGTCCAAGCTCTGGATACTCGGCAATCACACCGACAGTCCGCACCTCATTGAGATCACGAAGAAGACCCAGTGTCTTGCGATAATTCTTGAGTACTTTATCTTCGACAGAACCCAGTCTGGTATCAGCGACCGCCTGTTCAGCGAGCAATCTATTCCGACCTGGCTCCATAACCACCCAGGCCAGAGCACAAACTGCGTTGTCTATTGCGACCTGATCAAAGGTTTCGAATTCAGCCTGGGCAGCCCGGGCCCGGGTGACCACTTCCGACACTGTATTAGCGACGCTCATAATCTGATCCTTCTCGACGCCTCTTGCTGTACCGATGGGTGTCCGACTTGGAGCCCGTCCATACCCACGCGTTGACGAGTGCTCATTCTAACGCCAACCGGCGCCGATAAAGATTCAGTGCTTGTCGTTCATAGTCGTCTCTGCCCAGGAGTATGGCAGGGTCTGCGCTCTACTTGCCATTGTCGCCTTTCGAACCCATCATATGCGCCACTTGATGTCACCACATAATAGTCCACCGGAATTGGAGAAAAAGATGCAAATCGGATTTATTGGCCTAGGCAACGTCGGTGGCAAACTTGCCAGCAGCTTGCAGCGTAATGGTTTCGATCTGATGGTTAGAGACCTTGACCGACAGGTGGCGACACCATTTATTGATCGGGGAGCCAGGTGGGCTGAGTCTCCTGCAGAGATGACCCGACAGACTGACATGGTAATCACCTGTCTGCCGAACCCCAGTGCAAGCACTGCAGTCATGGAAGCACAAGACGGCATTCTGTCCGAAATGACGGACGGCAAAATCTGGGCTGAAATGAGCACCACCGACGAACATGAAGTGAAACGACTGGGTGAACAGGTTCTCGACGCGGGCGGCGAGGCGATCGATTGCCCGGTCTCTGGAGGATGCCATCGCGCTGCAACTGGGAATATCTCGATCTTCGTCGGTACCGAACGGCATACATTTGATCGTGCGTTTCCTGTCATCAGTGCAATGGGGCGGCAGATCCTACATACCGGCCCCCTCGGGTCTGCATCCGTACTCAAGGTAATCACAAACTATCTGGCCTCCGTAAACCTTGTTGCACTGGGAGAAGCCTTGATGACAGCAAAGTGTTCAGGCCTTGACCTAAATACAAGCTACGACGCAATCCGAATCTCATCCGGCAATTCATTTGTACACGAAACTGAAAGCCAAGTGATACTCAATGGCAGTCGAAATATCAATTTCACACTCGATCTGGTTGTCAAAGATATGAGTCTGTTTCAGGCTGTTGCCGATAGAACCAACGTACCGCTGGAACTTGCACCGGTACTGCTCGACATTTTCAAAGACGGCCAGAACCGTTACGGACCGCGTGAGTGGTCACCTAATATTGTCCGTCGGCTCGAAGAGGCTTGTAACGAAAAACTACTCGCCCCGGGCTTTCCCGAGGAGATTGTTGATGACGAACCCGAGTCCACTGGATTCGAAGTCAACCGATCATACTAACCCATGACCCCCTTTTTCTTCGCCTACTCTAAAGCAGTACGCCGTCGCAGCTTTCAATCCACTGTGACCAGACAGCTGGTATCGAGCCTGTAACTGTGACAATACTCTGGGTTCCCATTACGATTGCGGCGGCATTTTTTCAAAACCTTCGATCGGCTGTCCAACGCCACCTTAAATCGGAGCTCTCGGACATGGGCGCGGCTTCTGTACGTTTCCTTTACGCCTGCCCTTTTGCTCTAGCCTGGCTTGCGTTACTAACGCTTGGATTTGGGCTGAATCTTCCGACAACCAGTGCAACGTTTGTGATCTGGATTATCACTGGTTCCATTGCACAGATCACTTTCACGTTTTTGCTGATGTGGCTTTTCTCATTTTCCAACTTCACTGTGGGGACGGCACTGTCTAAAACGGAGGTCGTGCAGGTCGTTGTTCTTGAGGCGATTCTTCTGCATGAACTCATATCCGGGCTGGCCACCTGCGCTGTTGCGGTCGCGACGGCTGGGGTACTGATCATGACTGCCGGAAAATCCAAGCTTTCTGTCGCAAGTCTGGTGTCCGGACTGCGCCAGAAATCTACCGTAATCGGACTTGCCTGCGGGTTCTTTCTCGGATTGTCAGCGGTACTATTTCGTGGGGCTGCACTGTCGCTGGAGGGTGATTCGATACTGGCAACATCCGCCTATACCCTAGCGGTTGCAACCGTGTTTCAGAGTATCATGATGTTCGTCTGGTTATACATCCGGGAACCCGGCCAAATTACAGGCACAATCACCCACTGGCGCCGTTGCGCTACTGTTGGTTTTGCTGGATGGATTGCATCAATCTGCTGGTTCATTGCCTTTACACTGACCAACGCGGCTTTTGTGCGTGCGCTCGGCCAAATAGAGCTACTGTTTACATTTTTGGCTTCTGTTCTAATTTTTCGAGAAAAAGTCAGCCGCAAGGAAATTGTAGGTGTCATGTTGCTTGTCGTCGGTATCGTAGTGCTGGTCCTTGAAAAGGTCTATTGAATCCAGCAATTTGATTGTTCTGTTGTTACTCACGGAGAGAACTGATGAAAACAGGTTATGGACCTCTTAACGGAATTCGTGTCGTGGATTTTACCCATGCGATGGCCGGCCCGACCTGTGCCTTGATGCTTGCAGACATGGGCGCTGAGGTAATCAAGATCGAGCGGGCACCATTCGAGGCTGATGAAGCACGTAATGCCAGCGATCCCTACTCCATCAACGGTGTGTCGGCCACCTACATGATCTTAAATCGCAACAAAAAGACATTGCCGCTCAATCTGAAGTCGCCACAAGGTAGTGCTATTGCAAAAAAGGTGCTGCTGGATGCCGATGTGGTCCTGGAAAATTTTCGCCCCGGTGTGCTCGAACGACTCGGTCTGGGTTACGAAAATATTTGTCGGTTCAACCCCCAGATTATCTATGGCGCTATCAGTGGATTTGGACGAACTGGTCCATACAAGGTACGGGCTGGTTTCGATCTCATCGCCCAGGGAATGTCTGGCATCATGAGTGTCACGGGTGAGGGGCCAGGAAGAAGCCCAGTCAAACCAGGCGTACCCATGACCGATATCACCGCTGGAATTCTCCTTGCAATGGGTATCTGTGCCGCCCTTCGGCACCGCGAAGTTACAGGCGAAGGACAAATGGTGGACACCTCTTTATTCGAAGCGGGTATTGTCCAGACGTACTGGCACTCGGCTATAGCTTTCGCCACCGGCCTGGCGCCTGAACCGCTGGGATCTGGACACCCACTGAATGCGCCTTATCAGGCGCTGCAGACTGAAGACGGATGGATCACGGTCGGGGCTGCCAATGGGCCCACCTGGAAACGGTTTGCGGAAATTGTCGACCCCGATATGCTTGAGGATCCGCGATTCTGTACCAACGAAGCACGCATGGAAAATATTAAAGCCCTAGAGCAGCATCTCAACAACAAGTTATCCGCAAGAACTACCGAAGCCTGGCTGAACCTGTTGGAGCAAGCTGGTGTACCCGCAGGTCCGATCAACACAGTTGTACAGATGCACGATGATCCACAAGCACTGGCACGGGAAATGGTGGTTACACAATCCCATCCTGACGCCGGTCCAGTTAAAACACTGGGTTTGCCTGTTAAATTCTCACAAACACCCGGCGGACCCAAACAACCAGCCTCCCGTTACGGTGAACACACACGGTCTATCTTGCGCGACGTTGGCTACACTGATGAGGAAATCAACACGTTTATTCGCAGCGGGGTCACCGTCGCTGACGAACTGCCGTCTGAAAGTAACTCTGACAGCATCTGACGGACTTTAAATCTACAGAGGTGGTGCTGGCATTTTGCCAAGTACCTGCTCACACCACCTGGCAGCACTGAGCAATCGGGGTTCTGCCAGTCTGGCCGCAATAAGCTGAATTCCAAGCGGCAGGCCCGATTGGGAAAGCCCCGACGGTACTGTGACCGTCGGCAATCCAGTAGATGTCCATGGGCCCTGAAACATCGCACTGCCAGTCACGCTAAGGTCACCCGGTGCTGGCGTCGGTGTGGACGGCGTCAATAGCACCTGTGCCTTGTTCGATAACCTCTGGGCATCAGCCATAAACTGAAGGCGACTCTCCAACGCCCGCGAATAGGTCACTGCATCGATACCAAGACCCGTTTCTACCAGTTCCCGAATGTTAGGCCCATAAAGATCCGCCTTTTGCTTAAGCAGCGGTTCATGAAAATTGGCAGCCTCGACTGTCAGGATGGTCAGTTGATCTGCCATAGCGCGTTCAAAACTTTCCGGCAGTTCGATATGTTCGACCCTGGCACCCTCGCGCGACAGACGTTCGATGACTTCCTGCGTGTGGCTACGTACATCGTCATCCGCATTATCAAAAAAATAATCCTGCAGTATCCCCACATGGGGGGGACTTGGATTCTGGAGTCCAGCGGAGTAGTTCGGAATGTCGTCATACAAAGTGGTTGGATCGTTTTTGTCTGGGCCTGCCATCACTTGAAGCATCAGGGCCACATCTTCAACGGATCTCGCCATCCAGCCGACATGATCAAAGGACCAACTCAAGGGCACGACGCCGAATCGACTCACCCGCCCGAAAGTTGGTTTCAAACCCACAATGCCGTTATACGAAGCAGGCCGAAGGACCGAACCCCGTGTCTGACTCCCGAATGCAGCCGGGCACATCATTGCGGCAACCGCGGCGGCCGAGCCACTGCTCGAACCGCCAGGCGTATGGTCGGTGTTCCAAGGATTGCGGGTTGGGGACGGATCGCGATAGGCAAACTCGGTGGTAACTGTCTTGCCCAACATGATTCCGCCCGCCTCCTGAAGACGCGCCACAGTCGTTGCATCGTGTTTAGGAACAAAATCCGCATAAACCTTGGAACAAGCCGTAGTCGGTACACCGGCGGTGTAGAAAATATCCTTAACCCCGGTCGGGACACCTATTAACGGTGCGCTCGACCCTGTATCAAGTTCAGTCTGCTTCCGGCGAGCCTGGGCTATCACCGCGTCAGGATCAACGTGGACCCACGCCTGTAAATAATCGAGATCACTGATGCGCGCCAAAAGAGCCTGCACAAGCTCTACGACCGAAAAGCTGCGTGCGCGCAGCTCGCTGATGACTTCAACGGTACCGAGTTCGTGGAGATTCATCAGGAGGGGAAGTGTCGAAAACGCGTTGTACCGTCGCGCTCGATCTGCTCAACCAGTGCCACCTCCCAGGTCAAGTAAGCATGCATCGCCTCTTCGATAGCATCGGTCTGCTGATACGGTTTATACCAGACATCCTCTGACAGTTCGCCCGCATCCGGATCGTCTCCCGATTCAAGGGCGTAGCCCACACCTGCCCAAGCTTCGATACCGCCGTCCAAAACACACACTTTAAGGTCTTCTCGGTGAGAAACCTCAGCAGCAGCGAATCGGGCGAGAACACCGTCAGGTGACGTCAGTACAAACGTCGGGTTGTCTCCCTCGATTTTCCCCAGCATCTCCTCTAGGCCGGTGCGAGAAGCTCTCCGGGCCCCCGGGACATGTCCCGCTCTAAATTCGAGGCTATCTGACAAATCAAGTACAACAGTGTTTTGCCCCGTAATTAATTCGTTGAGCACAGAAGCCTCGACAAGCTGCACATCCAGATCCCGTAGACCCAAAACCTCTCTTTGTTCCGGTCCTGCTTCAAGATCAGATTGCGTCAACCCACTGTCCAGTACATAGACGTTGTCCCACCCCATCTGAAGCAGCCAGGATGCCGTCATGGTCGCACGAACACCGGTATCGTCAACCAGCACCAGACGGGAATTTCGAACACCAACATACTCATCTGTAGCCTGTACCAACTGCCCCCCGGGGGCTGATCGAGAACCCGGAAGATGGCCGGCTATATATTCTTCTGGCGAACGCACATCCAGAACAAACAGAGTAATCTCACTTGCTTCCGTACGAAACCTCTCCAGTTCGGTACTCGATACCTTTTCAACACCAAACCGCTTCGCCACCGTATCGGCCATCTTCCGTGAACGCTCGAGCCCGTTTTCTGTTACGTTCGGCGCGGGTCGAACCTGACCATGGTCTAACCCATAACCTGCCAGATGCCATCCCATGGTACCGTTTTCCAGTGCCACAACTGGATTCGGTATACCGGCGTTAATTAGTGACTGTGTCCCAATAATACTGCGTGTTCTACCCGCACAATTGACCACGACGAGCGCCTGTGGATCTTCGACTACATCACTGACGCGATAAGCAAGTTCGGCACCGGGACAGCAAATCCCACCCGGGATACTCATGGTGGTGAATTCTTTCATTGGCCGACTATCCAGAATGACAATATTTTCGCCCGCATCGAGTTTGGCTTTTATCTCCTTGGCTGGTAGGCGAGGCGTGCCGTATTCATGTTCAACAAATTCTCCAAAAGCCTTACTGGGTACGTTTACACCTGAGAAGATCTCGTAACCGGCGTTCCGCCAAGCCTCTATTCCACCATCCAGGATATTGGCCTGCGTATAGCCGAACCCGCGGAGTCGCACCGAAGCTAAATCTGCCAACCCGCTGGCATCGTCACACAGCACGATTGGTGTTTCTAATCGAGGAATCAGATGCCGGAACTCCAGTTCAAGTTTTGCCAAAGGAATCGAGATCGCGTAAAGCAGATGGGCCCCGGCGAAAGCGCCCCCACTTCTGACATCCACTAACGCGAGCTCTTTACCTTCGATAATCTGCTCTTTTAGTTGACTCGGTGATACAAAACTCATCTCAACAGCTCCTCTTATGGAATAGTCGTGTCATTGATCCGGATCAGACCAGTTAGGTCCAGTCGTGCGTTGCGCTGAACGCACGAAAATCGACGATCAGATCAGTCAAGCAACCGGCGTCTGGATATCGGTTCGGATGGACATGATCTTTGCCGTTTTCCCTGCTTGATCAAATACCAGCCGCTCATGAAGGTGATCCAAAGCGAGTCCATACATATGCAGATGCACTGTGGGCTCTGGATCATCGGTAGAGATCGCATGAATATCGTCCGGTAGAAATACAACGCCATTGCCGTGCTGGACCACGAAACTACCTGTTTCCTCCAGTTCCGCATAGCCCTCTGCAGATGCATCATCAGTTCGCTGATAGAACCGGTTCAGTTCATCCCCATAGACACCCACGATGACGGCCCAGGTCGTGTGATTGTGGGGCGGCACTGATTTGCCCGCGGCACCGACAGAAGCGTAGAGTGCATAGCGATGATCTGGATCTTCGGAAATTCGGTAGACCGCAGATCCACCATCGTCAGTTATAGGAAAACTGCTTCGCGGAAATAATTCTTTATCCCGAGTAAGCTCGATAAGCTCATCCCGAATCTTGCCCAGCGCATCGTAATTAACACCGTACTGCTGTTCTATCAAACGCACCCGACCCACCGTCTCGGCTACAGCCTGGTCTCGTTGTTCGATGGTAGTCATGCTTTCATCCTCCGTTTTCAAATAAACAACCGTCAAACAGCTAACGTTTATGCCTGTTATTGAGCTGCAATATAGTCTATTGCTGCCTGCACACCGCCCTTATCGTGAGGTACGGCAGATACTTCCAAAGTCATCTCGATGCCAGATAAAGTGGCCATCAACATCAGGTCATTAAAATCACCTAGGTGACCAATTCGAAATACCTTACCGGCAAGCTGTCCCAGCCCGTTGCCCAGCGACATATCAAATCGTTCCAGCACTACCCGCCGAAAATCATCCGCGTTGATTGTTTCAGGCATCATTACTGCAGTCAAAGAATTGCTGTATTCCAGCGGGTTCAGACACAGCAACTCCAGCCCCCAAGCCTGTACGGCACGCCGTGTGGCCTCACCAAATCTCAGGTGGCGGGAAAATACGTTCTCGAGCCCCTCTCCCAACAACATGTCGACGGCTGCCTGTAGGCCCATGAGCAGATTGGTCGCTGGGGTATACGGGAAAAAACCGGTCTGATTGCTCTCCAGAACCTCCATCCAACTCCAGTATGATCGTGGCAGAGTTGCCTGCTCAGCCGCGGCCAAAGCCTTCTCGCTGACGGCATTAAACCCAAGCCCTGGTGGCAACATAAGGCCTTTCTGGGAACCGGCAACGGTGACATCGACCCCCCACTCATCGTGTTGATAGTCGATCGAAGCCAGGGAGGAGATCGTGTCCACCATCAGCAGTGCGGAGTGTCCGGCCGAATCTATGGCGTTGCGCACTGCCCGAATGTCGGAGGTGACACCAGTGGATGTTTCATTGTGCACAACACAAACAGCTTTGATGTTATGCCCGTTGTCCTCCTCAAGTATGCACTGGATGGCGTCCGCGTCCACGCCGCTACGCCAATTTCCTGCGATCAGTTGAGGATCGAGGCCCAATCGTTCAGCAAGCACACACCATAACGAAGCGAAATGCCCGGTCTCGTACATCAGAACTTTATCCCCAGCGGACAATGTATTCACCAGTGCCGCCTCCCAGGCACCGGTACCTGAAGATGGAAAAATAATAATCGGGCTGTCTGTCCTAAATATCAGTGGTAGACGATCAAGAACATCACGCACCATCTGCTGAAAACGTGGCCCCCGGTGATCGATCGTGGGCTGCTCAATAGCCTGCAGTACACGTCCCGGCACATTGGTCGGTCCAGGAATCTGTAGAAAATGTCGTCCGCTTCGATTTCCAGTCATAATCTCTCGTTCTACACTACACTGCCAACAGATGTCGTGTTGATCGGACATCGGCACCGACACCCTGTTAATCAAACATCAGGCGAACGACTATTGTGCACAGTATGAGCCACTACGACAATTCTCCACTTAAGACACGAATCGGCGATAGCAGGCTCGCACAGAAACTGTCGAGATCTATCAAGGGTGAAGTGCTATTCGATCACTTCAGCCGCGGACGGTACAGCACAGATGCATCAATCTACCAAATCGAACCGATTGGTGTTGTCATTCCACAGGCACAGGACGATCTAACGGCCATCATCGACATCGCTTCGGAGGAAGGTATACCGGTGCTTCCCCGTGGTGCCGGCACATCACAAAGCGGCCAGACCGTAGGCTTGGCATTAGTGATTGATGTGTCAAAACACTTAAACCAAATTGTCGAACTGGACACGGCCGAACGGACTGTTACCGTCGAGCCGGGTATAGTTCTAGATCAACTCAATGCGCAGTTGAAACCTCATGGCTTGTTTTTTCCGGTCGACGTATCAACGGCCAGTCAGGCCACGCTGGGGGGCATGGCGGGAAACAACAGTTGTGGCGCCCGGTCTATACGCTACGGGTTGATGCGGGATAATGTACTGACTATCGATGCGCTACTCGCCAGTGGCGAACAAGCACAGTTTGGCCCGATTGGGCCCGGGAAGACTTGTCCACGTGAACCCGAGATTTATCGTCAGTTGACACAATCACTGATCGAGCTTGCCGATCGTGAATCCGATGAAATTACAACACGATTTCCCAAAGTGCATCGCCGGGTCGGTGGTTACAACATCGATGCCGTGCTGCCACCAGCGTTACAGCAACGAGAACAAAATATGGCGCAATTGCTGGTTGGTTCAGAAGGCACGCTGGCATTTACGCGCCAACTGACACTGCGCTTACAACCCATACCTGCGCACAAGGTTCTAGGAATCTGTCATTTTTCGTCCTTTTACCAGGCGATGGAGTCAACGCAACACATCGTAGGTCTGGCACCAGACGCGGTCGAGTTGGTCGACAGGACCCTTATCGATCTGGCGTTGGATATTCCCATATTCAAAGATACGCTCACCCGCTTTGTACAGGGTGAACCCGACGCACTGCTTCTGGTTGAGTTTGCAGGAGAGGAACCGACCCACCTGCAGCAAAAACTGGGCGATCTATCGACCCTTATGGCAGACCTGGGTCATCCAGGATCTGTCGTGGAAATCGTCAACACGGCAGACCAGCGGTCTGTCTGGGAGGTTCGAAAGTCTGGGCTCAACATCATGATGTCGATGAAAGGTGACGGCAAGCCAGTGTCGTTTATTGAAGATTGTGCAGTACCGCTTGAGCATCTGGCAGAGTTCACTGATCGACTGACCCGAATTTTTGAAAAACATGGAACACGTGGTACCTGGTATGCGCATGCTTCAGAAGGCTGCCTTCATGTACGCCCCGTACTGAACATGAAAAGTTCTGAAGACGTTCAAAAGATGCGTTCAATTGCAGAGCAGGCATTTTCTATTGTGAGGGAATATGAAGGGTCTCACTCCGGTGAACACGGTGATGGCATCGTGCGTTCAGAATTTCACCCCATCATGTTTGGCGATCGAATGCTAAACATTTTTGAACAAGTCAAAGAAACAATAGATCCAGGTGGCCTTTTTAATCCAGGTAAGATCGTTGACCCCCCGCGCATGGATGATCGCTCTTTGTTCCGCTACGGACCGGATTATTTAGACGGCAAAAGCCCAACACAACTGGACTGGTCAAGCTGGGGAGGGTTTTCCGGTGCGGTTGAAATGTGTAACAACAATGGTGCCTGCCGTAAACGTGACGCGGCAGTGATGTGTCCTTCATTTCGGGCAACGGGCGACGAAATCCATTCGACACGAGGTCGTGCCAATGCGCTTCGTCTGGCACTAACCGGACAACTGGGGCCGAATGCTTTTTCCTCAAGTGAAATGGCTGAATCGATGTCACTGTGCGTCGGCTGTAAGGCCTGCAAGCGGGAATGCCCGACAGGTGTCGACATGGCCCGTATGAAGCTTGAATTACAAGCGAGTCAAACCGCTGCCCATGGACTTAATATGGGTCAACGCCTCGTGGCCTACTTGCCGCGATACGCACCGACGATTGCGGGCATAGGATTTTGGTTCAATGCACTTCAAAAACTGCCCGGTGCCGCTATGTGTATTGAAACCCTGACAGGCTTCACGCGCCACCGCCGCCTGCCTCAATTACACAGGTCGAAGCGTCTCAACAGCGTTACTCATGCTGGGCCGACTGGTGGCGAGCCGGTCGTTGTGCTACTGGACACCTTCAGTCGCTGGTTCGAACCAGAAAACGGTGAAGCGCTAATCGATGTTTTAGCTGGTGCCGGCTGCCGGGTACACATCGCTGGAGCGGATGACAAAAGACCGCTGTGTTGTGGTCGAACATTCTTAGCAGCTGGCCTGATAGATGAAGCCAGGCATGAAGCCCGGCGACTCTTAATGGCGTTAAAACCATTTATCGATCAAGGGATACCGCTGGTCGGACTGGAACCCGCCTGCATTCTGACCCTGCGAGATGAATACGACGTACTTTTATCGGCATCAGAAACGAAGGGGCTTGCAGACATGACCTTTCTGCTCGAAGAATATCTGGTTAAACAATCGGCGGCTCTTTCTTTGAATCTGGGGCCCATACCATACAAACAGGCAGCATTACACTGCCATTGCCACCAGAAAGCATTTGCAACTGCCAAAGACGTTGAAACCGTCCTGAATTGGATACCTGAGCTGACGGTCAACGCCATTAACAGCAGCTGCTGCGGCATGGCGGGTGACTTTGGGCAATGGGCAAAAACTCACGAGGTTTCCATGGCTATGGCAGAACTTTCCCTGCTACCCGCATTACGGACACTGGGTCCCGACGCTGCAGTGGTTGGCGGTGGCACCAGCTGCCGGCAGCAGATTCACAACGGTACAGGCCGTGACGCGGTTCACTTCGTTCAACTTCTGTACCAATCAATGGCCCACAGTAAGGCGGTACAGCCGGAAGGCACTGGCCAGAAATAGACCGGAACATTAATCTATCCATGCTCGATACCATCATTTCAGATCACCGCGCCTGGATTGGGGAAGACATACAAGCTAAGGATTGGTGTCTAACTGTATCCAATGATGTGAATAAAGAACTCAATAATCTCGTTGAAGCACTACAGCGGGATCCTTTGCCCACACTGCTGCAGGCCCCGGAGAATTTCCCCCTGTCGACCCTCCAAAACATCATTCAGCAGGCAAAGTTTATTCTCGATGAGGGCTGTGGTTTTGTTGTCATCAAAGGGCTCAGTGTCAAGAAACATGACGTCAACGACATGGTCAGTGTCTTTTGGATCCTCGGTCAGTTGATTGGCCGCCCTGTTGCCCAGAAATTCGACGGTACGATGATCTATGATGTCACAGACAGCGGAGAGGAATTCGGTTATGGCATACGTGGCTCACACACCCGGGTTGAGTTGAATTTCCATATAGACAATGCTTTTGGCACGACAGTGCCCCATTATGTCGGTCTATTGTGTTGGCAAACTGCACGCAGCGGTGGTGTTAGTCGGTTCTGCAGCCTGTACTCCCTCCACAACCGCCTGCTCAGCGACTACCCGGAAATACTGGAAGTTCTCTACCGCCCGATAATTTATGATCGGCAAGCCGAACATCACCCGCAGGCGGCCAAGACTACTCTGACACCATTCTTTCAGTGGGATGGAAAAAGGCTTCTATGTCGTGCAAATATGTCGCTGATCAGGAAAGGCCACAGCGTTGCGGGTCAAGAAATTAATTCTGCCTTAGAAAAAGCGCTGACTGTCGTCGAAGACCTTCTTGCCGACCCCGCTATATGGGTGGAGATGCAACTGAGCCCCGGCGACCTTCACTATCTGAACAACATCAACATCGCACACTACCGCAGTGGCTTTATAGATGACACAGTTTCTGCTCAGAAACGGCACTTGTACAGAACTTGGCATCGTGATACTGGCAGACAGAGTTACGACGGCTAACCGGCGCAACTGTCATTTACCTATAATATAGTTTGACACCGCCAGTCGCCCTCGCCCTGTGTTCGGCCTTTCTGTTTGCCGTTGCCGTACAACTCCATAATCTCGGTCTCAGGCACATTGACAGTCGGCGAGGCACATTAATCTCTATTTGTTCGTCGGCTGCTCTCTACTGGATGCTGTCACCGTGGTTCCTTGAGTCGTGGTACTGGTTCACAACAGGGGCTGCGCTATTCGCTGCTATCGGACTGTTTCGCCCTTTTCTCTCTGCAAATTTTGCAATGGCCGGGATTCGATTTCTGGGTCCGACATTGTCTACCACCCTTGCCTCTACAGCACCACTATTTAGCGCATTATTTGCGATCGTACTGCTCGGAGAAACCATGACGGCGTCCCTGATCGGAGGAACATTAGCCATCGTGACCGGCGTTGTAATTCTGACCTATCGTGGCAGCACAAAGTCGATGTGGCCAGTGTGGGCTTTGTCACTGCCGCTAGGAGCAGCCATTCTGCGCGCACTTGCACACGCAGTGACCAAGCTAGGCTTGGACGTCGTACCGGAACCTCTGTTCGCCGGACTTGTCGGCTACAGTGTCTCGCTTCTGATGGGTCTGATCGCAGCATCGATCCAGAATGCAAGGATCATTCCCGCCATCCGGTGGTCACCCGGTGTAACCTGGTTCCTAATTGGAGGAATCATCAATGGTATATCGTTATGGTCTCTGAACACCGCTCTTAAAATGGGTCAAGTCATCACTGTAGTCCCCGTTGTGTCTGTATCACCTGTCATTAGCTTTCTACTCGGTTATTTTATTTTTCGCAAAGAGCGCTTCACCCCGAGAATCGTGATTGCCATCGTGCTGATCGTACCAGCCATTGTGATCATTGCCCGTTCCAACTGACCAGCGAGCACCTCATACACGATCATTTCACAAATCAAATAATATCGAATTGAACCTGAAGTTCCGCGCCCAAGCCACACGCTATATAGTTAGGCAACAATGCGATTCCGATAGAGAGCTCACATGAAGCAACCGCTACCCGATGGAAAACGGCCACTGCCCGCTTCTCGATTCTTTGAAGACTTCAAGCTTGGTGAGCAATACATCATTCCGTCGCGCACTCAAACTAGCGGGCTGTTCGCGATGTTTCAGTCAGCCTCGGGCGATAATGATCCGATCCACTACGACGTGGAATTTTGCCGTCAGAGAGGCCATGACGACCTACTGGCCCATGGAATGCAGGTAATGATCCAGACGGCCGCCGGTGCCGGTACATTTCCCAGCGAGGTGGCTGATTCCCTGTTGGGGATGATCGAGGTGAGCGGCAGGTTCCTCCATCCGGTCTATCGGGGCAACACTCTCTACCCCATGCTGGAAATCGTTGAGCTCAAAGATCAAAATACAACCGGTGTCATTACAATGCATGCCACAATCCACAACCAGAATGATGTTCTTGTCTTCGAGGGGACCCAACGTTATTTAATCAGAAAGCGTGTTGGCTAGGCTCTGCAATCAAATAACACCTGCAACCCTTAACCGTTCTATCTCCTCTGCACCGTAACCGAATTCCGCCAGCACACTGTCTGTATGTTCCCCGCGTTCCGGGGTTGGGAGATAATCGATATCCGGTGTACCGCTGAGATTGACTGCATTCTTCAAAACCTGAACCTCTCCAAGTTCAGGATGCTGGACTGACTTGGCCATCCCAACATGGTCGACCTGTGGATCCGCAAACATTTCATCGATGGCGTAGATTGGACCACTGGGCACACCCGCATCGTTCAGAGCATCAATCCAGTCCTGACTGGTTCGATGCTGCAGATAATCGGCGAGGTCTTCATTCAAAGCATCTCTGTGTTTATGTCTGGACCGCTCGGTAGCGTAATCAGGGTTATTAAACAGTTCATCGGCCTGT
>Ga0207988_1000013_pt1 | contig 112115 bp, 112 predicted proteins | sample ETNtaG_11_FD_185773 | JGI IMG/M metagenome (GOLD analysis project Ga0207988, IMG submission 185773) | Marine microbial and viral communities from oxygen minimum zone, Eastern Pacific Ocean - ETNP201310SV74 (SPAdes) (version 2) | ecosystem: Environmental > Aquatic > Marine > Oceanic ...
TCTGACGCTGGCTGACGGAACTACCTACAAGGGCGGCTTTGAGGAAGGCAAGTTTCAGGGGCAAAAAGGCTAACTTAAACATAGATACTCTCAGGAGAGGGCCTCAAAGAGTGGCCTGCTGAGAAAACTTCCGAGAAAATAACGATCAGACTGAACGTTTTGATTCCTGTTAACGCCCCACCACTATGATTTTCTTGAAGGCGGCGCGACGTGCCTGGGGCCTGTATACCCGGTTATTTCGAGTAGTACCTATCTCCTGTGATCTCAGGGCTGCAAAGGATACCATCGCTATACGAGACGGTTGGGGAGCGATTGGCGTCGATCCACAACTTGAGGTCCATCCGATAGCAACTTATCTGCCGCCCGGGTGGTATCAGCTCAGTTACGATGCGCACCATTCGAGTAGCGATGCGTTATTTATACCAAAAATTTATCCTAAGAGAACTCTCGAGCAGCCTATAAATTTTGAAATCCGGTATCCAAAAGGATACGGCGACAATAATGAAGTAGGGGTTTTCCTGAGAACAAAACAAAAAGAACTGAAGTCCAAACAAGGGCAAGCCAGCAAAGAAGAGATCGAGCAAAAAAAGAGTGAAGGCTCAACACTGCCAGTACCACGAGATACCAACAATCAGATTAGTGACTCTAAGGACGATGCATCTGTAATTGACTCATATCCCTCCACTAATCCTGAAACTACCAACAATGGCCATCACAATACCGACGAGACTTCATCAAAGGGGAATAACTCGGATACCTCGACCCCAACTGAGTTGGTAATTAATTTGCGTCCGCATCTACCGGGCCAAACCCAGCACCTGTTCCGCTACACTTTTGAGCCAGAAGGCTTCCGCTTTGACCCTTTCGATATGGATCATCCTAAGACTTGGCAACCGTATCACGGGTCATTCCAATTAATCAATTTCAGGCTGACCTTCCTGGGCGTCGTGCCGGCTCTTTTATTCAGCATTTACCATACAATCGTTCGCACTGAACGCAGATGGCGGCTACCAAAAAGCCGTACTGCGCTACAACTATTGCGAAAGAAGGGGAAATTGGCCCTTATGAATTGGCTTGCGCATAAAGCCTACCTGAAGACTCAACCTCCCTTTTCCCCAACCTCGTGGTATCGTTTTTTTTGCGACCCTGGCTGTTTTAATACAGACCGTATTGATTGGTTTTCAGATCTTAACCGCCATCCCACGTTCTGCTTATTTCTCCTTGTGGGGGAGTCTGACCCAGAGCAATTATCCGGCACCATACAAACTGCACTGTCGCAGAGTTACCCATTTTCAGAAATCTTCATTCTTAGCTCCAACGCCATTTATCCTGAAACTGCCCAACAGGCCGCTCGTCTTGCCAAGAACCACCTAAGCATACGCGAAATACCCTGCCCGCTTGAAGCGTTCGGGCAGGCTTTACGAGAGACCAAGAGTGAGATCATCTGCCTAATCGAGGCTGGTGATCTACTAAAAAATCATGCTGCAGCGAGACTGGCCAGAGAAGTTGCCGATCATGAAGCAGACATCGTGTACGGGGACGAAGTCGTTTTGACAGAGTCAGGAGATCGAGTCCGCAAGGTTGTCCTTCGGCCTGCTTTTTGCCTCGATCATTTTCTCAATCACCCATGCATTGGCTTGATGACCGCCATCCGTCGGAGCCTGATAAACGATACCGAGTCGTTAACTGATTGCAAAAGTATTGAGGCGCTAAATGAAAAATTGATATTAGATGCGCTAGTAAGGGCGAAAAAAATCGTTCACTGCCCTGATCTTATTTTTGAGCGTCTGACGTCTCACGAAGCACCTTTAAGCCGTCGCCTTCCTCCTTCAACAATTAGTCGCTTTCTTGAACACCAGGGGTTCACGTACGCTACCGTCAACGCAACGGCTAGTGAGGGTTTGTACTCCATACGATACAACCACCCCATTTCGGGAAAAACTGCGGTCATCATACCCACAAAAAATAACGGTAAAATTCTCGAGATAGCAGTTGAAGCACTGGAAAGGACAATACCCGAAGAACTCTATGATCTTGTCGTAGTAAATCACGAATCTGATGACTCACACACTCTGTCGATCCTGCGCATGATCGCTAAGAAACATCGGGTAATCGACTATCAAGGCAAGTTCAATTTTTCCAAAATTAATAATTTCGCTGTTAAACAACTTGCTGGAGCCAATGATAGTTTTCTTTTTTTGAACAATGATGTCGAAGCGATCAGCCCTGGCTGGTTTGAGAGCATGCGTGACAAACTTGGTCGCAAAGAAGTTGGGATAGTCGGGGCCACACTACTTTATCCACCTGAAATTAAGACCTGTGGCGATGACCAAGAGAGTCTTATTTTTGATCCGAGAAAAATGAAGCTTCATCAGTTAAAGCAGACCCTTGAAGATGGTGGAACATGCTTCGATGAAGCTTATGATTACAAGATCCAACACGCTGGCGTGATGATGCATGTTGGTGTTGCAGAGCACTACCTAAAACTCGAAGAGTATGAAGATAAGTATGTGCGAAACTCGGATAATAACCCGGCGGTACCCGCCCCTGTGACTCGAAGTTTTAGTGCGGTGACCGCTGCGTGCATGATGACTCGTAGAGATGTGTTCGAAGAAATCGGGAATTTCGACGAGAAACTGGCGATAGGATTCCAGGATGTCGACCTATGTCTTCGTGCCGGTAACGCGGGTTACAAAGTATTATGTGATGCAGAGGCTGTCCTGTTTCATCATGAGGCAATGAGTAGATCTACTGATGATTTCTTGAGCCGAGACCCTCACCCAAAAGATACGTCAAATTTTTTATATAAGTATTCACACGATATTGGGCGTGACCCGTTTTATCACCCAATGCTGAATAACTCGACACCACAGTACCGGCCAATGCGGAGTATTAACCGGTCTCGGTTTTTAAGTGCCCGCGTAGTCACTAACTTGGGGTTAGCACCCTATGAAGCGCAGTCCGATTGAGGTCGTGAGGCTAATTGGTGGTTGCACGTTTGTCATAGATCACTTACTGATGGGCATCAAAGCACGCGTTCGATAATTGATTGGCATGCGGGTAACTAGTAGTTGAATCAGCCGATTGAGCCAACGAGACGTTTGGCCCAAACAATGAACTTTGTGGTTCAAATGCTTCCCCTATGGCAAAAAGGTGTTCATACCCGCGGGCCCTTAATCAAGAAATGACACCCATCTTCAAGTGAGTCTGGCACTGGCCATCGGTTAGTGGTTTTCACAGCCCTGTCTGAACACTAGACTAAGCGTTCTTGATACCTTGAATGCTGCGGTGCCGGACTAAAATGAAATGAGCAAGATAAAAACCTTTGGCTTTGATACTCTGAGTCTGCATGCTGGCCAGCGCCCGGACCCTGCGACCGGCGCACGCGCCACGCCGATCTACCAGACAGCGTCTTATGTTTTCAAAAGCCCCGATCATGCCGCTTCGCTTTTTAACGCGGAGCGCGCTGGCCACGTTTATTCGCGAATCACCAACCCGACCACTGCAGTTCTTGAGGAGCGCATCTCAGCACTGGAGGGCGGCGTTGGTGCCATCGCCACAGCCAGTGGCCAGGCGGCCTGCCACCTGGCCATTGCCACACTGCTTGGCGCCGGCGACCACATAGTCTCCTCGCGCTCGCTCTATGGCGGCACCCATAACCTGCTGGAATACACCCTGCCGCGCTTTGGCATTAGCACGACTTTTGTCGACCCGCGCGATACCGACGCCTTTGCCGCCGCAATTACTCCGAAGACGCGACTGCTGTTTGGCGAAACGCTGGGTAACCCGGGCCTGGAGGTGCTGAATATCCCGGCCATCAGCGAGGTGGCACACGCTCACGATCTGCCGCTGATGATCGACTCCACTTTCACCACCCCCTACCTATGCCAGCCCTTTGCGCTGGGCGCCGATATTATTTTTCACTCGGCTACCAAGTTTTTGAGTGGTCACGGGGTCATTATTGGTGGGCTGGTAGTAGACAGTGGAGGTTTTGACTGGGCGGCCTCGGGCAAATTCCCAACATTGACTGAGCCTTACGCCGGCTTTCACAACATGAACTTTGTCGAGGAGTTCGGCCCAGCGGCGTTTATCACCCGGGCACGCAAAGAAGGCATACGTGATTTTGGCGCCTGCATGAGCCCCACCACGGCCTTTCAAGTACTGCAGGGAATGGAGACCCTACCCCTTCGCATGCAGCGCCACATCACCAATACCCGCGCCATTGTCGAGTTTCTGGCCACTCACGAGGCCGTCGAGTGGGTCAGTTACCCAGAGCGGCCGGACCACCCAGATCACGAACTCGCCAAGAAACTGCTGCCCAAGGGCTGTGGGGCGGTATTCAGTTTCGGCATTAAAGGGGGGCGAGAGGCAGGCCAGCGTTTTATCAGTCGGGTCGAGCTACTGTCACACCTGGCAAACGTCGGTGACGCCAAATCACTGGTGATTCACCCCGCCAGCACCACACATCACCGCATGGACGCTAAGGCACTGGCCGCTGCGGGTATTTCTGAAGGCCTGATTCGCCTGTCGGTCGGTCTGGAAGACCCTGACGACCTGGTTGAAGATCTCGGCCAGGCCTTGCGCGCGTCGCAGAAAAGCTGAGGGGATAACTGCTATGGAACTTGAAACCCGCAGTGGGAATCTTTTCGGCTACAGCGGTGCGCGTGCACACCAGAGCGGGCAGGACACGGTTGTTTTTGTCCACGGCACCGGCATGGATCACACCGTCTGGGTGTTGCCGTCGCGCTACTTTGCCCGGCATGGCTATAACGTACTGGCGCTGGACCTGCCAGCGCACGGCCGCTCACAGGGCAGCCCCGCGACCACAATTGATGCCATGGCAGATGCAGTGATTGAGGCGATGGCAACAGCCAATATCAGCAGCGCCGCCCTGGTGGGTCATTCCATGGGTTCTCTGGTCGCGCTGAGCGCTGCTGCTCGTTACCCCGACCGAGCACGGTCACTGGCCCTGATTGGCTCGACCGCACCCATGGGGGTACACCCGGACATGCTGCGCTACGCGGCCGACAACGACCATGGCGTTATCGACATGCTGACCTACTGGGGCTACAGCAAAGCAGCACAGTTGGGGGGCAACGAAAACCCGGGGCTGTGGATGGCGGGCAATACCCTGCGGCTTTTGGAACGCGCACCGGATAATCTGATCCACATCGATCTGGCTGCCTGTAAGGGCTACGATACCGGCCTGAGCCATGCCCAAGCAGTGGCGTGTCCCACGCTCTTTATTCTCGGGGAACGCGACATCATGACGCCGGTGCGCTCTGCGCAGAAACTGATCAGCGCAGTAGCCAAAACCCAGGTCTGTGTGCTGGAAGGCAGCGGCCACTCGCTGATGATGGAAAGACCCGATGCCTTGCTGGATGCCCTGATCAGCATCGTCTGAAAACCTACCGCGGAAGAGCAATAAACTTATGAGCGCCTTTCTGATTGCCGACGTACATCCGGCGGACATGGATGCCTATCGTGACAGCGGCTACCTTGAAGCCGTACCAAAGATTGCAGCGCGTTTTGGCGGCGTCTACCGTGCCCGCGGCGGGCAACTCGAAAAACTGGAGGGCAACTGGCAGCCCCGCCGACTGGTAGTAATCGAGTTCCCCAGCTGGGATAAGCTGCAGGCCTTTTACCACTGCGATGACTACCAGCCGTACCGGGAAATCCGCCAGCGCTTGGCCGATTCGAACATTGTTGCGCTTGAGGGTCTCGATACTCCGCCGGCTTGAATCACTGATAATCCGGGTAAACCAAACGCTATTACCCTACCTGGCCCTGAAGATGCGCCAGCACTTCTGGCGGTACGTGGGTTTCAGATTCTGACCCCGGGATTGTCCATACCAGTTGCAGCGCCGAGGTGCCTTTTTTCTGGTAGTAATTAATCCACAACTCGTACCAGCCTGGCGCATCGATCACCAACGGTATGGGCGGAGACCAACGGTTGGAGTGAATCTCAGGATCTACCTAGATCTGCTGATCGCCAATCCGGGCTTTGACGCCGTCGTTGGACTCGATCCTGAACGTATAAGTGCCGGGCGCTTCAAATCGGATCAGCCCGCGGATGTGGGCAGCCACCATCATCGCACGCTTGGCGGTCAGTACCATACCGTCAACAGTCCGGTGGGCAATGTTATCCAGCGGCTTGCCAATGACTGGGTTACTCAGCACTTCAATATCGTCAACGTGTACCCGGCGCGCATAGTCATAAGTGACCGCGAGTCCCGGGCGTAACTCCGATACGGCGGGCTGCGGTGACCACAAGGTTGCGCCAACAATCAGGTCCAGCGCGAGGCTTGCCGGTATTCCTGCGAGGTATCCCACAACAAGCATGACAATTTGCAGCAATCTCAATCGCTGACGGCGACCAAAAACTGTCACCGGGGAAAGTTGCCTTTTTCTCATATCACGTCCTGTTGCAAGCGATCTTTGCAGATCATCCATTCATTAGCGTTCATTTTTTACGCTTCATGTCCTTTGGGCCCAGACAGTATGAATTGATCGCCAAAAAAAAGCCCCGCCGATGGGCGGGGCTTTGATACTGCTCGCAAGCGAGCCAGACAGGCTTACATCATGCCGCCCATGCCGCCCATGCCGCCCATGCCGCCCATGTCACCGCCCGGCATCGGCATCGCCGGCTTATCTTCCGGCAGTTCCGCAACCATCGCCTCGGTAGTGATCATCAGACTGGCAATCGATGCAGCATGCTGCAACGCAACTCGGGTTACCTTGGTCGGATCCAGGATACCCATGGCGATCATGTCACCATACTCACCCGTGCCGGCGTTATAACCATAGTTACCGTCATTGGAGCAGACCTGATTCAACACAACAGATCCTTCCTCACCAGCGTTGGCCACGATCTGACGCAGCGGCTCTTCAATTGCCTTTTGGACAATTTTCACGCCCATGTCCTGGTCCGAATTGGCTCCCTTGACGCTGCCAATCGCATCCACACATCGCACCAGAGCCACGCCGCCACCAGGAACAACACCTTCCTCCACGGCTGCGCGGGTCGCGTGCAGTGCATCTTCAACGCGGGCCTTTTTCTCTTTCATCTCGACTTCAGTTGACGCGCCCACCTTGATCACGGCGACACCGCCGGCCAGCTTAGCGACACGCTCTTGCATCTTCTCCTTGTCGTAATCTGAGGTCGCTTCGTCGATCTGGACACGAACCTGATTAACGCGCGCTTCGATATCGCTGGCGGAGCCTGCGCCATCGATGACGGTGGTGTTTTCCTTGCTGATCTGAACACGCTTGGCCGAACCTAATTCTTCAAGCGTTGCCGCTTCAAGACTCATGCCGACTTCCTCAGAAATCACCTGGCCACCGGTCAGAATCGCAATATCCTGCAGCATCGCTTTACGTCGATCACCAAAGCCTGGTGCCTTCACAGCACAGACCTTGACGATGCCGCGGATGTTGTTGACCACCAATGTTGCCAGGGCTTCGCCTTCGATATCCTCAGCGATGACCAGCAAAGGCCGACTGGCCTTGGCGGTCGCTTCCAGTACCGGCAGCATCTCGCGGATGTTAGAGATTTTCTTGTCGTGAATCAGGATCAGCGGATTTTCCAGATCAGCTTGCATAGTATCCTGGTCGTTGATGAAGTAGGGCGAGAGATAACCACGGTCAAACTGCATGCCCTCAACCACTTCCAGCTCGTTGTCAAGGCTCTTGCCTTCTTCCACTGTGATGACGCCTTCTTTGCCGACCTTTTCCATCGCTTCGGCAATAATGCCGCCGACCGATTCGTCCGCATTAGCAGAAACCGTACCTACTTGGGCGATTTCCTCGTAACCGGCGCAAGGCTTGGAAACCTCGACAAGCTGTTCGACTGCGGCAATTACTGCCTTGTCGATGCCACGCTTGAGGTCCATCGGGTTCATGCCGGCGGCTACCGACTTCAAACCCTCACGCAGCATGGCCTGGGCCAGTACGGTTGCGGTCGTGGTGCCATCACCAGCCACGTCAGAAGTCTTGGAAGCCACTTCCTTGAGCATCTGCGCACCCATATTCTCGAACTTATCTTTCAGTTCAATTTCCTTGGCAACCGAAACACCATCTTTGGTCACGGTCGGTGCACCAAAAGATTTATCGAGCACCACGTTGCGGCCCTTGGGGCCCAACGTCACTTTTACAGCATCCGCCAGAATGTTCACGCCGCGCATCTTGGCGGCCCGGGCGGATTCACCGAATTTCACTTCTTTAGCTGACATTATCTTGTTCCTTTAAAAATCAATGAGTATTTGATCGGCTCAGGTGAGAAACACCTCAGCCCTCGATGACGCCCATGATGTCGTCTTCGCGCATCACCAGCACCTCTTCGCCTTCAACCTTGACTTCAGTGCCCGAATACTTGCCAAACAGTACCGTGTCACCGGCCTTCACATCCGGGATCAGTCGCTCACCGTTGTCCTGACGCTTGCCATTGCCCACTGCTAGCACTTCGCCGGTCATCGGCTTCTCAGTTGCGCTATCTGGGATGACGATTCCGCCGGCGCTGGTCCGTTCCTCGTCGAGGCGTCGCACCACAATACGATCGTGCAGTGGTCGAATATTCATCTAGTTAATCTCCTAAAGTATTGAGTAATGGAGGGGAAATTTGAGCGCAACGAATGTTAGCACTCAACTCGTCTGAGTGCTAATAATAGGGATTATTCAGCCAGAGTCAAGGGCCTGGTGGCAAATCAGTCGTCCAGGCGCCGAAATTCCCCCTCAACGGGGTCCCCACGGGTGCCACCAGCACTGGGGTTTTGTACTCCAGATGCCAACCGGGTAGCCAGCCAGCCCTGTATGAAACGCCGACGCAGTGGCGGCGTCAGACAGGCAAAACCCAAGGCATCGGTGAAAAACCCGGGGGTCAGCAACAGTGCGCCGGCAACCAGCAGTACCAGGCCCTCCATAATGGTCAGGGCGGGTAACTCGCCCTGATCCATGGCGACCCGAAAGCGATGTAATGCGGCCAACCCCTGGCGGCGCACCAGGGCTGCACCGGCCAGTGCCGTGCCCACAACTGCCGCTACTGTCCAGTAGGTACCAATCAGGTCCCCTATCTCTATCAGGAGATAGATTTCAAGCAGCGGAATCAACAAAAATGCGAGAACGAGTAGCGGCATCACACGGATTTTAGGGTTAAGGCTATCGACTAAAATAGCCAGAAATGGCAACTTACTTTCTGGACAACGGCCCGGCATACAGATTCTACGTTAGTCTGGCCAACATTAGAAAATGCTGACTCAAGCCATTTGATGCTTCCGGGCATGCGAGAATTACTGCGTATGATGCCATTCCTATTCCAAGCCCGAGCCGCGAGCCAAGCCCTATAAGCCAACATGAATTCCACATTTTTTAGCCGCCAAAAGGCCCTTTCCAGGCGCCAGCTGCAACCCGCCTGGAAAGCACCGGGCCAGGACGCCTGCTCAGGCCTTCGGTTTTGCGAAGGGCGTCGCTATGGGCTTGGCCAAATGCTCTTTGGCTTTTTGCTGGTTGCACTAACAGCGTATGTACCAGCTCAGGAATCCGAGGAGTTGCTCGAACCCGAGCGCGCATTTGCCTTTTCAGCAAAGGTCGTCTCTGCCGATCAGATCGCTGTGACCTGGCAGATCGCGCCGGGATATTACATGTACGCGGATAAGTTCCATTTCGAAAGTGATCCACAGGGTGTCGCACTTGGCGAGATTACTTTTCCACCAACCAAGATTAAGCGCGATGAGTTTTTCGGCGATGTCGAGATTCTTGAGGGTAGCGCGCAGATCATGCTGGAATTGGAGCGTACTGCTGAAGATACGGGGCAGGTGAATCTCACTGCCCGCGGTCAGGGCTGTAATGAGCCGGTTGGGGTGTGCTACCCACCCATGACTCACACCCTGGCATTGAACCTGTTGACACCGTCAGGCACGGCGCAGCAGCCGCTGGCGTCCACCCATGTTAACAGTGTCACTGACCTGCGCCAGTTACTGGGTGTTGCCACGAACGAGCCTGAATTCCTCGACGTCGATGAGGCCTTTCACCTGGATATCAAGGCCAATGGCCCGCAAACTCTGAGCGCGCATTTCACCATCGCGCCAGGCTATTACCTGTATCAGGACAAGCTCAGTTTTCTAAGCGTTGGCAACCCGGCACTTGCAGATTACAACTTGCCCGGCGGGAAGACCAAACATGACCCCTACTTTGGGGATGTGGCAATATATTCGGCTGATTTCGCGGTAGACCTGGCATTGGCACGCGGTGCTGGGAGCAAAGAAATGCGCGTGGATGCCAGTTACCAGGGTTGCGCGGAAAAAGGCATCTGTTACCCGCCGGTGAGTAAGTCTTTCACCATTGCCTTAGGACAACTTATCAGCGACGCTGTCGCAGCCACACCCACCGCAGCACCCGTACCCGAAAGCGCAGACGATACGATATCGGGCAGCGCACTCGCCGGCTACCTGGGCGTGGCCTTTGGCACCGGACTGCTGCTCAGTTTTACCCCATGCGTCCTGCCGCTGATTCCGATCCTTCTGGGCAGTGTGGTTGGTCAATCCGGTGGTGGGCGGTTACGCGGTGCCACACTATCGGTGGTTTACGTGCTTGGCACGACGGTAACCTACGCAGCCATCGGTGCGGTGGCCGGAGCGACAGGAGACCAGTTACAGGCCTATTTTCAGAATATCTGGGCAATTGGTACGATCGCCCTGATCCTCGCGCTCATGGCTTTGTCGATGTTCGGTCTATATAACGTCCAACTGCCCTCGGCGCTGCAGTCGCGGCTAAGTGCCAGCAGCCAACGCCTGGGTGGCTCGGCCAGCATGATCTTTGTGCTTGGCGCGCTCTCCGCCCTGATCGTTGGGGCCTGCGTGTCACCGTTGCTAATCTCGGTATTGAGCATCGCGATCTTGCACGGTGACCCCTGGCTGGGCGCCGCGCTGATGTCGGCACTCGCCTTGGGTATGGGTGTAATCCTTATCGCGGCCGGTGCCGGGGCCGGCTATCTCATTCCCCGCAATGGTCTGTGGATGGAACGAGTTAAACAAATATTCGGTGTCATGCTGCTCGGGGTCGCGATCTATCTACTGGGTGCCGTGCCAGACGTGCCCGTGCTGCTACTGTGGGCGGCGCTGTTCATTATCACTGCGGTTTACCTGGGCGCGACCCGTGCGCTACCGCAACAGGCGTCGGGCTGGCAGATACTTTTTAAAGGAATGGGAACGGTTCTGCTGGTCTGGGGCGTGCTGGCAATGATCGGCGGCTTTAGCGGCAATCGAAATATCCTCGCGCCCGTATCGCTGGAATCATTCGGGAACCGGGGCCTATTGCAATCCGAGGCCACGATAACCACTGCGCATTTCACCCAGATCGATTCCTTGTCGACACTGGGCAATGCCCTAAAGTCAGCCAACGCCTCAGGGCACAAAGTGCTGCTGGACTTTTATGCCGACTGGTGTACCGATTGCATCCGAATGGAAGAGTCCACATTTCGCGATCCGGGCGTGACCGCAGCGCTTGCTGACTACCGTCTGCTACAAGTAGATATCACAGACCCCGATGACCCGAAAACCAGTGCCATAAAGAAGCGTTACGGCGTCTTTGGGCCACCGGCCATGCTGTTCTTTAATGCCAACGGCGACGAAAATACCGCCCAGCGACTCTACGGCTATACAGGTCCCCAGGCGTTTGTTGCATTGCTAAAGACGCTCTAAATCTTGCGATGAAGCCCCGGGTTACCATCATGGCCTGGGGTCTTGGCGGAGTCTTGGCGCTTGCAATCGGGCTTTTCGCTTCGCATTGGCTTGGCAATCGCTCGCCCACACCGGTGGGCGCTCAACTCGTGGCCTTTTCACTGCCGAGAAGTAATGGCCAGGTTTTCTCGTCAGAACAGCTGGCCAACCGCGTTGTGCTCATCAACTTCTGGGCCACGTGGTGCGCGCCCTGCCGTACCGAGATACCGCTGCTGATCGGTGCCCATGCACTGCACGCCCCGGTGCTGGCGGTAGTGGGGATCGCAGTCGATGACATTGAAGCGGTACGTCGGTTTGAGAACGAGATGGGCCTGGATTACACCTCGCTGATCGCCAAGACCGAAGGCCTTGCCTTGATGGCCCGTTATGGCAGCCCGGGTAACCTACCGTTTACACTGCTGTTCGACAGCAAGGGGCGCTTGCAGCACCATAAGACAGGCGAACTGACAGCAAATGACCTCGATCGATGGCTTGCTGACCTGCTTTGAGTCATCACTATCCGGCTCATAGTCGAGTTATTATTTTCGCCGAAAAATAGGCAAATTTCATCGAAATCGCCGATAAATGATTCAATCTAGACATAAAATGGAAAAATGGTGAGAATACTCATTACCCACCAGAGTACTGACTGATGCCCGATATCCTGCTGTTACACGGACCGAACCTTAATTTGCTCGGTGAGCGAGAACCAGGCATTTACGGACGTCAGACCCTGGCCGATATTAACGAGCAGGCCGATTCACTTTGCTCCTCACGCGGTGCCACGCTTGAGGCCATGCAGTCCAACGCCGAGAGTGAGCTTGTGGAGCGGGTGCAGCGTGCCCCCGGTGATGGCGTGGGCTTTATCGTGATCAACCCTGCAGCTTTTACCCACACCAGCGTTGCTCTTCGCGACGCGCTGGCTGCGGTCGGCCTGCCTTTTATCGAAGTCCACCTGTCCAACCCACATGCCCGCGAAGCGTTCCGGCGCCAATCCTTTTTCTCCGACCTGGCCCAGGCTGTGATCTGTGGCTTCGGTCCGCGCGGCTACGAGGTCGCCATTGATGCGGCACTGAATCAGCTGGGTTTTGCTGGAACAACGGCCTGAGACGCAATCCATGGATATACGCAAGATAAAGAAACTGATTGAGATGCTCGAAGAATCTCAACTCAATGAGATCGAGATCAGCGAAGGTGAGGAATCGATCCGACTCAGCCGTGGAAGCACGCCCTATACCAGTTCGGCCGGGCCAGGAGTCTTCGCGACACCCGCCCCGTTGCCGGCTGTTCCACCGGTTTACATCCCGGATGAAACCGGGGTAACCATTACAGAGCCGGCCAAAACATCCGACGAAGCGGGAGCCGTGTTCTCACCTATGGTCGGCACCTTCTACGCCTCTCCCAATCCTGAATCCAAACCCTACGTCGAAATTGGGAGCAGCGTCAACGTGGGCGATACGCTGTGCATGATAGAAGCGATGAAGATATTCAATCACGTAGAAGCCGAAGTCAGTGGCGTAATCCGCAAGATACTCAAACATAGCGGCGATCCGATCGAATACGGCGAAGCCCTGTTTGTTATTGACGAAGACAGCGCCTGAGCAAACGCCCATGATTGACAAATTGGTGATCGCGAACCGCGGCGAGGTCGCACTGCGGATTCTGCGGGCCTGCGGAGAACTCGGCATCCAAACCGTGGCGCTGCATTCTGAAGCCGACGCCGATACCAAGTATGTCCGTCTCGCCAAGGAGTCGGTTTGCATCGGGCCGGCCCCTGCAGCGGCTAGCTACCTCAACATCCCGGCCGTGATCGCAGCGGCTGAAGTGACCGATGCCAGTGCTATCCATCCGGGTTATGGTTTTCTGGCTGAAAATGCTGATTTTGCAAAGCACGTAGAAGAAAGCGGCTTTATTTTCGTCGGGCCGGCACCGGAAACTATCCGCCTGATGGGAGATAAAATCTCGGCGATCAAAATGATGCGCGAGGCCGGGGTGCCCTGTGTACCCGGCTCCGATGGACCCCTGCCGGACGATGCCGACGCAATCATGCGCATCGCCGCTGGGATTGGCTACCCAATCATCATCAAGGCTACTGCCGGGGGTGGTGGCAAAGGTATGCGAGTCGTCCATACCGAGGCCGCATTACTGAACGCCTGGCAACTGACACGCAGCGAAGCCCAAGCGGCGTTCGCTAACGACGCTGTTTACATGGAACGCTATCTGGAGAAACCGCGACACGTCGAGTTTCAGATCCTCGCCGACACCCAAGGCAATGTGGTCATCCTTGGAGACCGTGACTGCTCGATGCAGCGCCGTCACCAGAAGGTGCTGGAGGAAGCCCCAGCGCTGGGAATTACTGACGACATGCGCCACAAGATGGGGGAGCTGTGCGCCAATGCCTGCCGCCTTATCGGTTACCGCGGTGCCGGCACCTTCGAGTTTTTGTTCGAGCACAATGAGTTCTTCTTTATTGAAATGAATACCCGTTTGCAGGTCGAACACCCAGTGACCGAGGCTATTTCCGGTATTGATATCGTGCGCGAACAGATTCAGATCGCAGCCGGCGAACCTCTCAGCGTGAGTCAGGACGATATTCATCTACGGGGTCACGCCGTGGAATGCCGAATCAACGCGGAAAATCCGGATACCTTCATGCCCTCACCGGGGCGTATCACCCAGTACCATCAGCCCGGTGGGCCCGGTATCCGGGTCGACTCGCACATCTTCAATAACTACCGGGTACCGCCCTACTACGACTCACTGATTGCCAAGGTTATTGCCTATGGCGAAACACGTGAACAGGCTCTTGTGCGCATGAGTGGGGCACTGCGAGAAATGGTCGTCGACGGTATTGATACCAATATCACCCTGCAGCGACGGCTGGTAAACGATGCTGCCTTCCGGCAACAGGCGCTGGATATTCATTACCTGGAACGCCAGTTATCCAGTTGAGCAGTCGTTCCGTCGCAAACGCAGCAGGACCAACTGCAGCATACTGGCTGCAAATCTCTGTCACGGTGGCCTGTGATGTGGCGGACTGTGTAGACCAGGCTCTCGAGGTATTTGGAGCTATCGCAGTGAGCCGAACAGACGCTGGCGACTCGCCGCAGTTCGATGTAGCCGAACCCGGTGACCCCCGCTGGGCTTTGCAGACAGTAACCGGGGTATTCGACCCAAGCATGGATGTCGGCGCCTGCACAACGATGCTCACTGGGATTATTGGCGAACAAATCACAGTACAAGTCGATCAACTTGCCGACCAGGACTGGGAGCTGTGCGGCCGAACCCAGTTTCAGCCCATCAAAATCAGCGACCAGTTGTGGGTTTGCCCACCTTGGCAGACTGCTCCCGATACCAACGCTTTGAATCTCGTTATTGCCCCAGGACTTGCTTTCGGAACCGGCACCCATCCGACCACGCAGCTGTGCCTGACCTTGCTCGAAGAATTAACACTTAAGGGCTGCTCGGTACTGGATTGGGGCTGTGGCTCAGGCATCCTTGCGGTAGCGGCCTTGCGCATGGGGGCCACACAGGCGACTGCAGTAGACCTTGACCCACGAGCCCTAACCGCTACCCAGGAAAACGCCAAACGCAACAGAGTCAATCATGGCCTGTCAGTCATGTCGGTGGACCAGCCGTTTCACAACTTAGGCTACGACATAGTGCTTGCCAATATCCTTGCAGGCACACTTATTTCCCTGGCACCGACACTCGATCGGCATCTGTCCCCGGGCGGTACTTTGATTCTCAGCGGGGTGCTACCAGCGCAGGCCGATCGGGTGCAGCAGGCATTTGCACAGTACAATTTCAGACTCTTGCAGCGCGATGACTGGGTCGCGCTGCAGGGACAACGTAGCGCTGGCTGAAACCGACCGATGACCACTGCCGCACACTCATTGCAAACCCGTTGCAGTTACTGCGACACGGTGCTCGCCGTTACCGCAAAGCAGTTGCAATCAGACTCTGGGCTACTGGCCTGCAGCGATTGTGGCAAAGTCTTCAATGCTGCCTGGAATCTCATCGATCAGGTCGCTAATCCAGTGCAGCTTGCTCAACCGATTGATATGGTTGAACGTTCAACCGTGGCGCCGACTCCTGATTTGCGACCCTTTAAGCCCCAACGCGTGACGCAGGCAGGCGTGGGTCGAGAAGGGGACGAGGCGCAACCGGCACCGAGCGCCACATCAGAACCGCTGGTTTGGGAGAACTTCGATGGTATGTTGGGCGGGCGCAGCGAGCCCAGACTCAATGCTACGAACCCCACGGAGGCACTGACTGCGCCCCCACGCCAGGCAAATACGCCCGCTGAGGGATCCGGGTGGGCCTGGCCATTGGCTGGTATATTCATTGCGTGCCTGGCGCTCTTCACCCAGGTACGCTTTGGCCTGCTAGAAGAAATCGCCAGTGTTGCCTCAGCCCGGCCAGCCCTTAACGCCTTGTGCCGCTATACCGATTGTGAACTACCCCAGCCCCTAACGGGCCCGACCATCGTGGTAACTCATACCAGCATAGACCTGCATCGACACCTACCAAAGGCCCTGATTGTACGCGTCCACCTGCAGAACCGGAGCCATAGTGCACAAGGCTATCCTGCACTCGAACTCACGCTGAATGGCCGATCCGGAAAGGTGCTGGGCCGGCGAAGTTATTTGCCACGTGAATTTAGCGTCGTTGATGAATCCGTGCGCATTGGCGGCGACCGCAGCGCCGTTATCACACTGATACTGGCCCAACCGGACCCTGCAGCAAGTGGTTTTAGCGCGCGTGTGGTGCGCTCCTGAGATGCCTGATCCCACTATCGACAACCAACCCTTGGCCAGTCTCACCATTGGCCATCTGACACTAACCGGAAGGGTGCTGGCCGCCCCCATGGCCGGGGTTAGCGATCAACCCTATCGCACACTGGCACGGCGTTACGGCGCCGCACTCGCGGTCAGTGAAATGGTGACCTCGGCTCCCGATCTGCGCCAATCCGAAAAATCCCGCCGGCGCACCACACACGATGGTGAGACCGGACCCATCAGCGTGCAGTTACTTGGCGCAGATCCGCGACAAATGGCTAGCGCAGCGCGGGAAAATGTCGCCCGTGGTGCCCAGATTATCGATATCAACATGGGCTGCCCCACAAAGAAAGTCTGCAAGCGACTGGTGGGCTCAGCGCTTATGCGGGACGAACCACTGGTGGCACGGATCCTGGAAGCGGTGGTTCAATCTGTTGATGTGCCAGTCACTTTGAAGATGCGAACTGGCTGGGATAGGGTCTCGCGAAATGCCCCGGTAATCGCCTGTATTGCCGAGCAAGCCGGTATTCGGGCACTGACTGTTCATGGCCGCAGCCGGCAATGCAAATACCATGGCCCCATCGACTATGACACCATCACCGAGGTCAAGGCGGCAGTATCGATCCCGGTGATCGCCAACGGTGATATCGATACCCCTGAGCATGCCCGGCGGGTCCTGCAAGCCACAGGGGCCGATGCAGTCATGGTCGGGCGGGCGGCTCAGGGACAACCCTGGCTGCTGGGGCGTATCAGTAGTTTTCTGGATCGAAACCAGGATCCAGGTGATCCGCCACTGGCGGAAAAATACGATACGCTGCGTGGCCACCTGGACGCGCTGTACAGTTTCTACGGCTGTGACTACGGAGTGCGGATCGCCCGCAAGCACTTCCACTGGTACGCTGCACGGCTTAGTCCACATAACCCTTTTGGCCGGTTGTTTAACCGTGCCTCAAGTCCGAGCGCCCAACAGGCACTGGTTACCGCTTTTTTTGATAACTTAACCTCACGCGATCCCTGTCGCGAAATATGAAACCCGTCCGAGCCCAGCCCCTAGGTGAGTGTGTACGCCAATCACTGGCGGCCTATTTCGCTGACCTAGAAGGAACAGAAGCACAAAACCTGTACCCACTGGTTATTGGCGAGATCGAAAAACCCCTGCTGGAAGCTGTGATGCACCAGGCCGGAGGCAACCAGTCCCGGGCGGCTCGCATGCTGGGTATTAACCGCAATACGCTACGGAAAAAACTCACCCAGTATGGGCTGAGCTGAAACAAGGCCTGGGCAGGTGCGGCACACGTCCAGCCAGGCCGATTGGAACATTTTTTAACTACGATGATGAGTAAACACCATGAGCGAGAACGACTGCATACCCATACAACGGGCACTGATCAGCCTATCTGACAAAACCGGCGCTGTCGAATTCGCTGGCCGGCTCGCGGCGCTTGGTATCGAGATACTCTCTACCGGTGGCACCGCCCAGTTGCTCAGGGACAATGGCCTGGAGGTCGTAGAAGTATCGGACTACACGGGTTTTCCGGAGATGATGGGCGGGCGGCTAAAGACGCTGCACCCGCGCATCCACGGTGGCCTGCTGGGCCGTCGTGGCATCGATGATGATGAAATGGCCGCCCATGATATCGGACCCATTGATCTTGTGGCCGTAAACCTCTACCCCTTTGCGCAAACCATTGCCCGAGCAGATTGTACTCGGGCCGAAGCCATTGAGAATATCGACATTGGCGGCCCGACCATGTTGCGCGCCGCAGCCAAAAACCAGGCGGCGATCACCGTTATCGTAGACAACACTGATTACGCCACCGTCGCGACAGAGATCGAAGATACCGGAGGCGTTTCACGCTCTACTCGCGAACGCTTGGCAGCGCGAGCCTTCAGTCACACGGCTCAATATGACGGCATGATCTCCAACTACCTGACAAAAGGTGAAGGGCACAGCTTCCCAGCAACACTCAACCTGCAGTTCACTCGCCGCGAGATCATGCGCTATGGTGAAAACCCACACCAATCGGCCGCGCTCTATCAGGAGCATCAGCCGCTGCCTGGCACGCTGGCATCAGCTGAGTTGCTGCAAGGCAAGTCGCTTTCGTTCAACAACGTCGCAGATGCAGATGCAGCGCTGGAGTGCGTCAGTGCTTTTGCCGAAACGGCCTGCGTGATCGTGAAGCACGCCAACCCCTGTGGCGTCGCTGTGGCCGCAACGGGCATGGATGCTTATCAGGCGGCCTATGACACCGACCCCACTTCAGCCTTCGGTGGCATCATCGCCTTTAATCAGGAACTGGATGGCGCCACCGCAGCGCTGATTCTCGAGCGCCAGTTTGTCGAAGTCATTATCGCATCAACTTTTACGGGTGAAGCACTGGCCGCCCTGTCGACAAAACCCAACGTACGGGTAATGCGGGTTCAAGCCATTGATGCCGATGCTTTCGCACAGCAGAACTTCAAGCGGGTGGGGGGTGGACTGCTGGTACAGCAACAGGATCTGGGTCGGGTCACGGCATCTGATCTCAAGGTCGTCTCAGAACGTGAACCCAGTGCACAAGAAACCCGCGACCTGCTGTTTGCCTGGACGGTTGCCAAGTTCGTCAAGTCCAATGCGATTGTCTATGCCGCTGACCAGCGCACCATTGGCGTGGGAGCCGGGCAGATGAGCCGGGTCTACTCGGCGCGGATAGCCGGAATCAAGGCCGCCGATGAAAACCTTGAAGTCGCTGGATCAGTTATGGCCTCAGACGCATTTTTTCCATTCCGCGATGGTATCGATGCCGCAGCGCAGGCAGGCATCCGTGCGGTGATTCAGCCAGGCGGTTCGCAGCGGGACGAGGAAGTGATCGGCGCAGCCAATGAACACCGGATGGCGATGGTCTTCACCGGCATGCGCCATTTCCGGCACTGAAGATGAAAATTCTGGTAGTCGGTGGTGGTGGTCGGGAACATGCGCTGGCCTGGAAGCTTGCCTCATCACCGCGGGTTGATGTCGTGTACGTCGCCCCCGGCAACGCCGGAACTGATGGCGAAGCGGGTGTCGAAAACCTAGCCGTTGCGGCTGATGATATCGACGCTCTGCTTAGCGCTACACAGAAACGACAGATCGACCTGACCATTATTGGGCCCGAGGTGCCGCTGGTGAATGGCATTGTCGATCGTTTCAGTGATGCTGGCCTCGCCTGCTTTGGTCCACGTAGCGGCCCGGCACAACTGGAGGGATCGAAAAGTTTTACCAAAGCCTTTCTTGAGCGCCACAAAATCCCAACGGCTGACTGGCGCTCATTTACGGACCCGCAGCTCGCCCGTGACTGGATTCGGACACGCCCGGTGCCGATGGTGATTAAGGCTGATGGTCTCGCTGCCGGAAAAGGCGTTATCGTGGCCCATGATCGAGCGCAAGCGCTGGAGGCGGTCGATGAGATCCTGGTGCGCCAACGCTTCGGGACCGCAGGCCAACGGTTAGTGATCGAAGAGTTCCTTGAAGGGGAAGAGGTGAGCTTTATCTGTGTCACCGCCGGCACACAGGTACTGCCGCTGGCAACATCACAGGACCACAAGGCGCGCGAGACGGGAGACCGTGGACCGAACACGGGAGGAATGGGCGCCTACTCACCCGCACCTCGTGTCACCGCGGCGCTGCACCAGCGCATCATGGATGATGTGATTCACCCTACGGTAAAAGGTCTTGCCGATGAGAATATGCCGTACACGGGATTCCTCTACGCCGGGCTGATGATCGACGCATCGGGGAACCCCCGAGTGCTGGAATACAACTGCCGTTTCGGCGATCCTGAAACCCAGCCTATCCTGATGCGCTTACGCTCGGATCTGGTCGAACTGTGCGAAGCCGCCCTGGCGGGGAAACTGGACAACTATCATGCCGTATGGGATCCGCGTTTTGCTCTCGGGGTAGTAATGGTAGCCGAAGGTTATCCAGGCGATTATGCGCGCGGTGACCAGATCAGCGGACTTAAACAAGCCCAGTCGGATAACATCAAGGTTTTCCATGCAGGGACTCGCCAGGATGAGGATCACATTGTCACCGATGGTGGTCGCGTGCTTTGCGTCACTGCCCTGGGAGAAACCATCCGCGAGGCGCAGGACCTGGCCTACCAAACGGTCAACACCATCAACTGGCGTGGTGCCGCGTGGCGGCCGGATATCGGCTGGCGCGCCCTCAAACGACACGATACCCACTCAACCTGAAAACACAATCACATGACTACATCTTTCGTCGCAGTACTGATGGGCTCCGACTCGGACCTGAAGACGGTACAGAACACTTTGGACACACTAGACACCCTGGGCATTGTCTGGGAAGTGCGGATCACCTCGGCCCATCGTACCCCGGCAGATACCCACCGCTATGTCCAAGAGGCGGATGAGCGTGGTTGCGCGGTATTCATTGCCGCAGCAGGGCTTGCTGCCCACCTCGCCGGAACAGTCGCTGCACTGACCATACGACCAGTCATCGGCATCCCCATGGATGGCGGACCGCTCAACGGACAAGATGCACTCCTGTCTACGGTACAGATGCCTGGAGGTGTGCCGGTGGCGTGCGTTGCGATTGGCAAGGCCGGGGCGAAAAACGCCGCTTACCTCGCGGCACAAATTATGGCCACAGCAGATGCAGACTTGGCAGTGCGCCTGATTCAGCAACGCGAGGCTGACGCCCAAGCCGTACGTGACAAAAACCAGGCTTTGCAGGCATCACTGGAATCGACAAGCAACTGACCAAGAATCCGTCACTCGCCGCGCACTGTGTCGTCAGCGGTGGCGTGATCGCCTATCCCACCGAGTTCTGTTTCGGCTTAGGCTGCGACCCCTTGAACCAAGCCGCCGTGCGTCGAGTGCTTGCGCTCAAGCGTCGATCGTGGCGCCAGGGGCTGATCGTTATTGCAGATCACCCACTGCGCTTGCGCGGTCTCGTCGACATGGCAGATCCACAACTTCTTGCTGGCCCGCTTGCCTCGTGGCCTGGCCCCTATACCTGGCTGTTACCCGCGCGCCCTGGCACCCCGACCTGGCTACGCGGCCAGCATGACACCGTGGCGGTACGGGTCAGTGCGCATCCGCTGGTGCAAAAGCTGTGTCATGAAAGCGGCACTGCATTAGTCTCTACCAGCGCGAACAGTAGCGGCCGACCACCGCTGCGCCGTGGGCCGGCGGTTCTGGCCCAGTTTGGCAACCAGATTGACTGTATTCTTGACGGGCACGTAGGAGTCGCGCTGGGGCCAAGCACGATAACCGATGCGGCCACTAACAGAATCCTTCGCAGCGCGGGATACCCGGAGGCTTAATCACCATGTCCCAAGCGGTTACCATCGACGAGGTTAAAACTTATCTGACCGATCTGCAGGATCAGCTGTGCCGTGAGCTGGCTGATGCCGATGGTGATACAGCGCGGTTTCATGAAGACCTCTGGACCCAGAAAAACGGTGGTGGTGGCCGGACCCGTGTTCTTCGCGACGGCCAGGTCTTCGAACAGGCCGGAGTGAATTTCTCCCATGTTCGTGGCAAAGCATTGCCCAGCGCGGCATCTACCCGGCACCCGGAACTTGCTGGAACACCATTCCAGGCGATGGGGGTATCACTGGTGGTGCACCCACAAAACCCTTTTGTTCCGACCTCGCATATGAACGTGCGTTTTTTCTGCACCGAAGCCTCTGGCAAGCCGACTTGGTGGTTTGGTGGGGGCTTTGACCTGACCCCGACCTACGGCTTCGTCGCCGATACGCTGCACTGGCATCGCACGGCCCAAACAGCCTGTACCCCATTTGGTGCGGATCTGTACCAACGATTCAAACACTGGGCTGATGAATACTTCTATCTGAAACATCGAGATGAGCAACGCGGCGTGGGTGGGCTTTTTTTTGATGATTACAACGAGGGCGGTTTTGACAACGCCTTTGCCCTGACCTGCAGTATCGGCGATCACTACCTGCCGGCTTACCTGCCGATCGTACAGGAGCGAGTAACGACCCCATTTACGGTCGAGCACAAGGACTTTCAGTTGTACCGCCGTGGCCGCTATGTCGAGTTCAATCTGGTGTATGACCGCGGTACCTTATTTGGTCTGCAAAGCGGCGGGCGTACCGAGTCGATACTGATGTCGCTGCCGCCCCGTGTGGCCTGGCGTTATGACTTCAAGCCGCAACCCGGAAGCCCCGAGGAAAACCTGACACGAGATTTTCTCAAGCCACGTGACTGGCTGGCCGAAGAAACAACACCAAATCCTGCCTAAGCTGACTACGCGTGGCTAGAATTTTCTATACCTCGCTGTTATGGCTGGCACTACCGGTGCTGCTAGTCCGTCTGGCGTTGCGCATCGCGCAAAGTCCAGCGTACCGATTCCGACTCGCTGAACGCTTTGGCGGCGGCGGTCATCCGTCACGGCCATACGATATATGGGTGCATGCGGTATCGGTGGGTGAAACCAACGCCGCAACCCCTCTGGTTCAACAGATGTTGAACTTAGTACCACCGCCACGCGTCTTAATCACAACGATGACACCAACCGGTGCAGAGCGCGTGTTCGCAACCTTCGGTGACAAAGTCTGTCATCGCTACATCCCCTATGACTATCCATTCGCTGTCGATCGCTTTCTCGATCGGATTCAGCCCCGAATGCTGGTGCTGATGGAAACCGAAATCTGGCCGAACCTGATCAATCGCTGCAACAAACGGAATATCAAAGTCGCTATGGCCAATGTCCGGCTGTCCGAAAAATCCGCACGCGGTTACCGGATGGTGCTGCCGCTGATTCGCAGTGCACTGGATTCGATATCGGTATTCGCAACCCAGTCGGTTGCCGACCAAAAGCGCCTGCTGACACTGGGTGTTGATGCCTTGAAAGTTCATCGAACCGGCAGTATGAAATTTGAGATACACCTGCCCGCAAGCCTGAACGAAGTGGCGCAGGCTGTGCGCCGAGACTGGGGACCTAACCGGCCGGTGGTCATCGCCGGCAGCACTCATGAAGGGGAAGAGGCGTTACTGCTGCAATTACTGGCCAAACTGCAAAAATCATTCCCAGACCTGCTACTGGTCATCGCACCACGACACCCCGAGCGTTTTGATACGGTATCGCGCCAGGCAACGAAAGCCGGATTCAAGATCAGTCGGCGTAGCCGGCAAACGGGGGCTTTGGATCCGGCTGTCGCGGTTCAGATTGCCGATACGATGGGGGAATTACCTACGCTCTATGGTGCCGGTGATATTGCCGTAGTGGGTGGCAGCCTGATCCCTATTCGGGGCATCGGTGGTCACAATATCCTTGAGGCCTGTGCAGTTGGTGTACCGGTCGTCTTCGGGCAAAACATGAGCAATTTTCTTGAAATCAGCGCCTTGGCACTGACCCACAATGCGGGGTACCAGATCAAAAATGCTGATGCTTTGTCTATCTGCCTTACCACTTTACTTAAAGATGCCAACCTGCGAGCCACAATTGGTGAGAACGGTCGAATTATGGTTGCACGAAACACTGGCGCCACAAAAAAGACCCTGGAACTACTGATACCTCTGTTTACAGGTGATTAAAACTCGTGTCACCATCCACCGTTATGCAACTTTCTTGAGAATCTCACTTAATACCGCAAAACAATGGTAATGGTTCAATTTTCTAACCAAGCTTTTTGTTTTGTCGTTGTTACTTATTAATTGTTGAACCTCTAGTTTTTTCCTGCATAAGATTTATAGCCGAAATTTCTTGTAAAATAATTTTATCCTCTTGACACATATCAAAAAAGCCGGGCGTGGTTCGCTTGACATTTAACTTTGCATGACTATAGTTCGCTTTCAAGGGATAAACGAAGTGTGCTTATCCCTAATGTTTACCGGTATGCTTCCTCGTTTCATTAGATCATGATCAAGTCAATGTATACGGGAGACGCAAAGTGGTATCGCTGATAGAGGCGATGTGTCGATAAACCCAATACCGGATCCACTCACTGATCCGTTCGTACATCAACCCTAAGCAGGAGGCCATTATGGCGGCAAAGAAAAAGGCGACCAAGAAACGAGCAGCATCGAAGAAACGCGTAACGAAGAAGAAAGCCACTAAGAAGAAGGCAGCGAAGAAGAAAGCCACTAAGAAGAAAGCCACCCGGAAGAAAGCCACCCGGAAGAAAGCCACTAAGAAGAAGGCAGCGAAGAAGAAAGCCACTAAGAAGAAGGCAGCGAAGAAGAAAGCCACTAAGAAGAAGGCAGCGAAGAAGAAAGCCACTAAGAAGAAGGCAGTGAAGAAGAAAGCCACTAAGAAGAAGGCAGCGAAGAAGAAAGCCACTAAGAAGAAAGCCACCCGGAAGAAAGCCACTAAGAAGAAGGCAGCGAAGAAGAAAGCCACTAAGAAGAAAGCCACTCGGAAGAAAGCGGCCCGGCGGCGCTGATTGAAAAAGCCTGCCCCATGAAACAGGCGGGCGAAAAAGGCGACGGCTTACGCCGTCGCCTTTTTTATTGCTTGGTCGCGGTGCGGTAGCGACGGCCCAATACGGAGATCACTCGATAAGTCCAGTCTATCTCGCCGCGGGACTGGGTCCTGGGAAATGACAGATTCATCATAAAATCGCGGGCCTCGCCAGGGGGCACGGCCAGTACCAAACGCGGTGAATCTGTACCTAGCACCTGACAATCTCGAGCCCCGCCTTGGTCGGATGGGTGGCAATCGCGTAACTGGACCTCAAGGACAACTTCCACAATCTGCGCATCGCTAGCCTGATTCGCCAGCCGACCGGAAAGATCAAAGCTACCAGCATAGCCGGGTTTAAAATGCACCTTCGAGAGCAGTACATCACCAGGTGACATCAATGCAGAGCCGCGCTCTTTTTCCCCGGGGTTCAACTGCAACATAAGAATCGCGCCGGCTAACAGAGCAGCAAACAGCCCAAAAGCCGCTCGCGGAAAACGTCCCGCAGCTACTATGAGCGCCAACGCAATGATGCCAAGTAACACCCAGTGCATTTAAAGTGAACCTAATTTGCCAACGAATGGTATATATACCATCATTGTTTCAGTCTCGGCGTATAACGCTGTTCTGTGTGAACCTTTAAGAAAACCGCTGATGGAAAACACCCATGGCCTGGCATCTGTTGCGGCCGATATTCCCAGCCTCGCTGCACAGGCCCGCGCAGCACTAGGGCCGCCGCTAAGCGCGAGCGAGCAGTCCTTGTTGGAACAGGAAATCACCGCCTTGCTCAGTGCGCAAAACGCGGTACTGGTTGCGCACTACTACGTCAACAGTCAGTTGCAGGATCTTGCCGAGGCAACCGGCGGCTATGTCGCTGACTCCCTGGAGATGGCGCGTCTTGGGCTGGAGCATCCAGCAAGCACCGTGGTTGTCGCTGGAGTACGATTTATGGGGGAGACCGCAAAAATCCTGAGCCCGGAAAAACGGATCCTTCTGGTGGAATCGTCAGCCGAATGTTCGTTGGATCTGAACTGCCCCCCTGAGGATTTTTCGACCTTTTGCGACCAGCAGCCGAATCGGACTGTCGTGGTCTATGCCAATACCAGTGCGGCGGTAAAAGCCCGCGCTGACTGGGTAGTTACCTCCTCGATTGCGCTGGAGCTGATCCGGGATCTGACAACACAGGGTGAAAAACTGCTCTGGGCGCCGGACAAATACCTGGGTGACTACATCCAGAAACAAACCGGCGCCGACATGCTGCTATGGCATGCCAGTTGTATCGTGCATGAAGAATTCAAGGGTGAGGTACTTGTCAACCTTAAGACTCAATACCCCGATGCCGCAGTGCTGGTACACCCGGAATCGCCGCCATCGGTGATCGCGCTGGCTGATGTCGTAGGCTCAACCGGTCAGTTAATCCAGGCCGCCCAAGATCTCGAGGCAACACTTTTTATTGTGGCGACAGAAGAGGGTATTCTGCACAAAATGCGCCAAAGTGCACCTGGCAAGCGCTTTCTTGAAGCACCTACCGCGGGGGCAGGCGCCACCTGCGAAAGTTGCGCCCATTGCCCATGGATGAAAATGAATGATCTATCGCGCCTGGCACAAGCGTTGCGTCACGGAACTGGTGAGGTATTGCTCGACGAATCGGTGCGAGCACAGGCCGCGATTCCTATCCAGCGCATGCTAGCGTACGGTCGTAAACACTCCGGGGGGCGCTGACTCACCGATGCGTTACCAGCGCGGCTTGCTTCCCGGTGCTACCGAGCGTATCGGTATACTGCTGGTTAATCTGGGTACGCCCAATGCACCGACCACAACAGCGGTTCGCCGTTACCTCGCCGAATTCTTGCACGATCACCGAGTGGTCGAACTCAGCCGTTGGCTGTGGTACCCGCTCCTGCATGGGGTAATTTTACGGTTGCGGCCTCAGCGCAGTGCGGCTGCCTACCAAAAAATATGGCGCGACGACGGCTCACCTCTGATGGCGTTGTCGCGGTGCATTGCCGAGGAACTCGACCAGCTGCTCAGGCATCGCCATGGCGATGCGGTAAAGGTCGCACTGGCCATGCGTTACGGCCAGCCCTCGATCCACGCCACACTGAATGAACTGGTGGCAGCGGGTGTTGAGCGAATCGTGGTATTGCCACTGTACCCGCAGTTCTCCTGCAGCACGACCGCTTCAGTTTATGACGCGGTTACCCGAACTCTTGGAAAGTGGCGCAACCTTCCAGCACTGCACCTGGTACGAGACTATCACCTCGACGAAGGCTATTTAGATGCACTGACCGCATCGGTTCGCGAGCACTGGTCGAGCCACCCTCGGGCAGAAAAACTGGTGATTTCCTTTCATGGCACACCCCAACGATATGCTGACCAAGGGGACCCCTACCGGTCCCAGTGCGAGGCTACGGCCACAGCGCTGTCACACCGGCTTAAACTGAATCCTGATCAATGGGTGCTGTCATTCCAGTCACGCTTTGGCCGAACACCGTGGTTGACCCCCTATACCGACCAGACTTTGACTTGGTTAGCAAAGGCAGGCATACCCAGCGTTGATATTATCTGCCCGGGCTTTGCAGCAGACTGCCTGGAAACGCTCGAGGAGATCGTACAAACAAACGCTGAAATATTCCGCCAGGCCGGCGGCCAGGATTTTTCCTACATCGCCTGTCTGAATGACCGCGTTGACCACATAAAGGCACTCGCTGCCATTACCGAACGTGCGGCGGGCAACTGGCTGAAACACCGCCTGAACTGAACACCACCAACAGACGGTCTTTAGCGGCTGCCTGAGCGCAGGGCGCTGATGACCGGCGCAGTCTGTGGCCGATGCTGGTGCCAGATCCAGAAGGATTCAGCAGCCTGCTCCACCAGCATACCCAAGCCGTCGACCGCACGAACTGCACCGGCGTCCATAGCCCAGCGCATAAAAGGCGTCGGCTGATCAGCATAAGCCAAATCATAGGCAAGCGCGCCGTTCGCAAAAATCCCATTCGGCAGATTGGGTACCTCACCCATCAGACTCGCCGCGGTAGCATTGATGACCAGATCAAAGGCGGTCGATGATAAATCTTCTAAGTTGCAGACGGTGCTACCGATCGGCGAGGCAAATGCTGCTAACAACTCCCGAGCGCGCGATAAAGTGCGGTTGGCAATCACGAGTTCGCCGGGACTGCTGTCAAGTAAGGGTTGAAAAATACCCCGGGCAGCGCCACCGGCGCCCACCACCAACACGCGAGCGCCTGCGCACGAAAACCCCAGGTTTTTCTGAATATCACGCATCAATCCCACGCCATCCGTATTGTCTCCGTGGATCACATCGCCAGCAGAGAAAGACAAGGTATTAACAGCCTGCGCTAGCTGAGCGCGATCAGTCAGTTTATCTGCCAGACGCCACGCCGCCTGTTTGAACGGCACCGTGACGTTGGCGCCAGCAATGCCACCGGCGCGGATGTTGCGAACCCCTTGCTCGAAAGCGCCAGGATCCAGAGCAATGGCCTCATAGGAAAGCGATACACCGCACTGTCGAGCAAAATCCTCGTGAATTTGTGGCGACTTGCTGTGTGCGACCGGATGGCCAACTACAGCAAAACAGCGCTTTTGCTTGTGAAAATCAAAAAGATCGGTCATCGTTTTAGCCAAAGCCTGCCGCCCGCACCAGCGGCACAAAGCACGCTATAGTCGCGCATTCAGCCTTGAGCATACCGCACTGTGACTCAAAACCAATGGAGCTAAGTGAAATGATAGCCTCACCGGCTGGCGTAATCGAATCATTTGACCGGGTCCGAGTCATCGACTCCCATACAGGTGGGGAGCCCACTCGCCTCGTCATCGATGGCGGCCCGGATCTGGGCACGGGGAGTCTTGCCCAGCGCCGTGAAGCCTTTCGAGACCAATACGATTCCTTCCGCGCAGCAGTAGTGAACGAACCACGGGGAAGCGATGTCTGGGTTGGCGGTCTCCTTTGCCAACCGGATCACTCTGAGGCCGTCACAGGCGTGATTTTTTTCAATAATGTCGGGGTGTTAAATATGTGCGGCCATGGCACGATCGGCCTTGCTGTGACCCTGGCTTATCTGGGAAAACTGACCCCGGGGGCCCATTTGATCGACACGCCGGTTGGCGCTGTAACCGCGACCCTCCACGAGGACAACCGAGTTACCGTGACCAATGTGCCCAGCTACCGTTTCCGGGCTGACGTGGTATTGAACCTGAGCGGCGACGTCACAATTCGCGGCGATATTGCCTGGGGTGGCAACTGGTTTTTTCTGGTCAAGGAACATGACGAAAGAGTGCACTTTGACAACATTGCACGCCTAACCGAAATCGCCGAGTCAATCCGTAGCGCGTTAATACATGAAAACATTAGCGGTGAGAACGGCGGTGAAATTGATCACATTGAACTGTTTGGACCCGCCGATGATCAGGCAGACAGTCGAAGCTTCGTACTCTGTCCAGGGGGCGCCTATGATCGCTCGCCATGTGGCACCGGTACCAGTGCCAAACTCGCCTGCCTGATGGCTGACGGCACCCTTGCGCCAGGTCAGACATGGCGTCAGCAAAGCATTGTGGGTAGCGTTTTTGAGGCGCGTGGCGAATGGGACAATGGCCGGGTCATACCTCATATCACGGGTTCTGCACATATTAATGCTGAAGCTACTCTTATCTTCGATCCCACCGATCCATTCCGGATGGGTATAACCTCCTGACCATACCAGAGCTCCTGTCGGTGAGAGCCACGCAGCCAACGCAGCTATGGGTCCCGCGCCCACACTAATCCAAACGGCGGTTGATGAGCTGCCAGCGGCCTTGCGCTCACTGGTCAGCGCTCATCTTTCTCGTCTGGGCAAACCCTACGACGAAAACAAATGGCTCACAGCACCTCAACCAGGCTGGACTTCACTGCCCAAAGTGCTGGCTGGCAGTGACTTCATTGCCCGCACCCTGGCGAGCGAGCCCCAGTTGCTAAGGCAACTGACTTCGCCGGGCACCATTGCCAGATCGCGACAACCCGGCGAACTGCGTCAGCAGATAGGAACCATCTCGGGTGACCGCGAATACGTGGCATCTGCATTGCGCCAGTTGCGGCAACAGGAGATCGTACGGATTGGCTGGCGTGATCTGGCGGGGCTTGCGCCGCTGAGCGAGGTACTGCGCACCTTGTCGGAGTTAGCGGATGCGGCCATTGATTGCGCATTGGCCTGCGCTCATAACGAGGTTCGCGAACGATACGGGGAACCGATCGGCGCGCAAAGCGGCGCACCGGTTCAGCTCACCATTCTTGCCCTGGGCAAACTCGGAGGGCAGGAACTAAACCTGTCCTCGGATGTGGATCTGGTGTTTGCCTACCGGGAAAGTGGCCAGACTGATGACCCCAAAAGCATCAGTAACCACGAATTCTTTATTAAGGTTGGACAAATCCTGATCGCCATTTTAGAAAGTCCCTCGGCCGCGGGTATCGTCTTTAGGACCGACATGAGATTGCGCCCCAATGGCGATAGCGGCCCACTGGCCCTGTCCTTCGATGCCATGGATCACTACTTTGTAACCCATGGCCGTGACTGGGAACGCTATGCCCTGATCAAGGCGCGCCCGGTCGCCGGAGATGTCGATGCAGGGGTCAGGTTGCTCGACAACCTGCGACCCTTTGTGTACCGAAAGTATCTGGATTTTGGCGCGTTTGAAGCTATAAGGAAAATGAAAGCACTGATTGAGCGCCAATTGATACGTCAGAACCTGAAAGATAACGTCAAACTTGGGCGCGGCGGTATCCGTGAAATTGAGTTTGCGGTACAGAGCCACCAACTGATCTATGGCGGGCGCAACCCCGACCTGCAGACGCCAAGCTTCTATACAGCCCTCGCAGCACTGGAAAATGCTGGCGTCTTCGAACCAGATGAATGCCAAATGCTGCGAGACCACTACCGCTTTTTACGCGCTCTGGAACATCGCCTGCAGATCATGGACGATGCCCAGACCCACACTGTTCCGATCAACTCGCTCGACCGGGAGCGTATTGCCCTGTCCATAGGCTGCAACAGCACGCAGGATTTCAACTCCAAGCTAGCGACCGTCAACGATAGTGTGCACGAGTTGTTCCGGGCAGTATTCCGCCAGGACGGCCCGGGAGACGATGAAGACAGCGATTCAATGGCCGGCGATCTGTGGCACGCCACCATGGATACCCAGACGGGCATTGCCCAATTGGCTACACTGGGATTCACCGAAACCGAACGAGTGTACCGGTTATTGGCCAACACCCGACGCAGCCGCTTTTACCAGTCCTTCTCACGAGAGGGGCGCGAACGTCTGGACAAACTGATGCCTGCCGTCCTGCGCGTCTGCGGCCAGGCTGACGATCCGGATACTGCCATCACCCGATTGCTGTTCGTTATCGAGTCAATCGGCCGTCGATCCGCTTACCTGGCTCTGCTTGGAGAAAACCCCCTCGCCCTGAAACAACTGGTGCGCCTGGTGGGGGCTTCCAGTGAAATCAGTCACTGGATCGGGAAACACCCGGTCATACTGGATGAGTTACTGGATCCGATCGCGGGATTCCAACTCCAGGATCATCATGCAATTGAGGTCGAACTGCGGCGCAAGCTCGATCGCTGTGACCAATCCGACCTCGAGGTCATCATGGATCAGTTGCGGGAATACCGTCAAGGCTACAGCCTGCGCGTCGCTGCAGCAGATATTGCACAACTAATCGATATCGACGTCGTTTCCAAGTCGCTCAGCGCACTGGCCCAAGCGCTGTTATGTCAGGCACTGACACACGCCGTGAGCACGCTCGATCGGATCAGCGCCCCTGAGGAGGTTCCAGACCTTGGCATTATTGCCTACGGCAAACTGGGCAGCATGGAACTGGGCTACAACTCTGATCTGGATATCGTATTTGTCTACGATCAACCGAGTGATGAAAACGCAGCCCGAGCTGGAGAACGACGTCATTATTTTGGCCGACTGGCTCGGCGATTGGCGCATATTCTCACCACTCGCACCGCCGCGGGCGAAGTCTACGCCATTGATACGCGATTAAGACCGAGTGGCCGCTCCGGGACACTGGTTACCCCTTTGCCCGCCTATCATGAATACCTGCGCGATACGGCGTGGACCTGGGAACACCAGGCTCTGGTACGGGCGCGGCTAGTGGCTGGCAGCGAAAATCTAAAAAGACGTTTTGAAACAGTTCGACGTGACATCTTATGCCAACCCAGAGATGCCACAACGCTCCAGGAGACGGTCCGAAACATGCGTCAGCGAATGCGGGACAATCGCCCAGCAACAAAAGAGCCGGGGGTCGATTTCAAACACGGTACGGGCGGGCTGGTAGACATCGAGTTTCTTTGCCAGTACCTGGTACTACGCCATGCAGCAACCGACCCAGAACTCACAACTTTCCGAACTAACGCTGCCATCATCAAGCATCTAGCCGACACACAAAAAATTGAGATCGCAGAGGCCGATACGTTAGCCCAGGTGTTACGGCTGTACCTGGCCCGGGAACATTCACTCAAACTGAGCCGGCGTGCCGCGCTCGTGGACGTTGGCGAGTATGTCGCTGAACGCAAAGCGATCAGTGACTTGTGGCGCAAGTATCTCGATCCCGGGCAGCGCGATGGATGAGCGAAGCGCTAATGGTGCACCGGGTCGTGGCCAGCCACAGCCCTGGCCCAAGGCGATGGGCTAGAATCTCCCCTGATTTCAACCTACCCTACATCAGTGATGTCCAACCGTCCCACTATTGCCCTGGTGATTGGCTCTTTTCACAAAAATGCCTGCGAAGCCATGGTCAGCGCAGCACTGGCCGCCGCGACGGAGGCAGGACTAGATGTGTGCGAACAGGTATGGGTTCCAGGCTCAATGGAAAAACCACTTGCTGTGAAACGGTTGCTGACCCGCAATAACATCGACGGCGCAGTCGTACTCGGCATTATCGAGCGCGGTGAAACGGCGCACGGGCGGGTCATGGGTCAGGCAGTCATCCAGGCACTGATTGGACTACAACTGGAAACCGGGAAACCAGTTGGCATAGGCATTTTGGGCCCAGAAATATTGCCGGACCAGATTCCGCTGCGGCTTGCGCCCTATGCCAGGGACGCAGTGCACGCCGTGCACGCTATGCTGGCTGAGTGATGTGTCAGCCAAGGCGCGCTGTTACGCACCTCTCACTGTTCTGTAATAATTCAGCATCTGAGCGTAGCGTACGCTCAAATAGATTGACTTGGGTACCATAGGAAAACGTGATGTCATTTTCAGACCGTGATGGAAGTATCTGGTTCGATGGAGCAATGGTCCCCTGGCGTGAGGCTAAGGTTCATGTACTGACACACAGCCTGCACTACGGACTCGGCGTGTTTGAAGGTGTGCGCGCCTACGAGACCGATCGCGGCACAGCCATCTTCCGTCTTGCCGCACATACCGAACGCTTCTTCCGTTCGGCTCATATCCTCGGTATGCAGATGCCCTACGATAACGACACCCTTAACGCGGCCCAGGTTGCCGTAGTTCAGGAAAACGGCCTGGAAAGTGCTTATCTGAGGCCACTGGCCTTCTACGGATCGGAAGGCATGGGCATTCGCGCAGACATGCTCAAGACCCATATTGCCATCGCAACGTGGGAATGGGGCGCCTACCTTGGCGAAGATGGCCTGAAAAACGGCATTCGTGTGCGCACTTCTTCTTTTACCCGCCACCACGTCAACATTACTATGTGCCGCGCCAAAGCGTGTGGCAACTACATCAATTCAATACTAGCCCTGCAGGAAGCGCTTTCCGGCGGGGCGGATGAAGCGCTGATGCTGGACACCGAGGGCTATGTAACGGAAGGTACCGGGGAAAATATCTTTATCGTACGCAACGGTGTGGTCTATACGCCTGACCTGAGTTCTGCACTCGAGGGCATTACCCGCGATACGGTAATCCGTCTGATCGGGGAGGCAGGCCTGGATCTGGTAGAGAAGCGGATTACCCGTGACGAGGTTTACGTGGCAGATGAAGCCTTCTTCACCGGTACCGCAGCGGAGGTCACCCCTATTCGGGAATTGGATGGGCGCAGTATCGGTAACGGTGGCCGCGGTCCTGTGACCGAACAATTACAGGCAAGTTATTTCGACTGCGTGCACGGCCGCGATCCAAAACACGATGACTGGCTCACTTTTGTCTGATCAACCAGTAATGAGCAACTCCAATCAATCCCAAGCCACTACCGCAAAGACGCAAAAGGCGCGCCAGATCAGCACTGATAGCTTGCCGTTGCACTGCCCCACAACGGATACGGAGTTGTGGAACCAGCATCCCCGGGTCTATCTGCCGATTACACCGGGCAACACCGCGCTTTGTCCCTACTGCGGCACCCGCTTTCACCTGTCTGATAACACAGCCTGACGGTAACGGGCTCAACCAATTCTGCCACCGGGCAATGCGTGAGATAGGTTCTGCCCCCCGGATCCTGGTGATCAGCCCTGCCTGGGTAGGCGACATGGTCATGGCGCAGAGCCTTTTCAAGGTGCTCAAAACCCGTCAGCCTCAGGCCTGGCTCTGCGTAGCTGCCCCAGCTTTTACGGCTCAGCTCGCTACGCGCATGCTCGAGGTGGATGAGGTGATCGAAATTCCTTTTCACCACGGCAAGCTGCAGCTGAACGAACGTTACCGACACGGGCGTTCGCTGCGAGCACGGGGTTTTGATCGCGCCATTATCCTGCCGGGCTCAACCAAGGCAGCATTGTTGCCTTTTTTTGCCCGAATCCCGGTACGCAGTGGCTACCGGGGTGAGCCTCGCCGGGGCCTGGTCAATGACCTGCGTCCTAAACCAATCGGTAAGAGGGGGCACATGGCCGCACAATTTGTGCAACTTGGATTGCCGCCCGATGAACCGCTCGTCTCACGCTACCCGCCCCCCCAGCTGACTACCCGGGCACGGGCCACAGCCGATATCATGGCGAGCCTTAACCTCAAAGTCCTGGATAATCCGATCCTGGTGCTGTGCCCCGGGGCTGAGTACGGCCCCGCCAAGTGCTGGCCATCTCACCATTTCGCCGCTTTAGCAAATCACTACCTGCAGCAGGACTGGCAGATCTGGCTGGTCGGCAGCGATAAAGACCAGCCAATCGCACAAGCAATCATTCACAGCTGTAAAACCCAAGATCGCTGTCTGAATCTTGCAGGCCGCACCAGCCTCCTGCAAGCAGTAGACCTGCTGGCACAGGCCCGGGCTGTAGTCAGCAATGACTCCGGCCTGATGCACGTCGCAGCCGCCACCGGCAGGCCCGTAGCCGGTATTTTCGGATCTTCCAGCCCCCAGCATACCCCGCCGCTCAGCAACTGTGCCCAGGCTGTCTCGCTGGAGCTTCCCTGCCAGCCCTGTTTTGCACGTCAATGCCCATTGGGGCACTTAGACTGCCTGGAAGAACTGGCGCCGCGACAGGTTATCGATACCCTAGAGGGTCTGTTGGCCGAACCGCACACAACGCTGGCCGATATAATCTCACCCAGCCCCTTCAAGTGAGGTGTCCGTGAGCGCCCATCCCCTGACTGTCCTGGTAACCGGCGGTGCCGGCTATATCGGCTCCCATACAACCCACCAGTTACTGGCTGCGGGTCACCGAGTCAGCGTGATCGACACACTGTACAGTGGTCATCGCTGGGCCGTTCCCGACGAAGTCGATTTTCAGCAACTGGATGCCGGTGACAGTGATGCCGTGACGGCTCTGATGCACGCGCGCCGCTTCGATGCTGTAATCCATTTTGCGGGTCACATCGTAGTCCCCGAATCAGTTTCTAACCCAGCCAAGTATTATCAAAACAACGTGGTGGGATCACTGAAGCTCATCGAAAGCTGTCAGCAAGCTGGGGTTGGGTGTTTTATTTTCTCCTCCAGCGCGGCCGTTTACGGTAACCCACAAACGGTTCCTGTCGATGAAAATGCCCCAGTTAACCCAATCAATCCTTATGGACGCACCAAACTTATGACCGAATGGACGCTCGCGGATCTTGCCCGGCGCCAAGATTCTGACCCGGCACTGCGCTATATCGCTTTGCGTTACTTCAATGTTGCCGGCGCCCGCCTGGACGGCAGATTAGGGCAGGCCACACCAGAGGCAACCCACCTGATCAAAGTGGCCTGCGAGGCCGCCTGTGGGCAGCGCGAAACGGTATCGATTTTCGGTACCGACTATGACACTGCCGACGGCACCTGCATCCGTGACTACATCCATGTTGAGGATCTTGCGAACGCACATCTGCAGGCGCTGGATTACCTCGCCAACGGTGGAAGTTCTAGAATACTTAACTGTGGGTATGGGCATGGCTACAGCGTCCGCGAGGTCCTTGATACGCTGCGGCGGGTCAGCCAGGTCAACTTCCCCATTCGGGAAACGACGCGCCGAGCTGGTGACCCAGCGTGCCTGGTAGCAGACAACCGCGCCATCCGTAAAGTGCTGGGCTGGGTGCCACAGTACAACGATCTGGAGCTCATCTGCTCCAGCGCGCTTGACTGGGAGCGCGGTGGCAACCTGCCAACTGCGTAGAAGGGTTAAACTACTCTCCCCTGGTTTGGGCTCTTGCTACCTGCAAGGTGATGTCAATGAAACTTGCGCTTTGCCTCTATAAGTACTTTCCCTACGGCGGACTACAGCGAGACTTTCTGCGCATACTCAACGAGTGCCGCGGCCGCGGCCACGATGTGCATGTCTACACAGCCCAGTGGCAGGAAGAAAGACCCAAAGGTGTCGCGATCACTAATCTCAAGCCCAAGTTTCCCCATGGGCTGCTCGCTGTGACGAACAATGCACAGAACCGCAGCTTCCACAGTCGGTTACAAAAGGCCCTGGCACAGGAGAGCTTCGATTTGGTGATTGGGTTTAACAAAATGCCGGGGCTTGATGTCTATTACGGCGCAGATTTTTGCTACCTCGGCCGGAAACTTCATGCCTCCAGTCGCATGGAACGGCTGGGCCGACGCTTTCGTGATATGTACGCTTTCGAGAAAGCTGTCTTCGGAAGAGACAGTAAGACCTTGGTTTTGTCACTGTCAGAGCCTGAGAAAAGCGTATACCAACAATACTACGGCACCCCTGAAAGCCGTTTTCATCTACTGCCGGCAACACTGGACACGGACCGTAAGCCCGTACTCGAGCCACTCTCGATCCGAGCCCGGATTCGCCAGGAACTGGGCGTGCCCGACTCAGACATTGTCTTGTTGTTTATCGGCTCGGGATTCAAAACCAAGGGACTGGACCGAGCCCTGATCGGACTTTCTAATCTTCCCCCGGCGCTGTACCAGCGTAGTCACCTTGTGGTCATCGGTGAAGATAATGAAAAACCTTTCCGGCAGCAGGCCCATAAACTCGATATTGCACACAAAGTGCGCTATCTAGGCGGGCGAACTGACATTCCCGAGCTACTTTCAGCAGGGGATTTGCTGGTACACCCCGCATACCAAGAGAACACCGGAACGGTTCTGCTTGAAGCAATCGCTTCAGGACTGCCGGTTATCGTAACAAACGTCTGCGGATATGCAGATCATATTTTAAAGGCCCAAGCGGGTATTGTGCTGCCATCCCCGTTTGAACAGGAACAGTTTAATCAACAACTCACAGCCATGCTGACATCAGACCAGCGGAGCACCTGGGCAACCAACGGTATTCGCTATGGTTCCAATCCTGCCTTATATCGAATGCCCGATGATGCGGTTAATACGATCGAGACATTTGCTATTAATCGATCCAGATCCGATGAAAAACAGATTGCCCTGCCAAAGAATGTGCCGTGGCTGCATCTGTGTCAGGACCTTGCCAATCTGGGCAACTTTGAACAGATAATGCAGATAGAAGGTGAGGTTTTCCGCGAAGCACCGGGGCGAAAAACCATCCGTTTCACCCGCCACAACCAGCGCTATTTTCTCAAGACCCACACTGGTGTCGGCTGGCAGGAGATCATCAAGAACCTGGTTTATTTTCGGCTACCGGTACTGGGAGCGCTGAACGAGTGGAATGGAGCACACCACCTGCAGCGGTTAAAGATAGACACGCTGACCATCGCCGGTTATGGCACAACAACCGGTGACCCGACCGGTTATGGTACAGCTACGGGAAACCCGGCAAAGCGCCAGTCATTCATTATCACCGAAGAGATCAGTAACGCCAAAAGCCTGGAAGAATTCTGTAGCATCTGGCAGAAACGGCCGGTTCGCGCTGGTGCCGAGTTGCGGTTTAAACGCTGGCTGATTCGTCAACTGGCCGAAACTGCCCGCCGGTTACATAACAGCGGAGCCAATCATCGCGACTTTTACCTGTGCCATTTCCTGCTACAACCCGGTTATGAGAACGGGCAACTCGCAGGCTCGGCAAGCCAGCTTTTCGTCATCGATCTGCACCGGATGCAGTTACGCCGGCAGACACCCAAGCGCTGGAAGATTAAGGACGTGGCCGGCTTGCACTACTCAAGCATGGATCTGGGCCTAACCCAACGTGACCGACTGCGCTTTATGAAGATTTACACTCAATCCGATCTACGCCATACCCTGGCACAAGATGGGCAATTCTGGCGGCGCGTGGACCGCCGAGCCCAGCGTCTCTACCGCGCCGAACACCTGCACCAGCCAATGACCAACGCGCCTGTAGCGCAATCACTGCGTAGCGCCAGTACCCAGCTCTAGGAAGGCGAACGGTCAGTGACGGCCAGTCAGGACGCAACCCCAGACAGCGGCTACGCCCTGCTGAGTGACCGAGCCCAGACATTGCACGCCAAGGGCCTTAAGGCACACTTTCTGTCCCGCTATGACTCGCCGATGCTGCGCGCCCTGCTGCTCAATCCAGATGCCGCCTTTGCCGAACCAGATGTTGAGCTACTCAAAACCGATATTAAAACAACCTTGTGTACGACCTCATTTGACGGCAACCGTTTCGTGATAAAGCGCTACAACATAAAAAATACCTGGCACCGGTTGCGCCAGACGGTACGACCACCCCGGGCAAAAAACTGCTGGGTATTTGCCCGGCTGTTGTCCGACATCGGCATTATCACAGCGCGCCCGGTGGCTTGGGCCCAAGAGAGCCAAGCGGGCTTTCGCGGAAAATCATGGTTTGTCTGCGAGCACCTACCCAACGGAGCCCGGGGCGACACGCTCAATGACCACAGCGACCCGGTGCTGATGGAAAGAACGCTTCGGGACGTTACCCGGTTTTTTATCCTGATGCGCCAGAACCAACTTTCCCACGGTGATATGAAACCACCGAACATCCTGATGACACCAGACCAAACCGTCTTGCTCGATCTCGACGCCATGCGACATCACACCAGCCAGGTTGCATGCGAGCGTGCGCTGACCGCCGATATCGCCCGATGGATGCAGTGGTGGCGTAAAGACCAGCCCGAGAGGGCCATCAGCGCAAGGATGGAAACGCTACTGGCCCAAGCGGGTTTTTCAGTGAACTGAAACGAGGCATCACTGCAGTCGCAGACGCACTGCGAAAAAAGGATGATCGGAAGGCCCAATTGGGGATGACCAGGCTTCATCTACCGACAGGCCGCGGATCAAAACCATATCCACCCGCATCGGATCAAACCCGGCGTCGGCCAACGCATCCACCGTATCAGGTGGTAGCCAGCGGCGCATCACCGGGTGATCCATAGGGGCGTTGAAATCCCCCAGCAAAATGGCTCGTGGATACTGCCCAAACGCACTCATTACCGCTTCGAACGGCGATGTGCCCTCGGCCGGTTTGGATAGATGCGTATTCAGTATGTGCACGGGGCTGCCGGCAAGATCAACCTGGTACACCGTCAGGTTGCGATGCGCTCGTCCGGTCGAGGGGAATAGCGCCAAGCGCTGCCAGTGGCTGACTGGGAACCGGCATAACAGCGCATTGCCACGGTGCGGAAAAAAGAACAACTTTCGGCTAGGTGCAAAATGCACAGCCAATCGTAACCACCGGCCGAGGTGCCAAGCCTGATTGTGGCCACTACCGGGGCGAGGGCCCTCCACTTCCTGGAGTGCAACAATGTCGCAACCGCTGATAATCCCGGCGATACGACGCAGATCACGCCTGCCATCGGTGCCGCGCGCCCGATGTATATTGTAGGTTCCGACTGTGAGCGCAGACCCGTTAAAGGTCTCTGCCCTGTCCGGGGTCGCCAGCACGACTCCTCTTTGCCCCCTCAGTGACCAGACACGACTGGCCAGAAAAATCCCCCCGCCAAGGGCAAGTACCACCAGGCCTGCCCAGATACTTAACACCCTGACTTGCCGTGGAACCGCACGATCTCATTCATTGCTAAGACCGGGTAGGGGATGTTTATACTGTGCTCGCAAGAACGCAAAAGTTAATGTACATGATATTCAAACCATTAGCGCTAGCCATGAACTACGATCATCGCGATACTGAGATAACTACTCACCCACTTGATTCTACCGCGCCGGACTCAAGCCTCTACAGTGAAGTTGCACTATGAAAACTGCTTTTACCAGTGACCGACGCTTTCTGGATCACGATACCGGATCCGGGCACCCTGAGCGCCCGGCTCGGCTGTCGCATACCCTGGCCCATCTTAAGGCCCAGCCCTGGTTCACTCAATTGCAGTTCACCTCGGCATCTGCCTGTAACCCTGACTGTCTGACATCGGTACACGATGCGGCACTGGTCGAGCGTGCCCGGACCAGTTGCACGCGTGGCCTGCCTTACCTGGATACCCCGGACGTAGCGATCAGCCACGAATCCTTCGACATTGCCCGTCTGGCGGCCGGGAGCGTGCTGGCGCTTGCAGATACTATTGCTGATGGAACTGCCGACAACGGTTTTGCCCTGGTGCGCCCTCCGGGCCACCACGCCGAACATGATGCAGCGATGGGTTTTTGCCTTTTTAATAACATCGCTATTGCAGCGCGCCACCTGCAGCGCCACCATGGCCTTAACAAAATCTTGATACTCGACTGGGATGTGCATCACGGCAATGGCACTCAGCACCTGTTTGAAGAAGATCCCAGTGTTTTCTATATCAGCCTGCATCAATACCCACATTACCCCGGCACTGGGGCCCGATCGGAAGATGGCATAAGCCGCGGCAGGGGTGCCACGCTGAACTGTCCAATGACTGCCGGGGCAGGTAATGCCGAATACACCCAGGCATTCAGCGAAAAGGTGCTACCGGCAATTAACGATTACCGGCCCGACATGATTCTGGTTTCAGCCGGCTTTGATGCCCACCAAGATGATCCGCTCGGGAGCATCAATCTCAGCACCCAATACTATCAGTGGATGACCGAGGCACTGATGGACTGCGCTGATCAACATTGTGACAACCGAATTCTGTCGGTACTCGAGGGCGGCTATCATCTGGATGCGCTCGCCCACAGCGTGGCGACTCACATCGGCACCTTGGCCGGCATTAGCACCGGCCCATGATTCTCTGAGTCACGCCGATAACATAGGCAGCATCAGCGAAATCGCCACAAGTTCAAATTGGATGGCTGATGCGAATTTGCCTTGATCTTTCCCAACAGGTAGATTTAGTCGCTGTCTTCAAACGCATGACCTGTAGCCGAAGCCACATAAGCGTTGAAGGGGACAAGTAACCGGGCGCACCCGCGCACCCAGAGACCGGAGGATGCTGAAATCTCCGGCCGGGCCCCGGCGAATATCACCCCCGAGCCGTTGACCGAACCACCGTATACCGCGATTGCCCGGTGCAGTAGGCTCAACCGACTAACCCTCGATACCGGGTCCGGGCACTATTGTGCCCCCAAGACCTGGCCCATAGCGGGCCTGGGTAGAGCCGGGTGGTACCGCGCGCGAATCTCTCACCCCGAGAGAATTCGAATCGCCCCGGAGACCGAAAAGACGGTTATTGGGGGCTGAACCTAAGGTGCGCGAATCAATATGAGTTTCAACAAGGCAACTACCCGCTATGACGGCCCGGCGCTGGAGCAACGCATCCTGGCGTTCTGGCGTGACCACCGTATTTTTGCTCGCAGCCTTGAACAAAGTGAAGGGCGCCCACTGTATACCTTTAACGAAGGGCCACCGACCGCGAATGGCCGGCCTGGCATACATCATGTGCTGGCACGCAGTTTCAAAGACATTTATCCGCGTTTCAAGACCATGCGCGGCTTCCACGTGCCACGCAAAGCCGGCTGGGATACACACGGCCTGCCGGTAGAGCACGAGATCGAAAAAGAGCTGGGAATCTTCGACAAGAAAGAAATTGAAAAACAGGTGGGTGTCGCCGAATTTACCCAACGCTGTCGGGACTCCGTCATGCGCTACATCAGCGACTGGGAGCAAATGACTGAGCGCATGGGTTTCTGGGTAGACCTCGATCATGCGTACTACACCCTGGACAATCGCTACATCGAATCCGTTTGGCATCTGCTCAAGACCATCTGGGACAAGGGGCTGATATACCAGGACTACAAGGTAGTACCTTACGACCCAAGAATTGGCGCTACCCTGTCATCGCATGAGGTGGCCCAGGGCTACCAGGAAACCGTTGATCCCTCCGTGACGGTGCGCTTCACCCTGCTCGATGACAGTGCCACTTTTCTGGTCTGGACCACCACGCCGTGGACGCTTCCAGCCAATCTCGCACTGGCCGTAGGGGAAAATATCGATTACGTCTTTGTCGAGCACGCCGGTGAGAATCTGATTCTTGCCAAAGCCCGTCTCGAGTCAGTTCTGGGCGAGACTCCGGCCAGGATCCTGCGCACTGTTAAAGGCCGCGAACTGGTTGGACACCGCTATCAACGGCTCTTCGATTACCTGGAGGCGCCGGGTGATATCTGCCGCATCTTAGCTGCCGATTTTGTCAGCACTGAAGATGGCACCGGAATTGTCCACGTCGCGCCGGCCTATGGGGTCGACGATCTAGCGCTCGGCCAGGCTCACGATTTGCCGGTGGTGCATGGAGTCGGCCTGGATGGCCACTTCAAAGATGAAGTGACACCAGTCGCAGGCCAGTTTTTCAAAGATGCCGACCCGGTGATCATTGCTCTGTTGCGCGAACGTGGACTGCTGTTCAAAGAGGAGCAGTACACCCACAACTATCCCTTTGGCTGGCGCACCGGCGATCCGCTCATCTACTACGCAAAAAACGCCTGGTACATACGCACGACCGATGTTCGCGATCGAATGGTTGATCTTAACCAAACCATCAATTGGGTACCCGAATCTATCCGCGATGGCCGTTTTGGTAACTGGCTGGAACACAATGTTGACTGGGCTTTATCACGGGAACGGTTCTGGGGCACGCCGTTGCCCTTGTGGACCGACGGTGAAGGGGATTTCCTGTGCATCGGCTCGCTGGCTGAACTGGAAGCACTGTGCGGTGAATCGCTTGCAGAAACCGACCTGCATCGGCCGGCTGTCGACGAGATCCGTTTTATTCATCCCGATAATGGCCGCACTTACCGACGCGTACCGGAAGTGATCGATTGCTGGTTTGATTCTGGCGCAATGTCTTATGCCCAGTGGCATTACCCCTTCGAAAACCAGGATGCTTTCGCCCAGCACTTTCCTGTTGATTATATCTGCGAGGCTATAGACCAGACTCGTGGCTGGTTTTACAGCCTGCATGCCATCGCCACTCTGGTCTCTGACAGCGTCGCCTACCGTAACTGCGTCTGTCTGAATCATATCGTTGACCAGGACGGCAAAAAGATGTCCAAGTCGTTGGGTAATATCGTGAACCCCTACGACGTCTTTGATCATATTGGTGCCGACCCGCTACGCTGGTACTTTCTTGCCCGGCTCGCGCCCGAAAGCCAAAAACGGATCTCGGTCGACATCATCCGCGAGGTCGCAAGCTCCTTCGTCAATACCCTGTGGAACACCTATGTGTTCTTCACCCTTTACGCTTCGCTGGATGAGGTAGACCTTCGGCAGGATGTGCCACTGACCGAGCGCCCGGAGATCGATCGTTGGGCCCTGGCCCTGCTACACCATACCGTCGACGAGGCCACCAGCGCTCTCGAGACCTACGATGCGCACAGGGCCGGACAAGCGATCGAGGAACTCGTTGACCAACTGAGTAACTGGTATATCCGACGCAACCGGCGGCGATTCTGGAAAAGCGATGCTGGCAGCGACAAGCAATCAGCTTATCTAACCTTGCATCAATGCCTGGATACCTTGCACCGCCTGTTAGCGCCGTTCATGCCTTTTATCGCCGAGGAGATGTACCAGAACCTGGTACGATCTCGCGACCCGGATGCCACCTTGAGTGTCCACATGACACAGTGGCCGCAAGCGCATCCTGACTGGAGCGACAGCGCACTGCTTGAAACCACCCGGGTGGTTCAAAATATTGTTGCCCTGGGGCGATCTGCCCGCGAATCCAGCCAGATACGGGTGCGCCAACCGCTATCGCGACTGCTGGTGCGCGCCCCTTCAGATAAAGTGCGCCAGGCAGTCGTTGAACACGAAACTCAAATTCTTGAAGAATTAAACGTCAAAACGTTGTCCTTCATCGCCGCCGATGCTGACCTTGTGACTTACCGGATCAAGCCCAACCTGCCACGCCTGGGCAAACGCTACGGCAAACTGATCCCAAAAATCCGTGATGCGCTGGCGCAGGCCAGTGGCTCAGCGATCGCGACAGCGCAGGCAAAAGGAGAGGCTGTGACTTTATCGGTTGAAAGCGAGACGATAGTCTTGGCGCCTGAGGATCTGCTGGTTGAGACCGAGTCTGCTGCCGGTTATGCCTGCGCCGAGTCGGCCGGCACGCTGGTGGGGCTTGATACCGCCCTTACCGACCCCTTGCGGCGCGAAGGCTTGGCTCGAGAGATCGTGCGCACCATACAGGATGGGCGCAAGCAGGCGGGGCTCGATGTATCTGACCGAATCCGCTTGCATATCAGCGGAACCGGACTGGTTGCCGATGCTATTGCTGAGTACCGTGATTGGATTATGAGCGAGACCCTGACGCAGGCCTGGTCCGAGAATCCATTTACTGAGGGTTTTGCACTCGATCGACAGGTCGATGAGAGTCACTGGCATATTGTCCTGAGCCGACTGCAGCCCATATGATTTCGGATTTTCCATGAGGCCTAACGGAAATTTGGGGGCCTGCCCATGATGTTTTGCTGCCGGATTTCGGGCGCAAAGGCAAAATGGGGCTGATAAAATCTTGCAACCTGCTAGAATCCCGCAGCCTTTTTTCTAGAACTTCAATTTCGCGATATTTCGGAGGACACTATGGCACGCAGTTTTCTTTTCACCTCGGAGTCTGTCTCTGAAGGCCATCCGGACAAAATGGCAGATCAGATTTCGGATGCGGTTCTTGATGCCATGCTGGCGCAGGACAAGAATTCGCGCGTCGCTTGTGAAACGCTCGTTAATACCGGGCTGGCGGTTATCGCTGGAGAAGTCACCAGCAACGCTGAAGTGGATCTGGCTCAGACCGTGCGCGATACCGTCAAGGATATCGGTTACACCTCCTCCGAGATGGGTTTTGACTATGCCAGTTGTGCGGTCATGGTCACCCTTGACAAACAATCGGTAGACATCGCCCAGGGCGTTAATGAGGGGGAGGGGCTGGATCGCGATCAGGGCGCCGGCGACCAGGGAATGATGTTTGGTTTCGCTTGTAACGAAACCGATGTGCTGATGCCTTTCCCAATTACTTACTCCCACCGGCTGGTCAAGCGCCAGGCCGAAGTGCGCAAGAGCGGTCGTCTGCCGTGGCTGCGACCGGATGCCAAGAGCCAGGTAACCGTCCGATACGAAGACGGCAAACCAGTCGCGATCGACACGGTAGTGCTGTCAACCCAGCACAGTGAAGAAATCGATCATGCAACCTTGAGTGACGCCGTGGTTGAAGAAATCATTAAGCCGGTACTACCAGAAAATATGCTCAGTGCTGATACACGCTTTCTGGTTAACCCCACCGGGCGCTTTGTGATCGGTGGACCCCATGGCGACTGCGGGCTCACCGGGCGTAAGATCATCGTCGACACTTATGGCGGATCGGCCCATCATGGTGGTGGTGCGTTCTCCGGCAAAGACCCGAGCAAAGTAGACCGCTCGGCCGCTTATGCCATGCGATACGTTGCTAAGAACATTGTCGCGGCTGGGCTGGCAGAGCAGTGCGAAACACAAGTCGCCTACGCGATTGGCGTGGCCCAACCGGTTTCACTGATGATCAACACCAACGGCACCGCAGTGATTGCCGAGGAAAAAATGGAAAAACTGATCCTGGAGCACTTTGATCTGCGCCCCAAGGGCATCATCGAAGATCTCGGCCTGTTACGGCCCATCTACCGGGCCAGTGCTGCGTATGGCCATTTCGGACGCTCCGAAGACGAATTCCCCTGGGAACGAACCGACAAGGCTGCTGTGCTGCGCGAGGCGGCAGGCCTTTGAAGTGCGTGACCTGTCACATTTATGTGAATACTCTGACGATCTGAGGCCTGAACTCTCCAGACCTTCAAAGACTCATAGACACCGCCGAGGAGCGCTGCAACGGGCTATTGCCCGCCAGGCTCGGAACCACGGTGTCGACCCTTGTCCAACGGCGCTCAGTGAACATGGAGAAACCCATGAACGCTGTGGTGCAAGCCCAAGCTAATCAGGACTTTTTGGTGGCCGACCTGTCACTGGCAGATTTTGGCCGAAAAGAAATTGCTATTGCTGAAACCGAGATGCCAGGCCTGATGGCTCTGCGCGACAAGTACGGCCCTAACCAGCCGCTGGAGGGGGCTCGGATTGCCGGCAGCCTGCATATGACTATCCAGACTGCCGTACTCATCGAAACACTACGCGCGCTTGGCGCGGATGTGCGCTGGGCTTCATGCAATATATTCTCAACCCAGGATCATGCAGCAGCGGCGATAGCAGACGGCGGTACTCCGGTATTTGCCTTCAAAGGGGAAACACTGACGGAATACTGGGCTTACACCCATCGTATTTTCGAATGGAGCGATGGCGGTACCCCCAACATGATTCTGGACGATGGTGGTGACGCCACACTGCTCATTAACTTAGGCGCCAAAGCTGAACAGGATCTGTCGGTTATTGATAGTCCTTCAAGCGAAGAAGAAGTCGCACTGTTCAGCGCTATCCGGGAACGCCTGAAAACACAGCCGAACTGGTACTCAAACATACTGGGTAATATCCAGGGCGTCACCGAAGAAACCACCACGGGTGTAAAGCGTCTTTACCAAATGGAAAAAGACGGTGAGTTACTTTTTCCAGCCATCAACGTCAATGACTCGGCGACCAAGTCGAAGTTTGATAACTTGTACGGCTGTCGCGAATCCCTGGTCGACAGCATTAAGCGAGCCACTGATGTCATGGTGGCCGGTAAACTGGCGGTGGTACTGGGTTATGGCGACGTCGGCAAGGGCTCGGCGCAATCACTACGCGGGCTGGGCGCCACAGTATGGATCACCGAAGTAGATCCGATCTGTGCGCTACAGGCTGCAATGGAAGGATACCGGGTTGTGACCATGGACCAGGCCGCCAGCCAGGCGGACATTTTCGTCACGGCTACCGGCAACTACCAGGTCATCACACATGATCACATGGCGCAGATGAAAGACCAGGCAATTGTCTGCAACATCGGCCACTTCGATAACGAAATCGACTGTGCCTCGCTTGAGCAGTATGAGTGGGAAAACATCAAGCCACAGGTTGACCACATCATCTTTCCCGACGGCAAGCGGATCATTCTGCTCGCTCAGGGTCGGCTGGTGAACCTCGGATGCGCTACCGGACACCCAAGTTTTGTCATGTCCAATTCGTTCACCAACCAGACGCTGGCACAGATCGAACTGTTCCAGAAACAGGACCAGTATGAAAACAAAGTTTACATACTCCCTAAGTTTCTTGACGAAATGGTCGCAAGATTACACCTGGACAAAGTCGGGGCAAAACTGACTACGTTGACCGACCAGCAGGCGGCTTATATCGGAGTCTCACCGGACGGCCCGTATAAGGCCGATCACTACCGCTACTAACCACGTACCGGTAGCGGTGAAACGAAAACGCCCCCGGGGTACGGGGGCGTTCTTTTTGGACCGTGGTCCACTTTCGGTCACTAAGCTATGATATCTGGAACCAGTTTGTCTTCCAGGTGATTGATACTGTCTTTTAAAAATAGTTTTCGTTTTTTCAGTCTTTGTACTTGCAGGTCGTCTATGAGAGGATCGTCAGCGATATTTTTCAACTCATGGTCTAGGGCTCGATGTTCTGATCTTAGATCTTCTAGTCTGCCGTTTAGGGGGCTGTGCTGTGCTTCGGTCATATAGGTCGGTCTCCCTCACTGATTGGCTGTTGGTGAGTGTTTGTATGCGCAATCCTGGACGTGGGCGCAACTGACCGGGGTTATCGTAACCGGGGCGGCTCGCGACCTGACCGCGCGTCCTTGATCCTACTCCTTTTATGAAGGCATTTCATCCCAATTTAACCCTGCATCTCGGTGCGCACGTTGGCCCTTGATCCATAGCAGATTCTGCCGGAAAATTAGACACTTATTTAACGGTTCTAACCTGATTGCCTCAAGCCAGAGGGCCTACACAGGCGCCCAACCTCAACATGAATCCGCTGCCTACCTGGGAAAAACTGCTACTCGGCGTTCTCGCACTACTGATAATCCTGTGGGTTTTCCCGGGCATCAAGGCCTTGATGGCCCAAGCCCAAGACGCCCCGCGAGATTGGCAGTCCCTGATATTCCCGCTGCTCGCGGTCATCGCTTTTGTTATCTTGCTGATCTTTCTCGTCTGATGCGTTGTGAGTCGCCTGGTGTGAGGCAGGGGCTGGCAATCTCTTTAATATTGCCGGCGTTCACCGAATCCACGCGAGCCAGACCTGCCGGGAGATAATGTTCTAGTGGCTACAACCGAACACAACTCGGAGCGCACCTACCTCAGTGATTACCGCCCTCCCGACTATTACATTCCGCGGGTGGATCTGGTTTTTGATCTTGACCAGCACAAAACCCGTGTTCGCGCAAAATTGCAGATTACCCGCAACGGCGTCCACTCCCGACCATTAGTCCTAAATGGTGAACGACTGATTCTGGCCTCACTTACGCTCAATGGCCAAGCACTTGGCCCAAAGCAGTGGCACACTGATGAAAAAACGCTGACCTTGAACAAGGTGCCCGAAAGCTTCACCCTGATCATCGAGACCATTATCAACCCAGCGGCCAATTCCGAACTCAGCGGTCTGTATTCATCCCGAGACACGCTGTGCACCCAATGTGAGCCTGAGGGCTTCCGGCGGATAACCTATTTTCTGGATCGCCCTGACGTGCTGTCGGTTTATCGAGTCACTCTGCGCGCAGCCAAGAAATCCTACCCAGTGCTGCTTGCCAACGGTAATCAAATCGAGACCCACGAAGATGGCGCCATGCACCAAGCAGTCTGGGACGATCCCCATCCCAAGCCGTGCTATCTCTTCGCCCTCGTCGCCGGTCAACTGCAATGCATCGAGGATTCCTTTAGGACCCGCTCAGGTCGGAAAGTGAAACTACGGGTTTATGCCCGCGAACGCGACCTGCCCCAGTGCGGCCACGCAATGACTGCCTTGCGCGATGCCATGGACTGGGACGAAAAAACCTATGGCCGTGAGTATGACCTCGACCAATACAACATCGTAGCCGTCGAAGACTTCAATATGGGGGCAATGGAAAACAAAGGGCTTAACGTTTTCAACACCAAATACGTACTGGCGCTGCCGGCGACAGCGACAGACCATGATTACCGCTCGGTGAGTGATGTCATCGGCCACGAATACTTCCACAACTGGTCGGGCAACCGGGTAACCCTGCGTGATTGGTTCCAGTTGAGTCTCAAGGAAGGATTTACGGTATTTCGTGAACAACAATTCAGCGCGGCCCAGGGGTCTGCCGGCGTAAAACGTATCGAGGATGCCAACCTGGTCCGTACGCAGCAATTCCGCGAGGATGCCGGGCCGATGGCCCACCCGGTCCGTCCGGAATCCTTTGTCGAGATCAACAACTTCTATACGTTAACGGTCTATATCAAGGGTGCCGAAGTGGTACGCATGCTCAACCGGCTCGTGGGCGACCAAACTTTCCAACAAGGTTGCAGCCTGTACTTCGATCGCCACGATGGCCAGGCCGTCACGACTGAGGAATTTATCCAATCTATCGAAGCGGTATCAAAGCGAGACCTGACTCAGTTCAGGTTATGGTATGAGCGCCCAGGAACGCTCCGGCTACTCAGCCGTGGCGCTTTTGATGCCGCGCAACACAGTTACCACCTACAGATCAACCAGGCATCGCATGAGACCAGCGAAGCGAATGCCCCCTTGCAGATGCCTATCGTCACAGCGCTTTTCGATATCCACGGCAAACCGCTCAAAACCCTGTGTGGTGATGACGATGAAGCACGTCACGAGCATACGCTTAACCTTACGGAAACTGAGCAGGTTTTTGTATTCCGCGAAGTCAGCGACCTGCCGGTGCCTTCTATCCTGCGGGGATTCTCTGCGCCAGTGATGCTGGAAACCGACCACAGCGATGCAGCCCTGGCAATTCTTATGGGTCACGATAATGATCCCTTTAACCGCTGGGATGCCGGCCAACGATTGGCCCGCAAACAGATCCTGAACTTGCTGAACTGCTCTGCTGAAACCATGTTGGACGAAAGTTTCATCGAAGCTTTTGGCCAGACCCTCAAAAACGAATTCGTGGATCGCGCGTTCCAGGCCTTTGCCCTGAGACTCCCTGAGGAAAATTATCTCAGCGAATTCACCGAAGTGATTAATCCTGAAAAGATACATTATGCCCGCCGATCGGTAGCCATCGCACTGGCGAGGCGATACCGGGAACCTTTTCTGGCGCACTACCATGCCCTCAAAGTGCCCGGGCCATGTCGCCTGGACGTCGTCAGCGCTGGAATGCGTGCACTGCGCAATATCTGCCTGGCCTATCTCATGACCCTGGAAGAAGAAGACTTTGTGCGCTTGGCTCTTGAGCAATTAAAAACTGCCGACAATATGACTGATGCGCTGGCGGCACTGGCACTGCTGGCGGACAGCCCACACCCAACCCGCGACGAAGCGCTGATGTACTTTTATGACCTGTGGCGTGCATACCCGTTGGTCATTGACAAGTGGCTGCGGGTACAGGCGCTATCGCGATTGCCGGACACCGTTGAGAAAATTAAACGCCTGAGCCAGCACGAGTGCTACCAGGATGACAATCCCAACAAAGTCCACGCGCTGATTGGAGCGTTCTCCCACGCCAACCCGCTCCGGTTCCATCAGAGTGACGGCAGTGGTTACCAACTGGTAGTCGAGCAATTATTGGCGGCCGATTCGAAAAACCCACAGGTGGCAGCTCGCCTGGCGTCCGCATTCAATCTGTGGCGAAGATTCGAACCGGCTCGAGGCGATTTAATGCAAAAAGCCCTTGAGCGCATCCGCGCTCAAAAGGACCTGTCACGCGACGTTGGCGAAATTATTGACCGGGCACTGGGCGATTGAAAGATTCAGATTTACTGGCTATTGGCCGCAGTCAGTGCCCAGTGGACCAGTGACGCCGACAGTGCCAACATCAGCACGCCGATTCCGCCGTCGACAATCCGCCAGGTGCCGGGCCGGCCAAAGAGCGGTGCCAAACGCGCGGCACCAAAACTTAAGGCATAAAACCAGGCAGCCGATGCCAATACCGCACCAGATGCAAACAGGACCCGGTCGCCACTTGCGTACCGCGCAACGACGCTACCCAGGACCACCACCGTATCAAGATACACATGGGGGTTTAGAAAAGTCAGGGCCAGCGCACTCGCGATAACCTTGGCCAAACTGCCCAGCCTGGTCTCCCGGGCCGTGACAACCAACGCCTGAGGTTTTGCGGCCCGCCTGAAAGATTGTGCTGCGACAAATAGCAGATAAACAGCGCCAGCCCAAGCCGTGAACCGTAGGATTAGTACATCGGCCCGCAATATGGTGCCCAAACCTCCAGCGCCCAGAGTAATCAGCAGGGCATCGCCGGCAAGACACACGGTGCAAACCACAAATACGTGTTGACGAACCAGGCCCTGGCGCAACACAAACGCGTTTTGGGCGCCGATGGCGACTATCAATGCACTTGCCCAGGGTCAGACCTTCCAGGATCGCCATCAGATTCAAAGACATACTCCTTACAATAATTCCGGAGCGCGATGATATGATTGTTTCCCCATTCCGTTGCCATTTTGTGCACGCCGTGACTTCATCTCGAAAAAATCCTCTGCGCCAGTCCAACCGCGAAGATGTGGACAGTTTCCTGCAACAGGTTCGTGCCCGCACGCCTCTGGCGCCCCAGAGTGACCGAGGCCGACTGATTTTTGCACTGGATGCCACCGCCAGCCGCGAACCTTTGTGGGATCGTGCCTGTCATATACAGGCGCAGATGTTCGAACAGACGGCAGCGCTGGGTGGACTGGACATACAACTTGCCTACTACCGCGGCTACGGTGAATTCAAAGCTGCCCCCTGGACATCTCGTGCCAACGAGTTGCTGTCGGTGATGACCGCCATTCGCTGTGGGGCTGGGCAAACGCAAATCGCCCGGGTACTGCAACACACTATAAAACAGGCGACCCATGGCCAAGTCAATGCGCTGGTATTCGTTGGCGATTGCGTGGAGGAGGACCCGGACAATCTGGCGCGCCTCGCTGGCCAACTGAGTATTCTCGGGGTGCCGGTATTTCTGTTTCAGGACGGCGGTGATCCGGGCGCCGCGAAAACCTTTGCCCGTATCGCCCAATTGACTCGTGGTGCGCATTGTCGCTTTGATGCCGCCAGTGCGGATCAGTTACGCGACCTCTTGTGCGCCGTGGCTGTTTATGCCGCGGGAGGTCCTAAAGCCCTTCGGGAACTTGGCCGCAGCCACGGTGGCGAAGCCTTGCGCCTGACCCGGCAACTGCACGGCGGCGACTGATCTTGGCACGGGTATTCCTGGCGCTGGTCGCGCTGGTTGGCCTGATGTGGCTGGCATCCTGGCTGGGCAAAGCCACCCCGGTCCAGCGCAGTCGCGCCCTGAAATTGATCGTACTGTACGGCGTGGCCGGCGCCTTACTGCTTTTGGTGGTCACCGGGCGAATTCCGTGGATGTTCGCAATCATCAGCGCGGCCGTCCCCTGGTTGCAGCGGCTGCTGGTCGCGCGATCGGCCTGGCGCCTGTTCAAAACCACCCGGGGGCCCAGCTCCGGGCAGACGTCCCGGGTTGAAACCGAAGTGCTGCGAATGACGCTTGACCATGATAGCGGTGAACTAAACGGGGAGGTCATCAGTGGCCCGTTTGCGGGCCGCGCACTGGCTGATCTATCCAAACTACAGCTCCTGGAACTGTTGCAAGAGTGTCGAAGCCGCGATGCTCAGTCTGCGGCACTGCTGGAAGCCTACCTGGACCGCACCCAGGGTGATTCCTGGCGCAACGAGGATGAAGCCGCTGGCCACACAACGCCGCCACAAGGGTCGATGTCAGAATCACAGGCAAGTGAGATTCTCGGTGTCACAACTGATGCCTCACGCAAGGAGGTCATCGAAGCACACCGGCGGCTGATTCAACGCCTGCATACCGACCGCGGCGGCACGGATTATCTTGCTGCTCTGGTCAATGAGGCACGTGATACTCTGACAAAAAGCCAGTCATCTTCATGAGCGAACCTGTGCAGATCAAACCCCTGTCAAGCCGACGGCTGACTTTTACCTGGCTGGTGCCCATGTGGCTTATGCTGCTTGTGGCAGGCCTTGTGGTCGCGCCTCAGAACCTGGGCACCAAATCCTGGCAACGACAGGAGATCTGGGGCGTTGACCGGCCATTGGTACGTCATACGCTCGCACGCGCGATCAGCGCCAACCACTACCCACAAAAAATTACGATCCGCCGCGGCAATAAAAACTACCCCGCTACAATCCAATACACGCTCGATCCCCAACTGCAAAACACGGTTGCCCAAGTATTCAACCACTTCGACCCCGACTATGGTGTTTTCGTTGCACTGGACCCGGATAACGGTGAGATTCTGGCACTGGTTAATCATCGGCGTGATGGCAACAACAGCGAAAACCTTGCACTGAAGGCCAGTTATCCTGCAGCCTCCGTATTCAAAATCATTACCGCAGCCGCAGCGATTGATATCGGAAAGGCTAACGCAAATACCGTGATTCCTTTTAATGGCAAAACCACGAGCCTTTACCGAAAAAACGTCCTGGAACACAAGGATAACCAGTGGACCCGGCGGCTCCCCCTTTCCAGCGCCTTTGCCAAATCGGTCAACACTGTCTTCGCCCGACTCGGTGTGCGTTTCGTTGGTGGAAAAACGCTTTTTGCCTATGCCGAGGCTTTCGGCTTTCGCCAGGGCCTGGGTGCTGACTTTACTCTCGAGGCCAGTGCCATAGACCTGGACCCCACTGATGATTGGTCAATAGCCGAAACTGCGGCCGGCTATACACGGACCACCACCTTGTCACCGGTACACGGTGCTGTGATAGCAGCCGCCGCTGTCAATGGTGGCCGCCGGGTCCAACCCACCCTCGTTCGAACCATTGTGGGTGAAGACGGCCTGATTCTCTATGAAGCTAAACCCGCACCCGGAAAGAAGATAGTCAAGGCAGACACGGCCAAGGAGTTGCAGAGCCTGATGCAACAGACCGTGATTAATGGCTCAGTACGCGCCTCGTTCAAGAACTTCGCGCGCGGCACCATGGAGGCAGTTAACGTGGGCGGCAAAACCGGTAGCCTCACTGGAGAAACTCCAGCCGGGCGCTATGACTGGTTTGTCGGTTATGCTGAAAAAAACGGCCGCAAGCTGGCTTTCGCTGCCATGTGTATTAACCGCAAAGTCTGGTATGTAAAATCGGCTACTGTGGCGCGCAAGGCAATAGAGCACTTTTTCCGGGAAACCGGCTAAAACGGGCAAAACACGCGGCGTTATCCGGGAGAATCGATTGCAGCAATACCTTGAAGTCGTTCGCCGCGTTCTGGACACGGGCCAGCGCAAAGCCAATCGCACAGGGGTCGATACCCTATCAACATTCAATGTCAACTATCAGATTGATCTGCGCCAGGGCTTCCCCCTTCTGACCACCAAGGAGATCTCCTGGAAAAACATTGTCGTCGAAAACCTCTGGTTTCTTTCCGGCGATACCCGTATCGACCTGCTGCGCCAACATGGGTGTCGTTTCTGGAATCCGTGGGCTGATGAAGACCGCAAAGTGCCAAGCGCCTATGGTAATTTCTGGCGCCATTTTCCGGTACACAACGATAACCAGACGAGCTTCAATGACCAGATCAGCTGGGTGGTTGGCGAGCTGCGCAACAACCCCGACAGTCGTCGCTTGGTCGTATCAGCCTGGGCCCCAGGGAACGCCCAATCCAGCGCCCTGCCACCGTGCCACGCATTCTGGGTACTCAATGTGCAGCGTGATGAAAGCGGTGCTCCACTGCTGTGCCTGCATCTCACCCAACGCAGTTGCGATGTAGCACTGGGACTGCCATATAACATCGCTGGATATGCCTTTTTGCTGGAACTGATTTCCCGCTTCAGTGGAATCCCCGCCGGCTTTTTTGGACACACACTGATCGACGCGCATATATACACGGCCAAAGCCGATGGCTCTATGGCCGAGTACGATCACGTGCCCGGACTGCGCCAACAGTTATTGCGCGAACCGGTTGCACTGGGGCGCCTTGAGATCGATCCATCGGTGCAAAAACTCGAGGATATCGACGGCTTGCTGGAAGCAAGCACTGCTTCGCTGCTCGATACCTTCCGCCTGAGTGGATACGCGCCCCATCCAGCGATCGGTTTCAAAGTTGCCGTCTAACACCGGCATAACGGCAACGGGCGCGATACCCATACGAGCCGCCATCGTTGCCATGTCAGCCAACCGGGTAATCGGCCAGGCGGGAGGGCTACCCTGGCACTACCCTGAAGACCTCAAGCGCTTTAAGCGCCTGACGCTGGACACAACGATAATCATGGGTCGGCGTACCTGGGAATCAATCGGCAGCAAGGCGCTGCCCGGACGCCAAAACAAGGTGATTACCCGGGCCACCTTGAACCCGGTACCCTGTTTTTCATCAGTGCAGGCAGCGCTCGATAGCTGCAGCGGTGACATCTGGTTTATCGGCGGCGCTCAGTTGTACATCGAAGCTCTGAAATACTGCAATTTTGTCGACGTAACCTGGGTGCCCGACCATGTTGAGGGCGAAAATCTGGTGTATTTTCCAGAACTGGACCGATCGCTATGGGACGCCGGGCCACGCCTGGCGTTTGCGACTGACCCCCGTCTTGCCTGTCAGCGTTTCACTCGCCGCTAACGACTATGGATGTCTCGCGGATTTTTGATGCCCTGAACGACGCCCAGCGCGAGGCAGTAGGCGCGCCACCGGGGCCGGTGCTGGTCCTGGCCGGCGCGGGCAGCGGCAAAACCCGGGTACTGACCTATCGCATCGCCTATCTGGTGCAGGCCCTGGAGGCTTCGCCGTTTTCGGTGTTGGCGGTGACCTTCACCAACAAGGCAGCCAATGAGATGCGCCGGCGGATCGAGGATTTTCTGGGTTTTTCGGTACGTGGAATGTGGATTGGCACCTTCCACGGACTGTCTCACCGCCTGCTGCGATCACACCATGAGGAAGCCGGCCTTCCCAGTGGCTTTGAGATTCTTGATTCGGACGACCAATACCGCCTGATCCGCCGGACTCTGCGTGAACTCAACCTGGACGAGGGACACTGGCAGCCACGCCAGATTCAGTGGTTTATCAACAGCCACAAGGAAGAAGGCCGCCGTTCACAGAGCCTGCAGGGTGGGGGTGACAGTTACCAGCAAACCCTGGTACAGGTGTATACCCATTACGAGGAGATCTGCCAGAAACTCGGGCTAGTCGATTTTGCTGAACTGCTGCTTCGGGTGCTGGAGCTTCTGCAGGAGAATGAAGCGCTACGGCAAACCTACCAGCAGCGCTTCCAGCACATCCTGGTTGATGAATTCCAGGATAGTAACGCCATCCAGTATCGCTGGCTCAAACTGCTGGCGCAGCAGCACCAGCAAATCACTGCAGTAGGAGATGACGATCAATCCATTTATGGCTGGCGTGGTGCCCGGATTGAGAATATGCATCAACTGCAACAGGACTTTGCCAACACCCGGGTTGTCCGCCTCGAACAAAACTACCGCTCGACTGGCAACATTCTCAAAGCCGCAAATGCCGTGATCGACCAGAACGCCGATCGGCTCGGCAAGAAACTGTGGACCGAAGGAGCAGACGGCGAACTGATTCAGTTGTATGGCGCGCTGGATGAAATCGATGAAGGGCGTTTTGTCATCGACCGGGTCCAATCCTGGCAGCGCCAGGGGCAACGGCGTGACAGTATCGCCATACTTTATCGGTCCAATGCCCAGTCCCGGGTCTTCGAGGAACTGCTGCTTGCCCAGGGTATACCCTACCGGGTCTACGGCGGACTGCGTTTCTTTGAGCGTGCCGAAATCAAGGATGCGCTGGCCTACCTACGCCTGTTAGCCAATCGTGATTCTGACCCGGCTTTTGAGCGTATCGTCAATGTACCGCCGCGTGGCATCGGTGCGCGTACCGTCGAAGCCGTGCGCGCCTATAGCCGCACACACGAGTTATCGCTGTGGAAGGCAGCCGTGACACTTAGCCAGTCTGAAGAACTATCGGGGCGGGCAAAAACAGCGCTGGCAGGCTTTATCGGATTGATTGAACAATTGACGCAAGACACCCAGGACCTCGATCTTGCTGAGCAGATCGACCTTGCCATCGGCTGCAGTGGTCTGATCGACCACTACCGCAAGGAGCGTGGTGAAAAAGCAATCACCCGGGTAGAAAACCTCGAAGAACTGGTTAGTGCCGGGCGCAACTTCACCAGTGAAGCAGACGGTGAAGAAGACACTGACGCCCTGTCTGATTTTCTTGCACACGCTGCCTTGGAAGCCGGCGAAGGGCAGGCCGCTGAATGGGAAGACTGCGTGCAACTGATGAGCTTGCACTCGGCAAAAGGTTTGGAATTCCCATTGGTATTCCTGTGCGGTATGGAAGAGGGCCTGTTTCCGCACCAGCGCTCGCTGGATGAGCCTGGAGGATTAGAAGAAGAGCGACGCCTGTGCTATGTCGGCATGACCCGGGCGATGGAACAATTGGTGCTCACCTGTGCTGAAGTGCGACGGCTACACGGACGTGAACATGTCGCCAGTCCGTCACGGTTTCTGTCAGAGATTCCGCTCAAGCTTGCTGAGGATATTCGTGCGGGTGCGGGACTGCGTACCCGGGCACCCAAAAAAAATAACCAGATCGCGCCGAGGGCTGCCGCCCAGACCCAAGCCAATGGCATTACCCTGGGTGGGCGAGTACAGCATGCCAAATTCGGCGTCGGCACCGTAGTGACGGTTGAAGGTCAGGGCGAGCATGCCCGCGTCCAGGTACGCTTCGAACAAGACGGTAGCAAATGGCTGGTGCTGGCATACGCCAAGCTTGAGTCCTGTTAAGTCACGCCAGCGACAATCAGGTTCGCCAATCACAGGTAACTCCGCCGGGCATGATCACGCCTGTGAAACTGGCGATGCCCACACCAAACGGCTCTTGGCCGGGTGTGGCGGCCAGATGGGACTGGCCGAACAACCAGCACAGTAACGAATATCCCTGTTAAGGTCGATCGAGGTGGTCGGTGCCCTGACTTTAGTCAAAACCAGGCGATTCGCGCTCACGCTGTACTTTGATAAAGCGTGAATCAAAAGACAGCTTGCCGGCAGTAGTCGAATACTCATCAATCACTCGCCAGAACGGCGTCACCTTATCAAGGGGCACGCCATCATTCATGGCCTCGTAAGCAGCCTCGGCCACGATACGCAGGCAGATACCAGTCACCAAAGGGCAACTGACCTCGGCCTGGTAGCGTTTTGCCAGGCGTGCCCGCAATCCGACTGAATCAATAAATCGGCCAGGCCGAACAGAGCGTATATAGCGATCAACTATCGCCGGCGTGGGAATCAGCATTAACTGCCCTGCCTGAATCCCGGCAAAGCGCTTTGGCGCCACCTTGACCTCATGAGCCCTGCCACCGGCCAGTTTTTCACGCCAGTATCGTGGCCCGTGCGATTTCAACTTCTTCATGTGATCACGCTCAATGGTTCTGGTATGAGTTCTGGCGCAGTGCCGGCAGGAATCGACTAATGATGGTCATCAAATATAGGCCAGCACAACGCCTGCAAAAACAAAGCCTCCGAACCAGATATTGTTAAGAAAAGCCTTGAGGCACTGGGTTCGATCCCGCTCTGCACAAAGGCGATTCTGGTAAAAAGCCGTAGCCCCAGCGCCTGCCAGGCCAGCGTAGAACCAGCTGTTCAGTCCCAGATTCTGACCAACCAACGCCAGAGTGACCAGTGCCAGTGCCTGCAACATGGCATTAATCGCCAGATCAAAACGCCCAAACAATATTGCGCTCGACTTGATGCCAGCTTTGAGATCATCCGGGCGATCGGCCATGGCGTACATGGTGTCATAGGCCACTGTCCACAGCAGGTTAGCCAATACCAGTGACCAGGCGAGTGCTCCCACCGTTTTATCCTGGGCTGCAAAAGCCATTGGAATCCCCCAGGAAAAAGCCAGCCCCAGGTAAACCTGCGGTAGGTGGGTAAAACGTTTTGCCAGAGGGTAGGTCACCGCAATAGCGCCCCCAGCAAACGCCAGCACAAGCGTCTCGCGGTTAAGGGTCAATACCAGGCCCAGCGACAGCGCCATCAGAAAAGCGAACAACACCAGCGCCTCAAATGGGCTCACCGCGCCCGTCGCGAGTGGACGATTGCGGGTACGCGCTACGTGGGGGTCGAAATCCCGATCCAGATAATCGTTGATGACACACCCCGCCGCCCGCATGGTCACCACACCCAGCACGAACACCAGCACGATTTGCGGTTGCGGGCGCCCCTCCCCTGCGATCCACAGCGCCCACATTGTCGGCCAGAGCAGCAGTAGCCATCCGACGGGTCGATCAAGACGCGCCAGTCGCCAGTAATGAACCCAGCGCTTACGCATCGGAAAAATCCAGCCCGTGACCCAGCCATCGTGCAATCAATCCCGGGACTTGGCCCGGGTTGTCCCGCAGCAACCGGGTTGCTGTAGTCTGCACTGCCGGCAACAATGCCCTGTCTCGCGCGAGATCCGCGACCCGAAACTGCGGCACGCCGCTCTGGCGCGTGCCCAGCAGTTCACCAGGGCCGCGCAGTTCAAGATCTTTCTGGGCAATCGCAAAACCATCGGTGGTCTGGCGCAAAGCGGCCAAACGCTCGCGCGCCAGCGCGCCCAGCGGCGGCCGGTACATCAGCACGCACGTCGACTGGCGATCCCCGCGGCCCACCCGACCGCGCAGCTGATGCAGTTGCGACAGGCCCAGACGCTCCGCGTTCTCAATGACCATTACAGAAGCCTCGGGCACGTCGACCCCCACTTCGATGACGGTGGTCGCCACCAGCACATCTGTGCGGCCGCAACGAAAATCATTCATCGTGGCTTCTTTTTCTGCTGAGGGGGTACGGCCATGCAACAGAGCAATCACCAAGCCCGGCAGTTCGGCGCGCAACGTTTCGGCACGACTGGTCGCCGCCTGTACCGCCAGCACCTCAGAATCCTCTACCAGCGGACAGACCCAGTATGCCCGGTGGCCACGGGCGCAGGCTTCGCGGATACGATCCTGCACCTCTAAACGTCGACTGTTCGGTAACGCCACCGTTTCCACTGGCTGTCGACCGGGCGGCATTTCATCGATCACTGAAATATCCATATCAGCATACATCACCATGGTCAATGATCGTGGAATTGGTGTCGCGCTCATAATCAGTTGGTGCGGTGCGTGATCATCTATGCGCCCTTTGTCGCGCAAAGCGAGCCGCTGGGCAACGCCAAAGCGGTGCTGTTCATCAACAACGACCAGTCCGAGCTGGTCGTACGACACGTCATCTTGAAACAAGGCATGAGTGCCAATCGCAACCCCGGCCTGACCGTTAGCGAGCGAAGTGCAAACTTGCCGACGATCACGCTGGCTTAAGCGCCCACTTAACCACACTGGCTCAAGGGAAAGCCGGGACAACCAGGATCGAAAAACTGCCAGATGCTGCTCGGCAAGTAGTTCAGTAGGCGCCATCACGACGGCCTGTTGGCCCGCCTCAACAGCTGCGACAACGGCAGCGGCTGCCACTATGGTCTTGCCTGAGCCCACATCACCTTGTACCAGCCGCAATGCCGGGTGTGCCTTAGCTATATCTGCGAGTATTTCGTCGATCGCCCGCTGCTGCGCACCGGTGAGATCAAAATCCAGTTGCCCACGCAGGGTCGGCCAGAGCCTGGCTGAAGGCGGAATCGGCGTTGCCGACAGCGCATCACGTTGGGTCCGGCGCCCCCGCAGTGCCAGATGGTGGGCAAGCAACTCTTCAAAAGCCAGTCGACGCTGGGCTGGGTGCATACCCGTTCGCAATGCAACCAGATCTGAACCAGGCGGTGGGCGGTGCAACAGCGCCAGGGCCTGACCAAGTGATAGATGTGCCGAAACAGTTTCGGGAAATTCGCTCACAAGCTCAGGGATATCTTGACCACATCTGGCCAGTGCCTGTCCGGCGAGATCACGCCATTTAGGCTGACTGACACCTTCGGTACCAGGATATACCGGGGTCAGTGTCGCTTCTGTGATGCTGTGATCCAAAGAATCCAGCAAGCGATATTCGGGATGCACCATTTCCAAACCCGATGGCCCGGCACGGATTTCACCATAACACTGGATGCATCCTCCACGGCGCAGGCCACGCTGCTGTGCCCCACTGAAATGAAACTGGCGCATGGTCAAACGGCCCGTATCATCTGAAATCACGGTGACCAAACTGCGACGACGTCCAAAGCGCGCGCCGCTGATTTCTATGCGTCCATGAATCAACGCCTCACTGCCCGGACGCAGACTGCCGATGGGGGCCAGGGTTGTGCGATCCTGGTAACGCAGTGGAAGATGGAACAGCAGATCGACAACCGTATTGATACCCAGCCGACCGAGCTTTACCCCCAGTTGCGGTCCAACCCCTTTTAAGGCGGTAATCGCTAAAGGTTCGCTGTCGCCCATAAGAAGCCCGGCTTCAACAGACCCTGAAACGCTGTTTGATACACCCCTTGTTGCAAAAGCCCCGCCACTCCTTGCTCGGCAACCGCAGCGGCCAACTAATCGGGTAGATGGAGTACCGCCTCCACCTCGACCGGAACCCCTTTGGGTAAGCCTGCGACGGCTACCGTTGCCCGCGCCGGGTAGGGCGGCTCGAAATACTCAGTCATTACCTTGTTCACTTGAGCAAACTGTTCCAGATCGACCAGGTAGATGGTCAGTTTGACGATATCGGCAAGGCTACCACCGGCCGCGTGCGCCACGGCAGCAAGGCTGTCGAAGACCCGCCGGGTCTGCACTTCGATACCGCCCTCCACAATTTCCATCGTTGCGGGGTTGAGTGGTATCTGCCCGGACAGGTAGACCACCTGGCCGACACGGACCGCCTGTGAGTACGGGCCAATGGCATCCGGTGCGCCGTCGGTACTAATGGGTTCTCTAGTGGTCATAAGAATTTCCTGTAATGAGTTGTAGCCAAAACACGATTACCCCATGGACGCCAATTGGAACAGATTACCGACTCGGCCGCATATACCAGCTCTACACTCGTACCAGTCAGGTAGTCGCCGAGGAATCGCCTAGTTCTTATCTGTTCCAGCAATCACGCCGACTGCTGATGAAGGGCTGAATAGGGTTATCGGGGACTATACCCAAGGAGATTGGGAGGCGGTAGAGGTGCGCGTCTGGCCAATATGGGCAACCCGAAGCCGTCCTGGCAGGAATCCAACCCTTTACCGCTTAAAAGCCTGCATCAAACAACCTAACTCCCCTGCTGGTTATCAACCGGCACTGAGGTGTTCAGGTTATCCCGGTGTTTGAAATCCCCTCCGGTGTGTGGACACGATATATCGATAACCAGTTCAGCGATCGGACCAGATAGCGGTTTATCTCAGGCGATTCCAGACTGACCGAAGTTATGCCTCCTGGCATATGTTGCATGAAGTTGATGAACTGCCATACTGTGGCGCTTCTGGTTGGCGAAGCAAAAAAAATGATTTTCATAGGCCCCTGCGATTCGATAACCAGCAAGCTCTTTAATAGCAACAGATTCACGGTGCTGATTTGAGTTTCACAAAACAGTGACTAAACCTAAGGAATAATTAATGTCTGAAATTATGAACCGCCAGATTCAAATGGCGTCACGTCCAGTGGGTAAACCTGCTCCAAAAGACTTCTGTCTTGTTGAAAGAAAGATTCCAGATGTGGCTGAAGACCATCTGCTCGTTCGAAACCGTTTTCTCTCTTTGGACCCCTACATGCGTGGAAGAATGAGCGCAGCCAAGTCCTACGCCAAACCTGTAGACGTGGGTGAGGTAATAACGGGCGGCACGGTGGGACAAGTGACCAAATCCCGTCACCCCGAGTTTGTAGAAGGTGGCCTCGTGGTGGCTAATGGAGGCTGGCAGGAGTACTCGGTAGTCAATGGAGCTGAATGCAAAAAGGTTAATCCTTCGTGGCCTTCACCTTCACTGGCCCTTGGGGTACTTGGTATGCCTGGAATGACCGCGTACACCGGCATGAAGAACATCGGCAAACCAGTAGCAGGAGAAACCGTAGTGGTGGCGGCTGCTTCTGGAGCTGTGGGTTCAGTGGTTGGGCAGATTGCCAAGATCCGCGGTGCCCGGGCAGTCGGGATTGCCGGCACCATGGAGAAGTGCCGCTTTGTTATAGATGAGCTGGGATTTGATGACTGCCTGATGCACAAGGAGCCTGACTTTCCCGAAAAACTCAAAAAAGCCTGTCCAGACAAAATCGATGTTTACTTTGAAAATGTCGGGGGCAAGGTATTTGAAACAGTGGCTCCGTTGCTGAATAATTTTGCACGTATTCCAGTTTGTGGACTGATAGCCCACTACAATGATACCCAGTTGCCTGAGGGGCCAAATACCGCGCCATTGATCTTACGTAATATTCTGGTCAAGCGTCTTACCTACCGTGGGTTCATTGTCTTGGATTTTGCAGCACAGGAACAAGAAGCCCTTGAGTCTCTGGCAGGATGGATCGAAGAAGGCAAGCTAAAGTACCGTGAAGATGTTGTCGATGGTCTTGAAAATGCACCTGAAGCCTTCATGGGCCTGCTGCAGGGTAAAAACTTCGGCAAGTTGATTGTCCGTCTTGGGTAATCTGGCTTTCATCAGACGTTTTGTTGCAACCGTCAGGCCAGAAATCTAGGTAGGAGCTTGCTTGTTGGCTCGACACGCAGAACAAATATTTGCTATCGTTATGTGGATGGGGATAGTCTGCCCTTGTTAGCAACCATCAATTTTTTAGAACATAGTTCTTGAACTAAGGAGTGAGATCAATGTCCACACTAATGAAGAAATCTTTCGATGATCCAGATGAAGTGAAAACACCTGAAAAAACTCACGCGGCTACGGTGAATTTCGGGACAGTTGCAGCAACAAGGATCGTGGCTCAACCCGGTTGGAAATGGTCAGAGTGTATAAAACCCCATGTCGGCGGTGATAGCTGCCAGGCGGGGCATGTAGGTATGGTTTTACAAGGAACTATTCACGTGGTTTCCGATGATGGATCAGAAATAACAGTCACCGCTGGAGATGCCTATACTTTTGCGCCTGGTCATGATGCCTGGGTTGTAGGAGACGAAGAATTCATTGCTTATGAGTTTAATAATGCTGGTAAAGATTACGCAGTCTGGCAGTCAAACTAAAGAACCGACCATTTGCATCTAGGGGCTTCTTTAATCAAGAGGCCCTTTTTTCTTGTTAAGACGGATTAGATAAGTCGTTTCCTGATAACAGCGCCATAGCCGGCCAAGCGCCGTACTGATGGTGCGGCCAGCGTGTGCCCAATAGCCGCCTGTCCAGGTTTTGCGCCCAGGGCACGGTTGGTACAAGTCTGGAAATGATAGCCATCAACCGCGTGAGCGCGACACCCGAATCACCGAACGACGCGCCCGCAACCGACGGATGATTCTCGCCAGATGCTTACGGTCGCTCACCTCGATGGTAAACCGAATTGCAGAATTACGATCATCACGTGCTGTCACCAAAACATGGTTGATGTTCGAATCTTCCTCAGCGATCACAGACGCGAGAGTCGCAAAAACACCCCGTCGATTGATCACCTCGAGGCGGATATCCGCCTCGAAAGTTGTCTTGAGCTCAGTCGACCACTCGACGCCGACCCAAGTATCCGGGCGTTTACTCTGCTCCCGAGCGTTGGGGCAGATTGGGCGATGGATAACAATGCCGCGACCGTGTGAGAACAAGCCGACAATCGCATCGCCGGGAATCGGCCTGCAGCAGCGGGCGTAGGAGACGCTCATGCCTTCAACCCCGCGTATTGGCAAGGGTTCTTCATGGCTTATAGGGCCACTGGAATCTGGTAACAGTTGCCGGGCAACCACCATCGGCAACCGTCTGCCCATACCGATATCAGTCAGCAGTTCGTTCCAATCCTCAAGGCCGATATGCTTGAGTAACTGAATTTTCTGATCAGTTCGCAAACGGGTCTTTAGGCCCAGCGCCTTTAGGGTCCGCTCTAACAGTTGGCGCCCGAGTTTACTGGCATCGCCTTCTTGCTGGTGCTTAAGGAAATCGCGGATTGCGGCACGTGCCTTGGCAGTGACCACATAGTTTAGCCACAACGGCGTGGGTATCGCCGAGCGAGCAGTCAACGCCTCAACGTGGTCACCGTTGCTCACAGTGTGATGTAGCGGCACTGGTTCGTTATTAACCCGGGTACCGATGCAGTGATTACCAACATCCGAGTGCACCGCATAGGCAAAATCCAGCGCACTGGAACCCTTAGGCAGTTTCTTGATATCACCATGTGGGGTAAACACGTAAACCTCATCTGGATACAGATCGACCTTCAGGTGCTCGAGGAATTCTGAAGGGTTGCCGGCCTGCTTCTGGGTATCCAGCAGATCCATCAGCCAGTGATGTGCGGGCATCGGTGCACCGCTCTTGTCTTTGCCTGTCTTGTAACGCCAGTGCGAAGCAACACCGGTCTCCGCCGTACGATGCATATCGGTGCTACGAATCTGGACCTCAATACTCTGGCCAAAAGTGCCGAACAACAGCGTGTGCAGCGACTGGTACCCGTTGGCCTTCGGTATAGCGATGTAGTCCTTGAACTTACCCGGCACCGGCTTATAGATATTGTGAATCACGCCCAACGCCCGGTAACAATCATCCACCGTGTGCACGATGACACGAATCGCAAAAATATCGCGCATCTCGGACATGGGCACCCGGCGCGAGCGCATTTTGCGATAAACACTGTAGATATTTTTTTCTCGGCCTTCCACCGCCCCCTCGAGACCCACTTCCGCCAGTTCTGACTCGATCTTGGCCGTGGTCTTTTCGATAATAGCGCGGTGGTTGCCACGACGCTTATCGAGCTCCTTGCGGATGGTGTTGTAACGCTTGGGGTATAGATTGCAGAAACTCAGATCTTCGAGTTCCTGGGTCCATGTACGCATCCCCAGCCGATTAGCGATTGGTGCAAAAATATCCAGTGTCTGGGTAGCGATCCGCTTACGTTTATCTGCTTTGAGCGCTCCCAACGTACGCATGTTGTGGATGCGGTCGGCGAGCTTGATCAGAATAACCCGAATATCCTGGGCCATCGCCAGCAGCATTTTGCCGAAATTTTCTGCTTCGGCATGTTCGCGCGATTCAAACTCGATCTGGTCGATCTTGCTGACACCGTCAACCAGTTGCGCCACATCCTTGCCAAAGCGAGTCGAGAGTTCACCCTTCGCGGTGGGCGTGTCTTCAATGACATCATGCAGCAGCGCCGCCATGATGCTCCGACTATCCAGCCGTATGTCGGCGAGAATCCGAGCAACAGACAGGGGATGGAATATATAGGCCTCGCCGCTGTGGCGTACCTGGCCTTCATGGGCTTCAGCGCCAAAAAGATAGGCCTCGTATATGGCCTTGACCTCCTGCGAATCGAGATACTGCTCGACGATCCCTAGCAGGTCGCTGATCAGCAGGCGTCCCCCGCTGGCGGCGGGAGCATCCTGCGTGATTTCAGTTTGAGGGCTTGCTCTCCGCGTCGGTGCCGGCGTCGTCGGCATCTTGCGCTTCCTCGTCACTGTCGTTTGCGGCTGACTCACCGATAGGTATCGCTTCGATCATATCGGCTGCGGCGGCAACAAATTCGGTTGCTGTGGAGTCGGCGTCCGGCAACGCCTCGGTGCTATCTTCAGATCCAGCGGTGGATGTATCGGCGGCGCCTTTGCTGTCTTCGTCCTGCACCGTATCGTCAGTCTCCTCGGCCGCTGCGAATGCCTCCTCCAACTCCTTCATCGGGTCGACTACCTGTTCTTTGAGGATTTCGTTGGTCACCATGCCCTCAGCGATCTCGCGCAGTGCGATCACGGTATGCTTGTCGCGGTCTTCGGGGACCAGCGGATCAGCACCGAGTTGTAATTGACGGGTACGCCGGGCGGCAACCAAAACCAGTTCAAAGCGGTTCTCAACGTTCTCAAGACAATCCTCGACCGTAATTCTTGCCATCAATATTTCTCCAGAAAGCGTATCGCCCAGAACGGGCCTGGCACAGACCGGGGGCGACGGAATGACTACAAACAGCCAACCCCGGGACGTTTATTGAAACGGCCGCTAAAGGCTTGCTGCGTCAGATGTTTTTAGTCTAACGTTTTTTGCGCAATGCACAAGGGCCTCGATGTTGAAGCCGTGGGCTGAGACGGGTGCGATCCCGTTCAGAACCAGGGCGCGCAGCTCCACCAGCGCAGTGGCAAAGTCCGCGTTGACCATGATGTGATCGTACTCGACATGGTGGCTCATCTCGCTGGCTGCCTCGGCCATCCGCTCCCGAATCTCCTTAGCACTGTCCCGTCCACGGGACACCAAACGCCCAGCGAGGACCTCAGCAGATGGTGGCAATATGTAAACACTAACCACGTCCGCAACGCTACGGCGAACTTCCTGTGCCCCCTGCCAGTCAATATCCAGAACCACACTTTTGCCTCTGGCAAGAAACTGGTCTACCGCAGTACGCGAGGTTCCGTAGCAATGACCGAACACTCGTGCGTATTCAAGAAAATCTCCTGCCTCAATCATGTGCTCGAATGCGCGGTCATCGACAAAGAAGTAATCGACCCCTTCCGTTTCCCCTTCGCGGCGAGGACGTGTGGTATGGGACACTGAGGCCACGACCGTGTCGCAACTTTCGACCAAGGCGCGAGCCAGGCTACTCTTGCCCCCGCCCGAAGGGGCGGACAGGATAACTACACGAGCTGGGATGGCTGCAGTTTGGGGCATAACCAGGCTACTCGATGTTCTGCACCTGCTCACGCATCTGCTCAATCAAGACCTTCAAATCGACCGATGCGCTGGTTTGTTCGAGCTGTGCCGACTTAGATCCGAGCGTGTTGGCTTCTCGGTTCAATTCCTGCATCATAAAATCCAGTCTGCGACCAACTGGTTCCGTCCGGGTTAGTATCTGCTCCACCTCGTCCAGGTGTAAGCCCAATCTATCCATCTCTTCGGTGACCTCGCTGCGCGCAAGCAATATCACTACCTCCTGCTCCAAACGTTCTGGATCCACCTGCTCAACCATCTCCATCAGGCGCTGTTCCAATCGTTGACGCTGCGCCTTGGCAATATCCGGCAATTGAGCGGTCAGCGAACTGAGGATTCCCCGCGCCGTCGCGATCTTGTCTTTCAGGATACTGGCCAAAGCGCTGCCTTCACCTTCCCGGCTATTGCTGAGCTCGCTGAGCGCCTCACGCAACAGGTCGGCGGCGGCGTCAGCGAGGACTTCATCGTCTACCGCCGGCGCAGACATCACACCTGGCCATTTCAGTATTTCACTGATCTGCAGCGGCTTGGCATCGGGCACGATAGCGCGAACACGATCCGACCAATTCACGAGGTGGCCGACCACTTCAACATCGATGTCGCGCTCAGCCACATCCGCTGATGGCGGTGTGTAGCGCAGTAGGGCATCAACTCGACCACGGTTAACCACGGCACTGATGGCATCACGAAAAACGCCCTCGGCAAAACGCAGCTCCTCTGGCAGCCGCATCGCGACTTCACGATAGCGGTGATTAACACTTCGCACCTCCCATGTCATCTGACCCAAGGGCGTTTCCGCCGCGCAACGGGCGAAAGCAGTCATGCTCTTTGCCAAAGGAATTCTCCAAAATATTACAGGTTAGGCCGAAATACCTAACGGCAGCGCTCACTTGGGCCACTGACATCGGGTAAGCAACTATACTGTATTCTGTGTTTTTTTCGCCTGGCGCTGGTTGCTAACCATCCAGCTCACCCTATGTCCAGCAGACTGCCTCTGCAAAACGGCTACATCCTCAAGGGCTACACCATTAGCGAAGTCCTCGGTGGTGGTGGCTTCAGCCTGGTCTACCTTGCGAGCAACGAGCTGCAGCGCGGCAAGATGGTTATCAAGGAGTACTGTCCACAGGATCTGGTAGCCCGCCAGGCCGATGGCACGATCGAGCCCAACTCGCCACTGGCTCAAGCCCCATTTCGCCAGGGCCTGGAGCGCTTCCGCTTAGAAGCCCAAAGAATGAGCGAAGTGAAACATCCCAATATCATCAGCGTCAGTGAATACTTTGAAGCGAACAACACCCTATATATGGTGATGGCGCATGAAGAGGGGCGTGACTTGCGCTGGTTTATCAAGAAACTTGCGGGGCAATTGGACTGGGATTTTTTGAAACAGGTTTTCCCAGCCATCGGCGAAGGACTCTGGCGCATGCACCAACACGGTGTGGTGCACCTGGATGTCAAACCAGCCAATGTTCTACTGCGTACCAGTGGCCAGCCGTTGCTGCTGGATTTCGGTGCGGCGCAAACCCTTAGCGAAGACGATCGCTTTGGCTCCTTTCAGACCCTGACTCATGGTTTCGCACCACCAGAGCAGTATCTGGACGGTAACCTTGGTACCTGGACCGACATTTACGGCCTGGCCGCAACTATCTACAGTTGTATTACTGGGTCATCTCCGCCACCAGCATTAAAACGCCAAGAGGGTGCAACACTGGAAAAACTGACCGTATCCCGGACCGGGCAGTACCCCTACACATTACTGAAGACCCTCGAGGCTGCGTTATCACTGGATTACAGCGAACGCCCAGCTGATATGGGCATTTTTCTTTCGCTGGCTTTTGGCACCCCCCAGGGTAGATAACATCTTTATTTTGATGTTCATCTCCTACCAGGTAGTCTCCTCCAGGCGGTTGGTTCAGTCGGTGTAATCCCCTTTCGGTTTTTGAGTTAAGGGTTTCGGCTTTAGGCAAGCTCTGAGTCCAGGAAAATACGCCTGATAAACAACTTGTTTTGCTGTTATTTACATTGAACCCAAAACTTTAGGCCACTTTGTCGGTGGATGATCTTGCGCCAATCGTGGTCAAGCCATCTATTCAAAGGGGGGATCACATTTTCACAAATAGCCAGGCGGTTCTAATAGCTGACTTCCTGGAACATTCAACAATTAATGTCAGCAAACGCTGAGTTTTATCGCAGTTTTAAAATAGTTGACTCAGTGGTACAGTGACGCCTCTATTGGTCTTACCAGTTTACCATTTGATTATGAATCGAGAACGCGTTTCGGACGTTGTGGTTCGGAAAATTGAGCAGTTGATTCTTGAGGGAGCGCTGAAGCCTGGTGACCGCCTGCCGGCAGAGCGTAAGTTTGCCGTACAGCTCGGGGTTTCACGGCCCTCACTACGCGAGGGCCTACAGATTCTCACCGCACGTGGATTGCTAACGATGCAGGGCCGCGGTGCCACCGAAGTGGCCGAGAGTCTTAATCCTGCCCTGGAAAATCCGCTGCTGGAACTGATCAGCACCTCACCCGATGCGCAGCAGGACGTCTTGGAACTGCGCCACGCGATCGAGTCCATGTCGGCATATCATGCCGCCGCCCGGCGCACTGAAACCGATATGGAGATGCTGCGCGCCGCCTACAAGCGAATGATTATCTCTCATGGCCAAGATGACGCCGTGATCGAAGCCAAAGCCGATGCAGATTTTCACCTCGCGGTCGGTGAAGCCTCACACAACGTGGTTCTAGTGCATGTAATGCGCAGCCTGTTCTCGCTGCTGCGTCGCAGTATCCATTACAACCTGGAGAACCTGTACCAGCAGCCTGATAACTTCAAGCATCTTCGAGACCAGCACTATCATCTGATGAATGCGATACTGGATGGCGATCCACAGGCCGCCAAGACCGCCTCGGATAATCACATCAGTTATGTCGAGAAAACGCTTCAGGATATGAATATTCATAGGCAACGTGAAGCCCGCGCTCATCGTCGTGTAGCCGGGCCTAGCCTTATCTTGATTGATCCAGATGGCTAACCGTCCGGCACGACTGCTGGATTGCCCCTTCTCTAGTATGAACGATTCGGTTACCCTAAAATCATTAAGCAAGCCACAAGGGCTAGCGTCCTTGTCTAAAGTATTAATGGTATACGACATACCACTGAAATCAACGTTGCTATGCTGCGATACGTGCTGATCCTTTTTTTCGTGCTCTGTGGAGCCTGGTTGTTGTTATCCGGGCATTGGACAGCTCTGCTTCTGAGTCTTGGCATCGCATCAGTATTGCTGGTGGTTCTATGCGCGAAGCGTTTAGGCATACTGGATGCTGAGGGTTTGCCGCTGAGACTACTTCCAGGGCTGGCACGCTACGCGCCCTGGCTGGCTGGGCAGATCGTCAGTGCCAGCGTCGATGTGGCACGTCGTATCGTCGATCCACGCTTGCCAATAAGCCCATCAATCATTCACGTTGACGCCGGCCAACGCAGCGCCGTGGGTCGGGTCAGTTACGCCAATTCAATCACCCTGACACCCGGAACAATCTCGCTAGATGTCGCTGACAACCAGATAGAAGTGCATGCCCTGACGGATGACGCGGCTGAGGAGTTAACGCAAGGAGAAATGGCTCGGCGCGTATGCTCCATGGAGGATGAGTAATGTTCACGCTTACCGGCATAGCACTACTGGCCACTATGGTGCTGGCCCTGATTCGGGCAATCAAGGGGCCCACCGTCTATGACCGGATTCTGGCCTCGAATGCCGTGGGCACCAAGACCGTGCTGATGATCGCGGTGCTTGGCTTTATCGTCGGTGAGCCAGACTTGTATATTGACATCGCTCTGATGTACGCCCTGATCGGCTTCATCGGTACCGTCGCTGTCCTCAAGGTATCCGAGTTCGGCGACCTTGGTCAGGCACAGTCACCGCGCGACGGAGATAAATCATGAACCTCGCGCTAGACCTTGCTAGCGATGCCCTGTTGGTTATCGGTGCACTGTTCACCCTGGTAGGTGGCATTGGGCTACTGCGCCTGCCGGATGTCTTCACTCGCCTGCATGGCGCCGGCGTTACCGATACCCTGGGAGCTGGCGCCATTTTGCTGGGGCTTGCCCTGGCAGCCGGCTGGAGTTTGCTGCTGGGCAAACTGCTATTACTTCTGGCGATACTGGCGCTACTGAACCCCTCTGCTTCACATGCCCTGGCGCGCGCGGCCAGGCATGGTATCCGCAGCCCCTGGCTTGATGATCCAAAAATCTAAGTGCTGATCGAAACCATCAATATCGTGCTGCTGGGCATGCTGGCGCTCACCGCGCTTGCCGCGGTTCGGCTGCATGACCTTTTTGCCGTGACCATAATGTTTGGTATGTACAGTCTGCTCGCTGCGGTCGTGTTCGTGGTTCTAGATGCGGTAGATGTGGCATTTACCGAGGCGGCTGTAGGTGTCGGCATTTCGACAGTATTGATGCTGGCGACCATTGGTCTTGTGGGCAGGCACGAGCAGCGCCCGGCACACCGACCCCTGCTGCCGCTGCTGGTGGTTGCGGTCACTGGCGCGGCGCTGGTCTATGGCACACTCGACATGCCTTTTTTCGCTGACCCAGCCGCACCCGTACATCAACACGTGGTGCCGTACTACCTCGATAAATCACCTGAGCAAACCGGCATCCCTAACGTAGTCACCAGCATCCTCGCGAGTTACCGCGGTTACGACACCCTGGGCGAGTTGGCGGTGATTTTTACCGCTGGGGTCGGGGTTCTGGCTCTGCTTGGCCTGCGGCGACGTAAACGGCCTTCGAAAGAGCACCCAACGCCATGAGAGACAATCCGGTTCTACGCATTGTCGCCAAAATCATCATCCCGGTGATCCTGCTATTCGCCCTTTACGTACAGTTTCATGGTGACTTCGGTCCGGGTGGCGGTTTTCAGGCCGGAGTCATCTTCGCTGCTGGATTTATTCTTTACGGCTTGGTGTTCGGCACCGAAGCTCTGCGCAACGCCATACCGCCAGGGCTGTTACGGTTTGTTATCGCACTCGGACTGGTCTTGTATGCCGGGGTTGGCGCAACAACAATGCTGCTAGGCTCAGATTACCTTGCTTACGGTGCGCTCGCCCACGATCTGATAGGCGGCCAACACCTGGGAATATTCCTGGTCGAACTTGGGGTTGGCATCACTGTAAGTGCAGTGATAGTCACCATCTTCCTGGCCTTTGCCGGGCGCAACGATCCGTGAACGTCGCTGGACTGTACAACTACTGGATCGTCATCCTGCTGATGATGACCGGTTTCTACGTGGTGATCTCCAGTGGCAATCTGGTCAAGAAAATCATCGGGTTGAACCTGTTCCAGGCCTCGGTTTTTATTCTTTATATCAGCATGGGTAAAGTCATGAACGGCGCCGTACCCATATTACGCGAAGGCGTCACTACTTACTCCAACCCTCTACCCCATGTGCTCATCCTGACTGCGATCGTGGTCGGGGTAGCCACCACTGCCTTAGGTCTCGCGCTCGTCGTGCGAATTCGTGAAGCCTACGGCTCAGTCGAAGAAGACGATATTCATCGCCAGGACGAGTCCCTGTGATTAGTGCGCAACTGCCAGCGTTACAGGTGGTTGTGCCGTTGCTGGCTGCTCCGCTGTGCCTGGTCTTGCATCGACCCTTTGCGGCGTGGCTACTGACATTCGTCGTCAGCGGCATCTCGCTTCTCGTTTCAGTGGCTCTGCTCGGGCAAATACTGGAACAGGGCGTCATCGACTATGCCTTCGGTGGCTGGGCGGCACCGTTTGGTATCGCATACCACATCGATTTCGCCAACGCTTATGTGCTGTTGATCGTCACAGCGATCAGCACAGTGGTGTCCATCTTTGCCAAGCGCAGCGTCGCCAGTGAAATCGAGGCACATAGCCAGGGACTTTTTTACACCGCCTGGCTGCTCTGTCTTACTGGACTGCTTGGCATCACGATAACCGGGGACGCATTCAACCTTTTTGTCTTTCTCGAGATTTCCTCGCTGTCGAGTTACGTACTCATTGCGATGGGGAACGATCGCAAAGCGCTGACAGCGGCCTACCAGTATCTGATCATGGGAACGATCGGCGCGACTTTTATTCTTATTGGAATCGGCCTTTTGTACATGCTAACCGGCACACTAAACATGCTTGACATGGCGCAGCGCTTGATTACCGTTGCCGACAGTCGCACAGCGCGCACCGGTTTTGCTTTTCTGACGGTGGGTCTGGGCCTGAAGATCGCGTTGTTCCCACTTCATCTATGGCTGCCCAATGCCTATGCCTACGCGCCCTCAGCAGTCAGCGCCTTCCTTGCGGCTACTGCGACCAAAGTGGCTGTCTACGTCCTGCTGCGCTTTATGTTCTCGGTTTTTGGCATCGACTTCGCGCTCGGCGCCATGCCACTATCGACCATGCTGGTCGTTCTGGGCTCGGTCGCGGTCCTTTCGGCGTCGACAGTCGCTATATTTCAGCACAACCTGAAGAGAATGCTGGCGTACTCCAGCATCGCCCAGATCGGCTACCTGGTACTGGGTGTTAGCCTGGCGACGCCTGCCGGGCTTACGGCCACTCTGCTGCATCTTTTCAACCATGCGCTGATGAAGGGCGCATTGTTTCTCGCGCTCGGCTGTATTGCCTGGCGGCTGGGCAGTGTGCGCCTGGGGGACCTGGGCGGACTCGGGTACCGGATGCCCTGGACCATGGGTGTTTTCGTGATTGGCGGTCTCAGTCTGATCGGCCTGCCACTCACCGCGGGCTTTATTAGTAAATGGTATCTGGTGCTGGCCGCTGTGGAGCGAGGCTGGTGGCCCGTGGTCCTTATCATCATTGCCGGGTCACTGCTTGCCGTGATCTATGTCTGGCGCGTGATCGAGACCGCATACCTTGGCAAAACCAAAGAAGCTGTCAGTGGCACCGAAGCGCCGCTGTCTATGCTGGTTCCGGCCTGGCTGCTGGCTATTGCCAATCTGTATTTCGGCATGCATACCGAACTCAGTGCGGGCATTGCATCACAGGCCGCCATGGTGCTGTTCGGGGGACAACCATGAGCGACTCGATACTATTTCTGATCTTACTGACGCCACTTATCGGCGCGGGGCTGATCGTTGTTACCGGCAACCGGCCCAATCTGCGCGAGACAGTTAGCGTCGTAACTGGTCTATTACTGCTAGTTGAGGTTGCCTCATTGGTTCCGGACGTGCTGGCCGGGGAAACCCCTGGCCTGCTGCTGGCAATACCGGTGCCCGGAGTACCACTGGCACTGCAGGTGGAGCCATTGGGATTACTCTTTGCACTGATTGCCTCATCTTTGTGGATCGTCACGACGATCTATGCCATCGGCTATATGCGTGGCCATCATGAAATCCACCAGACCCGCTTCTACGCGTTTTTCGCCATCGCAATCAGCGCCACCATGGGAATAGCCCTGGCGCAGAATCTGTTTACGCTATTCCTTTTTTACGAATTATTGACGATCTCGACTTATCCGCTCGTTACCCATGCCGGTACGCCAGAAGCTCGTCGTGGGGGGCGGGTATATCTGGGTATTCTGATGGGGACCTCCATAGGGTTTTTGCTGCTGGCGGTAATCTGGACCTGGCAGTTAACCGGCACCACCGGCTTTAAGGCAGGTGGCATCCTTGCGGGGCAGGCTTCACCGCTAGTCATTGGGATTCTCTATGGGCTTTTCGCCTTCGGTATCGGCAAAGCCGCACTGATGCCTTTCCATCGGTGGCTACCGGCCGCGATGGTAGCCCCCACTCCGGTAAGCGCACTGTTGCACGCCGTTGCAGTAGTAAAAGCAGGTGTTTTTGCCATCCTCAAGGTCACGGTCTATATTTTTGGTATCGATCTGGTCGGGGGCAGCACGGCCAGCACGGCCCTTTTATGGGTGGCAGCGCTGACTATTATCGGCGCCTCACTTGTCGCGCTGTACCAGGACAATCTCAAACGCCGTCTGGCTTATTCCACCATCAGCCAGTTGTCTTATGTGGTCCTTGGCGCAGTGCTGGCCAACGCGGCCAGTATTTCTGGCGCAGCCGTGCACATCGCTACCCACGCGGTCGGCAAGATCACTTTGTTTTTTTGTGCCGGCGCGATTCTGGTAGCTACCCACAAAACCCGGGTCAGTGAACTCGATGGACTCGGCCGGCAAATGCCGCTCACCATGGGAGCCTTCCTGATCGCGAGTCTCAGTATCGCTGGGTTGCCACCGACGGGCGGCTTATGGGGAAAATGGTATCTCGCACTCGGAGCGCTTGATGCGGGCTACGGCATACTGGTCGGGGTTCTGATGCTGAGCACACTGCTTAATATCGCTTATCTTCTACCGATTCCGTTGCGGGCTTTTTTCGGCCAATCGCCTAAAACCGCGGTGCAGTTCAGCGAGGCCCCATTACCCTGCCTGGTGGCCATTGGCATAACCACGGCGGCCTGTGTCACGCTCTTTTTCTTTCCCGGCCCAGTTTACCAACTGGCGGGCATGCTGATTCCTTGAGACTCCGATGAACGACAAGGTCCATATCTTTGACAAACCGCAAAACGTACGACGGGTGCTGTGGGCGCTGGTCGCTGTGTGTATCGTCACCATCGGTGCCGACTTTTTTTACCACCGCCACATCGTGCATCCCTGGGAAGGGGTATGGGGCTTTTATGCCATTTACGGTTTTGTCGCCTGCGTGGTACTGGTGCTGGTAGCCAAAGAGTTGCGCAAGCTGCTGATGCGCGCCGAGGATTACTACGATCGTGATGGTTGAACTACCGCCATTTGTGCTTTTCTACCTGGCGGCGCTGGCAGCTGCGGTGCTACCACGGCGCGCACGCCAAGTAGTCATGCTGGCCGTGCCACTGGTCGGCGGACTCGCACTGATGAATCTCGCCCCAGACCTTCTGCTGCGTGTCGCCTTTATGGACCTGTACCTAGAGCCACTGCGCGTTGATAAATTGAGCATGCTGTTCGGCATCCTGTTTCACATCGGCGCATTTATCGGCATTGTCTTCTCGCTACACGTTGACGACCGCAGCCAACATGTTGCAGCGTTGCTGTACGCCGGCAGTGCAATCGGGGCGGTATTCGCGGGCGACCTTTTGACCTTGTTCTTGTTCTGGGAAATGCTGGCCCTGACCTCGGCGTTTCTGATCTTCGCCAACCGCACCGATCGGGCCTGGGGTGCCGGCATGCGTTACCTTGTGATCCAGGTGCTATCGGGCGTCCTGCTGCTCGCCGGAGCGCTGATGCTGTATCGGCACAGCGGCTCGCTGGCCTTTAACCATATCGGTTTGAATGGCGCAGGAAGCTTCCTGATCTTTATCGCCTTTGGCATTAAGTGCGCCTTTCCCCTGCTGCACAACTGGCTCACAGATGCCTACCCCGAGGCCACCCCGACCGGCACGGTTTTTCTCAGTGCATTTACCACCAAGGTCGCGGTCTACGCTCTGGCGCGTGGCTTTGCTGGCACCGAGGCACTGGTCTACATCGGCGCGACCATGACCTGTTTCCCGATCTTTTACGCCGTGATTGAAAACGACCTGCGCCGCGTGCTTGCCTACAGCATGATCAACCAGATCGGCTTCATGGTTGTGGGCATTGGCCTGGGTACGGCGCTGGCTATGAATGGTGCGATCGCTCACGCCTTTAACGATGTGATCTTTAAAGGCCTTCTGATGATGTCGATGGGCGCCGTACTGCACATGACCGGACGCATCAATGGCTCTGATCTTGGCGGGCTGTACAAAAGCATGCCTGTTACCGCCGGCCTGTGCATCGTCGGCGCAGCATCGATCTCGGCCTTTCCGCTTTTCAGCGGCTTCGTCAGCAAATCCATGGTTATGGTCGCGGTGCTGGAAGAAGGCCACCCGGGGGTCTGGCTGGCACTGCTGTTCGCATCGGCAGGTGTATTTCACCATGCCGGCATCAAGATTCCCTTTTTCGCTTTTTTCTCCCACGACAGCGGTATCCGGACCACTGAGCCACCGCTAAACATGCTGGCCGCGATGGGCCTGGCGGCTGTGCTTTGCATCTTTATCGGCTGTTATCCGTGGGCGCTTTATGAACTGCTGCCGTTCTCGACGGGCTATGCGCCTTTCGACGGCAGCCATATACTGGCGCAGATCCAGTTGCTGGTTTTTTCAGCCGCCGCGTTTGCCTGGCTCAAGGTTTCAGGAATTTACCCACCTGAACTGCACTCCACCAATATTGACGTCGAGTGGCTGTATCGCCGGCTGGCGCCACGTTGGGTGCGCCACTGTACTCAAAGATTGACCGCCGTCAGCGAGACGCTGGGCGAGACCACACAAAACGCCAGCCGTGTAGTGATGCGCTCAGTTGTGCGTCACTATGGCCCCGAGGGCACTCTGGCGCGATCCTGGCCGACCGGCTCGATGGTATTGTGGGTGGCGGTGCTACTCGCGGCGAGCCTGATACTGTACTACCTGTAAGATCAATTACCGACAACTTTTTTTAACGCTCCGAGCCGATGGGTACCCCTCACAACAATCCAGTCGATGAAGCGATTGCTTCAAGACGCTCGATACGGGCCTTTTTGCCAACACCGGTCGAGCGGGCAACGATCCGTGCGATCCTCGCCACCGCATCGCGGGCGCCCTCAGGTACCAATGCCCAACCGTGGCGGGTATATGTCCTGACCGGCAAGGCCTTGGCCGGCATCAGTAAAAATATACTGTCGGTGCACAACAATCCGGATGAGGCGGCGCAACACACTTCTGAATACGCCTATTACCCCAACAAATGGATCTCTCCTTACCTCGAACGCCGGCGCAAGATCGGCTGGGACCTGTATGGCCTGCTGGGCATCGCCAGGGACGACAAGACGGCAATGCACCAACAGCACGGACGCAACTATGTATTTTTTGATGCTCCGGTTGGGCTGATTTTCAGTATAGACAGAGTACTGGAGAGGGGCAGTTGGCTGGACTACGGTATGTTCCTTCAGAACATCATGGTTGCTGCCCGGGCTCGCGGCCTGGATACCTGCCCACAAGCGGCCTTTACACCATTTCACCGGGTGATTCATTCGTATCTTCAAATGGATGATAGCGAGACTCTGGTGTGTGGCATGTCTTTGGGCTACGCCGATAACAGCGCGGTCGAGAACCGCTTGACGACTGAGCGTGAAGCTGTTGACGACTGGGTCAGTTTTATCGACTGAGCGCAGTTAGTCCGAACGTTTTCGGTTTTGAGATGGCACTCAGACCGTGCTGTCCTGCAGGCTTTCCTTGAAGTGACGCCGGCACATCGAGATATAGGTCTCATTACCGCCAATCTGAATCTGATCACCGGCCCGCATCGGCCTGCCCTCACCGTCAAAACGTACCGTCATGATGGCTTTGCGACCGCAGTGACACACGGTCTTGATCTCACGTAATTCGTCTGCCAATGCCAGCAGCAACTGCGCACCTTCGAACAGTTCTCCAAGAAAATCGGTACGCAACCCATAAGCGAGTACCGGTATATCCAGCGTGTCGACGACTTCGGTAAGTTGTCCGACCTGCTGGGCGCTGAGAAACTGAGCTTCATCCACCAACACACAATGCACGGCTTGTTCCTCACCTTCGCGAACCACCAACTGGCGCAGATCGACTTCGGGCCCCACATCGATCGCATCGGCCTCAAGACCGATTCGTGAACGAACCCGGCTTTCCCCCTCCCGATTATCGATGCGCGGTTTCAGCACCAGCGTATTCATGCCACGCTCGGCATAGTTGTAGCTCGACTGCAGTAGATTCGTCGTCTTGCCAGCATTCATCGCCGAATAGTAGAAATAGAGCTTCGCCACCGTGTTCGCCTGTTCGTTAACACATCAGCGGGGATTGTAGAGCATCACCGGTAGCTTCCCATCACCAAGGATACCGTGCTGTCTGTCGCTCTATGTACAACGATACGAGCGCGGCAAGATCCAACCCATGCACCCCTTTGCACCACATCAGGTAACCACGATCGGTGTGCTGGAGATGATCGGCTTTATGCAGCAATTGGAATCGGGGCACGAAGGCCTGCTGATTATCGACTCGCGCACCTGCGACTGGGTGCGACGTGGCACCCTTGCGGGATCGATCAATATCGCTTTCACCGAGTTCAAGGATGAGGAACGCACACTGGAAATTATGGAAGAGTGGTTTGATGTTCTGAACACGGGCCTCTCGCTTGATTTTTCAAATGCAAAGACCCTGGTTCTATTTTGCAACGGCATCTGGTGCAGTCAATCGCCAACGACAATACGCACCTTACTGCGCATGGGGTATCCGGCCGCAAAGATCCATTACTTTCGCGGTGGCATGCAAAACTGGCAATCACTCGGGCTGACGGTGGTTTCGCCTTGGGCGCCACGCAACTCACCCTGGCAGAGATTTTTTCTATCGCTCACGACGCCCTGATTCAGGCCGGCGCCAACAAAGAAAACGCGGACGCTGTTGCGAATACAGTAACGCGGGCTGAGCGTGATGGCTCCCATTCCCACGGACTGTTTCGCATACCGGGGTATGTTGCCTCGTTGCAAAGTGGCAAAGTCAACGGTAATGCCGACCCAAAGCTGCAGTCGCGCACCGCGGTTGCTCTACATTGCGATGGTGATCTGGGCTATGCACCCCTCGCCCACCAGCGCTGCCTGGAGCCACTGGCTGAGGCTGCGAATAAAAACGGCTTGGCAGCACTGTCGATTACCCGGACGCATCATTTTGCCGCCTTGTGGCCCGAAACTGAGGCATTAGCGGAGCGCGGGCTGACCGCTATCAGTTGTGTTTCCTACATGCCTAGCGTGGCACCTTTCGGCGCGAATAAGCCTCTTTATGGAACCAACCCCTTATCTTTTGCCTGGCCGCGCCCCGACGCCCGACCATTGGTTTTTGACATGGCGACAGCTGCCATAGCCATGGGTGATGTGCAGATCGCAGCCCGAGACGGCAGGCCGGTGCCACCGGGCACCGGCCTTGATGCAAGCGGTCAATCAACCACCGACCCAACTGAGATCATCAAAGGCATGCTTTTACCTTTTGGTGGGTACAAGGGCTCACATATTGCGATGATGATCGAACTGCTGCCGGACCCCTCGTGGGCGAAACCGCAAGCTTTTCTTCCAAAGAGCGCGACAGCGGCGACGGCGGTCCACCACAAGGCGGCCAGTTTATCCTGGCGATGAATCCCGAAATTCTCTCAGGCGGTGTCTGGCAGGAGCAAAGCGAAGAATTTATCAAACGCCTGGGCCAACTGGATGGGGTACGTCTACCGGCCGAACGACGCTATCAGAATCGGGAGAATTGGCGCGAACGGCAAATCGAGACTAGTGTTATTGACAAGATTCGATCAATGTTCTGACTTTGTTTTGCAAAAATTGAAACGCAATAAACGCCTGCAACCCGGTTTTGTTCTAAATTACCCGCGCGCCGCTTGCTTCGTAATGTTTGTGCAAAGCAGCCAACTCTGATTGGATCCGCGCGGGCGACCAGCCGGCCTCAGTAGCCATGGCCTGGGCACAGTCCTGCGCAACCCTATCACCAGGATAGCCCATCTCGCCGAGTGTTGTCCGGCGTAATACAAAATCTGTCAGATGAATCGCCATTTCGTCGCGCACCGCTCGACGGGCCAGTGCCGATATAGGTGTTGTTATGTCAGTATCGAGGCCAACTAGTCCTTGCGGCTTGGTTGGCCTGTGACGATGGCCCAATCTAGTGCCCACCGCTTTCGAAACTTCATCTGCAACCTGAAATGACTCTGTATATTTTACCCCCTGAACAGAGATAAGCCCCTCCCATCCGTCGCGTTGTGATGCAACTTGTACCGACGATCGCTTTTCGATCGCAGAAAGTTTGCCGCCTGGCCCGCTACTTGCTGGGACAACACCGACATGACTCATACTGACGTCAGTTAGGGTCAGATTCGCTTCGGGGCATAAGTGTTGGGCGTGGGTCAACATCAAATTGACCTCATCCTTGGTCACTGTGGGATCATTGGGCGACTCTTTAAGACTCGAGTAAAAAGTACCAAAAAGGGTACATCCAGAATAGGGGACGAAGAAAAAATATCTCGATTCCTGAGCTGAAGAGTTATCACCGGGAAACCGGTCTTGGAGGCCCGGAAGCCCAACCGCATAATCCCTACAGAGGGCTTTTGAGAAAACAAGATTAGTCGCCTTTAACCAACTACAACTGTAACCGCCGGAGGTCCCGGTGGTATTGCGTTGTAATTGCTCGCGCCCTGCTCCGGCGACCTCTACTACAATTTTGGCAGTGATCGTGAGACTTTCCCCCGATTCACGATCAATCGCCTGGATGCCGCAAATCTTGCCCTGATGCTGTAGATATTTCTCAGCACAAACATAATTACAGGCAACAGCTCCTTGCCGTTGCGCGCTCTTGATAAGCTCGATCGTGAAACGTCCAGCGTCATGTATGAGAGCGTCGAACCACAGAGCACCGGTTTGAGAAAAGGTTTCCGTACCAGCAGCAAATAGTCGCACAAAATCACAGTTTCGCAAGATTTGGCCGGATGGCAATCGGTTGGATGAGGCCACGCCGCGATTACGATCTAGACTGATTAGATCGTTTAACCAGAGTGCGGCTCTCATCAACACTGGATGCCGCGAACCTTGCTTGGAAGTTGGAATCGCAAAACCCTGTGGACGCACCAATTCAGGCGCCAATTGCATAAATCGGCGACGTGCTCTTATTGACCGACGCATGCGACCAAAGTCTCCCGCCTGCAAATACCGCAAGCCCCCGTGTATCACCTTCAGGCTGTTTGCAGATGTTCCGCTTGCAAAATCATCCTTCTCGACAAGGGCAACTTTGACGCCCTGTTGGGTCAACGTGTGCAGGATCGCTATCCCCTGAATCCCTCCACCCACGATAAGTACATCAAACTCACCGTTGCTCAGTTCTTCTACCCGTCGCTGCATAAGTTAGACTAATCGAACAGTGGTCCAGATAACTGATACAACTCATTGACCGTAGTCTGGAAGCGTGCAAGTGAATAGCGCGATCTCGAAAGCGACTGGCCCATTTTTCCCAGACCTTCACGCAAAGCCGCATCAGCTGCCAACCGACTTAGGCCTTGGGCCATTGCCGCGGGTGTTGGATCAACCAAGAGAGCGCAACTGGAATCAAGCACCTGGCTATGAGAAGGGATATTCGTTGCAATAATTGATCTACCTGAAGCCAGATAAGAAAAGATCTTCATCGGGGTATTTACGCCCTTTAGCCGCGGAGAAACGAGAATATCCGCCTGGACGAGATACTCCCCCAGTTGGCTTACCGGTCTGGGGCCCAACAGGTGAACACGTTTACTGATCCCCAAATTATGAACCCGATCCTGATAAAGCTCTAATTCGGCAGGGCCTCCCCCTATCAGCACTAGATGCATATCGACTCTCGTATCGATCTCAGCAATCCCTGCCAACAACAGATCAACCCCCTGATAGTGCTCCAGATTTCCTACGTAGAGGGCTAATATTCCTTTCGTGTCTAGCAGAGTTCGAATTCGGTCGACGGGTTCTGCAGATTTGTCTTCCAGAGATAATGCGCAATCTTCCAGCAGTACCACCTTATCTTTACTTTTGAATTCGTAGACACGATCAGCGAGTTGCTGGCAAACAGGCACCACAACATCAGACCTTTTTATGGCGAGGCGCTCCATAACGTAAAGGGGATATGACAGGAGCCTCAGTCCTTTCCATTTTTCGAGTAACTGGTCAGGCATCGACGAATCCATATCATATACAACCCGGGCTCGATGCAAAAAGCGAGTGGTCAAAGCAAAATAAACCGACTCTTCACCAGCATGGATTACGTCATATCTTTCTCTTAGCAAATAACGCACCAAAGACGCGAATAAAAAACAATCGCAAACCAGTTTTGCAAACGAAAAACCGATAGGAATACGTTTAATAAACCGAAGGCTTGGTATGCGCAAAATCTGGAGACCAGGCACTGACACATCATCCCCAAGATGATACGTAAGAAGATCAACGCTGTGGCCTGCCTGACACAAGGTTTGTGCCAACATCCTTATGGCAATGGGTGTCCCTCGCTCCTGATAAAAAGGCTGTGGCGCTAAGAGGAGAACGCGCACGAAATCAGGGGTCGCAACGTCGGTCTAACCGCAGGACCACTGGGCTTCCCAAAAGTGATGTAAGTCTTGCGGCTTTTGCCCAACGCTCCAGCTTTTGGAGTAATGATGAAGCGCCAAACCATCGGTGGAGAAACATCGGCAAAAAGAACTGAGCTGATCGGGCACTGGCCTGGAAGCCGTGCATTGAGAAATCCAAAGCAAGTGTTCTCCCGGAAAAACTGTGATAGGTCCGGGTATTGTGCTCGATCAATTTCTTGAGGCCAAACAACAACGGTGTCAAGGCATTCAAACTATACCAACTGGGATAATCTACAATGATGGTCTGTTTGGCTACCCGACAAAACTCGCGAAAAAGTTGTTCCCGAGCCTCGATGTGCGAAATGAGTCTTACCGATACGAGACAATCGAAACTTCTATCGGCAAACGGCATATCCAGGAGGTTCCCACTGACAAAACAAAAATTTGCATGGTTTTCAAATGGGGCGAGTCTTGTTCGACAGCATGGGTCACTCGCGAGCACCGTGACCTTAAACCCGCGTGACAGCAACTGCTCGGTTAACTGTCCATGACCCCCGCCCACATCCAATATCTTATTTCCAACCGGCTCTGCAAGCACATTTGCCAGTGAACGGGCCTGTACCTGCAACATGTACTGGCCAGCTCGCCCAGCAAAACGCTGCGCGTAATCATCGCTCGAGGTTTCAATATCGGGGGCTTCAGCGCCCTTTTTTGAATCTGGCAGTTTGCCCTGCAAAGAAGCCCTTGATTCTTTCAAACCTCGGCGGTTTTTCAGAAATGTCTTTAGCCCTTGTAACCGCCCAAATCTCGCCGGTGATAGCCTTAATTGGTGTATTTTCTGTCGAATATCGGCTCCGGGTCGGCATTCATCGAGGGGGCCTGGCAATACAAAACCAAAACTTCCAATTCGTTTTTCATCACCCGATATTGGAAGCGGATCGCTTCCAGCCAAGATCTTAACCCCAAGCCGTTCGGCCAATGCAAACGGCTTGGGCCGTGGCCAAAAGACAGGACGTGACCCATTATCTCCGAGTAGCACGCTTGTAGGATGCGTATCGATAACCTTAGCGAGTATGCGCCCCCTACGGCCCAACCATTTACCAACCCCCCAAGGTAACACCGCCAACGCACTGGTTTCGCCGATTTCAAACACTGTTTCTTTCAGACTACGGCCTTCTGTGAACATACGATCTGTAAATAAGGCGGATACTTCTATACGCTCACTGGTCTCGATCTGTCGGCCTGCGATCAAGAAGATTCTATCTTGGGTATTATTTTTCAGAACAACTGAATATGGCTCACCGGTGGGAAAGATGCGCCAGTGACCTAATTTACCGTTTGGTTGCGCCCAGTTCCTATCGCCGATAGACGAAAAACAATTGTGGCCGGCGCTCTCAGTCAGCAGCAGAACCGAATCAAATACTTTCGTTCCTAGTCGGTTGGCCTGCTTACAGAAGTTCTCATGGGCCACATCGAAAAGCGCTGATAGATCATAGCAGCTGTAGATATGGACATGACCGTCTATCAGAACGATTGGAACGCCCCGCTGTTTCATTCTATCTTAGCGGCAATCGTGTATCGCAACCAAAAAGGCTCTTGCAGCAGAACTGATGGGCGCCTCTTTCGTTTGAGAAGGAGCAAGGTGTCTCATTCCCTCTTAGGTTAAATCTTTATTTTATGGTGAGGTTGCAAAGACCATCAGGGCCAAACAATTTTTACAATATTGGTACGTTTTGCTACATTTCTTTCGCTACCGCGAGCCAATCCAGACATCATCACATAGAACACCTCGCCACTTTCGGGTTCCCATGTATTCAATGGTGGCGCTTTTCTTGGCGCCATTTCGTGCATCGGCTTGCAGGTTGTTTTTGGCGCCCACCACTCCCAAGTCGCCCCATACCACTTACCGTTGTGATAGGCAAAGATCCAACCATTTGCGTTGACCTCAACGTTTTTTGTTCCACTGTGATGGGGTATGCCTACGGTTGGCCAAGATTGTCGGCCATCCACGTTCATACAAATGACGCCACCACCAGTACTTACCTTCAGGGTGTTCGTCACCGGCCAACTCGATACGTTGGTATGCAACCACGTGACCTTATCTAGGTTGAACTCGGTTAGTTCTGTTTCTGTGTCTGAGTTGTCATCAACCACCCCGGAGGAAGATTTACTGGAAGAGCAGTCAAAGGGCCAGCACCACACATCAGAACAACCGCTGAGCAGCAGCATCGAGAACAATACGCTTGCGCGAACAAAAAATTTCACGTGGTTGATCTCCAGTTTTCGACAGGTTGCCCATACTCTTCACTGAGCAACAGCGAAGAGTACCGGTTATTTTACAATATGACAAACAATTGATAACCGCTCCTTGTGCGCGGCCTGACTGTCTTTACGCGGTTTTGTACTTTATCGATGGAAGCTATGCTGCCAGAATTTGGATCCCGTCAGTAATCAATCTGCGCAAAATGCTTATCAAAGTCTGAGCAAAAGCGACGAGTCTTAAAAATCTGTCGGGGCGCCGCCCTCATTTTTACGTTTTACAACGAAAGCTTCAAGCTCTTCGTGCGCCCCTGGGTCCATGGGTGGTGGCTGATACTGTGCAAGGACTTCCTTGAAAATACGGTTGGCTCGCCAGGGAGTCTCGACCGCGCCTGCTTGCTCCCAGTTCTCGAAGTTACTCCAATCGGAGAGAAACGGACTGTAAAAAGCGCTCTTGTAGCGTGACCGAGTATGTTCTGCGCCGAGAAAATGACCGGTGGGCCCAACGGCACGAATAGCTTCGATCGCAAGATCATCATCGGTTATGCCGATGGGTTGGTGGTAATAACTCAGCTGCTGTAGCATCTCGCAGTCAATGATGAATTTCTCAAAGCTTGCGCACAGGCCGCCCTCCATCCATCCCGCCGCATGATAAACAATGTTGGCGTTAGCGCTGGAGCATGCCCACAGTGAAGCGGCGCTCTCCCAGGTGGCCTGGGCATCGACACAATTAGCCGCGTTGGCATTGGACGCACGCCAGGGCAGGCCATAGTACCGCGCCATCTGCCCTGAGATCTGGGTGGCGCGTACATATTCAGGTGTTCCAAAAGCGGGGGCACCTGACTTCATATCTACGTTAGAGGTAAACGATCCGTAGGCGACCGGAATACCGGGGCGAACCAGCTGCAGCAGGGTAACCGCCGCCAGACATTCGGCGGTCTGCTGTGCGATTGCTCCTGCCAGCGTGATGGGCGCCATCGCGCCTGCCAAAGTAAAAGGCGTAATGATGACCAACTGGTTGTGTCGCGCCAGACGCATAGCACCATCGAGCATGGACCAATCGTGCTTCAATGGCGAAGAAGAATTGATATTGGTAAACATCCGCGGGGCTTGTTCAAACGCTTCCTGATCCAGGCCCGCCGCAATGCGTACCATGGCCATAGCATCCTCGACACGCTCAACGCCCAGAGAATAGGCGTGCACCAGCTTGTCTGTCAGTGTCAGCAGGTCGAACAGGCAATCGAGGTGGCGAATCGATGGGTGCAGGTCAGCTGGCTCGACCGGGTAACCGCCAGTGAAATGAATACACTCGAAACTTTGCGCCAGCTTCAATAGATTCTGGTAATCGGTGCGATTACCCACCCGTCGACCACGATCAAGATCCGAGACATTGGGTGGGCTCGCAACCTGGCCAAAAGCGGCGTAGGTTTCCCCAAACACAAGCGCGCGGGCTGGATTGCGCGGCGTCATCACGATGCGCTTTGGCGCCTTGGCCACTTGCTCCATCACCAGGGCACGATCCATGCGCACTGTTACAGAATCCTTTTTTAGGTCACAGCCCGCCCGGGCGAGAATTTCCCGGGCATCATCGTGCAAAAAATCGACGCCAATTTCCTCGAGGATACGCATCGCCGCGTTATGAATTTTGTCGATACCTTCAGCATCCAAAGGCTCAATCGGGGCATCGAGGTATCGCGGCTGACCCCAGGGTAACTGGGCCAGCCCGACGCGTGCCGGCGCGTTTGTGCGGCCTTTACGTCGACGAGCAGCACGTGGCATCGCTGAAGAAGGTTCAGTGGAGTCGGTCATAGATAGGCCCGGGTTCTCTAGCAGGCTTCACTATCCAGTTGAACAAGTGCATGGGCAATCCACCAGAGCGTCCCGTATTGTTCTTGTCGGGACTTTCCTTGCATCAATTGCCGATAGCCATAGGTGGTTCTGCTGATCGGCCGATGCTGGCTTGCGGAAGATTCCTGGGGCTCTAGCGATGCTCCAGCAGGCGCGGCATCAGCTCAACCAGGTTACACGGCCGGGTGCGGTAATCAAGCTGGAACTGCAACAGCTTATCCCAAGCGGTTGCACAGGCACCGGAGGATCCGGGCAGACAAAAAAGATAGGTGCCGTTCGCGACCCCAGCCACAGCGCGTGACTGCAATGACGATGTGCCGATCTCCTCGTAGGACACAGCCCGAAAGATCTCACCGAAGCCATCGAGCTCTTTTTCCAGCAACGGTGCTATAGCCTCCGGGGTTCCATCAAAGCCGGTCACGCCGGTACCTCCGGTGGTCAGTACCACCTGAACCCCAGTATCAGCGATCCAGCGTGACACGACAGAACGAATCTGGAAGATATCGTCGGGTACGATAACTTTCTCGACAATCCGGTGGCCCGCGCCCGTCAGGCGTTCGACTAACAACTTGCCTGACTTATCATCGGCTTCAGTACGCGAATCCGATGCTGTCATCACTGCGATGGGAACTGGAACAAATTCACGGACTTTGCTGGACATGGGCAACACCTTCGCTTGTGGCTAAATAGGTCTCGCCCTATTATAGGGTTGCCATCACCTTGATTTCCTTAATACCCTGTTCCATTCATGAGCATCAACGTCCGATTCTTCGCCAGCCTGAAAGAGCGCATTGGCAGCGCTACTCTAGAAATAGACGCGCAAGGCATAACAACCGTCCGTGATGTCTGGACATCAGCCAGCGGTCAAGAAGCCGATGAAGAAATGCTGGTAGCCATTAATAAAGAGTACGCTGCGCTGGACCGGACGGTGGCTGACGGCGACGAGGTGGCATTTTTTCCGCCTGTGACCGGCGGCTGAGGTAGCGATGGGTATTGAGATTCTGGAACATGCCTTCGACCCCTGGCAGGCCGTGGCTGATTACCGCTCCAATCACCTTGCGAGAAGCAAAAGTGGTGCCAGCGCCGTTTTTGTTGGCACCATGCGTGATTTTAGTGAGGGGGATGATGTACAAGCGATGGTGTTGGAGCATTATCCCGGCATGACCGAAAAGCACTTACAGGCTCTGGTGAACCAATCCATGTCTGCACACAACCTCGACGATGCACTGGTGATTCACCGTGTGGGTGAACTCAAACCCGGCGAGGATATTGTCCTGGTTGCCACTTTCTCAGCACACCGAAAGGCCGCCTTTGATGCCTGCCGTGAGATTATGGAGGCGCTGAAATCGACCGCGCCTTTTTGGAAAAAAGAAACCCTCGCCTCGGGAGAGCGCTGGGTCGAGAAAAATACCGCTGGCTGATCAAACGCTTTGTCAGCTTGTCGTAGCGTTGATCAGCGTGGACGACGCGCCACGATCCACGATGTGTTCTCTTGCGGGTCATCGCCATCGGCCAGTTCAATCGTATCAAGCATTAAAAAGGCTGAGGTCAGTTCACCGGGTTGCAGTACATATTCCGGGCTAAAACTTGGCGCTTTGACGAGATGATGCACATTGAAAGTCTTGAAAATCAAAATGCCGCCGGGTGCCAATACCTTCGCCATCTGCACAAACAAGCTGCGGTTGAGATAACGAAAACAGCAGATCACGGCCCAGAGTCCTTTGGGCAGAACGGCTTTAGCCAGATCAAGCTCACAGATCTCGATTGCCACGCCTTCGCGCTTTGCAAGGCGCTGACCCAGAGCCAAGCCAGCGGCACTGCAGTCAAGCGCTGTAACCTGAAAACCCTGCTGCGCCAGATACACGCTGGCGTGACAAGTGCCGGCCGCGACATCCAGAGCTCGGTTCCCGTCAACCTGGGTATCGATATACCTTGCAAGCAGTGGATCCACATGCAACGTCGGTGCCAACTCAGCATGGAGATACTTGGCTTCCCATTTTTGAACGTCACTTTTCATTAATGCTGCTCAGTCACCGCTGCCGCGGCGATTCACCCTCTGCCTGCTCACCAAACAGATGGTAGTGAAAACCTTCACACAGCGTAATTAAAACGTTCGGGTAATTTTCCACAAGTTCGTTATAGATTGCAGCAGCCGCGGCATAGCCGCTCAAGCCACCTTCCTTGGCGGGTGTGAGGCACATCATCCCAACGATATCGGTCGTATCCGCATGCAAAGCCAACTCGGTGCTGTTCTGGTAGGCGCGGTAACGGGCGTTCTTGCCACCAAGGTTCACGACGTGTCCCAGCAGATCACCAGCCAGACTTTGCGACAGGGCTTCGCCCATATGTGCGCCAATCCCCCAGAAGATGAGCCCACAATCCTCCTTCGAATAACGATCGACGGGAAATCCACTTAACAAAACCAAACCTTTTCTTTCCTGGATTTTATGCAACCACTGCGTCAGTGCGGCTTTTAGTGCAGTCAGAGAAAAATCCCGGACCCTAATATTTTCAAGATCCAGGCCACGCTCCTTAACAATGCGCAAGGCCTGATCGAGGTCGGCCAGTTCCATCTTGCTCAACGGGTAGGCGACATCAGATTTAGAGCGAACAGAATCAGTAGTCCAGGCATTAGGATGATCAATCTTGGTCTTGGCCAGCATAGTCGGCCAATTCGGTTGTGACTCTTGCACCATAACCTGCTCTTCCAAAAACCAACCTGGACTCAGCAATTATCGTTTGGGGGTCGCCGACCAGCGCTCATTGGCGTTTTGAACAAAGTAGTCCGCGCTGTTACGTACTGACGCCAATACAAGCACTCTGGAGCCCGCCGTCGCCCTTTAGAGTGAGAAACACGGCAAAGCTTTCCACAACTTAGGCCAACCTTGTTACAGCAACCGAAACCTTGTGAGACTACTTAGCCATAGGGCTTTTTGGCAAAAAAAGTTACGCTAGCCCAGCAAACGGCTCAACAATCACAGAGTCGCCCGGTTGCGCACCGGCGCTCTCGAGGGGCAGGATGACGAAACAATTGGCCTGACTCATCGAACTCAAAATGCCCGAGCCCTGTTCGCCAGTTGTTGAAACTACCAGGGCGCCGCTTTCATCCTGCGACAGGACACCACGCTGGAATTCGGTACGACCGGGGCGTTTTTTCAGTTTATCAGTAGCGCGGGCCGTCAGTCGCAGTGGTTTCCAGGCAATCTCGCCTGACAGGCGCTTAAGCGCGGGCAACACAAACTGGTAGAAAGTCACCATTACCGAAACCGGGTTACCCGGCAGGCCGAAAAAAAGACTCTCGCCTATTCGCCCGAAAGAGAGCGGTCGGCCCGGTTTCATTGCGATTTTCCAGAAATCGACTTCGCCGATATCATCCAGCACCTCCTTGACGTAATCTGCGTCACCGACTGAGGCGCCGGCAGAGGTGATAACTACATCGGCCATGCTGGCAGCGCGAAAAAAAGTGCTCTGGATCTGCTCGCGGTCGTCCGGCACAACGCCAAGGTCATTGAAAGCAACGCCTGCCCGGGTCAGCATGCCATGCAGGGTATAGCGGTTGGAGTCGTATACCTCTCCCAGTGCCAGTGGCTGACCAATCGAGCGTAACTCATCGCCATTGGAGAAAAAAGCCACCTGAGGCCGGCGCAATACTGGAAGTTCACCGACGCCCAGCGATGCCACCATGCCGATATCCGCTGCCAGTAGCCGGCGCCCGGCACGAAGCGCGGTGCCACCGCGTGCCAGGTCTTCCCCGGCGTGGCGTACATGTTGTCCTTCACGCTGACCACTCGCTACCCGGATCACATCGTCGTCGCGCTCGACATGCTCCTGCATGACCACTGTGTCGGCACCGTCAGGCAGCACCGCCCCGGTCATGATGCGCACGCTTTCGCCTGAACCGACCGCACCGCTGAAGGCCTTGCCAGCCCATGCCGTGCCAATCACCTGCAGTGATGTCTTGGCTAAATCTGCAAAACGCAGCGCATAACCGTCCATAGCCGAGTTGGTGTGGTTGGGCACCTCGATCGGAGAGCGCACATCGGCAGCAAGAATCCGGTCGAGCGCCTGGCGCAGCGCGATGACCTCAACGTCGCTGATAGGGGTAACTGCCTGGGCGATGCGCTTAAGTGCGCCATCCACTGACAGCAGGGTCGGATCGTATTCATCGTCGCAGCTGGGTTGGCGTATCACTTGGTTCGGTGGGTTCATGTCTTTCGCTCCCAGTCACCCGAGCGGCCACCGGATTTTTCCAGCAACCGCACGTCGGTAATACTCATGCCTCGATCCACTGCCTTGCACATGTCATACACTGTAAGTAACCCAGCGCTGACACCGGTCAAGGCCTCCATCTCGACACCCGTGCGCTCACGAGTCTCGGTGGTGACCGTGCAGTGCACACACTGTGCATCGCTGTCTATCTCGAAGGTCGCATCCGCCCGTGTTAAAAAAAGAGGGTGGCACAGCGGGATAGTATCGGAGGTGCGCTTGGTTGCCATAATTGCAGCGACACGAGCTACTGCAAGCACGTCTCCCTTAGGATGCCCGCCCTCGGTAATCAGGTTCAACGTGGCACGCTCCATGCAGATGCGGCCCTGGGCGACAGCACGACGAGCGGTTACCTTTTTATCTCCGACGTCCACCATGTGGGCTTCGCCGCGCTCGTTAATATGGGTTAGTGTTTTCTTTGGAGGCAAATCTTGCACCGCTGTGTTTTGGAATCGGTCGATTATTGTAGCGATAATCGGCTAAGCCTGGGTTTGGGGCCAGCATGAAGCTCAGCGGGCTCATGTTAAAATTTAAGCAATTTCCAACTGTTTAGATGCCTTTTCTATGGTCAGCACCGCATCCACCATGCAATCTCTTGGCGCACCAGCGCCCACTTTTGCCCTGCCCAACACGAATCCTACGGCCGGGGAGAAAATGGTGTCGCTGTCAGATTACACCAGCAACTCGGCTTTGCTGGTTGCCTTTATCTGCAATCACTGCCCTTATGTGATCCATATCCGCGAGGCTCTGGTGCAATTTGCCAATGACTATGCGCCTCGTGGTTTGGCGGTGGTCGCGATCAGTTCGAATGATGCCGATAACTACCCGGACGATTCCCCGGCGAAAATGTCTGAAGAAGCCGTTCGTCATGGCTTTCCCTTTCCCTATCTTTATGATGAAGACCAATCGGTGGCTAAAGCCTACCGGGCAGCCTGCACGCCCGATTTTTTTCTATTTGATAGCGAGATGCACCTGGCCTATCGCGGCCAGTTCGATGCCGGTCGACCCAAAAGCAATGAACCGGTTACAGGAGTCGACCTGCGTAATGCCGCTGATGCGGTTCTTGCGGGTAGCGCTGTCGCAGCTGAGCAAATCCCCAGTGTCGGCTGCAGCATCAAGTGGAAAGCCGGCGGAGCACCGGATTACTTTCCCGCCTGAACACGTGGCGAGTGGCGTGTCCTGCAAACCGTGATTGGTGAATCAGTTCTTTTTTCGGTCTTCCTGATCTTCACAGGCGCGGCCCTGTTAGCCACTGTCGCGCTGTATGCACGCCAGTCGCTGCTGATCGCCTATATCGCTCTGGGGGTGCTGTGCGGCCCATCTGGCTTCGGCCTTGTCGATGATCCGCATCTGATCGAGGATATCGCCCATGTGGGCATCATTTTTCTGCTGTTTCTGCTGGGTGTAGACATGTGCCCCCGCAAACTACTGGAGCTGATGCGCGAAGCGATTGGTGTGACGCTCGCAAGCACACTGGTGTTTGCACTCCTTGGCTACGGGATTGCCGCGGCGCTCGGGCTTTCCCAGCCTGACTGCCTGCTGGTCGGCATTGCCACCACCCTGTCGAGCACCATCATCAGCCTGAAACTGCTGCCCACTACGGTGCTGCACCACCGCCACACCGGCGAAGTCATCATCAGCATTTTGCTGCTGCAGGATCTGCTGGCCATCGTTGCGTTGCTGTATCTTCATACAATAGCCGGTGGGGAAGTATCGTGGCTGCAAAACACCGTTCAATTCGCTGGCCTGCCAGCGCTTTTCCTCGGCGGACTGCTCGCGGAGCGAGTGGTACTACGACCCCTGTTCCATCGTTTTGACAAGGTTGGCGAATATGTTTTTCTGCTGGCGCTGGGCTGGTGTCTGGGATTTGCCCAGCTGGCTCAAAGCCTCGGGCTTTCTTACGAGGTGGGTGCTTTTATCGGCGGCGTTACCCTGGCTAACAGCCCCATTGCGCTGTTCATCGCCGATAGTTTGCGTCCGCTACGCGATTTCTTCCTGGTGATGTTCTTTTTTGCCCTCGGCGCTGGTTTTAACCTGGGCAGTGCGGGCGACGTCTGGCCTGGCGCGCTGGCGTTGGCGTTGGCCGTGGTGCTGGTTAAGCCATTGACCTACCGGATACTTTTCAGAAACTTTGGCGAGAGTCGGATACTGGCCGGCGAAGCTGGGGTACGGCTGGGACAGATGAGTGAATTCTCTTTACTGCTCGTGGCTGTGGCACTACAAGTGCAGGTGATGAGTACCAAGGCCGGGGCCTTGGTACAACTGGCCACACTGATCACTTTCGTGATCTCGTCAACTGTGGTGGTGTTTCGCTATCCCACCCCGATCGCACTGTCCGAGCGCCTGCGACGAGACTGAGCGACCCGCACCCGCGATACTGGCTCAAGGCTTTGAGGAAGCCTGATTCTTAACTTCGCTGACCGCCGCTTCGAGCACCGCTGCATCAGCGAGGTACTCATGGCCTGCGACACTCAGGTCATCGTTAAAGTGATAAACCAGCGGAATGCCGGTAGGAATATTGTACTGCATGATCTCATCCTCACTGAGATCATCGAGAAACTTGGCCATAGCTCGCAAGCTGTTGCCATGGGCCACCACCAGTACTTTGCGATCTGATTCCAGTTGCGGTACGAGTTTCTCCTGCCACCACTTTGTCACCCGCAGCAGCGTATCTGCCAACGATTCAGTAGCAGGCAGACCATCGATACCGTTGTAACGCGGGTCGTTGGCCGGATGTGATGGGTCGTTGGCCTCGAGTGCGGGTGGGCGCACAGCATACCCACGGCGCCACTTGAGCACCTGCTCATCACCGTGGCGAGCTGCGGTTTCCTTCTTGTCCAAGCCTTGCAAAGCCCCATAGTGGCGCTCATTCAGACGCCAGTCGGTCTGTACTGGCAGGGACATCTGGTTCATTTCTTCCAGAATCAATTCCAGGGTGTGGATCGAGCGTTGCAGAAAAGAGGTCATCGCGAGGTCGAAACGATAACCCTGCGCCTTCAGGGTGCGCCCGGCATCCCGCGCTTCGTTAACCCCTCGTTCAGATAGGTCTACGTCGACCCAGCCGGTAAAACGGTTCTGCAGATTCCAGGTGCTCTGCCCATGTCGGACCAGTACCAGTTGTTTCATCTCTTATGCCCTCAAATGGAGTTCATGAGGATTGCCGACTCATCTGCACCAACTGTGCAACCATTGCTCGCAGTGCCTGCCCGCGATGACTTAACCTATTTTTCAGACCGCTGTCGAGTTCGGCAGCTGTTCTGTTTTCCTGCACCACCCAGAATACCGGATCGTAGCCAAAACCATTATCACCGCGGCCCTGCTCAGCGATACTCCCCTCCCAGGTCCCCTGACAAATCAGTGGCGTGGCATCATCCGCCTGACGTAGATAGGCCATCACGCACCGGAATCGAGCTCCCCGCTGCTCGTGCGGCACCCCATCTAGTGCGCTGAGCAATTTCGCTACGTTGCGGGCATCGGTGGCATCACTTCCAGCAAAACGGGCCGAATGTACTCCCGGCGCACCATCGAGCGCGTCTACTTCTAGTCCTGAGTCGTCAGCCAGGGCGGACCGGCCGGTATACTGGGACGCATTGCGTGCTTTCAGGATCGCGTTCTCGATAAAGGTGCCGCCCGTCTCATCTGCCCCAGGAACACCTAAGGACGCCTGTCCAACCACAACAAAATCGCTGGCATGCAACAGTGCGTTAATCTCCTTTAGTTTGCCGGCGTTATCCGAAGCCAGCACGATCTCCTGCTTCACGGCAGAGGAGTCTCACGGGCAACACGCTGCAACAGCATCAGTTCATCGATACCCTTTTTTGCCAAAGTAGTCATGGCCTGCATCTGTGCTTCACTGAAGGGCTCGTGCTCGGCCGTTCCCTGCACTTCGATAAAACACCCCGCGTCATTCATGACAAAGTTCATGTCGGTATCAGCGCTGCTATCCTCAACGTAGTCCAAATCCAATAAGGCCACTCCGTCGTTTAATCCAACCGAGACCGAAGCCACCTGCTGCAGCGGCACCGGTTTTTTTAGCGCGCCGCCCTGTTCCAAGCCGTCCAGAGCGTCTGCGAGCGCCACCCAGGCGCCGGTGATCGACGCTGTGCGGGTGCCGCCATCAGCCTGCAACACATCGCAATCCAGGGTGATGGTGCGCTCACCCAGCGCACCCAGGTCCAACGATGCGCGCAGGGAGCGACCGATAAGACGCTGAATTTCGAGGGTCCGCCCACCCTGCTTTCCCCGAGCCGCTTCGCGGGACATTCGTTCACCGGTCGCCCGCGGCAGCATGCCGTATTCTGCGGTCACCCAACCCTGTTCTGAACCCCGCAGAAAACGTGGCACTCGCTTTTCCACACTGGCCATGCACAATACCCGCGTATGGCCAAATTCAACCAGCACTGAACCCTCAGCGTGACGGCTGAAAGATCGTGTGAACCTGATCGGCCTTAGTTCATCAGCGCCCCTGTCATCGGCTCTTTTCATTAACGTCACCTTAAAATTTGTTTGATTTAACCCGCAACCGCGCGGTCTATTGTCACTCAGTCGGCAAGGTATGTCCCAGCAGGGAAAACAATTGCCACAAGAACCGGTAGGTCAGGCCCCAGACCACGCGCTCATCTTCCTGGCCGACAAATATACCGGGGAAACACTGGCCCCCAGCCTGTTCGTAGCGGATTCGGGTTTGCAGACTCGGATCCAACAAGCACGACAAAGGCACCGAGACTACCTGCGAAACTTCATGATTGGGGGTCAGCGCAGGTACCTTGTCTACCGCGAAGACAAAGCAGGAAATCAGCAGGTCCTGCGACTGGCCACCATGCCGGCCCCGCAGGTCTCCCAGGCGGCCCACCAACTCATGCTGTCGCAACTCCAGGCCGATCTCCTCGAGCGTCTCGCGGCGCGCCGCGTCTCCGTCATGAAGATCACTTTCCTCGCGCCGGCCACCGGGGAAAGCCATCTGACCAGACCAAGGATCGCCAGCATAGACCGATCGCTGGATAAAAATCATCTGAGGATCCTTTGCTGAAGGTGCGGCACCGAGGATGAGCGCTACCTCGGCCTGGCAGGATGGCGGACTATCGACAAGTTCCGGCTGGTGGCGATCAAGCCGGTCGATTATCGTCTTGACTGATATCACCAGTGAATGCCGCCGCCCAAAATCACCCCGTAACTGGTTTCGCGCATAGAAGTGCCGGTAATGCTACCGATGTAATCGGTGATGTGATAACGCCAAGCCAAGCGCAGGGATACAAAAGGCAAGGGATCGAGCACAAGTCCGGTTTCAACTGATATTGAAGAAAGATCCTCGCGTAACCCGAGATCGCCCATTTGCGGCGCCCAACCGGCTTCACCGTAGAGGTAAAGCGCTCCCAGTACGCCGATGCGGCTGTCGATGAGCACACGGGCGGCAGAAGTGTCGCCTTCGGTGCCAAATCGATCCTGTTCCCACCCAAGCCCGAGAGCAACATAAGTATTATCGGTTGGGCTGACAAGACGGTATTTCAGATCGACCACGGTCTGCTCGTCCGGCGCCATGCTGACGGCATCCTCGCTAACGCGATACAACGCAGTGCGAAACCCCCAGCGCTGATCCAGCCACAGCTCGGCGTACCCGCCGATAGATGCTGTATCAATTGAGGCGTCGGTGTAATTATCAGTATCGACAACCCAGGTGAGCATGCCGGCCTCACCATCAATGGGTCCGAGCGCTCTCGCAGGCAAGGCGACCAACAGGCCAACGATCAAAATTAGGCGTGCGGCCAATCTCAAGAAATCACTCCAACTGTAAATCGCGATGATTTTAACATCCTCTGTCACAAAACCGGCTTACCGTTCCGCCGTATAATGGTCCCGCGGGGGTGTCTGGCATGGAACACGACAACGGCGTGCGTATTGACCGCTGGCTCTGGGCGACACGATTCTTCAAGACCCGCCGGAGCGCGGTCGTTGCGATTCGGGCGGGTCACGTACTACTCAATGAACGTCGCGTTCGCCCAGCAAATACTATTCGCGTAGGCGATAGCTTGCGTGTACGCCGCGAAGCCTTTGTCTATCATGTTGCGGTCCGCAGACTGATTGAAAAACGGGTCTCAGCCCTCGAGGCCGCAAACGCCTACCTCGAAAATACACAAAGCCGTGAGAACCGACTGACCATGGCATACCAGTTGCGCCTCCAGCCCCAACCCATGCGCACAAGCAAGGGGCGCCCAGACAAACGGGCACGTCGGGCATTGCAACGCCTGCGCTACGTACACGAGACGAGCTGAGTATTGTGCGCGGCGTCATCGTTAATGAGGCTGGCCTGGCTGACGCGCTGCGCTCTTTGGAGATCGGCCCAGCCCGAATCGACGCGCTGACACATAAGCCGCCGGATGATGATCACCCCTTGCTCGCGGATAACCTGCCCGATCTGGTAGTCGGCTCCCGCAACGCCTGGGGCTCAGTAGAATCTCGACAACGCCTGGCCAACGAGGTCGCCACTCTGATCCGCGACTATAAAAACGATGCATCCCGTAACAGTTCTTTACCAGCGTGAGGGAGCTAGCGTCAGACATACCGCTTGCCCTTTACATCCACCTGCCCTGGTGCGAGAGCAAATGCCCCTACTGTGATTTCAACTCCCACCCTTTGCGTGGTGTGCTGCCCACTGATCGCTATATCACTGCATTACTGACTGACCTTGATTCGACCGCCAGATTCCGGGTCGATAGATCTTTTAGCTCGGTTTTTTTCGGCGGCGGGACTCCAAGTCTGTTCAGCGCGGCCGACATTGGCCGGATTCTAGATCGGCTCGAAAGAGAATATCTATTAGGCAATACGCCCGAGATTACGCTGGAAGCCAACCCCGGTTCAGCCGAAGCCAGCCGTTTTCGGGCCTACCGGGACTGTGGCGTTAATCGCCTGTCGATCGGGGTCCAAAGTTTCGACAATAGAGCGCTCAAAGCGCTGGGCCGCGTTCACGACAGCGCACAGGCCCGCGCAGCCTGTGCAAGCGTAATCGCAGCTGGCTTTGACAATTTCAACATCGACCTGATGCATGGCCTACCAGGCCAAGATGAAAGTGGCGCGCTCGCCGACCTGGACAGAGCCATCGAGGCTGAACCCACGCACCTTTCCCTTTACCAGTTAACCATTGAACCCAATACGGCGTTTGCGGCTGATCCACCGCAACTGCCCACCGAAGAGGCCGCCTGGGACATACGCTGTGCAATCGAACAACGCACGGCAGCGGCAGGTTTTGACCACTACGAGGTTTCGGCGTTTTCTGTGCCTGACAAACGCTGTCGGCACAACCTGAACTACTGGCAATTTGGCGACTATATTGGTCTCGGCGCGGGAGCGCACAGCAAGATCACCCTGGCCGGTACCGTGTACCGCTGGGCAAGACCTCGTCATCCACGTGATTATCTTGGCAAAGCCAACAGTGGCCTGGAAATCGACAATACCGTGCCGGTGAACCTGGATGATGTGACTTTTGAATTCCTATTAAATGCACTGCGACTAAAAGATGGTTTCAGCCCTGAGTTATTTGAACAGCGAACCGGGCTTGCCTGGCAGCAACTGCAGCCCGTCATAACAAAAGCCAAAACAGACGGTTTGCTTGAGGAGAGTGATGACTGGGTTTGCACGACGGCGCTCGGCTGGCGTTTTCTGGATGACCTGCTACAACGTTTTCTGATGCCTGACAAGCGATCACAAGATGCGTGATACCATGGTTGAGTTACTCATAGGCTATGTATTGGGTTAATCTGTCGCCGCCCTCGTGTCCTGTGTGCACACAGATCTCAGAAGCTGTACCGACCCTATGCTCTGGATAAAAGCTTTCCACATCATCTTCATGGTCACCTGGTTCGCGGGCCTTTTCTACCTGCCCCGACTTTTTGTCTACCACGCTATGGCCAACGATCCGGCAACGCAAGCCCAGTTCAAGATCATGGAGCGCAAACTGTACTTTGGCATCATGACGCCAGGAGGCGTATTAACGATCCTTTTCGGGTTGTGGTTATGGCTGGGTTACGGCATAGGCGCTGGCAAGGTTTGGCTTGCGGCCAAATTTATTCTGGTGATTATCCTGGTTGTCTACCACCTGTGGTGTGGCCGCCTGGTAAATCGGTTTCGTGATGATGTAAACAGTCATGGCCATGTTTTTTACCGCTGGTTCAATGAGTTTCCTGTGTTGATTCTCGTCGGAGCCGTTCTGCTGGCGGTCTTTAAACCCGCCTGACGCCGGACTGATATGTTTCATGTGGTTCTTTACGAACCCGAGATCCCGCCCAATACAGGCAACATCATCCGGCTGTGCGCCAACACCGGGTGTGAATTACACCTTATAGAACCGCTGGGTTTTTCGATCGGCGACAGTCAACTGCGACGGGCCGGGCTGGACTATGCTGACGCCGTGTCGATGCACACCCACACCAGTATGGACGCGTTCGTAGCTGAGATATCGCCGAGCCGGTTATTCACTTTTTCTACTCACCACCGGCAGCGTCACAGCGATTGCCGCTTCCAGGATGGTGATGCCCTGATATTTGGCCCCGAAACCCGCGGGCTGCCTGAGGCTATACGTCGGTTAGCGCCAGCAACACAACGAGTCACCTTGCCGATGCGGCCATTCAATCGCAGCCTGAACCTTTCCAACGCGGTGGCTGTGGCTGTCTTTGAGGCCTGGCGGCAACTGGATTACGCCGGCAGTAGTTGAATCAGGGTTCCAAAGATCCAGGCTTTCGACTTCTATCCCGCTAAGACGAAGCGCGGTTGTAATGACTGGAAGCTCGGCCGGCTCGATCGTAACTCCCATGCCAACGAGAACAACCCCAGTTCATCGATATGGACACGTTCGAATTATCGCCTCGCCTTAAGGGCGCGAAATATTATGGGTTTCACCACTGGCGGAGTCAGAGAAGTAGAGCTGCTGGTTGCTGGTGCGACACACAGTCTGGTCGCTAGTCAGGATTCAAGGATCCGATCCTGCGAGACACCCGGCTTCATATTGCCGGTATCATTTAAGCCCGGGCGCCGAAACTTGCTATACACTCGCGGCTTCGGATGCTCGGAATAATGCCTCTCATCCACCGTCCTGCGCTCCTTAACCCATGAAACTATCAACTCATGACACTATCCTCATCTCTCGTTGAGCTGATCACCACGGTAGGCCGCGGCCGTGAACTGCCTCCCGTGGCCCACCTGCACAGGCCGCCACAGGTTGTCCCGACTGGGCGACATAAGAAGTTTGGCATGATCATGCTCGCCGATGGCAGCTGCGGGTTCTTCTACACACGCTTCGATAATATCCTTTCCCGGTTGATGGCTTGTGATCCAGCTCAAATTCTGGCCACCCCGATTCTTGATCTCATTGCCGGTTACGATGGAGACGACCCCTTCGCAAAAGCGCTTGGCCTGGGTGCGCTTAACGCGCTGAGTCAGCATCTGCTTCGCATCGGCGGCTTCGCGCTTGATCTCACCAGTGATCCTTTGGGTCAATCGCGTCTCGAACAGGCAGAACATGTTGGCATGGTAGGGTTTTTTCCACCACTAATCGATATGCTTGCGAGCCGTAACGTAGCCCTGACCATTATTGAAAAAGACCCGCAGTTTTTCGATTGTGCAGGTAATTTTTCGGTTACGGCTGATACGGCTCGACTTGTAGATTGTGACCAGGTGCTGGTCACCGGCTCCACCTTGATGAATGACACACTTGATGAAGTGCTGGCATGCTGTAATCCGGCGGCACATATCGCGCTGATCGGGCCAACGGCGTCCTGTTTGCCCGATCCCCTGTTCGAGCGCGGGGTTGATGTGGTCGGCAGTACGACCGTAATCGACCTGCCTGGCCTGTTGACCCGACTAGAAGCTGGCGAATCGTGGAATGCCGGTACCGCCACCAAGTACTGTATTGCCCGTAAAGACTATCCGGGTATTGTTGGGTTGCTCACAAGCGTGCCTGTGAAATAATTCAGCGACGCAACTGTGGGCGAAATACCAGTTAAGCGCCAAATTTTCCGGGCCGACTTCAGCCGCTTAACTTAACCAACTCTTGGTGCACCAACTCAGCCTCAGCAAGCAACGCTTCGTCATGATCCACTGAACACGAACGTTGTTTGTTCGTGAAAACAGCAGGATTTAGATGAGCAAAATCTAGATCGATTTTCCCCGCCAAGCTGCGCAGAGCGTTCTCTGGATCACGACACAACAAATCATAATCAACGAAGATTGTTCCCTCTGGAGATTTTTTTAATAAGTGCTGGTAAACAGTGATCCAGTAGGCTAACCAGTAGTCAATATGGTACATGTCGGCCTTTTTAAAACATTCGAGACCAACAAAACAGAAAGGTTTTTGGTTCAATCCAAATTCATGGTGGCCTAACCAATTCATGTACTGCAAAACATAGGGATCCTCATGTTGAATCTCAGAAAAACGCTCTTGCTGTAGCAACAAAGATCTCGCATGAGCCAGCGGCTTTCTGAAAGGTACGAGCAAAGAAGCGCTTGGAAAAGCTGCCCTTAAAGCGCTAAGTCTGAGAACGTTGTTATTGTTCTTGGAGAGATAACGTCCTGTTTCTATGCTTTGATCGTTGCATGAAACCACATTTGAAACAAAACGGACAAATTTCTCTAGGGTGTCATGACTAATATCGTCGAGGTCTTGTGGATACAGGCCATCTGCAGTGACGTAGGGCTTTAAGGAGAACGTCAACCAGAAGATCTCTTCGAATGCTTCTGGCGTATCAAAATCTACCTGGAGACCATCACCATGAGCGCGCTCACCGGCCACGCCTTTTATTTGGAATTTCCTGCTCGCTGTCGTCCATAAGTTTGGAGCCAGAACAAAAGGCATATGGCGGTAGGTCAGCGTGGCGAATTGCTGGGAACCAAAAAGACATCTCAGCAAAATGCTAGTTCCCGACCGAGCCAAACCGCTGACAAAAACATGTTTACGAGTTACAAAATCCTCAGGGATCGGCGGTGAGACGATCCCGTTTATGTCGTATGAAAGAGAACGAACAGCATGACTTCCAAGCGCCAACCGGTGAAGCAGTCGGTCAAGTGCGGAATAGCGCTCTTTCACAGACTCTCGCTCGCACCCACCCATAGGCGACTGCTATCAAGCATGATGAAATGATGGCGTCTTTATGATCAAACCATGTCATAAATCGTGTACTGCTCAAGAAAGCTTTCCACTCCAGCGCTAGGGCTGCTAAAGCGCCGAGCAGGGCTGCGACAACGCATAAGAAAACAACAATAGTCAAGCCCATAATCTTTCTGGAATACGCCAGGAGTACCTTCTCTTTCCAGTGTTCCGAGATTTTTTTTGAAACAATAACTTTTAAGCTACGATTCACGAGTCGCAACATATGTTGTGCTTTCCGAACTGTATGGAGCCGAACAATTACTTCGATAAAAATACAAGTCGGTATGATCAGAACAAAAAAACGGATCACACCATCAATCATCGCCTTCGTCTTTTTTTTTGGGCTCTTCCTCAATTGGTTTGTTGTCTTCTTCGTTGGGTTGGCTGTCAACCAACCTCTTAGGCGACTTGCGGAAAACTCTCTTTATCGGATACCACACTACCGCTACTACGGCGAGAAACACAGATACCACCACGCCGAGGATAACCCCCAATGTACCAAGTCCCATACCCGGGCCAATGTAGCCAAAAGCAGCTGGGCTGAACAGAATACCGGCTAAGGTGATGACAGTCTTTGCACTCATTTTATCTACACCGTAAAAAACTGTCCTCGTCGAAATAATCCTCTGGGAGAAATTTAGCTCCAGTGACCACGAGCACTTCATCGGTACTCTGATTATACTGATTGATGAACTCGAAAGTCTTTTCACCACCGGAAGAGACTTCAAATACACGCCCCTGCTTGGGGCTGGTCACCAACACACTTCCATTCGGTGTGATATCAAGCGTACCCATGTGGGAGCTGTAGAAATTGAAATCACTTCCCTCAACCACACGATGAGCTTTCATCGTTATAGGGTCTATTTGAACGATGTGTGAGCTTCCGTGATGCATATTATTGTCGTAGACGTATAACTTGCCGTCCCGATTCCAATCGGGATCGTGTTGACGTCGCCACTGTCCAATACGCCACCATTTAACTTGCAAATTAACAGGGTCAATTACAAATACCAGATTGAGTGATCTAAAACTGATCAACAGATCGCCAACGTTAAATTGTGGATATCCAGCGGCGTTCTCCGGTAGCAGGGGTTCTAAATCGTTCGGGTGGTGGGGATCGTGGGCCCAATTTGACTCACTTTCTCCATCTTGTTGCCGAATTCCGAACAGATCTAACTCTGAATTGGCTTTATCCAGTGCTGTAATATTGATCGTCCTCAATATTTCCGCCGTATTTATATCAACCTTGATCATATCGTGATTTCGCCAAGCCCAAACCGCACTAGCGCCGTCACTCGACACGGAATGGTGGAAATTCCCCTTTATCTCCCAAAGGCGGCTCCCACAAGCATCTATGCGATATAGGCCATCCCCACCGTCAAATGAAAAGATCATTGAACCGTCTTGAAGCACCTCCAGGCCGTGCAGATACTTATTGGTATCTTTTCGCTTGGCGTTGGCTTGGCTATCTTCAGTTACTTTCCATTGATGAATAACATTCCCACTATCATCGAAAAGGATCGCGCCGTGCATCGCGCCTTCAGTATCAAGCGCGCCATAGATCAGCCGAAGGCCGCGCTCCATATTGTCCGATATATAGACCAGTCCTGAATCACGCCGTTTATTTGCATCTGGAATCTTGACAACCCGATAATTGGATCGATCTGCATCTGAGATATTGTGGGTTTCAAGCAAGCGACTGGGCTTAAGGCCGAGGTCGTTTTCAATTTTTTCCTTAACCGTCTTTTTCTCTTCTCTCTCTCCAATCAAAAAACTTCGAACACTCATTACATGTTCGTAGGGCCACACTCGCGCCATGATCACATACATCCCAGACAAAAAAGATAAGAGGACGATAAGGTAAAGACTGCCGATAATCAAAAACTTCTTGCTCATATGTGGTACTGAGTTATTGTTGTGGGTGTAGAGTGCGTTGGGCTTTTGCTAAGGCTGGACCGGTTTTCGGCAGAACTGCAGCCAATGGAATGTTATCATCTCGCCTGTGTTTCTTGCTAAGCGCCCTCTAAGCCGGGTCATTCTCTGATGCACCTCTTGTCGTTGGCCCGTCTTTTTGCTTTCCTGGCTATGCTTTTTGCCCCACTGGTGCACGCTGGCCAGGTAAGCGTTGCGCGCGACCTTCGCGAAGACGGTACGCTGGCAGACCAAGAGGGTGTGCCGATCCTGCTTTTTTATACTGCGAGCTATTGTCATTATTGTGAAGCGATCAAAACCGAGTTCCTCGGCCACATGGCGATCGACCCGACTTACCAGACGCGCGCCATATTCCGTGAAGTGCGTATTGACAGCTCAACACCGCTGATCGATTTCAATGCCAGCACAACCACCCATCATCATTTTGCTGATCAGCGTCCGATCACGTTGGTGCCCACAGTTGAATTCGTCGATGGCTCTGGTCAACATCTGGCGACGCCGATGATCGGAGCCAGTATCCCGGATTTTTATGGCGCCTACCTTGATAAAGGTATCGAGCATGCCCTGGTCAAAATTCGCTCAGGAAGAGGCCCCTCATGACAGCATCGTTTGAAACTGCAGAACTGGATCTGGGAACCCAAGCGGTGCTTGAGAGCTGGATAGATTACAACGGGCACATGAATGTCGCCTATTACGTGATGGCGTTTGATCATGGGGTTGACCAATTCATGCACCAGATGGGCATCACGCCGCAGTACCTGGAGCGCGAAAAGTCCTCTACCTTTACCCTGGAGATGCATATCAACTACCTGCGCGAATTGCGCCTGGGCGATCCTATTCGCCTGACCTGCCAGTTGCTGAATGTAGACAGCAAGCGCGTTCATTATTTTCTGCGCATGTTCCACGCAGGCGAAGGTTACCTTGCCGCAACCAGTGAACAGATGATGATCCACGTTGACCTGGAAAGCCGCCGGTCTTCGCCTTTTTTACCGGCGATCAGCGAGACCCTGTCGCACATGATGGCAGCGCATCGGCCATTGCCTTGCCCCGATCAGGCCGGCAGAGTCATGAGTATCCGCCACAAGTGATCGCCGGGAGAAATGACGCCGGCTATTTTCGGATACGACTCAGAATACCGTCGAGCTCATCCAGCGAGCTGTAACCAATCACCAGTCGGCCAGACTTCCCGTCACGCGATTCCAGGTGTACGGGAGCCGCGAGGTGCTCGGAGAGCTCTTCCTCGAGACGCTGGATGTCACCGCCTTTAGCTGACTTGCGAGCTCTGTTCTGGTCGGCGCCTTCGGGCTGTAGCATGCGCCGCACCAATTGTTCCGCCTGGCGCACCGAAAGCCGGCGCTGCATGACAGCCTGCGCTGCCAACCCCTGCTGCTCGCGCGGCAGACCCAGAATCGCCCGGGCATGGCCGGCCTCGATATGACCAGCATCCAGATGCTCACGGACCCCGGGGTCGAGTTTCAACAGCCGCAACAGGTTGCTGACCGCGACACGTGAGCGACCAACCGCCTCGGCCACTTGCTGGTGTGTCAAACCAAACTCATCCAACAAACGTTTAAGACCTGTCGCTTCTTCGACCGGGCTCAGGTTCTCGCGTTGAATATTCTCGATCAGGCCGACCGCAAGAGCCGCATCATCAGGCACCCGGCGAATCACCGCGGGGACCTCGACCAGACCCGCCAGTTGTGCAGCCCGCCAGCGCCGTTCCCCGGCGATCAATTCGTAAGCGCCGCCGGCGGTTTCACGAACCAGCAGCGGCTGAATGATCCCCTGCGCACTGATCGAGGCAGCGAGTTCTTGCAAAGACTCCTCATCCATTCGGGTGCGTGGCTGGTAACGTCCTTTGCGGATACTGCTCACCGGCAACTGGCGTAGATCGCCGTCGGTCGTGCTTGCAGGCGACTTTGCTCCGCCCAGCAATGCATCCAATCCTTTGCCCAACCTAGCTTTTGGACTCATGCGTCACTCCTGTTGCAAATGACTACCGGCTCAGCCGTCACCGGGGCCGCGGGTGTCAACGACTCACCCTTTTCCAACATCTCCCGCGCCAAGTCACGATAAGCCAGGGCCCCCTGACAATGAGGGTCATAATCAATCACGGATTTGCCAAAACTCGGCGCTTCGGCAAGGCGCACATTGCGCGGGATAACCGTCTCATACAACAAGCTGCCGTAATGCTGGCGAAGTTGTGCGGAGACTTCAGTGGTCAGCGAGTTGCGGCCATCGTACATGGTGCGCACTACGCCTTCGATCATCAGATCGCGATTAGCGCTTTCCTTAACGCGGCGAAAGGTCTCATCCAGCCCGCTCAACCCTTCCAGCGCATAGTATTCGCACTGTACGGGGATCAAGATCGAGTGCGCCGCCACCAACGCGTTCAAGGTCAGAATATTCAAAGCGGGCGGACAATCAATCAGGATAAAGTCATAAGTTCCAACGGCCGCCAACGATGATTTCAGCCGCTGAGTGTCGCTTTCATCGTGGCCAGTGAGTTCCGCTTGGGCGCCTGCAAGAGCCGACTCTGCCGGCAACAAGTCAAACCCGGAATCGGTAGTAACCAGAGTCTCGCTCACGCTCTTGTGCCCGAGCAACACCTGGTAAACAGTTTGCGCCAACTGCCGCCGGTCCACGCCACAGCCCACCGTTGCGTTTGCTTGTGGGTCGAGATCAACCAACAGTACCCGGCACCCAACAGCAGCGAGTGCTGCCGCAATGTTGATGGCGGTTGTGGTCTTGCCAACGCCGCCCTTCTGGTTGGTTACCGCGATAATCTTGGTCATGTTGGGCCGCCCGGCAATCCATCCAAGACGACAAGATGTCGCTGTGCCGAAAGGCCGGGTACTGTTACCGGTATCACCCGTGCTGCCAGGCGCTGTGCAGGTGCCAGCGCATCCAGTTCTGCCTGGGGGTGTGTGCCTTTCATTGCAATTAATCGAAGATGATGGTGAAGCAAGTGATCTGTCATGTTGAATAGCGAAGCAAGCGAAGCGACCGCGCGCGCGACAAGCGTATCAAAATTCCCATCGGGCCGGTAATCCTCTATGCGCCCAGCGAAAACGGTGACGTTATCCAGCTTCAGCCGCGCCGTTACTTCACGCAAAAAACCGGCTTTTTTCCCCCGACTTTCAACCAAAGTCCAGTCCTGACCCGGGTTACACAAAGCCAGTGCCAGTCCGGGCAAGCCCGCACCAGAGCCGACATCGAGGCATCGGGCGCCCGAAATAAAGGGCACGACCGAAAGGCTGTCGAGCAGGTGGTGCGTAAGAATTTCCTGCTCATCAGTCAGTGCGGTCAGGTTATGCACGCGGTTCCACTTGCGTAACAGGCTCACAAAATCTACAAAGCGGGCCAATATATGCTCATCCAGTGCCACGCCCATTTCCTTTGCTGCCCCAGCAAGCTTCACAGCCAGATGGCCCTGTTCAATCACCGCGCCGTCTCAAGCCGCGGAGCGCAATTGCCGCCTTTTGAGATGCACCAGCAACAACGAGACTGCAGCCGGAGTCACCCCGGAAAGACGACCTGCGTGGCCCAGGGTTAGCGGCTGGTGTTCAGTAAGTATCTGGCAAACCTCGTGGGACAGGCCCCGAACCGACAGATAATCCATATCTTGGGGAATCATCGTGTCCTCGTGCCGGCGTTGGCGCTCAATCTCATCGCGCTGACGATCAATATAACCCGCATAGCGCGCCTCAATCTCCAGTTGCTCTATCACGGCTGGGTCCTTTACACACTCGCCAGCGCCGCTCAATCGTACCAGGCTGGAATAATCAGTCTCGGGTCGACGCAGTAAATCTGCAAGGCGTTGCTCTCGGGTGAGTTCTTGTCCCAGGATGCGGCGAGCTTCTCCCGGCACCAAAGCTTGTGGACGCACCCAGATGTTTTGCAGACGTTCGCGTTCGGTTTCTAGCAGGTCGCGTTTGGCACAAAATGACGCCCAGCGCTCATCTCCGATCAATGACAGAGTACGGCCCGTCGCAGTCAAACGCAGGTCGGCGTTGTCCTCTCGCAGTTGCAAGCGGTACTCGGCTCGTGATGTGAACATACGGTAAGGCTCGGTAACGCCGCGGGTAACCAGATCGTCGATCATGACCCCGATGTAGGCTTCGTCGCGACGTGGCCACCACGGCGCCTCGCCGCGACTTTGCCGGGCCGCGTTAAGGCCAGCAACCAGCCCTTGTCCAGCCGCTTCTTCATAGCCGGTGGTGCCGTTGATCTGGCCAGCAAAGTACAGGCCCGGGAGTGAGCGTGTCTCTAATGATGGCAAAAGGTCACGTGGATCAAAGTAATCATACTCAATTGCATAACCTGGCCGGGTGATCTGCGCACCATCAAAACCTGGAATGCTGCGCACCATTTGCCACTGCACATCAAACGGCAGGCTGGTCGATAGTCCATTTGGATAGATTTCGTGGGTCTGCAACCCCTCGGGCTCGACAAAGATCTGGTGCGAAACGCGCTCTGCAAAACGCACCACTTTGTCTTCGACTGACGGGCAGTAACGTGGGCCAACCCCTTCGATTTGGCCCCCGTACATGGCGGAACGATCAAGTGCGCCACGAATAATGTCATGGGTATGCTCGGTGGTGCCGGCAATATGGCAACAAACCTGGCGAGGATAATCGGCGAGCGAACCTAAAAAGGAGAATCGCGGCGGCGGATCATCGCCTGGTTGAATCTCAAGTGCGGCAAAATCGATGGTGCGGCCATCAATCCGTGGTGGTGTGCCCGTCTTAAGCCGCCCGGTCCGCGGACAGAGTTCGCGCAGGCGGTGGGCGAGCGCCAATGTTGGCGGATCTCCCGCACGACCGCCGGATTGACTGTCGAGGCCTATGTGAATACGCCCGTTTAGAAAAGTGCCAGCCGTCAATACTATGGCTCGAGCGCCAATACAAATGCCGTCGTCGGTGATAACTCCGCAGGCACGGGCATCCGCAACCATGAGGTCTGCGACCGATTGCTGCAACATGGACAAGCCGGATTGGTTCTCGACAAGACGGCGGATCGATTGGCGATAGAGCACCCGGTCAGCCTGTGCCCGAGTTGCCCGTACCGCAGGGCCTTTGCGAGCATTCAGGCGCCGAAACTGGATTCCAGCCGCATCGGCGACCCGGCCCATGGCGCCGCCCAGTGCATCCACCTCACGTACGATATGACCTTTGCCGATACCCCCGATCGCTGGGTTACAAGACATCTGCCCAACCGTTTCGATGTTGTGGGTCACCAACAGAGTGCGGGCACCGCTACGGGACGAGGCGAGCGCGGCCTCGGTTCCGGCATGGCCGCCGCCGATCACAATCACATCAAATGCTTCGGGATACTGCATCGTGGGGAAACCGATCGGTTAATCAGTTCTGGTAGTAGTAGTCGTAGCGGTTGAGAATCTTTTCGGTGAAACTCCACGCTTCTCCGTGGGTAAGCGAATTATCATCTGGTATCACCTTGGTATAGAGTTTATCCGCATGCCGGGCTTTCAGCGCTGTCAGCTGCTGATGCAGTTCTGAGTCGCTGACCGAGGTTTCTATACCTGCCCGCGGGCGCAGCGAGTAACGTCGTACATCACCTTCCTTCCAGAAGCGCACTTCAACCACGAAGCGGCCGATCGTACTTCGGGCGGGCCGCACCAACCGGTTGTACTGGACCTCGAGATCGGAGTGGCGTTCTCTCAGGATATCGAGTTCTTCTTTATGCGCGGAGACAAGCAGCTCACGCTCTTTTGCGAACGCGGCCACTTCGTCCGCGTACTGGGCGCGAAGGTATGCCACCTCCTCTTTGGTCAGCTTGTAATCCAAAGCGGTCTCGGCGAGGCGTACTGCGAGATCTTCGCCGGTCAGTTTGCTTTCCTCCAGCGCGCGCTCGGTACTCACCGCTGTACGCAACAGGCCTTCTAACTCGTCGCGCAGTGCGCTGGTTTCAGTCTGCAGCACTCCGCGCGTTACCTCTAACAATGTTACCTGCGTAGTCAGCTCATCACGCTCTTTGGATAAACCATCGCGGGCCTCGGCCAGCGAGGCTGCCTCCTGCGCTTGCGCTTGCGCCGTTAAGGCAAGCGCTGCTTGCTCCGCTTGCATGGCTGAAAGCGAGCCTTGCAGCCGTGCAATATCTGTACCGAGTGTAGTGCGAGTCTGCTGCAGCGATTCGACCTGGCCTTTAAGTTGCTGCTGGGTGATCAGTAGTGCCGCTTTCTGCCCAGTCAGTTGTTCTTTCTCGCCAGTGACAGTAGTCAGTTTCTCACCGAGGCCAGCTTT